>Ga0187892_10002649_pt1 | contig 34944 bp, 29 predicted proteins | sample MA1701073metaG_FD_139345 | JGI IMG/M metagenome (GOLD analysis project Ga0187892, IMG submission 139345) | Bio-ooze microbial communities from a basaltic lava cave in the Kipuka Kanohina Cave System on the Island of Hawaii, USA - MA170107-3 metaG ... | reverse complement strand
GCCGTCTGGTGTCGTCCTACCGGCCAGGAGTTGTAACAGGGTGGTCTTGCCGCTGCCGTTTGGTCCGATTAAGCCAAGCCGCATCCCAGGAGTCAGAGTCACATCCACTCCCTCCAGGACCCGTTTGTCTCCAAATGTTTTTGTGAGTTGTCGTGCGACCAAAAGTTTCTTGGACTTCCGCTCTGAAGCGGTAAAGTCGATCTCTGTGGTCTCCTGCACCATTCGCGTTTTGAGTTCTTCCAGTTCCTGGATACGCCGCCCCGCCTCCTTTATCCGGGCTTGCGCTTTGGTCGTACGGGCTTTAGCACCGTGGCGCAACCAATCGATCTCACGCCGGACTGTGTTTGCGAGCGACTCTCGATAAGCGGCCTGATTGCGAAGAGCTTCATCTCGCTTGACCAGGAAATCGCTATACCGGCCTTCCGCTTCGAAGAGGCTATCGGGATAGATGCGGTTTAGTTCCAGCATCCGCGTGGCCACGTTCTCCAGAAAGTAGCGATCGTGGCTGATGAGCAGGTACGCCAGCGGCTCGACCTTCAGGAGATTTTCGAGCCATAGGATGCCTTCCACGTCCAGGTGATTGGTGGGCTCATCCATCAAGAGGATCGCAGGCGACTTCACCAACTCGCGTGCGATGGCTAAGCGCTTCTGCCACCCCCCTGATAGGGTGCCCGCGGGTTGGCGGAAATTAGTGAAGCCGACGCGTCCTAAGGTGATCGCAATCAGGCTCGCCTTTTCGAAGTCTTCGCGCTGGTCCACTACGAGCGCCTCACGGACGATCTCTTCTACTGTGAGATCAGGGGGAAACACGGGATCCTGTTGAACATACCCTAAACGGACTAGACGTCTCACCGCTCGTGTGCCACTGTCTGGTGTCTCGAGCCCAGCGAGGATTTTGAGGAATGTCGATTTACCCGAGCCATTAGGCCCAACGAGTCCGACCCGGTCTCCCTCGCTGAGGGCGAAGGAGAGTTCTGAAAACAGGGACTGAAGACCGTAGGCTTTGCTGATGGCCTCGCAACTGAGGAGGACAGAACGACTCATAGCGTTGAGGAGCCCTGTTTCCGTGCAGCTTGTAGCAGCGCCTCTTTCTGGGCTCGCGTCAGTGTTTTGATGCGATACTCTTCTTTTAAGGCCTGGCTCCACGAGCGGACCTGGCGGGTCCAACTCAGAGTGACAGGCAACCGTGCGCGTGTGTATTTCGAGGCTTGTCCGGTCTGATGCTGCTGCACGCGTCTCGGTACATCAGTAGTAATGCCGGTGTAGAGCGAACCGTCGCGGCAGCGAAGAATGTATACAAAAGGCATGCGAGGAGTATAGAGACGACGACGAGTTCCGGCTACGGGAGGGTAGAGTAATGACATCCAGTGAGAAGTCGGTCCTCTTTATTCCCCTCACCCTAGCTCCTTCGACAGGCTCAGGACAGGCTCTCTTCCCATCCGAGAGAGGGAATTTTCGGGAGAATGACACAGACCACACGCGCCGTCATTCCGGGCGAGCAACGGAGGCCCGGTTTAAGTCTCGTGTGATTGCACCGATGTGCTCTTATGTAAAAAAATTATGTTAGTCTAATAAGGAGGATTCATTCTAGACCAGGGAAATGATGTTAGGTTTTCCGTTGAAGAAGTCATTCTTGCGGAATAGCGCGTTAGGAATACGGATCATTTGATAAAGGCAAACCACTTGAAAGGGTGGGACGCAAAGCCACTGACCTAAATTCCGCTGTAGCGGGACATGGTAGCAGGGTTGCCGGATGAACACAGTTCCTTGTGATCGGACTGTGGTTCAGAACGGCCACATTCTGATTAAGGAGCTGTTATGAAGCAGTTTTATCGTTTCATTGTTGGCCTCTTAGGCCTTTTCTTGTGGCCCATTTCCGTCCATTCTCAGGTAACAGGTGCCAGGGTTCCTGAGCAGAGCGTAAGTGTCGCTCTCTACGTCAACAACCGGTCTCCTCAGGCTTCTGACGCAAATCCGGGGACGGTGGAGCTTCCCCTGAAGACGCTGAGCAAAGCAGCAGAGTTGGCTTGGATAAAAAACCGCAGCAACGTGGGTGTCAAGGTGTCGATTGCTCCGGGAACCTTCCGTGAGACGGTTGACGTTTGGCAAGCAACCGATGCACCAATCGTTTTCGAAGCCCAGCAAGTGGGAACCGTGGCCATCGCAGGGTCGGATGTGTGGACCGGATGGAAACGACAAGGAACAAGTAACATCTACACTCACGCATGGCCCTATGATTGGGCACTATCGGATGTCCCAGCCGACTGGCGCTCAGACGCGGTTGCGGCAAAGGTTTTTACTCCGATCGTGCTCAAGCGGGAGATGATCGTCGTTGCAGGAAAGTTCCTCAAACAGGTGCTGGCCTACACGGAGTTGACCGCCGGCAGTTTCTACGTCGATGACACAAAGGATACGGTATACCTGCAACCTCCTGCAGGAATGGTGGTAACGCCGACAACTATTACCGAAGTTGCCGTGCGCCCGGTCGTGCTGAAAGCGCTAGAAAAGAAGAACTTGGTCCTACGAGGAATTATCTTTAAGCACGCCAACAGTCCATTTAATACGACTGCCGTAGAGATCGGGAGTTCGTCCAACGTCTTGATCGAAGATTGCCAGTTTATTTGGAACAATGCGGGAGGACTTGGTCTCGGCAACTCCCAGCAGGTGACCGTGCGCCGGAGCAGGGCTGACTTTAATGGTAGCACTGGGATGGGGGCAGCCTTTGGCAAAAACTTCCTCTTTGAAGAGACACAAACCTCATACAATAACTGGCGCGGAACAATGGGAGGCTATACAGGCTGGTCGGTTGCCGGCCTGAAGCACTTGTTTATCCACGGTGCAGAGTATCGTCGCCATAAGGCGGAAAAAAACCATGCTCCTGGCTTCTGGCTCGATTCTGATTCAACCGACATCGTGATTGATGGGGCATTTTTCCATGACAATCTCCTGTTCGGGATGTTTATTGAAGCGAACCAAGGGCCGATCGCAGTCCGCAACAGCATCGTCTGTCATAATCGTGCTCCTGGTTTCTTGATTAACAACTCGAAGCGGGTGACCCTGGAGAGCAACGTTATCTATGCCAACGAACGGGCACAGATTCTCATGGAAGGGACGCCGATTGATGGTCGCCCGATGAAGAACTGGGAGTCTGGTGAGCAGATGACGCTGCTTTCCGAACAGGAGACTTTTCGAGAGAACGATATTGTCGCAAAAACGGCGAGTCAGCTTTTGGTTGAACTCAACTTAGGTAGTGCATCATCGCAGTCATGGAAAGCATTTATGCAGAGCCTGACCGTAGGGAAGAACATCTGGTACCATCCAGCGAATCCCAAACCTTTCCGTGTCTTTGGTTGGAGTGCAGAGGTAACGAACTTTGACTTCAACGAGTGGCGAACACTGACAGGACAGGAGCTGGATTCGGTATTCACGAATCCCCAGTTTCGTAATCCTAATGGTCACCAGTTTTGACATGTGCACCGAATCCCGGGCTTGGATTCTTCAAAACGTTGTGGGGAGCGGGATAAGGAGAAGAGCGGAGCAGGAGGCCACAACATGAACGACAACACCCAAGCCCGGAACTCGCTGACCGCCGCAGTTGGTGGGGCGACGATAATAAACCTCATTACAGTTCGGCGTTCTTTACCGAACACTGGGAACTGAAGAGTCAAGGATCTCCCATTTCTCTTTCCGTGGTACGGGACTCTCCGGCAACAAGCGAAACTGATGTTGGAGTGGGGCGACCAAGAGCGGATCTGTAAAAAGGGAGTTGGTATCCTGTCCCAAAGCACCTCTCCATGTACTGAGCGAAACCTGCCTTCCTCCTGGAAGGGAAAACACCTCCTGTGTGTGAGGATTAAACCAGACGTTTTCCTGAGAGACGAGACTCCGGCGAAAGGCAGACCAAGACGCCGAGTCCTCAGAGCCCCCTTGATTAGAACAGAAGAGCTTTTCCGTCTCGCTTGTGCCAACAATAATGTTATTGCCTAAGACCCAGTCTCCAGAGATGAGCCCCACGGACTCTTTGGTTTCCGAATCTTCAATAGTACGGACTGACCGGCCACCGCGCTCTGTGAGCTGACATGCCGCGTTCGCATAGATAAGGTTTTGCTCTAACGTGACCCTGCGGGAATTGGCGATCAACACTCCCCAGCGTTTATTATGACAGATAATATTCTTGTGGACGGTAATCGGACCGTGATTCGCCTCAACGTAGAGACCATCGACCATGTTGTCGTGAATCTGCGCGTCGACAAGCGTTATATTGACGTTGTCCGTATCAAACCACATACCGCTCGCTAAGTTTGCCACCGCACGATGCGCCCGATATAGTGCATCGTGGATAAACAAGTGCTTCAGGCCGGCAACTTCCCAGCCGGTAAATCCGCCGCTGGCTCCCCGCCAATTGTTGTACGAGGTCTCGTTTTCTTCAAAGAGAAAGTTTTTGCCAAACCCCGCGTCCATCCCCACAGCACCATTGTGGTTCGCGGCACTCTTGCGGACTGTCACGTTCTGGCTCTGTTCAAAATGTAAGCCACCCCAATTGTTCCAATCAAACCGGCAGTCTTCGATCAAGATATGCGAGCTGCGATCAAAACGTACGGCTTGAGTATGATAGGGGGTATTGGCATGTTGAAAGGTGAGTCCTCGAAGGACAATCTTGGTGACTCCATCCGCGGAAAGGAGGGAGGAACGAAGAGAGACCTCCATATTCAGTGCAGCGATGGATGTTCCTGGCGCGATTTGCACATAGAGTGAGTGACCTATTTCATCGACAAAAAACGTGTTTTCGAGGAGGGCCGCACGTGACAAGACTTGTTGCATCGCGTACCCATTCACAAAAACCATCTCCCGTCTACGGCCAATATCATCAAAGCGACGGTCCGCAGGAATTGCCAAATTCCTTGCGGTGACACCCCAGGTGTACGGCCAGTCGTGGCGATATACGTTTGGTGTTGCCGTACTCTGCCAGTCCCTCCAGACATCGGCTCCAGAAATCACGGCTTGTCCTTTCTCGGTCGATACCAGGACCAGGGGTGCGTCGGTGTCTTGTCGAAGCGTTATACTTTCCCGATATACCCCCGGGTGAATAATTATTTTGACACCGAGTCGCTGCTTGTTGTACGCAAACGCGACCTGAAGAGCGCGGTTAAGAGTTTTGACTGGCAGCTCTGCTGTCCCTGGGTTATCATCTGACGCCTGTGGCAGTTGCTGCCCGACAACAACGACTTGCGTTGCCTGACCTTCAGGCACCTCTGCCCCAGTCACTTCTGCCTGCGCACCCACGACAGAAAGCAACAACAACATTCCTGCATATACTGTCTGTACAGCTCCGTGGAGTCGGAGTTGAGATTGAGTTTGCACGACGTCCTCCTTCCGCTATCACGGCGACCGGTGCTCAGCCTCCGTTCCTTACCGCAGCCCGGTATCTCCGATCGAATGCCTTCACCGCTTTTCGTGAGACAGGGGCGATTCTGCCTCTTCCCTGGAGTGAGAGGGACTTGCTGGCGCAGATTGTAGCGAGGGTTTGTGTTCTTCTTCCAAAGCGTATTTCTGCCGGTCCCCTTTCATCGCTGCGTAATCGTAGAACGGCTCGCGAAAGAGATATAACAACTTGTGCAAAATTCCAGCGAGCGGAGAATAATACGCGAGATACGACAGCATCGGTGAACGGAAGGCCCACAATCCTGGATAGTCAGTCCAGTCCCGCCGGAGATAAAACTTTGCCCGGACAAATGACTGCCAATCCTGATTGAACTCGAAACTCGCGATATCGGGGAGTTCATGCTCCTCGGTCTCGAGATAGCGCAGGTAGTAGACACTCCGCGGATGGACCTGCATCAAGTGACAACAGGCAACGTCGGCTGCGTAAATGTTATTCGCGACCATCACCCACCCCAGCGACTCGACCTCTCCGCGCATCGGCCCACTCCGGTTCAAGCCATACTGCCCGTCGACCACGGCGAAGTTGACCCGCAGGTGCTTGTTCACTTCGTACACCACCTTCTCAAAAAATGGATGGAGTTTGAGGCGCATGGAGGGTTCAGGGATGCAGCCCCACTGATTTTTCACAGCCATGCTGACACGGGTATTCATGTGGATCTTGGGGACCGGGAGGGTCATCATCAGATCTGTTTCATCTAAGAGAAGGACCGACAACGGTACCGTCAGTTGTCGCTTCTTATAGGAAAAGTCGATAGTCCGGTACGGCAGACGGCTGAGATTGCACACCCGCACCCCGTATTTTTTCTCGAGTTGATCGATCCCCGTTTTGGCAAACACTTCATCAATACTAAAAGGGTTGTACCCACCTGAGTCTGCCTCTCCGACAATGATGCGATCGGTATAGTCTTTGAGGGCAATGACCACAGCCTCAACGCAGTCCGGGTTGGTCATCACGCCACGGCGAAAGGTTGGGTAGGTCAGGTTCGGTTTGACAAAAACCGTATCCCCCCATTTCAGTTTCGCGCCGAGGTTGACCCAGTCAAAGCCGGCTTGGATCACGCGTAAGTAACCGGGGTCGAGAGCGTGCAGGTAGATGCGTGCTGGTGAACTCATAGTGGCCTCTTCAAGTGGCAAAAGATGTTGCGTAATGTTTGATAGCTTTGCTCAGGGCTATATTTCGATTCTGCGAGTGAGCGACTATAGTTCCCCATTGACTCACGGGTTGTACGACACGTAATCAGGGAACGGATTTTTTCTGCAAGATCTTCCGGGTTCCGGGGCTCAAACAATAATCCATTTCTCCCCTCTTCGACGACATACGGAAGACTTCCCACATTGGAAGCGATGACTGGTTTTGCGGCAGCATATGCTTCAAGGGCCACAACCGGAAAATTTTCGTACCACTCCGACGGCAGCACCAGGCATAAACTATTACTCAGCAATGCGCCCTTCTCCGCTCCCTGGGCAAATCCATAAAAGTCCACATTCTTTAAGTTGCGCTCGTACACATACGCCTTGAGTTCAGACTCAAGGGGGCCGGTCCCAACAATCTTCAGTTCGACGTCCGGCAACCTTTCAAATGCCTGGAGCAATGTCCATATTCCCTTCTCCTGCGAGAGACGGCCGAGATAGAGGACATAGGTGCCTTCACCCGGTTTTGGCTCCAGGGTGGTCGCATCAATAAAATTTGGTCGCACGAAGAGTTTTGTATCCGGGATGCCAACTTCGCGCAATTTGCCTCGAGAAAAATCACTCAGACAGACAAACGCCGCGATCTTCTCCATCACACCCGCAAGACGGTTGATGCCAAGAGACGTGGAGTACAAGGCGCTCAGCAAATAACTGTTACGGTAGCACCGATAGCGAATCGCATGGAGGTAGTTTCCACCTTTGCAACGTTCACAGATTTCTCCTCGCGTATAGAACCACCCATTGGGGCACAGAAAGCGAAAGTTGTGAATAACCTGCACAACGGGGACTCCTAATGCGTGGAGGGTGTGGTAGAGCGACGGGGAAATTAATGGGAAGACGTTGTGGACATAGGCGATGTCCGGCACAAACTTGTTGACCACTGCGGTGATTTCTCGTCGTGTATGCTGCGAGAAGATGCTCTGGAAGCCAAACCGTGCTTTCTGTTCAATGGTATACTGCTTTATCTCGCTATTATCTCTGGTATAGCTATACACTTCATCGTTGTGCACCTCTAACAGTTTCCGTTCGGCCTGCAAAACGGCATCTTCCCCGCCAAACTGTTGGTAGAAATTATGAACCAAGAGAACCTTCATCAGCAGAGGGTATCCTTTCTTGTGCGGGGGAGGGCTCCCAAACGGCAAGCGTCACACGACCAGCACACTGGGCGTCAGTTCCAGCATCGCCCGCTACGAGGGGCGCAGTGGCGCGCGCACCGCCCGGTTTGTCACCGTCTCGCAGTACTCCTTCCATGTAGAGGCAAACATGCCGACATTATAGCTACCTACGGCTTGCTGCACTCGCACTCCCATTTCCTCCCGTACTTGATGTGGCGCAGCGAGAAACCGGGCAATCCCGCGCGAAACCCCGGCAAGGCTCCGTTCCAGCAAAAATCCGTGTTCCCCATCGCGGAAAAAATCCGCAACGCCATGAAATGAGGTAACGAGCAAGGGAAGACGAGCCGCCGCCGCTTCAAAAGCAACGAGGGAGAACGTCTCATAGGCAGAAGGGAGAATAAAAGCTTCGGCTGCCCACAGAAACGGACGGATGTCAGGTTGCAACCCAACGAAGACGATACGTTCTTCGAGACCCATCTCCCGCGCACGAGAACGGTATGCCTCGACTAAATCGACTTCGCCGCCGACCACGATCAGCTTTACGTGCGGTTCTGGTCGTTGCGCCAGGACGTCAAGTAATAAGGGAAGCCCCTTACGTTCAAAGTGGCCGAGCGCGACAAACACAAATACAATGTCATGTTCGCGAAGATCGAGACGTTGACGAAACTCCTCGCGTTGAAAACTTGGTGACGGACAGAGGCTCTCAATATCGATTGGATTGGGAATGCAGCGAATCTTCCCTTGCGTAAAGGGATACTCTGTTGCTATCTCGTCAGCGAGGCCCTGAGACGGCACAACAATGTGCGGGATCCGTTTATACACCCAAGGCTCGACCTGAGCTCGCAACCAATGATCAAGCCATCTGAGTGTTCCGCGAACACCGCCGGGCGCTCCCTGCAACCAGTAGTGTTTAAGATAGGAACGATGACAAAAATGGACATAGCTCATATTGCCAATACTGACGTTGCACTCAACGATGATGACGAGATCAAACCGGGCTTGCTGGAAAAGGCGGGACGTCCAGTAATAGAACCAGGCCAACAGGTGATAAGAGAGAAAAAGGAATGCCAGTGGCCGTGTGGGCGTAGGAATACGAACAAAATGAATGCGCTCTGGGCAAGGATTATCGAACTCTGCCGCAAAGACAACGAATTCATGCTCGTCGCACAGCCGTCGCAACAGCTGTAAAAGACAACTGCCGACCGGGCTCGTACGGACGATCTCGTACTCAAAAACCGCAATACGCATGGGGGGCTCATTGCTCTAGAAGGCGTCGGCTCGCCTCACTTGTCGGTAGAGAATCTCCATTGCCACAGTGGCCGTTAGAGCGGACAGACAAAATCCCATTATCGCTCCTTTCACACCCCACGCAGCCGCCAGTCCCACGCCAAGCGTGAGAGTGACCACAGCAGACATTGCTTGTGCCCAAAACACACAATCTGGCCTTGCCAGGGCGCGCAGCATAGAGCTAGGGACGGTCACACTCCCCAGACAGAGCGCGAGCCCCCCAAGCAACCATGCGACGGTATCATCTTCTGTGTACTGCCCGTTATAAAGCCAGGACAGCAGAGGACTGAAAAAAAACAGCAAGCAGCCTCCGTACAAGAGGGCCCCTATAGTAAAGACTCCAGAAAGCTGGCGCATCGTGCGATGTTTCCGCTCGTCCGGAAGTCGTGCGAAGGCGGCAATCAGGAGCGGAATAAACGCTGCCCCCACGCGCGATATCGGAATCAGAAAATTCAACGTAGCCCGCAGAGCTGCACTCGCTTCAAGCCCGTGCCAGCTTGGCAGGAGAAGATAATAGACGTTCTCTGGAATCCAGGCGCATACATACGTCGCCAGACTCCAGCGTCCGTATTGTCGATGCTGTGTCCAGACTTCTCCCAGAAAATCGCGAGGTTGTCGAACGACCCCTGCGGCTGGAAACCGCACCCAAAGCCATACCCCGGTACCAAGACTAGCGATTGCCATGACTCCGAGCCCTGACACTGCCGACAGCCCGCCATAGTGGAACAGGATGGAGGCTCCACCAACAAGCAGTGTCAGATAGAGGACTCCGCCTTTCACCGCCACAGGGAGCTTCTGAGGATAAAGATAATAAGCCGGTCGTAGGAACCATAAGAAAAGGAATGCCGGAGTGCACAAGGCGAGCATCAACAATGTTGCACTCAGGAAATCATGTCCTATCACTTTCAGTCCGGCCCCAAGACATAACACCACACCACCACTGAGCACGGCAAAATGGCGGTGCCAATAGAAGAGACCGCCAAGATATGCCGGCAACCGGTGGTGATATTTGCGAGCACCGTAAACCAACAGTGGCTCACCAAACAGGGCAATCTGCCCCGCGCCAATCAGTAGAAAAATCGCCAGCGCAACGGTAAAGGCGCCGTAGTCTTGCGGGGCCAGCCAGCGTGCAAGGAGCATCTGGAACAGGAAATTGCTTGCGGTAAACACGCCTTGATCGGCAAGCGTCCACACTCCGGCGCGAGCGCCGATCGGCAGGCCCTGGCTCGCTTCCGTGAGACGAGCGGCGGTATTCCTTGGCAGCAGATCATTCGTCTTCTGAGTGGGACGCGAGGGAAGCATACATATACGCTGCAGACGGCTCGCGGCCATTGCCTTTAGGTTACGCAATTCCCGACCTCAACCGAACCTGGGGGGTGGAGACCTCTGTCCCTACACGTCCATCCCTGGTCAGGTTACGCGCCCGGAAATCACTCATCCAGATCGCAATGGCAACAATAATAAACAGCGGTCCACCAACAAACGCATAGTGAAGCCCGTTATCTGTCAATGAGGTAAAGAGCAATGCACCAATGCTCATCGTTGCCGCCATACTCCACTTTGCTTGGACAGCATTCTTCCTCAAGTGGGCAATCTTCCAGGTCTGCCATTGTCGCCACCACAGAGGAAACCAAGCTGCGAGTAAAAGTATTTCACCAATGACACCAAGATCATGAAAGACATTCAAGTACTCATTATGCGGCATGTAATTGGCGGATTTCGGCTTGGGCATGAAGCCAGCGACGAGCACAGCGGCACTACCGGTCCCCCACCCAATAATCGGATTCTGTATTGCGTGATTGAATGTGGCTGGCCACATATAATCGAAGCGCCCGGCCGAATTCATGTCCTGCCAACTGTTGGAGGTGAGAGCGGCTTTCTCCTCACTAAAGAAGTAGCGTTCTCGATACGACGGAATCTGCACCAAGAGCAGGACGGCAAGCACTGGTGCCGCACAGGCAACAGGGAGTGTTCTATAGAGCTTGGTAGGATTTATCCACGCAACAAAGAAGAGCATCAAGGCGGTGGCACTCGCCATACGCGATAAGGTCACCAGGATGGTGAGCAAGGCAACCAAGCTCGTCAGACACCCTATGTATTTCGAGCGTGAGTCGCGTCCATAACGCCAGCGTGCGAGACTAAACGACAAAGGAATCAAGAGATACAAGGAAACCGCCCGTGGGTGTAAGAGCGCCAGGGAATCACGATCATTGTTCATCAATCCGAGGGGCAGGAGAATCGCACACAAGATAGCCGGAATGATAATCACAAAGAAAAACATGCTCTCCACCTGCGCGATCAAACGATCCCCAGACAGAGAGAGCGCAAACATCGTATAGAGGCCGAGGAGAGGAGGAAGGCTATAAAAGAGAATGTCTTTCAAGCCCGTGCTCCCATGAAAGGCAATCAGCCATCGCAACATGGCCCAGCCACAAAACAGCAAGAACGGAAGAAACACTTTGGGGAGGAGCGTTCGCTGGGCATTAAAACTGAGGATAAAAACCGCGATAATCGCAATGAATATCCAGCCGAGTCCAGAAACACTGAGACTCATACCTCCGGCCTCTACCGACTCAAAGGCAGTAGTCAAAATAGACGCCGTAGCCGAGGTGAGCATGACAAAAGAGACTAAGACCGCCGGGTTCAGCATGGTATGAACGGTTATAGCAAAGAGCACACCAGCTCCGAGAAGAAACGGCAACAGCTTTGATGGCAACCAGACAAGCATCATCCCCGTCACGAGCCCAAGCCCTAACACGGACATTGGAGTCATACCCAAAGACAGGTCTTTGACAGCGCTCTTCACTGGTTCTTACTCCTTGTCCCTGCTCATGCTCGTGCTATTGAGTGGCGCACGGCAGCTACAAATTGTGTGGTCATTGTTGACATCGTGAGGGACTGCGCCGTCTGGTATGCATGCGTTTTCATCGCCCTAAGCCTCCTCTTGTCGCGGAGCAGGGTGGTCAGTGCTTCTTGATACAACTCCACCCGGGGCTCACTGACCACGTAGCCATTCTTCTCGTGCTGGATGTAGTCAAACTCCGGGCTCTGCTCGACCTGACGCAGCGTGGTGACGACCGGCACGCCATAGCAAAACCCGTGGACACAGGTGAGGCCAACCCGACCAGGGATGACGAGTAGGTCAGCAACAAGAAAAACTTTGGCTAATTCATAGTCATCATAGATGGGCCCAAGAAAATGGACATTGGGCATCTCTTTCGCCTGCTCCCGCACCTGGGGTAAACTTGCCCCTTCACCGACGATCAATAAGGCAGGCTCTGGGGTCATTGTCGCGCACAATTGCCGGAGCGTGTGCAACAATACGTCAAGGCGCTTTTCTGGAACGAGCCGCCCGACATAAATAAGAACGGGACGTCCGCCGAGCTGGAGACGTTCGCGCAGGACCCCGGCCCCTACAATGACTCGCGGGTCCTGCGCCAGCGGAATCAGCGCCTCTGTGTCTAATGTATTACCACAGACGAATATCTTTTCACTTTCTATACCTGCTCGACAGCACTCCTCACGACCCCGGTTGGTATACACAATGAGGGCATCAGCAGAGGTCAAAAATATCTTTCTCACGCGATCCCGAATGTCTCTGAGTCCCGTTGCTAATTGATCGGGTCGGTATCCATACCCATAGAACACCAGCTTTTTTTTGTGCCACCCCCGCGTTGCCCACAATGCCCAGTTCGTCAGGTTATGAATCGTTTCTTGACAAACAATCACGTCGTAGGGTCCCCGGCAGAGTTCGTACCAGGCGGCCTGCCAGAGGGTTCGCTCGCCTTTCATCGGCCACGGATAACTCTTCACTTCCCGTGCATCAATGGTTGTCAGACCGGAAGTGGCTGACGGAGGCGAAAATTCCGTATTCCCGGCCCCATAAAAAGAGGTGACCTTGAGTCCTGGGACTTTGGCCAGTCGTTGCAGCAGCGGTACCCGGTAATTGGGAATGACCGGATGGAGCCAGGCAACAGCCAGAGGGGGGACCGGAGCACTAGACCGAGCAAAGCGTGACTCCGGCAAAGACGCCCCCCTTCTAACACAGTTCGTTAGGAATTGTTCATCACTCATGGTGATGGCTTGATCGCGTCCACTATGATAGACGTATAGTTGAGTTGGTTACCATTGTTCCGCAGGTCACATCGCTTTGATCGACGAATGAGTCCCTTACGCTCATCCCAGTCCTGCTCGTGGAACTGCCCGTGTTCATCAAAATACTCGTAGACCGTCACCTGAAAACCCGTGTCTTCGAATAATTGTGCCAACGATCGATAAGTAAATAGCACCTTATGGTCTTCACTTCCTGCCCCGTGTCCATGCGGTTTCACCGCATTCATGTAAAGTTGATCAGGGTGATACCCGTCTGGAACAGCGACCCGCAGGTAGGCTCCCGGTTTCAGGAAGCGATAACAGGTTTTTGCCGCCGTCAGCCCCTCTTGTGGGTGCAAGTGTTCCCACACGTGCTCAGCCAAGATTGCGTCGATTGAACCATCCTTGAAGTAGTGCCGCCACTGGTCTTCTTTGAGCAGATCAAGGTACTCCACTTCGGTCGGTATCCATCCTTCATCAGCGATTCCAGCCGAACCAATGGTGATACGACATGGACTCGTACCCGCGAGGCTCTTGAGTCTCCGTGCTCCCATATACGACAAGACGGTCCTTCGGAGTAACTGTACAAGTGGTTTCAAGAATGGGTTATGGTGGAGATTTTTCATATCTTCCTGTTCATCCGCACGCGACACACGCATCGCAAACGTGGTTCTCTACGTTTCCCTATCCGTGACGCTGCCACAGCAGGCTGAGAAATTCACGATCTTCGCGGTCGAGACCTAAGGCAAACAGTGTTGCACCAAAGACCAGCAGTGATGCGGCCACACTCCCGCAGACTATGATGATCGGAGGGCCTATACCGCTTGCCCGCAGGAACATGACCGTGAGTCCCGCGAGCACTGCCGCCGCCAGACCTTTCAGATACTGCATCTCGTAGGGCCATACTCCAAGGGTTCGTTTCACGTGCAATAGCCCGGCAACGAAGAGCCCAGTATATGTCGTTGCCGTGGCAAGTGCGGCCCCAAGTAACCCCCAGCGTGGGATCAGCAGAAAACCCATAGTGAGATTGACGAATAACATGAAGGCTGAAATTATAACCCAGGACCGCTGCTGACCAGTCATGATGAGGAGATGGTCCACGGCACCAGTGCCGACGTTGATGAGCTGTGTAATCGTGACGATAATCAACACGACCGCTCCGCTTTCATAGTGGTGACCAAAAAGAAACGTCATGGTCTCCCCTGGAGCCAGTATGAGCACGAGCCCAAAAGGGATACAGCAATAGAGTCCCCATTTTGTACTGATTTTGAATAATCGATCGAGTCTAGCGATTTCCCCTTTCCGGTACAGATCAGCAATCAGTGGTGAAAAGATCGTATTAAACGCGCTCAACACGATGGCTAGCATAAAGCCACACTGCGCCGCAGCCTGATACACTCCGATATCCACTGCCGAGCAATAATAGCCTACCAGCAGGCGATCTGCCCACACGGTGAGCATCATTAAGACTCCCGCACCGGCGGTAGGGAGTGAAAATCTCAGAACGTCTCCCAGTGCCGACGCAGCGAGAATCGGAGGGGTGGTGTGGACCGGAAGGGGACGCGGAAAAAGTTTTTTTATGTAGAACAAGGCTAAGAGAAAGGAGAGGCCGAACGAGATGGTCGCCGACCCCACAGCCCCCTGTAACCCCCATCCGAAGGCAAAAAAGGTGAAGGCGAGGAGCAGGTGTGCCCCAGGCTGCAGGACTTCCTCGGTGTAGATACTAAACTGCATGCGCTGAGAGATTCTCGAGGCAGCGGCGGCGACGCGCAGACCCGAAAAAAAACAGAGAGCTGGGGCAAACCAACACATGACAGAGATCAAATTGGCTTTGCCAAATACCTGAGTTGCGAGCCAGGGTGCGCAGAGGTAAAGCCCTGTTCCAAGCACCATTCCGAGAGCGCAAGTGAGGCCGATACTTTGCCACAACACGCTGTTCACAAGACATTGGTCGGTTTCTCGACGGCCTACGCCATAGTACACAACCCCTCTATCCAAACCGAGTACGGCGAGGACCCCGCCGAGTTGCAGCGTTGTCCAACCAACTGCATAGAGGCCAAAATCCTGCGGACCAAGGAAGCGCGCGAGGATCACATGCGTGAACGCGCTCGTGGCACGCCCAAATACTCGCCCCACAAGAGAAATAGCCGCGCCCTGAGCAAGCCGCGTCAGATACGTGTCTCTGGGTATAGGGCTTGCCAGCGTGCGGAGAGGCGTGCGTTCGCTATGAGCAAAACCATTCATAACGTCTACGGGGATCGTAGCGTTCTCGCATTCTCATCAGTTCCGTTTCCGTCATCGCGTTCTCGTCGGAATGCAACGCCAATCCCTCCCCCTCTATACCAATGGCGAGCGGGCCTCTCATGAAAGAACAAGAATCGGCGACCCGTCGCCAGGGCAAAAGTCAAGAGTTTGTCGGTTTCGTGACAATTGTCGCCGACAATAATTGCTCGATTGCTCAGTCTCCTCTCGATGGTCTGGTACTCTCGCTCCTCATACTCTGCCGAATGATCGCTGTCATTGATGAACAGATCAATAATCGTATCCAACTTCCGCAACGACTCGATGGAGTCGCCATACAGAACGCGCCCACACGTGGCATACTCTCCACACAAGAGCTCTCCCGCACTGGGGTTGCTATCAGTTCCATAATAGTCCCCCGGATACCCTTCTGCCCGATTTTTTAGGAGTGCGGCAGTAATGACACACGCGCCCAAGCCCTTATCCACACCAGTTTCGACAACGATTTTCGGCTTTACCGTCCTCACCAAGACATACCATCCGACCCGCCGGCCATATCGTACTTCCCGATCAGAGATCATGCTGCGGGCACTCGCTGTCACCGCATCGGTAATATGAGTCCGCAATTTCTCATCGCCCTCAATCTCTTCGATATACGCATTCATTTCTCCATAACTGGCGCTGGTGATTTCCGCGAGGAATGCGGCCAGATAGCAAGTGTTCGTTCGTTCTAAATTGTAGGTCCAGTTTGTCGTTTCTTTGGATCGTACCAGCCACAGTGCCACTTCGCGCAGCGGTCCAGAAAAATACCCCAAAGCTATGCGTAGCCGATATAAGAGTAGGAGGGCTGGCCCGACCAGAGGCAGGCTAGCCATGAGATACTTCAGGGATCCCCTCCAGGTCTCGTTCACACTTCGAGCCGACCGTACCTGCTGCTGCGGTGGAGTCACCACGACTGGAGTTGGGCTGCCATTCTTCATCGTCAGCTCGTCTCTAACAGGCAGGTTAGTACGCTCCACGACCCGTCACAACAGCAAAAGCCGTCCGCGCCAGGATGTGCAGATCAACCCAAATGGACCAATTCCGAATGTAATACGTGTCGTACGCTTTCTGTTCTTCAATCCCCCCACTACTCCGCACCGTTACTTGCCACATCCCGGTCAACCCCGGGCGTACACGTTGTCGCAGTTCGCGAAAGTCCTCAGGAAATTGCTGGAGATGGTATTCAGGGAAAGGGCGTGGACCGACTAAACTCATGTCCCCTTTCACAATGTTCCATAACTGCGGCAGCTCATCGAAACTCCAGCGGCGCAGGAGGGTCCCGATTCCAGGAATGATGCGCGGATCGCACGCCAACTTAAAATGAGTCTCCCATTCGTGACGCAAGTCAGGGTTAGCCGCCAAATACTCGGTGAGTCGTTGCTCAGCATCCACATACATGGTGCGGAGCTTCCACACGCGAAATGGTCGCCCATCAAGCCCCTCTCGTTCTTGACAAAAGAAAATCGGCCCACGACTCCGCAGCTTTAACGCTACGGCACTCAGACCGATGACTGGTAGGGCGCAGAGTAACCACATTACACCGCACCCTAGATCAAGGACGCGTTTCAGTACCCGATTGTGCCACAACAGCAAATTGTTGGTGAACTCGACACCCAGAACCCCGCCAAGGTTCCGTAGATGGACACGCTCGACAGGCAGGTCCCAGTCCTCACGAATCATCACCACCCGCCGAAAATGTTGCTGGAGTCGGCTCGTGGAGACCCCAAGGGGCTCGCCTTCACTGATGAACACTACGCCCACTCCTTGTTCCGCCATCCGCAGTGCCCATTCTGACCCGTGTAAGACCGGGATACCCTCCACGACACGGTCCTGCCTCCCTGGGTCTGGGTCCGATGAAATGATCGCCACCGGTCGGTAGCCAAGCGAGAATGCATCCTCCAACGCGCGAATAGTCCAGCGTATCCACTCACCAGTACCGAGCAGGACGGCCGGTTCACGCCACCAGCGCCACTGACTCGTCACGGCAAGTACCACAAAGCGGAAAAGCGGAACAAACAGTAAACTGCAGCCCCAGACCAACACGAATGTCATTCGTGAGTAGTACGGGGGGAGTTTCATGACAAAACTTGCCGCCGCCAAGACCAGAAAGGCAAAACTGGTACAGCATGAAAGTCGGCGCAACGTTTCCACCGCTCCCATGCCAAAGCCGGGGTATAACCCTGCCCCGACATAGCCTAATGGAAACAGGATCAGCAGCGGGTAGAGTTCCGCGTACAACGCAAACGACTGACCGAGGATTGGTCCCGCCCACAGCCCATACCCTACGACTACAGCCCCGATGAGCGCGCAAAGGTCCGTCACGAGAAGTACCATTGCACGTGCTATCCACCGCCACCACCGCAGCCAGATCGCAACCCACATTGTAAAGGGCACTGGGACATTGATAGTCTCAGCCGCCGCGACAACTTCACCATTTTTCACAGATGAGAGCGAAGAGATCCACATGATACCCCCATCAAGCGCTATGTTCTTCGTCTATTGGCTTTGCGAGCGTGTGAGGATCAAGCTGGTACGACACCCAGCCGATCCCTTGCAGCAGCACCCGCCACACAAACGCCGGATTGTTGGTAAGATAGCGACGCCACAGTCGCCGTGGTTCAGATAACAAACGAAAGCCCCATTCTAAGCCACTTCGCTGCACCCAGCGTGGAGCTTGCTTCTTAAGCCCCGCATGAAAATCAAACGCGGCGCCTACCCCAACCAGTACCGGAGCAGTCAGGCGCCCGATATGGCTCGCCATCCACCGCTCCTGCTTAGGGGTGCTAATGCCAACCCAGACAATATCTGGGCGGGCGGCATTGATACGCGAGATCACGTCGGTGTCTTCTTCCGCGGTTAAGGGACGGAATGGTGGCGAAAAGGACCCGGCAATCGCTATTTGCGGAAAACGCTCTTGTAATCTCTCGGTGAGTTTTTCCCCGACTCCGGGTCCACCTCCATAGAAGAAGTGACGGTAGCCACGCTCAACCGACCGAGCGCACGTGGCCAGCAGCAAATCTGGCCCATAGACACGATCGACATGAGCGAACCCCATCAGACGACTGATCCAGACAAGGGGCATCCCGTCTGGTGTCACGAGACCAGCGGCATTATGGATCCGCCGTAAGCCTTCATCGTGTTGACTTTCCATCACGCCATGAACGCCAGAGACACACACGTAGTGCGGCTCTTTCCGGCGAATCCACTCGGCCATAGCTTGGAGCGCCATCTCCATATTGATGGCACTCACTCCAACACCCAGAATGTTTGCGCGTGGAATCATCAGCGGTCACCTTTCTTCCGTTCGTGCGAAGGATACCAAGTGCCCGCCTTACGCAGCTTTCGCCTCTCGGCTCTGCCGAACCTGAATTTCTATCCACGCATACGTCCGTGCAAGCCCTTCTTCGAGTGAGATTTCCGGCTCCCATCCTAGAACCTGCCGCAGCCGGGTGTTATCGGAGTTGCGCCCCCGCACTCCTTGCGGGCCAGTCACGTGCTTTTTGTTGATCCGCACTCCCGCAATCTTCGCTACGACGTCAGCGAGTTCGTTAATCGAGATCAAGCGGTCCTGACCTAAATTGAGGGGCTCGCGATAAGAAGATTGCATCAGTTTATAAATTCCGGTGACACAGTCATCGATGTAACAAAATGAGCGAGTTTGCTCGCCATCCCCCCAAATCTCGATCTCAGGGTTTCCGGTCAGCTTGGCGACCGCCACCTTCCGACAAAGGGCCGCCGGCGCTTTTTCTCTCCCTCCTTCCCACGTCCCGAGGGGTCCAAAGATGTTATGGAAGCGCACAATACGAGTTTCGATTTGGTAGTCTTCGCGATAGTGTAGACAAAGTCGTTCAGCGATCAGCTTTTCCCACCCGTAGGCGTCTTGGGGTTGGGCTGGATATGCGTCTTCCTCTTTGAGGGGAGTCACATTCGTATCGAGTTGCTTGTACTCCGGATACACGCATGCGGAAGAAGTATACAGATAGCGCTTGACGCCGTTGGCCCGGGCAGCCTCAAGGGTGTGAAGGTTGATCAGGGAGTTGTTATGGAGAATTTGGGCGTGATGAGCAGAAATGAATCCCATTCCACCCATATCTGCAGCGAGGGCATAGACCTCGTCCACACCACGTGTCGCTTGTAGACAATTCTCCCATCGTCGGAGATCGAGTTGTAAAAACTCATCAGCGTCGGTTGCACTATACTCTGGATACTTCAAATCTGCCCCTCGGACCCAGTATCCTAGACGTTTGAGGGAGGTCACCAAATGGTGGCCGATAAATCCTCCGGCTCCACTCACCAGCACTTTTCTTTTATAGGTCATACAGCATCCTTCCTTAGTTGGTTTGTTGGGTGCAGGAATGTCCTGGAGTCAGCACCAAGGGGATACTGTCCGCACTCTTGCCGAAGTCGCACCTCGTACAGTAGAGTAAAAGATGCGACGGGGCGCAGGAGGACCTATCTGTTACACAGATAGGCCTCTCTGGATGTGTAATCTAGAGACGGAAAGAACTCTCTTTGCGGGCCATCGTCACATGTTCCCCGCAAAGAGAGCTGCCCCTTCGGCCCCGTTGCAAACGCTCCTCCTTGTGATCCGCTGTTCGTGTTTCGCGTATTCCTTCTCTTCTTTCTACTAGTTGTTGCACCTCCTTTGTCAAACGCACGTTGTCTCTGTCGCTGCCCCTAGGAGGCAGCATAAGCCTCTGTTCTGCCGTCTACCTTATTGAGGACAACTCCTAAGATGTTTGCGCGTGCATAGTTGAGCCGCGCTTGGGCTTCTTTGACCAGCTGCTTCATGGTTCGTCGCGCATTCACGACTAACACCACCCCATCCACCATTGTTGATAACAGCACAGCATCACTCATGCCTCGGACTGGCGGAGCATCGATCAAGATGTAATCGTACTGTTCGCGCAAACTGGTGAGGGTATCATACATTTTCTTCGACCCTACCAATTCAGTGGGATTTGGAGCAGTCGTTCCACTTCCCAGAAAAAAGAGATTTTGCATAGGAAGCGCTTTAATCACCTCATGCGTTTCACGTTGTCCGGTTAACACCTCCGTAAGCCCAAACCCATTTCTCATGCCCAATGTTCTATGGCACCTTGAGCGGCGCAGGTCCGCATCAATCACGAGCACTCGTACACCCATCTGGGCAAGGACGATGGCCGTATTCAGTGCGGTTGTGGTCTTTCCCTCCTCCGGAACACTGCTAGTAAACAAGAGCGTTTTCGGTGGCTCTTCTGCTCGCGACAACAGGATCGCCGTCCGCAGTTCACGATAGGCTTCAGTCACTACCGAAAGTGGATGGAAGGAGAGGACAAGCTCTTTGCGGGCATTTGCGATCACCTCAAGAGGCGAGTCAACCTGCTTTGGGAGGCGCGTAGCATAGGGCTGGTCGTTGACGGTAGAAAAATCAGGAACGACTCCTAACCGAGGAAGACGGAGGTAGCGCTCAACTTCCTGGGGGGCCCGTAATGTATTATCCTGGTATTCAGCGAAAAACGCGAGCGCCACACCGCCGCCGAGCCCTGCTAGTATGCCAAGGAGTAAGGTAAACAGCTTGCGTGGTTTTGCCGGTTTCAGTGGGGGTTCCGCCTCATCTACGAGGATCACATTTGAAGCGCGGAGTTCTGCGGCAACACCCATTTCCTTCATCCGTTGCAAGACACTGTTGTAGAGTTGCAGATTAGCGTCGGCTTCTCGCGCGAGAATCCCGTACTCGACGGCTGCATCCTTGAGACCAAGGGCCATCGTCCGCTGCTCTTCCATCTTGGCGCGGAGTTCTTTCTCTTTCGCCAGCGCTGCAAGGTAGGCAGCCTCCGTTCCATCGGTGATGGTTTGGACTTCTCGCCGCAAACGACGGCGTGTTTCCTCAGCTTGCGCTTTGAGTTGCGCCACTTCCGGGTACTCGTCAGTAAACTCCTCATAGAGGCGCGTATACTCTGCTTCGAGGCGGGAGGCTTGCGCTTTCAATTCATGGATGACTGGATTGCTAAGGACCCCAGGCAGAGCGTCATATTTGCCTTGGGCAATCAGTCGCGTCTGGGTCGCCAGGGTAATTCTCTCAGCCTCCGCTTCTGTCAGTCGCCTGTTCAGATCAGCCAGACGCTCGACGACAATGTTCTCTTTGTCATCGAAGGAAATGATTTTCTTCTCTCGGCGATAGCGATTCAGCGCGGCTTCGGATTTTTCGACGCGCTTCTTCAACTCGACAAGATTCTCTTGGAGGAATTTCTGCGCCTCCTCGCTAGCGCTGTTACGAAAGCCTAGGCCGCGGCGAATGTAGGCTTGCGCATGGGCATTGGCGACTTGAGCGGCAAGGTCTGGATCTGACGAGCGAATGCCAACCTGGACGAGCCGTGTTCGTGCTACCGGTGCAATCTCCAGCATCTCGCTCATGTACGTGTCGATCAGTTGCGCCTTACCTCTCGTTTGATTCTCTTCGGCACCTTTTCCCGACGACGCTGGCCGCAACATCGCTGGAAGATACTGCTCGATACTCGCTTGTACTGCAGCGATAAAATTTCTGCCCGTGTTTTGCCGCTCCTGTTCCTCTAACACCGGTGTTAAGTCTAACTGTTGAATCACTTGCGCAGCCAGGCTGCGACTCTTAAGAATTTCATATTGAGTTTTGTAGTAATCGTACTCATCCTGACCAACGAGAGGAGACTCCGAGAACAGCTCCTTCATGTCTAATACTTGCGGAGTCCGTCTTTCAATTAATAAAGTTGCTCGGGCAATATAGACCGGTGTTATCAGCCATAAACCGATGCACGTTGCCAGAACCACGCCGGTCAAAAACGCACTGATCATCCATCCGCGTTTACGCACAACGTTCCAGTAGTCTTGCAAACGTACTTCACGCTCCTCGGCAAAGGGCTCACTCACCGTCCCCACGTCTCCTTCGGCAAGAGGACTCGTGCGACGCAAAAAGTACGGAACCGGTTCCTTCATCATCGCCTCCTAAAAGGGCTTCATCTGAGCCCCAACGGTGAAAACCGAACGGAAGAAGTGGAACATCCCGTAGGACATAAGTTTTACCGTCGAGGGGTTGACCTCGATGACATCGCCCTCTTGGAGTGGAATGTCTGGACTTTCGCCGCGAGCGATTTGTTGCAGATTCGCCGACATGATGTTTTTCTCTCCGGTGGCGTCTGTACGAATGACCTGCACGGCTTTTGTATCCGCAGGAAACAAGGTGTCACCAGCGGCAGTGACGGCACCTAGTACTGTCAACCCTGGGGTGATCTTGTACGATCCCGGTTTGTCAACCCACCCTCCCACAATGACCTCTCCGCCACTCGGTACGATGAGTGCGTCTCCAGGTCTCACCGGGAGGGTCAAATAGAGTTGCTCCTTCCCTTTGCGCAGGCGCTGCAAATCGATCACGAGGGGATCAGTCCGCGGCATCGCAGCAAGGACGGACTCCACACTTTCTGTCTGGAGCGCAAGAGAAGCCGTAGACGCCAGGCGACTTTCCTTTGTTCCCTCTCCGGCTTCGGCGGGAAGCAAAATAATTTGTGGGAAGGCATCTTTCGTCATCCCTCCAGCCTGAGAGATCACACCGAGCAGTGTCTCTGTCGTACTGGCCACACTGTACAGACCCGGTTTTGCCACTGCCCCAGCCACCGCTACCAAACGACTTCGATACTCCCGGACAAAAAGACTGACCTGCGGGTCTCGTTTGTACTTCAGCAAACGCCGTCGCAGCTCTTCTTTGATCTCACTTTCTGTGTAGCCCTGGACCTCAATTACCCCAGCAAATGGCAGGGCAATCGTCCCATCACCGGAGACGCGCACTGTTCGCGCTTCTAGTTCACCCATGCGTGGCACGGAAATTTCTAGCACATCGCCAGGACCGAGAGGATAATCGGAACTCCTTGTCTCTTGGGTGCGTTGGTTCCAGAGCTGAGCGAGGCGAGCCATAGCGATCTCCTCTCGCCCTTTCCTGTCCTGATTATTTGTCCCTGTGGCGTTCTGCCCCGTCCTCTCTCCGCCCGTGGCGTTCTGCCCCGGCTCTTTGTTTGCTGATGGAGGGGAATGATCTTGCAAGGACGGAGCAAGTACAGTAGAGGTGCACCCAGAGAAGTACAGAGAAAACCCGATAGCGAGAGGAATACTCAGAGGCAAGTGCATCTGTTCACTCCAACTAGAGGAAAAGAGTGTTTATTTTGGCCGTACGTTCCTATCCAGAAAACCCTGGATGAGGACAAGCAGTGGCCCCCGTGTCTTTCCCCCCTCTCCCACACCTCTCCTACCTCGTCGCCCACAACAACATCCTCCAGCAATATACACGCCAAGCGTAAAGCCACGCCAGAGGAATTGTAAGCGAGGAAAATTGAAGATCTTTGCGCAAAGATTCCCAGCGGACGCCCATGCGTCTAGAGCAACAGAGTGTTGCAAGAGCAACAGGAAAGGAAAATATCTAAGCATGACAGTTGCAAGTCAAGGAAAAGAAAAAGCTTCCTGACCCTGTTTCAACTTCTCTTCATAAACTTTACAATTAGTACATTACAAGTAAATTAACAAAATATGAAGAAACAAAATTCGTATCAATTCTACAACAACGGACAACTACATACATTATTCGGATATGTCAACATATATAAAAAACAAAAATCGTACAAAAAAGTCTTCCAGAATGACGGTCACTCCTCCTCCGCACCCCTCGCGCTCGGACGCTCCCACACGACCTGACAAAAGGGAGGCAGCGACCCCACCGGCGTCACCTCAGCCCTCCTTGGCTCCTCACGACCTGTTATTGCTCTTGCACAACGCGCCGGACACTCTCGCCATTATCAACCCGAGTCATACCCTTCGTTACTGCAGCTCCGCCATTACCGATCTCCTCGGTCACCCGATTGAGACTATCCAGGGCAAAAATCTTTTTACCCTGATTCACCCAGAAGACATTCCGACTGTCACCGCAATCCTTGACATGCTTATCCAGACGCCAGGAGCAGTGCGATCCCTTGAATTCCGTTGTCGTCACAGTCAAGGCACGTGGAGAGTGCTCGAAGGAAGAGGAAGAGGAGCGCAGGAAAAGTATACCGAACCTTATATTACACTGACACTTCGTGATGTGACCGAACAGAAATGGGTCAACGAGAAGCAACATCTAGCGAAGCGCGAATGGGAACAAACGATTGACGCGCTTTCGGATCTCGTCTTGCTCACGAATACTGCAGGAACTGTTCGCCGCTGCAATCGGGCGGTGAGTCAAACGTTCCACCTCCCGTATCTCGATCTTATTGATCGCCCGATCTGGGAGGTACTCTATTCCCCTGCAGAACCCGTCGCGGCAATCTTCCGGGTGTTATTAACGGCACTGGCAGCCCAAGAGAGTCAGCGAGAAGAAATCTATCTGCCTCGACTCGGAAGCTGGCTGACGGTCACTCGCCATCCCGTCCGACTCTCAGGGAGTGAATCTCTGCAAGGATTTGCCTATATTCTGACCGACATTACCGAACGTAAACGTCTCGAAGAAATGCTGCGCGAGCAGGTTATTCAGCCACACGATGTCGCCGGTCGGCTCCGAGAATTTCGCAAAACGCTCAACCTCTCGCAAAAAGCGTTTGGACAAACATTCGGTGAATATAGCCAACGGCAAATGAATTCCTATGAGAGTGGGGAAACCGAAATTCCTATTGGGCTGTTACTCGCCATTAAAAATAAAGGCTACTCTCTCGACGTGGTATTGGCCCCAAGTCGGGGGGACATTTTCAACCGTCTCATGGAACAGATCTCTCTCAGTGAGAAAACGCGGGGAGTCGTGCGGCAACTCCTTGACGCTCTTTCTCGTATTCTCACACAGGAGCAACGAACATTGGACATCCTGCTCAAGAAGTTAGGGCTTCCACGAGCACCGACGGCGACTTCAGGTCACTTGTTCGTTCAAGACTTCCTCGCCCACGCGGGAATCTTCCCGGATGACACCCTTGAGCAAGATCCTCTTCCTTCTTCTCCTCAGAAGCTGTGACGCTTTCCACGCACTGTGAGAAATACCTTACTCCAAAGCATCAAACCGACGAATGAGGAGGAGCGGCAAGGGCAGGTTTCAAACCCGCCCCTACTTTAATAATCTGTGGAACGCGATACGGCACTCAGGCGACACGCTCGGCAATGAGCTTATCGAGTTCCTTTCTCAGATAGTTCAACACCACATCGTAGCCGAAATTGCCAATTTTCACGCTTTTCTTTTTGAGGTTGACCGTCGTCGGGCCACACCACAGACCGAGGTCGGCATCATCGGTCTCACCAGGGCCGTTCACTCGACAGCCCATGACAGCAATCGTGATGTTGTGCTCCTTGGCGTAGGTGGTCATCTCTTTGACTTGCTGTGCCAATTCAACAAACTTCTCGTTCTCTACCCGAGAGCAACTCGGACACGAGATGATATTCATGCCTTTGCCGAAGTTCGGCACCGACAGAAAGCGTCCGGCTTTGACATCTTCAATAATCTGGAAACCGGCGGTGACTTCTTCATGTTTCTTGTCGTTTGGCAACGTCAGCGACACGCGAATCGTGTCACCCATTCCTTTTGCGAGGAGTTTCTCGAAAGCGAGGCGGCTTTTAATGATCCCGTCTGGTGGCAATCCCGCCTCGGTCACGCCTAAATGCAAAGGCACATCAGGCCGCGCTTGGGCGAACCGGCTGTTGGCATCGATCACTTTGGCTGGATCGGAATCTTTCATGGACACAACGAAACGATCAAACCCGAGCTCTTCCATCAATTGACAGTGATAGAGGGTTGATTGAATCAGTGCCTCCATTTGATCGCCGGGGTATTTCTCCAAAAATGCCGGAGCAACCGATCCGCAGTTCACCCCAATTCGCAGAGCCACGTCGTTGTCGCGGGCGATATTGACCAGCCATGCTACCTTTTGTGGAATCGTTTTCCCTTTCTCGATATGATGTAAGTGTCCGGGATTGTAGCGAATTTTATCAACATAAGGGGCAACGAGTTCGGCCATTTTATAGTTTTCTTGGAGATCGACCGAAAGCGTCGCCGTTGTTTGGCCCCGAATTTCTTTGAGAGCAGCCGCTTCTTTCGGATTGTCCACAGCGATACGAACCACACCAGCTCCAGCAGCTTCAAGCTGATGCACTTGAGCTACAGTCGAATCAATATCTGTTGTCTTTGTGGCACACATACTCTGCACGACGATAGGTGCACCATTGCCGACTTGCACCTTACCAATACGGACTGCCCGGGTGGGCATTCGTTCCATGCGCATCAACTCCTCTGTTAGTGACTTGGGTTGCCACCCACACTATCTGAGGACGTGTAGCGCTTCAACTGCGTTGACGGTAGGTGAGAGGACAGCAAGAATATACGGGAAGACCAGTGTCCCGCAATGTGGTCGAAGATGCGTTCACACTCAGACACTCTAGGAAAAGCAAAAAGGAGAAAGGGCAGCCCTCTTCAATCAAGGAAGCCAAGAAAAGTGCATAGGCTACCCAGCAAAGCGGGGTAAAATTTCAAGAGTAGCAGAGATGTTAGTGTCCGACCGGCATTTGCACGATCGGAGCATCTGGATGGTGCTGGGCGTACTCCTGTAGTTGGGTTTTGATCTCCATCACCCAGCCGCGTGCTTTCTCGGTGTCAATTTCCCCTGCTTCTTGGCAACGTACGACTTCATCCAGAAAATGCTCAAAAAAGGTTTTCATTGTTCCTCCGGGACGGTCAGGAAGCTTGCACGCAGCTACGCTGCCCGTCGCAAAGGTGCGGCTTCTCGTTTCGCACGCAGTTCTGTAACGCGGCGACGGAGCCCACGACGTAGGTAGTCGGGATCAATCTGAAAAGCATTACAGATACTAATAAAACTGAACAACCACTCTTCCTCTTCCGATTCAATCCACTCTTGCGCCTCATGGAAAAGCTCCTGCATTGTCGGCGAAGGATGATTGGCATATCGCAGATAACAATCAAGTCCGTCCTCAAACACCGCCCACATCAAGCGAAATTCTCCGCTCATACGCGTGCGGGCCATCATCGGATCATTGATCTGCACGGGAACGAGATCCTCAAGGGATATAATTTCTTGATGCTCTTCTCGAATTTCCATATGTCAGCTTCCTCCCAGTTTCCCCCATAAGACGCAACAAATGGGCCAAAAATTTCGTGCGTTTCCCTGCCTTCTTGACGATCTGTGACAAAAAAAATCGTCACTTATGTCAAAACTGTCACATTTCCACTGCTTCCTCTTCCCCACGATATAAACTCAAAGTACCTCATGTTTCATACTCTTTCTTTAGTGTTCGGCAGGAGATAGGGTAAGTTTAATGGGCGCCCATATTGTTGAAGGCAAAAGTATTGCCGAAGGAGTCTACAACGAACTCAAACGGGAGCTGCCCGAGTTGATTCATCAGACCGGACAGCGGCCGGTTCTGGTCAGTGTCTATGTCGGCTCTAACCCCGCAATTGAGGTATATATCCGGTCCCAGCATCGGATCGCTCGCGATTTAGGGATTGAATACCGCTGGTATCACCTCCCGGACAGTGCTGACGAACGGGAAGTATTGCGTCGGCTTCACCAGCTCAATAATGACTCAGAAGTGACTGGGGTCATTCTCCAATTACCATTGCCACCACACCTCCGACGCTCGGTTTTAGTCAACGCCATCAATCCGGCCAAAGATGTTGATGGGACACACCCAGAGAATGTGGGGTCCGTCTTAATCGGAGAGATGCGGGTTGGGTCTTGTACTGCGCTGGCGGTGATGCGGCTGCTCGAAGCCACAGGAATCGACATGGAGGGAAAAGAAGCGGTCATCGTTGGGCACAGCGAGTTAGTCGGCAAACCAGTGAGCCTCATGCTGCTTGACCGCCTGGCAACAGTCACGATTTGTCACATTGCTACGGCCAAGCGGGGGTTCCTGGCTGACCATGTTCGTCGAGCTGAAATTCTCGTCGTCGCGGTAGGGTCACCGGGAGTCCTTCGAGGAGAATGGGTACGACCAGGAGCTGTTGTGATTGATGTAGGGATCAATCAGGTGGGAACGCGTGTGATTGGCGATGTGGAATTCGCTCCCGCGCAAGAGCGGGCGGCGTTCATCACGCCTGTTCCAGGAGGAGTCGGCCCAGTCACAGTATCGATGCTGATGCAGAATACGGTGAAGGCGTTCAAGGCACAGGCAGGATCAATGAGGAGTGAAGAATTAAAAATTAAAAATTAAAGATAAAGAGCGAAAAGAGCAAAGAAGTCTCTCTGTATTTTTTTCCTCCTTCCTTCTCACTTTTCAACTCTTCATTCTTAACTCTTCATTCTTAATTCTGTCTCAGCCCGGCTCTTCTTCAAGCTGCACGGAAATCTGCAAAGGCTTGCCATTACGAAGCACGGAAAATGAGACTGTTTCAGAGGGTTGGTAGCGCCGCATCGTCTCGCTAAACTCTTGTGCGTTCCGTACTGGGCGATCTCCAACTGCCACGATTATATCGCCGGGAGATTGACGCCCCATATACATATCGTGAGCGATGGCGAGAGGGATAGCAAACGGACCTGCGGGTGACATCGCCAGGACAACAATAGCCGCTTTGATCCATGCACTCTGGCCTTCTGAAGGACGGTTCGCCCCGTGAAATCCGGCACGGTCGGCCGGGCTCCCAGGAACGATGTCAAGGACTTTCACTCCTGGAGGTCCTTCTTCAGCAGTCGCATACAGCACCCCCAAATAATTCCTCCGCCCTGTGGATGTGGGAACAGAAGGCGATTGGAATTCCTGTGGCAACCCTGAAGGAGTCGAGACATCCCTTTGAACTGCCTCTTCACGATCGGAAGTCACTGGGAGGGAAGCAGTGGAATCAGCGGGGCTGTCCGTAGGAGGGGGCTTCTCCACTTGGGCCGGAATTTCCAATACTTGTGGAGCACCAATGCGCTGGCCTGGAGGAGTTTCCTCCGCAGCCCCAAGCGTACCTTCATCAGCAATCGTCGGCTTTTCACCATAGACAGGAAAAGCAAGGAACAAAGACCATACCAAAACGGCGACTATCGAAATATAAGATTTTCTTCGGGTTTTCATCGCCAATTCTCCTTGCTCCTCCTTATGCCGATTTCAAAAGAGGAGAAGCGCTATTATTCACCCTAGGACGGATGAGGACAAGCAGGCTTTTTTTGAGGGCTCTTTCTTAATTTAATCCCTCTAACGCTTTTTCCAATTCCGGCACCGGAAGAATTTCGCGGGGTTTCTCCATTATTTTCTTAAATCGCACGATTCCTTCTCTGCCGACCACAAAGTCTGTTTCTCCGGTTCTTCTTTGTTTTCCCCCAAAGCTACGCTGGGCGGAATTTCACTAATGTGATCTCTGGGGTCACATCATCATATGCGGCAACCACAGACATCCCGACTTTTAATTGGTCAGGTGTACATCCTGTGATGTTGGTCGTCACGTGCGGCCCTTCCGCAAGTTCGACAATCGCGATCACATACGGAATGTCCTCAGCAAAAGAATGGTGGGTCGGCGCTTGGGCAATGGTATATGAATAGAGCGTTCCTTTTCCTGACACTTTGACCCACTGTAGATCCGGTGCTAAGCATTCTGGACACACTTCCCGCGGATAAAACACATGGGCTCCACACTTATTACAATGCTGGATTTGTAATTCGTGTCGCTTGGCTGCATCCCAAAACGGTTGTGAGACCGGGGTCGGCTGCGGTAGAGGTTTTTTATATTGTGCCATGCTCCTATTCTCCTGATAACTGATTGCGCTTTATTGCACTCCCAACACCAAACTGCACTGCTCACTCATAATGCCGCCGTTCCCGTTGACGTAGCCAATGGTGGCGTTCTTCACCTGACGCTCGCCTCCTCGTCCCATCAGTTGCCGCACTCCCTCGATGACATGACTCATGCCTCCCGCCAATCCCGGTTGGCCGAACGATAATTGTCCCCCGTGGGTGTTGCAGGGGAAATCCCCTTTGTAGCTCAGGTCGTGCTCTTCGACGAAGCGACCACCCTCCCCTTTCTTGCAAAATCCAGCATCTTCAAGTGTCACAATGACCGTGATGGTGTAACAGTCATAGGGTTGGACAAAATGCATGTCCTTGGGTGTCACACCTGCCATCTTGAACGCACCCTCAGCAGCAGGTTTCACTAAGGAAGTCGTCAGACTCTTGGCGTTCGTAATGCTGCAATGGCCACCAGCTTCTCCAGCACCAAGCAGATAGACCGGCCGCTGTGGTCCACGTTTCGCCCGGTCCGCACTCGTCACGATAAAGGCTCCACCGCCTGAACATGGACTCACAATTTCCAACAAATGCAAGGGATCAACGATCATTCGCGAGTTCAGCACGTCATCAATCGTAATTTCTTTCGTCCCAAACATCGCGGTTGGGTTCTTACAGGCATTCTTGCGCTGATCGACCGCAACTTTAGCCATCTGTTGCGGAGTCGTGCCAAATTCGGCCATATGCCGCCGTGCAATCAAGGCATAGCCAGGATTCGCAGCAATGAGGCCATAGGGCGCATCGAATTCCGCATCAATGGGCGGGAACGGCGGCAGCTTGCGACCAGGCGTCGTCACACCGCGTGTATCAGCCACAACGCAGAGCACAGTTGAACACATCCCAGCTTCAATTGCTGCCGCTGCACGCCACACCATTCCAGCAGCAGAGGCTCCTCCGAGTTCAACTTGATTAAAATACTTTGGTTGAAGGCGGAGATACTCAGTAATGATTGATGGCCACAAGACGCTGTATTCGCCGATGGCCCAGCCGGTAAGCAAACCATCGATGTCTTTCTTCTCTAATCCAGCGTCGGCAATAGCTTCTCTCGCCACTTGCGCCATCATCCCCAGTGGGGTTCTCCCTTCAGCATCTCTCTGTGGACGTAACTCAGCAAACCCGGTAATTGCGGCTTTTCCTTTTATACTCATACAATCCCTCCTAATTCTCGTAAGGGCGAGACGGGCTGACTTATATCGCGTGCGGACTACTCCTGTCAAAGAGAAAATACGCTACGGGACACCTTTGACAACTAGATGCGCCCTGGCTATTTCTCTTCTATGCTTTTCGCACACCGTTTACTTGAAGAAGTCGTTACGTCACTACGAAACGTCATCGCCCCAGCGATCGCCGAACCGTATCCCAAGTCTCAGGCATACATGGCTGCGGTCATTCTTGAGTTTGTCTCTCACCAAGTCGAAGAGCGCCAGGACCTTAATGACGAGAAAACGCACACGTTGAACGATCTCTTCCATGACTTGTCGTCTCTGCTTGCCGGAAAGGCACCGGACGTTGTGGTGGGCACCACAGATCAAGAGGCTCGCCTATGTCGGCTCATCGAGTGGCTCTACACAGAAAAAGATCGGCTTGGACCCGAAGCATTTACTGCTGCCAACCAACGCGTACGAGCGGCGCTAAGGCAGTTGTTGGATCAGGAATTGAAGATAGCGGGGACGAAGGAATGAAGATGAGTCTGGAGTCTCTGAGTCCGGAGTCCCGAGTCAAAAAATTGAAAACTGACCGCTGAGAGTTACGAGCTAGAGCCATGTCAGAATCCACTCAAGACAAAATCATTTCCTACCTCTACAGTAAACTTCCCCAAGCAAAGGACCTTTCGCTTTCACAATTCGTCCAGACCGCAGTCGGTTGGTCACACGAAATTTATGTTTTCTACGCACACTGGAAAGAAGCTGGACACGAAGTGACACAGGGTTTCTGTCTGCGCAAAGATCCTGGTGTTGGTCTTTTGCGCAATCTGTCCGACTTGAAAGAACAATACCGCGTCCTGAAGGCGCTCGAACCTACTTCAGCGCCGACTCCGAAAGTCTACTGGTACGAGGAAGATCCGACTCTCCTGGGCGGCCCCTTCTTCATTATGGAGAAAGTCGAAGGGGAAGCGACAAATCCATGGTCCAAAGTCGGCAAACAGTTCTACGCCGAAGCCGCGAAACGCGGGAGACTACCTCGCAGTTTTATTGAAGCGCTCGCCTCATTACACAACCTCGATTGGCGTGCGGCTGACCTCGACTTTATCGGCGTTCCTGGACCAGGAACGGAGTTCGCGCTCCGCGAAGTAGCGAAATGGGAATCGCTGATTCAGCAGTCGTTGCGTAAGCCCGAGCCGGTGCTAACCGAGGTACTCATGTGGCTCAAAGCCAATGCCCCAAAGACACAACGACTCGCTTTCGTTCACGGTGCATATCGCACCGGTAATCTCATGATTAAAGATGACCTCATTTCCGCCATCATCGATTGGGAACTGCAAGTGATTGGGGACCCAATGTACGATGTCGCCTACGTCCTTTCAGACTTAAACCGCGAAGGTTCACCTCTCCTTTCGTGCGTGGTCGAACGTGAGTTTTTCATCGATACCTATCAGCAGCTGACTGGGCTGATTATCGACTTCGACGCATGTCGCTACTATGAAATTCTCTATATGATGCGCAGCACCGCTTTTTGGCTCAGTGCATCAGGTCTCTTCGCTGAGGGCAAGAATAAGGACTTGCGTTTGGCACGCACGACCTATTCAGTGCCGGTAGTCTTAAATATGGCGGCCAAGGCGTTGGGGTTTTGAGGACGTAATGAGTAAAACGTAAAAAACTCTCCCTCCCTCCTCATTACGTTTTACGTATTACGTTTTACGCTTATGCAAATCGACTTCGGCAAAACTGCTCAAGACTATGGCCGTTATCGTGCTGGGTTTCCTCCTGCTCTTTTTGAGCGTCTCGCAACATTCGGTATCGGGAATACTGGCCAACGAATACTCGACCTCGGCACCGGCACGGGAACACTGGCCCGAGGGTTTGCATTGCGGGGTGGTCAAGTCACAGGGCTTGACCCCTCAGTTTCGCTCACAGAAGAAGCAAAACGGCTGGACCAGGAAGCCGGAGTTTCTGTGCGCTATGTTACGGCTAAAGCTGAGCAGACTGACCTCCCAGCTGCGAGTTTTGATGTCGTCACTGCTGGTCAGTGTTGGCATTGGTTCGATCGCCCCAAAGCAGCACAGGAAGTGAAACGTCTGCTGGTTCCTCGAGGCTATTTGGTTATCGCACACTTCGACTGGATTCCGTTACCAGGCAATGTTGTTGAAGCAACCGAAAAATTGATTGAGCAACACAACCCGGAATGGAAGTTGGGCGGTGGACGAGGAATGTACTCGCGGTGGCTAAGTGATGTCGCGATTGCCGGTTTTCACGACATCGAAACGTTCTCGTTCGATCTTTTTGTTCCCTATTCACCTGAAGCGTGGCGCGGGCGCATTCGTGCAAGTGCGGGAGTTTCTGCTAGTCTGACGCCAGAACAGGTGGCTCGATTTGATGCTGATCTACAAAAACTCTTGCACGAACGATTCTCTGAAGATCCGCTCGCGGTTCATCATCGTGTGTTTGCACTTGTCTGTACAAGTCCAAAGTCCAAGGTCTAAAGTCCAAGGTTCAAGAGAAGAGTTCCAAGTTTCATGTTCCAAGTTGCGAGTTTCAGGTTTCACGTACCACGTATCACGTTTCACGTCTTACGTTTCATGTAATACGCCTCACGTTTTACGAATCACGTTTCACCCTTTTCTCTAATCTTTTCCCCATTCCTCATTTTTCATTCTTCACTCTTAACTCTTCATTCTTCATTTCCCCTTGCCTCTGGCTTCGCTCTGCTAACTACGCTAAGAGGGCGGCTATGAACACGATCGTCGCCTCCCCGCGGATCTTTTACGGTTGGTGGATGGTATTGGCTTGTTGCCTCGCCATGGCGGCTGGACCAATTCTCATCACCGGTACGTTCAGCATCTTTGTCAAACCACTGGCCGAAGAGTTTGGCTGGAGCCGGAGTTCGATCTCGTTTGGCTTTTCTCTCGTTGCGTTCATGATCTCCTTCTACGCGCCAATCATCGGCGTCCTCATTGATCGCTTCGGCCCACGGAAAGTGATTCTGAGTGGTGCGGTTGTCTTTGGAGGCGGGTTTTGTTCGTTCTGGTTCCTTTCCGCCTCGCTGTGGCAGTTCTATGGTTCATACCTGTTAACCGCTCTCGGCGGCGCAAGTCTCACCTCCCTGCCCTTCGCCACCATCATCTCTCGTTGGTTCACGCAACAACGCGGCATTGCTTTGGGCTTTATGGGCACGGGAGTTTTTTTTGGCGGCATGTACGCTCCGCCACTGGTAACCTATGTTATTGATACCGACGGATGGCGCTGGGCGTATGTCATACTCGGACTCATCGTCTGGAGTGTGGCGCTGCCTATAGCTGGCCTCTTCCTGACGGATACCCCTCAACAGAAAGGGCTGCAACCGTTCGGGGAAGGCGAGACAGTAGGAGCAACGGGTTCTCCTCGTCATAGCAGTGACCGCAACCTGACATTATCCGAAGCCAGAAAAACCCTGGCCTTCTGGTGTATGGCGGTCAGCTTTGCCTTGATGAGCGGGGTGTTGCACGCCTGCATCACGCATTTTGCTCCGCTCCTGACCGATCAAGGCCTTTCGTCACAACAAGCCGCAACCGCTTTAATGCTGCTCTCAGCGATGGGAGTTTTAGGGAGAATTATCGCCGGGTATCTGGTCGATCGCTTTCCACCCCATCTCGTTGCCGCAGGACTATTCTTTG
>Ga0187892_10002648_pt1 | contig 34944 bp, 34 predicted proteins | sample MA1701073metaG_FD_139345 | JGI IMG/M metagenome (GOLD analysis project Ga0187892, IMG submission 139345) | Bio-ooze microbial communities from a basaltic lava cave in the Kipuka Kanohina Cave System on the Island of Hawaii, USA - MA170107-3 metaG ... | reverse complement strand
GATGTAACTGCCCCAGACGAGCAGCAACGCGGCGATCGCGACCACGATCAGCCGGTTCTGCAGTGCCCATTTGATAAGTGCGTTCATTCAACGGCACCGGCGACTTGACCCAGCCTCTAGTGTTCCTGGACGACGATACTGCCCTTGTACATTCCCATCCCGCAAGTGAAACTTATGCTCCCTTCACCTCTGGGCGTGAATTTTACGGTGACCGCTTTTCCGACCGGAAGATTCTTGGTTATCCCGAGCGAAGGGAATACCACCTTGCTGCCGCATCCCTCTTTCGACCGCCGGGTAAAGACGAGCGTCAACGGTGATCCGGCCTCGGCGCTTATCGAACCGGGACTGAACCCTTTCTTTGTCACGCTCACGCGGACGGTTTTCGGGTGGGCCTCAACGCTTGAGACAGTGAATACGAATACAAGCAGGCAAACGGCCGCATATTTCGCAATTTTCATTTTCGTCTTTTTCTCCTAACTTATTTTTCTTGCTGAAAGTCCCTCTACATTCCCCCCACGATCACTTTTCCGCGAAGCATGTCCATACCGCAGACGAACGTGATTTCGCCCGCCTCATTAGGCGTGAATTCGACAAGCACCGTCTCGCCGACCGGCAACTTCTTAGTAATCTTCTGCTTCGCGAATACAACCTCACCGCCACAGTTTTCGGCATCTGCCCGATAGAACGCGAGGGACACTTTCTCGCCCTTTTGCACATTGATGGAAGAAGGGCTATAACCGGCCTTCGCCACGGTGACCTGCGTAAATCCCGCGGGCACGTTCGCGGCCTTTACCTTCTCGCCCTCCGCGATTTTGAGAGTGAAGGGTACAGTGATGACCTGCCCGCCGCGTTGGAACTGTCCCCAGACCTTATACAACCCCGAACGCGGGAACGACGTGTGAGCGGCAACTTCGGAAGCGCTCGGCTTTACGGTCGTCCCCTCCATCGTCGAATGCTCATGCCCGTCCGATTTGTGTTCCGAGCCGGAATCGCCGTCCATCTTCATCCCATCCATCTTCTCGCCCTTCGACATCGGATGCGCATGAACAAAATCTCTCATGTCCTCGCTGATGATGACGAAGTGCGCGAGCTCGCCGAGGTAGTTCTGCAGATCGGTCGCGGGTTTCCCGCTGTCTGCGTCGAACGCCTGGAAATTGAGCATCACCTCGGCCCCGGCTTTCAATTCGCCATCAGGTTTCATTACAACCTTCAGTCCGCCCTCTGTTTTCGTGTAATTTGTGTCGGCGACGAGCGGAACTTTCGCACGCTCAGTTCCCGCGACTTTGACATCGATCTGCTCGACCACCTGCACCGAATCCTTCGGAGTGAAATCGGCATACAGCTTGTACTCGCCGCCGTTCGGGAAAGTGTGCTGCACTCGATAAGAACCGTCCGGCGATGGCTCCGGGTGGATATGATAAAACTCCGCCAGATCGCTCGACACGATCAGCAGGTGCATCGGCTTTTCGTGAACGATCGGCAGGTCCCGCACGATCGTGCCTTGCTTGTCCTTTACGGTGAAAGCCAACGTCGCCGGCGTTCCCGCCTGGATCGCTCCGGATTCGCTCCGAAAATCGACTTTGAAAGCCTTATCGACATCGGTGGTCGTCCCGTTATGCGTGGACATGTCGTGGCCGCCCGCCGTGTCCGAATTTGTCGTTGTGGTCGTGCTGCCGCAACTTGTCAGCAGAAATGTAAAAACCGAGAAACAAAAAATTGCTAAGAAGATCTTCATAGTCATAAATTCCCAATAAAGAAAGCTAGTGGCCGCCCCGTGTCATCAAATGCACGATCAAAAACAACAGGAGAAGGCTGATAAAACCGAGCACCGTAATGCGCAGCCATCTTTTTGCGATCAAGGATCGGTCGGAGGAAACGTTTCCAGTTTCAGCATGTTGCGTATCGCGTGCGAAAGGAGTTTTTCCCCATGGCTTATAAATCGAAAGAGCGGTATTAATGAGCAAGACGACCAAGCAGCCGGCGGAATGTGTAACCGGCGACTGGCTGAACTCCGCTACGGGGCCGCTCGCGTCCGCCGCCAGTACACCTATGTAGCCGAGCGTCTGCGTGAACCCGAGCAGGATGAGCGTGGAAATAACCGTCAATAGAAACTTAACCGTCACCCAGTAATGCCGGAACAAACCCCATTTGGTTCCGAGCGACATCACCAACCCGGTCAGCAGCGATGCGAGACATAACGGCACGACGACGTACCAACCCGCCAACCACATCGCGAGATACAGACCGCGCAAAAGCTGCGGATCATAACCGGCCTGCACGGCAAGCGCGAGTGCCAGAAAACCGACGACGGCCCCCAGCCATCCGACCGATGCGGTCACATGCGCCGTGAGCGCGAACTTGCGAATGCTTGGCGACATCATCATAAGAAACTATCTCTCTACGCAGTCGGCTGCGTGGAACGGAGTTGATAAATGCCCTCCGTGACGACACGCTCACCCTCCTCCAAACCGGAATTCACCTCAAAGTAATCCGTCCCTTCGGCTCCGAGCGCGACGGCACGTTTTCGGAAGGTTTCGCCGCCGTCGAAGACGAACACGAATGTCTGGCCCTGTTCGTTCACCACGGCGGATTTCGGGACCGCGAGCACCTGCCGGTCGCCGCTCGTATCGATCGTTATATCGACGAACATCCCATCCTTCAATTGACCGAGCGGATTCTTCATTTCGTATATCACAGGGAATGTTCTTGTCTGCTCATTGACTGTTTGGCCGATCGACAACAATCTGCCGTCGCCGTCCTTAGTGCCAACGGTATAGACTTCGCCGCCGAGTGCTGCGTTTGTAAAGCTCGCACGCGTCGTGGCTCGCACCGCAGGCAGATCGCGTTCAAAAACCTGCGCTTCTATAAGAACGGTTGATAGATTAACGATCGAAAGCAACTGAGTTCCAACATCAACCTGTTGTCCGCTTGCAACTTTTATTTCGTTGACGATTCCAGTGGTCGGCGCCGTCAACGCAAAAGTTTTGGTCGGCGTATTTACTCGCGGAGAGGTAAAGATAGCTTGTCCGGCTTGCGTTTGTTTGATCTGATTCGCGATATAGGTGATCTGCTTCTCTGCAGCGGATACATCCTGTTCGGCGACCTTTACAGCCGTGATCGCTTCTTCGAGACGTTTTTTAGGCGCGGCTCCAACTTCAACGAGGTTTTCAGCACGACGCTGTTCCCGCTGTGCCTGTGCAAGTTGCGTTCGAGCTTGCTGAGCTTTAGCACGTTGTTCGGCATTTTGTCCTTGAAGTTGCGCAACAGAATTTCGCAGCTCCAGTTTCCTCGCCTCAACTTCACGTTGTTGTGCCGCTACCTCAAGACGTTGACTCTCAAGGGCCGCTTGTCCCGGTGCGTCAAGAACCTGCTCGACATAGCCGATACTTTCACCACGCCCGACAGCCGACCCGAGCGTTATCCCTTCTCGCAAAATGATCCTGCCCGAAACCGGCGGAACGACTACGGCTTGCGCGTCGGGTCGCGCTCTGACAACACCGGTGGTCTTAAGCCCACTCGTTATTGTCCTCGTTTCGACCGGCTCCGTCTTGATTCCAAACAGCAACTGTGATTCTTTCGAGACCGTAAGCAGTGTGTTTTCGTCAGGAGCGTTAACGACGGACTCGCCTTCCGAAATGACCGGCAGTTCTGCGGCGGCCCTCGTCTCACGCGGCGGCAGAAGGAAAAATAATGCTGTTAAGCCGATCGCGAAAATCACTAGAGCTAAACCAAGAAGCGGCGCCGTCCGTCCAAAGTCGATCTTGCCTTCATTGCGTCTTCGAGCCGTATGCAAGATCAAGCCTATTGCTCCAAGCGTGAGCAAGCCAAGAAAAGCGAGAACGATCCAGAACGACGTGCGAACCGGTCCAGAAACTACGGTGACAGGAAAATCTGCGGAAAAACTTCGTCCGTCAGAGACAGTGATAGTGAAGACGATCTTGTAATCGCCAGCAGAACTAAATGTATAGCTGGTTCGATAATTTGCACTCGGTGCGGCCTCAACGGTGAGTTTATTCGCGACATCAGCGCCGCCGGCAGTTGTAACTTTTGCTATGACAGCAGCTCCTTCCAGCGGCACTGGTCCGCCGCCGCCAAAACCGCCTTCGACTTTTTCACCTATTCGAATGACAAAGTGCGCGATCTCGCCAACACGCACGTCACCAGGCGCTCGTTTCATCAACAAGTTAAAGCTGCCGCTTTCGCCCTGAATATTTCGCTCGGCGCTAACTGTCGCCATTGCCGGTTTGGCGCCGGTGTTGGCGGTCGCCGGTTTATCGCCGTGGTCATCGTCGCCGTTTGCGTTTATTCTTGCTGGCAAGAATGACAATGCCGAGGCGACAAGAGTTGCCGCAACAAAGCCGACAAACAACCTCTTATTTAAATTGTGGATTTTTTGTCGTAGCATCTCGAAATTACGTACTAATGTGAATGTGCAGATCCGTAGAGGGTCTGCATAGTTACGGCATCGATGCGGATTGCCAATGCGATCGCTTTTGCCGTTGCTTCGTCAACGCCATTGAGTTTTATTTCGCTGCCAACGGAAAACTCGTCATCGTGTCCCTTGCCGGCAAATTGCGCGAGGAATGCAGCGGGAACTCCGTCGACACGCACTTCTTTAATGTAAGGAGATCCGCCTTTGTTCTCATAAACGATCACTAATTCCTTCCCGCTTGCCGTCACGACAGTCGCCGCGCCGATCTGTTTACGAGCGCCGCCGGTTGTTGAAAAAGCAAGATATGAATGGTGATCCGTATCAGGTACTTTTCCGCCGGTATCTTTTTCCATATCCGCTATCGCGTCCTTCGGAATATCCTTGTGCTGTTTTGTAAATGATTGCGCATCGGGAAAAGCCGCTTTCACCGATGCCGGCGCGTCTTCTTCCTTTTTGGGCACGGCCTGTGTGTTTGCAAGCGCATTATTGGTCGCCGCTTTGGCGTCATTTACGGTAGGCGTGTTTGTGGTCCCGGACGAACAGGCGGATGTGATCGCTATGCCTAAAGCAATGGCGAATGTAGAAATTAATGTAAGCAGTTTCATTTTCTTTTTCTCCTAGTTGTTATCTTTAACAGTTTGTTTGGAAGAAAGCGTTTTCCTTTCGATCGACCGGATCGAATCTAACAACTTGCTCCGATCTACTTGCAAAGGAACAATATCTTTATCCGGCAACACTGACGTCGAGCCGGGCGTAAAGCCGGATGCAGGCAACGGCATTCCGATAGCCGTTTCCAACTCGGTCAACGCGTTATAGTAATCCTTAAGTATTTGATTGAAATTCGTAACACTTTCCGTCAATCGGCGCTGTTCATTTACAACCTCGAACACGGAAAAATCACCCAGACCGTATGCTGCTCGAACCGTTCGGAGATTCTCTTCTGATCGCGGAATTATCTGTGTGGAGTAGATCACCAACGATTCGGCCGCCGCTCGGTACTTCTTGTAAGCTATGGCAACATCTCGTTTCACTGTCGATTCGAGAAACTCACGTTCGCGCGTAGCCTGTACTTTTTCGCCCGTCGCCGACGCGATCTCGCCTTGATTTCGATTAAAGATCGGTAGATCGACCGAAACGCTAAAGACTATGGAATTGTCTTTATTTGGAAAGCTGCCGCCACCGAGCGCCGGCGGAAAGTCGATAAAGGATTTGCTCCGTGAATATGCAACTCCTGCCTCAACATTCGGCGTTCCGTTTGCCTTTGCGAGATTAATGCGCGCCGTTCCCAGCTCCTCATTGATCCGTGCAGCTTCGAGATCCGGTCGTGTTTTACGAGCGAGTTCAGACAGTTCGCTCAAGCCCATGTCGAACCGCGGCGGTCTATCCGGTTGCGGAGCAAGCTTTAATGCCTCGTTTGTTTCAGCTCCGATCAACGTCCCTAACTGTAGCATCGCGGTGTCGAATTCATTGCGAACCTGAATGGCTTGCACTTTGAAGCGCTCGTTCTCGACTCTTACAAGATTGACATCCAGCGGAGCAACATCTCCTTCATTCAATCGAGCGTTCGTTACGCGCAGAAGTTCCTCATTAGCGACGATCAGCTTCTCAAGAACATCAAGCTGCCTAACAGCAGACAAAGCGGCAGTGTACGCCCCTCTAATTTCAACACTCACCGAGCGCTCGATCGCCGCAACCTCCGCGCGCGCTTTTGTAAGTTCTAGTTTCGCAACTGCAACCCTCCGCGAACGTTTTCCACCAAGTTCAAAAAGTTGAGAAACCCCAACTTTTAGATCTGACTCCGCTTCGCCGCCCAAAAATTGTGGACTGCCGTATTCCGTGTTGAGTGTTGGATTCGGCCTCAGACTGGCTTGCATCAATCTGCCCTCAGCTATCGCAAGACGCTGGCGAGCCGCATGCAGATCCGCACGTCTATTTGTTCCAAGTTCTATCAATCGGTCAACACTTAGACCGTCAGATGTAATAAACTCAGCGGTATAGGGCTTTGGTGTTACTAGCGGTGCCGAAACTGACGGCTGTTGGGGCAGGGCGGCGGTCGTGATCATTAAAATCACAAACAATGCGGACGCGAGACCGAGGACGCGAGAGCAGTCCGTCGAGAAGATGGTCGAAAATCTGTTTGTTGTCAATGTCACGCTGATACGGTTATTCGTCTGCTAAGCGGATATGGCCTCTCTTTGAATCTCACCTGTATCAGCTGATCTCCATACGAAAAAAAACAATCCTGCGAAAAGTATCAGCACAAAAGCACCGGTCAAGGAGAGCAAAGTTCCTCGCAGCCACGACATTCCCGGCGCAGCTTCCGTCCCGGCAGGGGCAATGCTGACACCAGAGAATGTTGCCGTATCCGCCGCACCGTCGTAAGTCAGCTTTACACGCATCGTATAAGATCCCTCGGGCAACGCCGGAATTTCGAGTTTAAAGATGCCTGCCTGTTCAGCCTTTTCAGACGGAACTGCCGTAGTCGTTCCGCTCGCGTTCTCGATCTCGACCGAGACCGTCGCCTTGTCAAACGCTGCATTACTCACGTAGTCAGTAATAAACAAGCTGCCCGCAGTCGCAACATCTGGCTCAAGAAGCGGGTGTTTAACCAATACTTCGAGCTTGCCGATACGAGAGCTTCTGGCGACGCTTCCTTTTTCGTTGGTAGTGACTTTCGGTTGCTCGTCGCCATGATCTTCTCCACCGTGCGCGTAAATCACCTGACCAAAGCCTGAGAGGATAAACGAACTGATCAGGATCCAAACAGCAATCGGTTTAGCGATTTTATTTTTGTGAGTTTGTTTCGTCTCCATAGTAAAGCCTCACTTCAACCCGTTAAGTGAAGTTCCTATGCATTACAATTGGTATGCCAGCAAAAGAACAGAAGTTGGAACGGGTGTTCGCCAACAAACACGGAGTTTTTGCACCAAGAATCGAATACTTGTCGTCCTATAGAGGGCTCCTACTGTCTGCTTTCGAACAGGTACATGTCTCAATATGAGCAAAGCTCAATTTGCTGCGCGATGCCGACTATCGCGATGTGTCGTGCTAAATCCAAAGGTAAGGCTCAATACCAGGTTTTCAATCAAGCTATGCACACTCAGGCAACCATGCGTTTGCGAGTCGAAGCCGAGATGCGACAGGCTCTCGAACGAAACGAGTTCGAGCTTCATCTCACATCTATTTAGAGATCACCCGCAAACCTTCCGCGACGCTCCAGGCTTGAGCGGCACAGCCGCGAGCCTTGTGTGGCGGATCGCCGTCGAAGATCTCTGAAATTTGTCCGAGCATAGTTGCATTCAGATGCCTTTTAAAACTTGAAAGAATTTCGTCGATTCTTTTCTCTGCACGAGCGTCTTTTGAGTGCGTTTTGCGATACGCATCGACGAACGCTCCGATCAGCCACGCCCACACCGTGCCTTGGTGATACGCGGCGTCGCGTTCAAGCGGCGAGCCGATATATATCGGCGCGTAACTCGGATCGCCCGACGCGAGCGATCGTAAACCGAACGGCGTGAGCAATTCGGCTTCCACTTTTTTTACGACCTTGCGTGCTTTCGCAGCGGCGAGCATCGAGTGCGGCAAACTGACCGCAAAAATTTGATTCGGTCTTATAGACGCGTCTTTGCTATCACGGTTCACCACATCGAACAGACAGCCGCCCGCGTCATTCCAAAACTGTTCGTTGAAAGATCTTTTTGTTTTCGCCGCCATCGTCGAATACATCTTCGCGCGTTTCGCGTCGCCAAATTGCACGCTCATGTCCGCCACCACGCACAGCGCGTTATACCAAAGAGCCTGAACTTCGACAGGCTTTCCGATTCGCGGCGTGACGACCCAATCGCCGATCTTCGCGTCCATCCACGTGAGCTGCACGCCGTCCTCGCCCGCGTACAGTAAGCCATCGTCATCGACATGAATTTGAAATCTCGTGCCGCGAATATGCCAATCGATGATGCCGGCTAGCTTTTCGTAGAGTTCTTGTCTTACAAAATCGTAGTCGCCGGTTTTTTCGGTATAAGCTCGAATCGCCTCGAAGAACCACAGCGTCGCATCGACGTTATTGTATTCCGGCGCTTCACCAACGTCGGGAAAACGGTTCGGCAGCATCCCTTGCGAAATGTGTTTTGAAAATTCGCGCAAGATGCTTTTCGCGATCTCAGGACGGTTCGTTGCGAGCGTCAGGCCGGACAAAGCGATCATAGTGTCGCGTCCCCAATCTGAAAACCAATGGTAACCGGCGATCACGGTATGACCGCTTCCGCGTTTGACGATAAATTGATCCGCCGCAAGCACGAGTGCTCGCGAAAAGTCATCCTTCGCACCGGCTTTTGCAACAAGCGCGGCGCGGCGTTTCATCTCGCGCTTTCTAAAAACGTCGGCGTCGCTGACATTAAGCTGCTCGGTCGATGCGATCACCGTCGCGGTGTTCGAAAGATCAAATTTCAGACTAAACGGCTGAAACAGAGCTTCGCGAAAATCGAAGCCGCGTTCCTGTTCGATCGAATATTCGAGATCGTGATACCAATGGCCTTCATGCTCGATCTCGGCCGCGTTATGCGCGAAGTATAGCCGCGGCATTTCGTTGTAAGGAGCGATAGAAACAGCATTGTCATCGACAAAATACGAGCCGTCGAAGTTTGAATCTTCTCGTCGCAAATGATGATGATCGCGAAATGCGAGCAGCGGCCGCAGCTCGATTGCGGATTGCCGATTGCGGATTGCGGATTTGTTTTTTACACGCCACTGACACAACGTAGTGTTTTCGCCATTGACCATAAAGATCGTTTTCTCAATCTCAACGCCACTCACGGCAAACGTCCAAACCGGAAACGGATCGAGGCGAAATCGTCTTAGATATTTGTAGCCGTTGGGATGAATTTTATTCGGGTACTGATTGCAAGAGAGCTCATAACACTCGCCGTCGATCACGATGATCTCTTCAAATTTGGAAAGCAAAACCATGCGGCCGAGCGGCGGCCTTGTCGCGGCGACAAGCAAGCCATGATAACGCCGCGTGTTCGCTCCCGAGATGCTCGACGAAGCGTAGCCGCCGATACCGTTCGTCTCGAGCCACTCTCGCGAAAGCGACGCTGCGAGGTCGCTACAATTTTCTTCATCGAGTTCGATCATGAAGTTTCTAGTTTGCCATAAAAACGTTTCACGCAAGGGCGCGCAGAACGCGAAGAAACTACCCCTGAGTTATAATTGTGTAAATGGAACCACTCGCAAATCGCATCCGGCCCACGAGCCTCGCCGAATTCGTCGGCCAGGAACATCTTGTCGGCGAAGGCAAGCCGCTGCGTCTCGCGATCGAACAACAGCACGTATTTTCGTTCGTGCTTTGGGGAACGCCCGGGACCGGCAAGACGACGCTGGCACGAATTTATGCAAACGCGATTAACGCCGAGTTTTACGAGCTTTCCGCGGTTTCGGCGGGCAAAGAAGACATCCGCCGAATACTCGGCGAAAGTAAAAACGCAAAAGTAAAAAGGCAAAATGAAACACAGCACGGTCTCGATTTTGAGAGTGCAAAGCCCGAAGCCCAAAAACCAAAGACCGACGACAAGAGGCCCAAAGTTCTTTTCTTAGACGAGATTCATCGCTTTAATAAAGCTCAGCAAGATTTTCTTTTGCCGTATGTCGAGAGCGGTGAACTGGTTTTGATCGGTGCGACGACTGAGAATCCGAGTTTCGAGGTCATCCCCGCGTTGCTCTCACGAATGCGAGTCTTTGTTCTCAACGAACTCACCGCCGACGACATGTCGGCGATCATCGACCGCACGAGTTACAAACTTAAAAAAGATGCGCGTGCGTGGCTGATCGAAATGGCGAACGGCGACGCGCGGCAGGCGATCACGATGATCGAAAACACTTCGCGTTTGTATGATGAGATCACGCTTCGGACGCTAAAAGAAACTTTGCAGTCTAAGTTTCTGCGTTACGACAAACGCGGGGAGGAGCATTACAACGTCATCAGCGCTTTTATCAAATCGATGCGCGCCAGCAAGCCCGACGCTGCGATGTATTATCTCGCACGGATGATCGAGTCGGGCGAGGACCCGAAGTTCATCGCGCGTCGGATGGTGATCTTTGCGAGCGAAGACATCGGCCTCGCGCAGCCGACGGCACTCGTCGTCGCGAACGCCGTCTTTCGCGCGGTCGAGACGATCGGTTATCCCGAATGCGCGCTCAACCTCGCACACGGCGTCGCCTATCTCGCGAATGCAGCGAAGGATCGCAGCGCAACATCCGCGATCGGCGCCGCGATGGAAGATGCAAAGAAGCTCGGCAACCTTCCCGTCCCGATGAAGATCCGCAATGCTCCGACAAAATTGATGAAAGACCTCGGCTACGGCCGCGACGAAGGCAACGACCCCGAAGGTGACCTAATGCCCGAAAAGCTCCGTGGCAAAAAATACTTCGAATAGTCATTGCAAAAGCCCGCGCGTAAGCAAGGGTATATTCAACTCCGGCCATTAATGCCGCAGGACGCAAGCGATAGTTTCGCGATTCGCTACCGCCCATGCTCACGCGCGGGCTTCTGCAACGACGTTGGCAACGATTCCAAATCGGCCTCATGCCCGAAAAACTCAATTGTAAAGAATACTTTTTGTTTTCGTGCGCACAATGTTTGTTATCTTGAGTAGAAAGTTTGTTTTCCCGGGAAATGGGTGCAGGCTGGAACAACAATACAGACGACGTGTCAGTAGCCCGAACGTGAGTAAGGGCCACGCTGAGTATATTCAACGTGGCCCTTACTTACGTGCGGGCTACTGACACATCGTTACGTGCGGCCAACAGCCACTAAAAAAATATCTGCTCAAAAATCGCTACGGGGCACAAACGCCCGCGCCGTTGCAATTCACCTGGCTAGCACAATTATTCTGAACCGCACAGTCGGCGGGCACGACGCAGGCGCACGAGCCCGTTGCAAGAACGTTTTGCGGAGCCACGAGCGAGGCGACAACGGGTAAAGCGATCGCCGTCGCGAGTCCGAGACTCTTGATAGCTTTGCGACGCGACAGGCCTTCGAATCGCCGTTGCGGCATCGCGTCTTCAAAAAGATTGCTGTCCGCCAACTGATCGATCGCAAGCCAAACAAAATCTTCGGTGATCTTATCGTTGCCCAGCGAATTAAAAAGACGCGATATGTCCTCGACATTACGTGTCCCATCGCACAATCTCCAAACCGCCGCCGCCGAGTTGTTTAGGCAATGGGCCTTATTCGTGTCCAGATCATAAACCAGCATTTCGTCGGCCGCCTCTTGAACAACCAGTCCACGCTCCCGCATTCTAGGCTTTCTTACATCCTCCAGATTATTCATTTTCTTCTCCAGGCTAATAAAATTTGTCGTAACTTTGATTCAAATCTTAGCATATCGATCGTAAATGGCAACCCCTGTTTCCACGTAACTCACTCACCCTAAGAAAGATAGAGCTATATTCGCCCTAATCCAGAATGCGAACGTATGCTGGAAAACGTAAAATTCGAATAATCATGCCCAAAACACGTGTATTTTATCGCTGCCAGTAATTTTTTATTTTGAGATCGAGCATCGGAAAGGCGCAGTATTCGACGTTGCGACCCGTTTCGCGCAAGGTCGTGACCATGCCGATCGCGGCATCGGCGTTTCGCGTGTGAACGATGATCGTCGCTCCACGCTGTAGATCGGTTCGCGAGTTTAGAAATTCGGCGACGGCCTGGCCGGTGTTCGCTTCGTCGCCGTGATCGTTCGATTCGTAATGATGCGGCAGCAGGTCGTGATCGAGAAAGATCGCGTCATAGCCATGTTCGACGAGCAGATCTTTCGCCTCGGCAACATCGACCGCGACGTCAAGCTCGTCGCCGACAAAGCGCTTTTTAAACCAACGGTGCCGACGCTCGTCGTCATCGAGCAGCATCACGCGTATCGGTCCGCGATCCGCGTTCACGTTTGCAAGACCGAATCTAATCAACAAGCCACGAAAAAAACTCATAAATTTATGGGCCGAACTCAATATATCATTTTAGCTATCAGAGTTCTTTGATAAACCTAACAGTATTGATCGATTTATTCGGAATGGATTAAAGATGATAGATGTCAACTGATAGATCTATCATCTAAAATCTGTCATCTATTATCTATTTCGAATTAGAATTCATTCTTTAAGGGTTTTCAAAAAGCACCTATTAACTAATAACTGCCAACTGTTAACTATCGGAGGCGAGCGCTATAATTCATTTTATTCGTCGCACACATGTCTCAGGAAAAGAACAAAAAACCAAATATCGCGACCGTTCCGCCGCCCACAGCACCGGAGAATATTGTCTATGACTGCAAGATTTGCCAGGACACCGGTCTTGAAGTCGTCACCGGCAAGGGTGCCCGCGTTTGTTCGTGTCGCAGGCAGAGGAAACGCGAGGATCAGTTCCTAAGCGTTAGGCTGCCGCGCCGCTACGACGGTTTTCACTTTAATAATTATAAGCCGCAAACACCGATGCAGGACGCGGCGTTCAAACTCGCGGCATCACTGACGATGGAATTCCCCGCCGTCGATCGCGGCCTTTTGCTGATGGGCAACGTCGGCGTCGGTAAAACTCACCTCGCGGTCTCGATCTTAAAGGGCCTGACCGAACGCGGCTTCGATTGTCTCTTTTATGAATTTGGCTCGCTGCTCAAAGAAATTCAGGACTCGTATAATCCCAACACGTTCACCTCCGAATTGAGCGTGCTCTCGCCTGTGCTAAAAACCGAAGTGCTCGTGCTCGACGAACTTGGAGCCTCGAAACCGACAGATTGGGTTCGCGACACGATGGCTCACATCATAAACACCCGTTACAACGACAAGAAACTCACCATTTTCACTACGAATTACCTCGACGAGCGAAAATACGACCGCGAAGAAACCCTCGAAGACCGCGTCGGCGCACGGCTGCGTTCGCGCCTGTTCGAAATGTGCAAAACCGTTATGATGGACGGTCGCGATTATCGTCGAAAATTCGACCAAAAAGGCATCGGCCAACGTCGTTAAAACTTCTTGAATTAATCCAATCTGACTGATATAATCATTTTTGCTCGGGCTCTCGCTCGAGAACAAAAGATATGCTTTCCGCCAACACGCTCCTCAGGGATGGCAGATATCGAATAGGCCACGCAATCACTTCAGGTCGGGCTGGGACGCTCTACACAGCCGAGGATCAAATCTCAAAACAACACGTCGCAATTGTCGAACGTTTCGAGACCGACGAAGGCCGAACCGAAAATCTGATCAAGCTCCGCCACGAAGGCCTCGTTTCAGTCGTCGACAACTTCCGCGAAAACGAACACGATTACGAGGTCACCGAGCCGATAGCCAAAACTGAGGCAAAGCCAAATTCAACCGCAGTAAACGAGATCTTCGGACGGCTCGCGCCGATCCTGCAAGCGATCGCTGCCCTGCGCGCCAAATTTCCGTCGCGTAAATTTGTCGAGATTTGTGCGGAGAATATTTTCACGACCGCTGACGGCAACCTCAAGCTGCTCTTTGTCGAAAGCTACGGAATAATCTCACCAAAAAATCCGCAGGAATCGCCGTATCTGCCCTTCGAGCGTGTCTGGGACGATCTCGATCTAATCTCACAGCGTGCATTTTATCGTGAGTTCGACGACGAAACTCTCGAATTGCTCGAATCCGCACCAGATGCCCGCAGCGATATGTATTCGCTCGGCGCCGTGTTTTATGAGTTGTTGACCGGTCGTGCTCCGCTCTCCGCATTCGAGCGTTCGTTCGAGATGCTCGACGGCAAAACCGATCCGCTAACACCGATCTTTTCACTCAATAACACAGTTAGCAGCACTCAATCGCAGTTCGTGATGAAGCTGCTCGCCGTCAAACGCGAGAACCGTTTTGATTCTTTAGAGGATATTCTTATGAACATGCCCATGACACCGAATGACATTAATAACAATAACCGAGCTCAAAATGACGCGACCGACATCGATAATCTCGAACTGCTCGAGATTCCTATCGAACCGCAACGCGAGCGAGCCGAGGCCGTCATAAACGGGAATCGCTCGGACACGCACGTGCTCGATCAGGTTTTCGAACTCTCGACGACTGAGATCTCGCCGGAATCAGCAATGCACGCCGAAGATCTGGATTCGTTCGTCGATCAGTTTTACTCAAAGGACGAACTGCACGATCGCATCGACGCACATCTGGCGGCGAAGAAAGTCGTCAATGAATCTGAGGTCGCAACGACGGAAGCGGTCGTTGAGAATAAAGTTTTTGAGCCTGTTGTCGAGAAACGTCCCACCTTCTCACCCGAACCTGAAACGCCAAAGCAACGCGGCGGTTTTGGGAAGATGATCGGCATCGCCGTCGCGAGTATTTTAGTAGTCGGTGTCGCCGGTTTCGGACTGCTGAGCTTTATGTCGGGCGAGACGAATAGCGCCCAAGAGCAGATGCCTTATCAAGCTCCTGGCGCTTCGATCGTCGAGCCGTCACAGCAACCGGTGACGTCGAATGAACCTGTAACTTCTACCTCAACAGAAACTCCGCAAAATATCGACGCCCAACCCGAAACACCCACCGCTCCTGCAAAAAGCCGTCCGCAAGTCGCCGAAGCAAAACCTGCAAAACCGGCTGAAGCCAAGCCCGCCAAAACCGAAGAAAAACCAAAAAAGAAAATGACGGTCGATGACCTTCTCAACTAGATCTACGCATATGAACCAGACAAATTTATCTATCGCAAACAGAATTTTCGCTTTCGCCGCCATGGCTTTTGTCTTTGGCGTGATCGGAGCGTCATACAATGTTCTCGCTCAAGGCCGCGAGCTAAGTCTTGCCGACATTTTGATCGCACTGCGTTCGAAAAAAGCAGTGATCGAGGATAAAAACAAGATCTTGACCGACGCGGTGAAAGAGCGCGGCATTACTTTCGCTCTTACGCCCGAGATTGAGAAGGAGCTCGGTGTAACCGGAGCACGCGTCGAGTTGATCGCCGCGATTCGCGAAAAAGCAGTCAAACCGAAGTCGGAAGTTTCCGCACCGGTAAAGACCGAAGCTCCGCCGCCAGTCGTCAAGCCTGTCGCTCCGCCGCCCGATTTTGCGTTTTACCGCGTGCGTGCGACGCAGGAGATGAATGCCAACAATCTCGACGCCGCACTCGCCGATCTCGACAAAGCGATCGAGATGAAGCCGGGCGACGCCGGTTCGTTTGTCGATAAAGGAATTATCTTCACGCGCCAGGATAAGTTGGAGACCGCGATCGAGCAATACACAAAAGCGATCGAGTTGAATGCGAATTACGGTCTCGCATATTTCAATCGCGGCATGGTCAAGGAAAGGATGGGCAGAGGCGACGATGCACTTGTCGATTTTCAAAAAGCGGCCGATGTAGATCCGAATGACGATCTGGCAAAAGCGGCTATTTTGCGCATCAAGACAGCCAAGGCCGAGGCCGCCGCGAAAGTCGCCGAAGCCGCACGTCTCGCCGAAGCCGCAAAACGCCCGACCGTCATCAACGTCGGCGCACTGAATTCATACGCAGCAAAACTTGCGATGCCAGTTTATTCTCCGGTTCATAAACGAATGGGCCTTCACGGTAAAGTGACAGTGACGATCAAGCTGGACGAGGAAGGCAAGGTGATCAGTGTAAAAGCCATCGACGGCCCCAAACCGCTCTGGAGCGCCGCCGAAGAAGCTATCAAACAATCTAAATTTAAACCTGTTCTGCTCGACGGCAAACCGATCGCCGCCAACGGAATGATCACGTTTAATTTTTCGTTGAAATAAGAAAAGTTAGTAGTTCGCAGTCGTCGCTTCGGTTTTAACGCCGCTCGCTTCCTGCGCGATCTTGACGCCGACGGACGCTCCGATGCGTGTCGCACCGGCCTCGAACATCGCACGCGCATCGTCGATTCCCTTCACGCCGCCGCTCGCTTTTACACCGAGAGTCGAGCCGACCGTGTGACGCATCAAAGCAACGTCGTTTGCCGTTGCACCGCCACTTGCGAATCCTGTCGAAGTCTTTACAAAATCCGCACCGGCGTTTTTAGCGGCAAGACAAGCTCGAACTTTTTCTTCGTCCGTAAGTAGAGCGGTTTCGATAATGACTTTGCAGAGAATTTGGTTTTCGTGAGCAGCCTCGACGACAGCTTTTATGTCATCTTCGACGGCACAATCGTCGCCGGATTTTAGCTTGCCGATATTGATAACCATATCGACCTCGCGGGCGCCGTTAAAGATCGAGCGCCGCGCTTCGTAAGCCTTTACGTCCGGCAGCGTCGCGCCGAGCGGAAAGCCGATCACTGTGCAAACCGGCACGCTTGAGCCTTGTAAAAATTCGACAGCCTGCTTGACCCAGCCTGGATTTACACACACAGAAGCAAAACCGTATTGAGCAGCCTCGTCGCACAATTTCTTAATATCAGTCTGTGAAGCCTCGGGCTTTAGCAACGTGTGATCGATCAAACTGGCCCAATCGTGTGCCGTTGCAGTTTCACCCAACACAATTCCAATGCGTTCGGCACCGGCATCAACGATCCGCTGCACATCCGCGTGACAAAACGTCGGACAATATTCCTCGCCCGTGAGTTTCGCCATCACCATGTCGGTGATCTGGTCGATCAATTGGTTGTAATTGCCGTTTTGCTGCATCGTTAGAAAATAATTCTAACACTTTATTATTTAAGCCAGAATCAGCCGCAGATTTGCGCAGATGACGCAGATCAAAACACTGCTTCTATCTGCTCAATCTGCGTTTATCTGCGGCTAAATTCTGTATTGCTTATCGATATTATCGATCTTGCCAACACGTTTCATGTGCCGCTCTTCGCTAATGTCGGTCGAAATAAACGCCTCAGCGATATTTTTTATCTCTTCAAAACTATTTTGCCCGGCTCCGAGCGTCAACACATTAGCGCCGTTGTGCTCGCGTGAGTTTTTTGCAAGAGCGGCGGAATAACATTGCGCGGCGCGCACATTCGGAACCTTATTCGCGGCCATCGCGCTGCCGATGCCGGCTCCGTCGATGATAATTCCGACATCGACTTGCCTTCCGGCGACCGACTTCGCAACTGCGTGCGCGATGTCAGGATAATCGACCGCGTCTTCGCTATCGGTGCCAAAGTCGCGAACGTTCAGCCCAAAATCCGCTAGAAAATTTTTTAACTGTTCTTTAAGTTTGAAACCGCCGTGATCGGCACCGATAGCAACCGAACGAACTTTAACCGCGCTTTTTCGCGACGTTTTGCGAATCAATTCGATCTGTAGATCATTAACAATATCGTTCGCAAGTGGCGTAAATTTGACTTTTTCGGCTACGCGCACACGAGAACCGGCTTCAAGCCCGCGTAGGTCGTCTTCCGTGATCAACGATTTTGCCGACTCATCGCGATCCCACTCGCGCGTCATTTTTTCTTGCAAAGAATTTACGATGACGTGCTCGACCTCACCGATAGAAGCGTCAGCACCAACGTTCGAGGTTTCTTCGCCCTCGGTCGGCACGGTCGCGAGCACCTGCCGGACGAGTTCGCGGACACGTTCGCGAGTTTCTTTGTTTGCATCAGCCATTCTTTGCGCAGCTTACCTTGAAAGTTCAGCGTACTTTGAATATATTTCTAAATACCGATCCAATCAAACACGCGAAGAAAATATGGCTGCTGAATCGACGCAAATGGCAAACACCGAATTTACCAACCCAAATCTCGAAGTCCTTCATTCCGAAGAGCAAATACGCGCCCGCATCGCAGAATTAGGTGAAGAGATAACCGCCGATTACGCCGGCAAAGACCTCGTGCTTGTCAGCGTTTTGAAAGGTTCGTGCATCTTCCTCGCCGATCTGATGCGCGTGATCGACCTAAAACTTACGATCGATTTTATGTCGGTTTCGAGTTACAAGAACGAGATGAAATCGACCGGTGACGTAGAAATTTTAAAGGATTTGAGCAACTCTATCCGCGGAAAAGACGTGCTCGTCGTCGAAGACATCATCGACACCGGCCTGACTTTATCTCGCTTGCTCGACATTCTCGGCTCACGCGGAGCCAAGTCGATCAAGCTCGCGAGCTTTCTCGACAAGCCAGAGCCGCGTATCAAAACCGAGCTAAAGATCGATTACACAGGCTTTGTCGTGCCGAACAAATTCGTCGTCGGCTACGGCCTCGACGCCGCCGGACGCTATCGCAATCTGCCATTTATTGCCATCGTTAAAGATCCGTCGGCTGCGTAGGTCAGCCTTGACCACCTCGTAATGTTTCCGTATAATCTGACTTTTTCGATTGTCGGGTGAATTCCCGTCTTTCGCTGGAGCTAACAAATGAGTTACGCAATTATTAAAACAGGTGGAAAGCAGTTTGCGGTTGAGAGCGGACAGACGCTTCGTGTGCCGACGATTAGTGCCGATGCCGGCAAAAAGGTTGAGATCGACACTATGGTCGCTGGCGGCAAAGTCGGAACCGGAAAAGTCAAAGCAACCGTCGTCAGCCACGGCAAAGACGATAAGATCATTGTTTTCAAGAAAAAACGTCGTAAGCAATACAAACGCACGCAAGGACACAGACAAGGTTTTACGGAAATTAAGATTGACTAGGAGAATTGCGGATTGCGGATTGCGGATTGCGGATTAATAAATCCCAAATCCCAAATCCCAAATCCGAAATCAGATATGGCACATAAGAAAGGTGTAGGTTCATCACGAAACGGCCGCGACTCGAACGCACAGCGGCTCGGTTTGAAGAAATTCGGCGGCCAGCACGTCCTCGGCGGCAACATTTTGGCGCGTCAACGCGGCACAAAATGGAAGCCCGGCAATAACGTCGGTCGCGGCAAGGACGACACGCTGTTCTCGCTGATCGAGGGCTTTGTCAAATTCGAAGACAAAGGCCGCAAAGGCAAGTTCGTCAGTGTTTACGCCGAAGGCGCGCCCGAACTCGCTCCGAAAGCTGCTTAACCAAACGTCAAATTCAAATCAAAAAAGCACGCCGAACAGCGTGCTTTTTTGATTTCTTCTATATTGCGAGGACAAAATTAGCTACAATTACTTCGATGAAGCCCGGAGAAGACCTAATTGAGCAAGGAATTGCTGATCTCGCGAAAGGACTTGAAACTGTTCCTTCATTACTTGTCTCAATCGGCGCGTCGAGGCTTCGCGATGCGGGACTCGACATTCCCTACCCAACATTTTCGATGCCCGAACATAGGCTTTACACGCTGCTGCAAGCCGAACATAGCGATAACGCACATTCACAATATAACGCTTACATACGTCGTCTCGTAAGTTTCGAACGCGCTGCCGAATGCGGGATTTAGTTGATAAAAATCGAATCGCTGAATTGATGCGAGCTCTTGGCCGGATTTCACGCAAGCCATGTCGAATTTATTTCACCGGCGGAACGACCGCTGTTTTGATTGGCTGGCGGAAATCGACAGTTGATGTTGATTTAAAGATCGAGCCCGAGCTCGACGAACTATTTCGTGAGATGCCAGAAATCAAGGAGCGAATGAAAATCAATATCGAACTTGCGGCACCGTCGGACTTTATTCCGTCACTACCCGGCTGGCAGGAGAGATCGAGATTTATCGGTGACGAGGGTAAGATCAGCTTTTTTCACTACGACCCATACAGTCAGGCTTTGTCAAAAATTGAACGCCGACATCAACAAGATTTGCTCGACGTGAAGGCAATGTTTGATCAAGGTTTGATTGAAAAATCTAAACTACTATCGCTTTTCCGCGAAATTGAGCCGCAGCTAATCAAGTATCCGGCAATCGATCCGAAAAGTTTTAAAAAAGCGGTACTTCAATTTGTAGAAGAAGTTCAGGGTTCACAGAATTAACTTAATTTTCCCACCACTGCTTCACGGCGTTCGGTGAATTTGATGGCACAGGAAACAAGTTTCCGAGCTTCGGAACCCTCGCAGCCATTGCTTTGCCTTCAACCGATGTCCACGGCAACCCATAAAAAAGCCCGTTCGACGCTCCGCTGAGGCGTTTGTCGAGAGCGCTACCCGCTGCCGGAATCGTCATATCTACCAATAAGAATTGTAGTCAAGATTGATGTTGCCGTTTTGTTCGGGATGAACGGCGGGGCGGCCGTTGGCGACGTTGAATTTCCATGTTCGCCAGACTTCGCCGTTATTCATCAAAGAGCATTCCCAACTTCCCGGATTGTCGTCGAGTGCCGGTCGCGGATCCCAGCGATTGCGCTTTTCGCCCCAAGTTATCGGCGCAAGAAGCCGAACCACGTGAAAGCCGATCTCGTCCTGATATTCCGTGCCTCGCACAAACCGCGGAGCAACCCTGTCCTGATAGATCACCGAATAAAACATCTCGCGGCGGCTGATCGCCTGATCGGCAAATCCGTCGGGTCCTTCGAAAACGATACGCTTGCCGTTGACCGAACAACGCATATAGCCGTGCGGAAGATTTTTTCCCACCTCGGACGGCGAAAGGCTGAAATAAAATTCGACATGATTCGCGCCCAATCGTTCGGGTGCGCTGATGCGTGCGAGATAGCCCGCGTACTCGCGCGGACGCAGATGAACCCAGCTCACCGGCGCTTCGTTGTGACGGTTGATGTAATAGAGCGGCGCCGAAAGTCCGGCTTCCTGACCCGAACGCACGCGATTAACCGTCTTTATATCGATCTTGTAATTGCGAACCAGCTTTCCCTCATCGGTTGCGCCGTTGACCGTGTAAACCAAAACATCGGATATGCCGATCTCCTTTGTCGCCGTGTCTTTTCGCCAGCATTCGACGGTGTTCATAAAACTCTCGTCAAGTGCGCCGGTCGTGTTGCTGTATCTCGCGGACTCGCAGCGTGTGGTCGCGACAGGTTTGCCGGCCTTTGATATTACAACCTTCAATGCGCTGTGTGTCGGGTATTCACCAAAGACCTTGAGATTGATCCTTAAATACCAACCGGTGCTAACCGGAATGTTATTTGGCCCCAACGCTTCGCCGCTAACGGCCTCGAACCACGTATAGCCGTCGTCAATAATATCTTGACGACCTGCGACGGCGAAATTCGCGCAAACCAGCGACATTGCGATCAGTAAAAGCGACTTTTTCATAATTGAAAAAAGAGTAAATCAAGTTCGAAATTTATGCAAAAATAAAAAAATCTCCGCAAAATATTTTTTTTTCAGCGAATATTTTTTCTTCTGTGAGATATCGGTTTACGCATGCCAAATTACTTGATCGTGGATGTTCTTGTCGTCAAATCACTTGTCGGATTTTCCACATTTTCGTCCACAGTTTTCCCACAGCGTTTTCCACAACATATTCACAGAACCACCGTAAAATAAGGGCGAAAGTTAAAGCACTTTCTACTTGACTTATATTTTTACGAGTGTAAGATTGCATACATAGTCGAGATTGCTTACGGGCATTTTGACCGGCATCGAGAGGTGGAACGGAGGTGGTGACACACCGTTCGCGGACGGAAGGAGCGGAAAGCCGCCGCCCACAAACGCTCGAAGCCGAAGCCGAAAGGCTTGGCGCCGATGGGTTGGCAAATCACATCGGAGTTGTTCGGATAAAAACGAACAACACCCAATTGGAAATGATCAGCCAAACGGGTGCAACGCCGCTCAAGTCGCAAGACATGAGCCTCGTTGCCGGGAACGTAACCGGCGGTGGAGGAAAAGCCACCAAACAAAAAACCTAACGGCACTGACGCTTTGGGCGTCAACGTGAAACGCAAGTGGATCGGGTGCTGACCGGAGAAGAGGCTACCCGCTAGAAGCGTCTTCGGAATAAAAAAACGGTGACTGGAACGTGTACATGCGAGAGTCACCAACCTTTTTTGAGCACTTCGGTGCTCGCTGAAGGAATAACAAAAGCGTCGAATCGAGCAATCGAAGCGACGCTTTTGTTTTTTTGCGATTTAGCTTATTCGTATCGAAGCGCGTCGATCGGATTCAACCTCGCAGCCTTCCACGCAGGCAAAAGACCAAATACCACGCCTAATCCGACTGAAACACAAAACCCGACAATCGGTGCCCAGAGCGGAATATACGTCGGCAAGATCATATTTATTAATAGCGACAACAGCACGCCGATCACAATTCCCAAAACTCCGCCGAGACCGGTCAACGTTGCCGCCTCGATCAAAAATTGCGTGACGATGTCGATGCTTCGCGCTCCGATCGCCTTGCGGACGCCGATCTCTTTTGTGCGTTCGGTGACGGAGACGAGCATAACGTTCATCACGCCGATGCCGCCGATCAGCAGACCGACGCTCGAGATCGCGACCATAAGAAGGAAGATTCCGCTCGTGATCGCCCCGAAGCTCTGAATGATCTGATCCGACGTCTGCACACCAAAATTATCGGGCTTATCGGACGGGACTTTTCTCGTGCGGCGCAGAATATTTTTCATCTCTTCGAGCGCGTCGTTCATCTTGCCGGGCTTTGCCGTCGCCATAATAAAGCAATCTTCGTTCGCCGGATAAAGCTGCTTGATGGTCTTGAACGGCAGATATACGGCTTTGTTTTCGTTATTCGGGTCGTCGGCTCCGATCAGAAATATCTCGCGCTCTTTTAGCACGCCGATAATGCGATAATTGCGGCCTTCGATCTGAATATCCTGGTCGATCGCGTTCGAATAAGGAAAGAGCGTGTTTGCAACATCGACTCCGATGACCGCGACTTTGCCACGTTGAGCTTCTTCGTTAGCGGTAAAATAACGGCCCTCGGCAAGGTTTGTCACGCCCATTTGAAAATAATCCGACGCAGCGCCTTGCACCGTCGCGTTCGTCATCTCGATCTCTTTGTTGCGAACATTCACGCGTTCCGTGAACGGCCCGGCGACAAAATCGACCGGCGACATAAATGGCGAAACGTAATCGCAATTCACGCACTCGACGCGGATAGCATCGGCATCTTCTTCGGTTAACGGCGGACGTGTTCGCTCCTCCATCGACGGATTGAAATTAAAACCCGGATCGAATTTGAAAGCATAAATTGAATTCGTTCCAAAAGATTCGATCTCCTTAGAAACGCGCGAATCGATACCCGAAACAAACGCCGCGATGACGATAACCGTGACCGTGCCGACGACAACGCCGAGTATCGTGAGAAACGAACGCAGCTTGTGCTGACGCAGCGTGTCGAACGCCATCAGCAGATTTTCGTAAAAATTTGAATGAAGAAACTTCATACAATTGGTTCAGAGTGCAAGCTTCAGCTTGTTTCCTGCTCACGAAAAGACAAGCTGAAGCTTGCAATCTAGCTTTATTAATCCGCTCGCAAGGCCTCGATCGGGTCGAGTTTTGCTGCTTTCCACGCAGGATAAACGCCTGAAACCAACCCGACGCCGCTCGAAACAAACAATGCGATCGCCGTCCAGATCAACGGCAAAGCTGTCGGGACGCCTAATCCGACCGATACGAGTTTCGCGATCAAATACGCGATCGTAACGCCGATGGCGCCGCCCAACAACGCCAGCGATGTCGATTCGGCGAGGAACTGTTTTAAAACATCGCCTTGCTTTGCGCCGATACTTTTGCGAATGCCGATCTCCTTTGTTCGCTCGGTGACGCTGACGAGCATGATATTCATAATGACGATGCCGCCGACGACGAGTGAGATCGATGTGACGCCGATAGCTGCGATTTGGATAGTGCCAAAGATCGCGTCACGCAACTCGTTTATCGCTTTTGGCGTGACGATGCCGAAATTATCTTTTTCCGAAGGCTCAAGTTTTCGACGCACGCGCATCAGAGTTCGCGCTTCTTCCAGAGCATCTTCGTAAGTTTCGGGACTTGTCGATGTGACCGAGATCGTGATCGAGCGGCGAACGCCGTAGATCGACAAAAACGTCGAAAGCGGAATCGACACATACATATCACGCGTCTGCCCGAACGCAGAGCCGAGTTCTGTCCCCACGCCGATCACCTGAAACTGACGGCCATCGATCTTTATCATTTGTCCGATCGGATCGCTCGACGAAAATAGTTTATCCGCAGTTTCGATACCGATAAAACAGACCAACTTGCGAGACTCTTCCTCGGCGTTGATGAAGTAACGCCCGCGACCGGCTTCGATCTTTTCGATCTCGGCAACATTCTGCGTTGTTGCTTTTAGCTGCACATTCATCAGCGACTTGTCGCCAAATTTTACATCTGCCATCGAAGCCGACTTTCCGCCGGCGTCTTTGATGTTGCCGCCGTGATTTTTTAGCGCACGCATGTCGTCGAGCGTGACATCTTTGTTACGACGACGCGCGGCATTCAACATCTCGACGCTCGAATAATCTTCGATCGAATAACGCTGCACACTGAATGCATTCGTGCCGATATTTGCGATCTTTTCGTCAACGTAGGCGTTGAAACCTTCGATCAGCGACACGACGACGATCACGGTCGCGACGCCGAATATCACACCAAGCAGCGTCAAAAAAGAGCGCAACTTGTGCGACAGGATCGAGTCGAAAGCCAGTTTTAACGCCTCGAAAAAAGACATAACTAAACAATATCAAATTTATTAATTACGGCGGCTGATCGATTATCGCTTACGACTCGAAGTTACAAGATCTATAGGAACAAATACAGACCAAACCCACCAGGAAGTATGCTATTCTTGTGATTCCGAACTAATTTTATTGTACGAGAGGAGGAGTTATGCCTTGGAAACCGACCGATGAAACTGGAACGTCGAAATCTGTTGCAATTCACGCTGCACTTGTCGAGACCGAGAACGGAGCTGCGATCGTATACTTCGGTTGGGGAAACCCAAAAACATTCCTCTATGATGCGACTCCTTCGACGCCCGACAATCCGATCAATGACGCCGACAGGGTCGACGTGGCAAACGGAGATCCGATAGATTCGCAGGGACTGGCACATATGTTCTGCGGAAGCGAGAGTTTTCTTGCCGACGGGCGATTGGTGGTGGCCGGCGGTATTGCGATCGGGCTGCAAAATCAGAATTTACCGCATGATGTTCATGAGCATGACAGTGGAGAAAGGCGGAGCTATGTTTACAGCCCGCTGGCGAATTCCTGGACCGCCGAAGGTGAGATTGCCGACTTATGTTTTCAACCGATATGGAACCCGGCCCAGAATCGATGGGAAATAAGTAACTCGCTCGGCGGTGGCAGATGGTATCCGACGGTTATCACCCTGGGTAATGGTGAGGCGTTTGCTTCCGGCGGACATCCGTTCATTGGGGTCGTCACCGGAACAGAAATAATCATTAACGAAGAGGGTGAAGAAGAAGAAATAAATATCGTCGATGCGACGGGCGCTGACAACTCGCCTTTTCCGGAAAAGAGCGGCTCTCCGAGACATAATAACAATACGCCGGAGAGATTTTCACCGACGACGGGAAAGTGGACGCTGATCGTAAACCAATCGACCGCGAACGACGACCATTCTACAGATGAGTATCCGCGAATTCATCTCGCGCCGTCCGGACACGTTTTCTACTCGACACTCGCCAAGGATAAGAAGCGGTTTTACGACGCATTTTCCGGGTCATATACAACCGATAATGTGGAACCGGGTCACGGCAACTACTTTGCCGGCAGTGAAGCAACCTCCGTACTCTTGCCAATCTTGCCAAATGACTCCAATAATATTTGGGTTTTGGCCTGCGGATCTGATCCTGCGCAAGTCATCAATATCGCCTCAACAGCGGTTCCTGTATGGCTGGATACAGGCGACCGCCAGCCGATAAACGGTGAAAGACCCGTAAGACGACATGCTTGCAGCGTGCTGCTGCCGACGGGACAGGTTTTTCTCACGGGCGGTGTAGGCGCGGGTGATCCCGCACCGGGATTTTTGGTGCCTGAACTATACACGCCATCGATAAATTGGAACGCCGGAATTTACACGCCGGGTGCGACGGGAACATGGCAAAGTCTGACTAACGAACCAGCAACTGTTCTGCGCGGTTACCACGGAGCAGCGCTCCTATTACCTGATGGCCGCGTGTGGACGGCGGGTTCCACGGAAGGCGGCGACGAACAGCAGATAGAAATTTACGAACCAGCTTATTTCGCGGTGCAAAATCGTCCGGTTATCGCTGACGATGTGCCGATGAGTTCAGGCTATGGACGTCAGATCACCTTTACCATGGAATCCGGCACGCCCGCGCGAGTCGCTCTCATCCGATGCGGGGCAATGACGCACGCCTTTGATTCCGACCAGCGGTATGTCGGACTCAACTTTAATTTCAATGACGAAAACAACACCGTTAACGCCAATATTCCTAACAATCCGGACCTCGTTCCGCCGGGAATGTATATGCTCTGGGTTATCAACGCGAATGGTAATCCTTGCCGAGAGTCGAAGTTTATTCGCATATGCGATCAGTTTGTAAAATTCCGGGTTAACCGCAGCACATTTTCCCGTGATGAAACCGAGGCATTTGCCGAGGGCGGCGTAACAACTTTTACGTCGATCCTTCGTGCCGATTTCGAATGCTTTCGGCCCGGCGAACTCGGCTTTCCCGATCCGAATATACAAACGCGGCTCAGATGGGACTCAACTTCAGGAAACACGATCGACTCTTCCCTAATGGAGATCGTATTTACGGGCTTTGAGTTGGAAAACAGCGCGCTGCCACCCGATGTCGCACAGCGAATAACCTGTGTATTCGATCTGGTCATTAAAGATATTGCGATTTTTGACGAGGTCACGATGGCCGACCGGCCGTTCAATGCTCGCGTACGCATCGGCCGCAATTTCGCCGATACGTTGCTCGAGTTAACCACCGAGCCGAATCCCTACATGATCGATATCGAAGGCGGCAACGAACATTGGCTCAGTTCGGATGTTCGCGTATTTAAAATCAAGCCCGGCCAGACGAAATTCGACAACAGCGTTACTTTTAACTCGGGCGACACTCCGCTTGAGTTTCTAAACGAGCTCCTAGGTCAACTCAATGAAGAAGCTGCAGATGAACCCGATGCAAATCAGCACACTTTCAAGAAATTGCCGACCGCACAGGATGACCCTGACGGCGTGATGGAACTCTCACAGCTTGTCGACGGGACATTTGTCAACGGTATTATGGTTGGGGGCAATCCTATATTTAATTTCGCAATCGCGAAAGTTAGATATGTGTCAAACTCGACGGACATCAGCAACGTGAAGGTCTTTTTTCGACTCTTTAATACGGTCGGCACGGCGCTCGAATACAACAGCCAGACCACATATCGCCGGGCAGGAAGCGGTGCGGACACCATTGCCCTACTTGGAAAAGTTGGCCCGAGTATAATATCGATACCGTTTTTCGCTGAGACTCGTGTTACACCCGGCGACAGCATGACGGAACAGCCGGACTTAAACAATACAAAATCGATGGACGCGAAAGGAGCGACGGAATCCATCGCATATTTTGGATGCTGGCTGGATATTAATCAAACGACGCCCCAGATTCCGACATTCCCCTTGAATGACGGTCCGTTTAATGACGTCATTTTCCCTTTTAATCCGGTAAGCATTCAGCAACTTGTACGGAATTATCACCAATGTCTGCTAGCTGAACTGTTCTTTGAATCGGACAAAATTCCAGACGTTGCCGATCCGCAAAATAGCGCATCGGCCGCCACACCGGCTAACCACGAAAATCTTGCACAGCGAAATGTGGCGGTCTCAAAATCGGGGAATCCCGGTTCACGAGAATCCCGTACGGTTCAGACGACATTTGTTGCGCGCTCATCGCCTACGGCTACCGACAAGTTTATACAGAAATACGTCACGCAAGACCGCAGACAGGCATTCGATCTGCGTCGAAATCGTGTGCCGCTTCCGGATGAACTGATGTTTTCGGGTAAAAACCTGCCTGAAGGAAGCCGAATCACTGTTTATATGCCTGAAGCCAAGGCGGACGATATTATCCGTCTTGCCTCGCAAAGATTGAGTCCGGTAAAACTTGAAAAAATAGATGATCGCACGGTTAGCTTTATCATCGATCACACGGCGTATGTACCTATGCCCGGCGGCAAACTGAGAAATTTTGCAGGACTTCTGAGCGTTGAATTGCCTGAAGGCGTTCAGAAGGGGGAGGTCTATAGCCTGAAGGTCCACCAGTATTCAGGCCCGGCGCGGCAAAAGCTTATCGGGTCGTTTACGCTGCTGATACCGGTCGAGACAGAAGACGATCTGCTGCAAGATGAGGTGCGCAAGCTTTCAGTCCTGCGACACATATTTGCGTCAATTCATGTGAGCGAACCATGGTATCCTGTGTTCCTGCGTTATCTGGGACAAATTGAGGATCGAGTCAGTGCGTTTGGCGGCGATCCGGAGCGCGTTATCCCATCGCCGTCTGGCAGTCTGCCTGGACCGAGGCCGGAAAAACCCGAAACCAAATCGTTCGAGGGTAAAGTGAAACTGGTTCTCTACGATTGTTTTGGCGAGTTCAAGGGTTTCGTTCTACAAGATTGCCGAGGTAGTAAAACTTTCTCAAGCTGTCAAAAAGGAATCGAAAGAATCGCGGTCAGGGCATGCAAGGACAAAAGCACCTTGAGGGTAAATACCGACAACGGTAAGCAGGGGCGAATACTCAGCATCATCATCGTATGTTGCTAAGCCATTCATTGCCAAGTTGCCTGGTCTTCTTTACAAACCTACAATCGAACCCGGCAAATGTTTATTGATCGGGTAAAAATTCGTATTAAAGCGGGTGATGGCGGGAACGGCGTCACGGCGTTTCGGCGCGAGAAATTTGTGCCGCGTGGCGGACCGTCAGGCGGTGATGGTGGCGTTGGCGGTAGCGTTTGGATCGAATCTGATGAAGGGTTAAATACGCTGCTGCATCTTCGTTACAATCCCGAGCACAAAGCCGAGCGTGGTCGTCACGGCGAAGGTTCGAATCGATATGGTAAAGACGGCGCCGACGCGATCGTGAAAGTTCCGGTCGGCACGCAGGTGTTCGACGCGTTGACGAATGAGCTGATCTACGATTTTACAGAAGCCGGCCAGCGACTTCGCGCCGCGAAGGGCGGTAAAGGCGGTTGGGGTAATTCGCATTTTGCGACGCCGACAAAACAAGCGCCGAAATATCATTACAACGGCCGTCCCGGTGAAGAAAAAGAATTACAACTCGAGTTAAAATTGATCGCAGATGTCGGCCTGGTCGGTTTTCCAAACGCAGGCAAATCTACGTTGATCTCAGTTATTTCAGCGGCAAAACCAAAGATAGCTGATTACCCTTTTACTACGCTCGAACCAAATCTCGGCGTTGTCGATATGGGCGATTATAAAACGTTCGTAGTCGCCGACATTCCGGGTTTGATCGAAGGCGCGTCGGAAGGTGCAGGTCTTGGCGACAGATTTTTGCGACACGTGGAACGCACGAAACTGATCTTGCATCTCGTTGATGTCAGTTCACTCTCCGGCCGCGATCCCGTTTCGGATTATGAGATCATCAATCGTGAACTCGCAAATTACGACGCCGATCTCGCAACGCGGACACAGCTCGTCGTCGCGACAAAACTCGATGCTTTAGACGAACCGGAGCGTTTAGAAACTCTAAAAGCACGGGCGAAAAAAGATCGGCGAAGGTTTTTCGAGATCTCGTCTGTTACAAATATGGGTGTAAAAGAACTCGTTAACAACGTTTCCGAAATATTAAAGGAAATAGCCACAGAGATCACCAAGATTACTGAGAAGGCAACTTCAAAATAATTCTTCTCTCATTTTCTCTGTGAACTCTGTGGCAAAAATATGAAACGAATTGCATTTTATGGCGGCAGTTTTGATCCGGTGCATAACGGGCATCTTGCGATCTCACGCGCCGTTGTTGAGCAGTTTGAGTTGGATGAATTTTTTTTTATTCCAGCGTTTCACGCACCGCACAAAGTTAGGTTAAAACCGACTTCGGCTTACGACCGTTATGCAATGCTGTGTCTGGCAACAGCAGACGAGCCGAACGTCAGCGTCTCAAGGATCGAGATCGAGCTGCCCGAAAAACCATATTCGATCGAAACTCTGACTCGATTGAAGACCGAAAGACCGGATGACGAGATCTTTTTTGTGATCGGCGCCGATTCGTGGATGGACATCAAAACATGGCGTGAATGGGAGAGCGTGCTCACGATCGTCAACATAATCGTCGTTACGCGTCCAGGCGTCGAAATTCGAGTTGACCACGTCACTGACGAAATACGTTCGCGAATTGTCGATCTGCGAAAAACCTCTAACGCAAAGACGCAAAGTAGCAAAGACGCAAAGAGAAACACGACTCGGATATTTGTTACCGACGCCGTGAATCTCGACATTTCCGCGACCGAGATTCGTCAAAAGATCAGAGAAGGTGTTAAATCCTGGCGACAGGATGTTGCGAGCGAAGTTGCAAATTACATAGAAAAATATCAGATTTATAACTAATGGAAGAAACGCAAGAGAGATCGCTTCAGCGCGAAGCGGTCAAAATAGAAATCTCCGAAAAGCCCACGCCATTCTCAGAACTCGACCCCGAAGTAAAACTGGCAATACAATGTGCGGCTGAGAAGAAGGCCTTTGATATAGTCGGTCTCGATCTGCGCAGCGTCGCGAGCTTTACGGAATATTTTATTATCGCCGGCGGAGCGAATCAGCGACAGGTGCAGGCGATCGCCGATGAAATTACCGAGCAGCTCAAGAAGCAGCTTCAAACTCGCCCCGTGCGAATCGAAGGTTACAATTCCGCCGAATGGGTGCTGGTCGATTACGGCGACTTTATCGTTCACATTTTTAACAAAGAAGCCCGCGAATTTTACGACCTCGCACGTCTTTGGCGCGATGCTCGTCGCGTCGAGCTCCCTGACAATCTATAAATGAAATTCACATTTATCTGGGTCGGCAAAACGCGGGACAAGAACTGGCTCGCTTTGCAGGACGACTTCTTAAAACGTCTGTCGCATTTTGTGAAATGCGAAACGGTCGAAATTCGTGATGCCGTCGGCAGTGACGCCAAGGAGAAAGAAGGCAACCGAATTCTGAAAAAAGTGAATCAAAACGCCTTTGTCTGCTTGGTAGATGTGGGCGGTAAGAGCGTCACATCCGATGATCTGGCCGCACAGATCGAGAAATGGCAGAACGCCGGATTGAAGGAGATAGCCTTTATTATCGGCGGTGCGACGGGCTTATCACGTGAGGTTGCGACGCGGGCGGACTTTAAGGTATCCTTGTCGTTTCTCACTTTCACGCACGAAATGGCTCGTGTCGTATTGATAGAGCAACTTTATAGAGCATTTACGATTATTAAGGGGTTTCCGTATCACAAATGAGTAAATTGACCGCAAAAACCGCAAAAGAGATAAAAACAAAACTCATGCAAGAGCGTGAGGTTATCGTCAAAAAACTTAATGGCAACGATCTGTCGATCGATGACTCGGAGACGCCCGATCCGGTCGATCTCGCGGTCCGCAACTATTCTAAGAATGTTATGCTCGCGGTTTCGGAGAATGAGAGCCGACAGTTGACGTTGATCGATGAAGCGATCTTGCGCATCGCAGATAAAGAATACGGACTTTGTCAAAATTGCGAAAAAGTTATCAACGCAAAACGTCTCGCCGCGATTCCTTGGGCGCGTTACTGCATCGCTTGTCAGGAACTCGTTGAACGCGGTCGCCTCGACGAAGAATAATTTATTCACGTGCTAGCCGCCGTCACTGACCCACTTCTTTCGCTAATTTATCCGCAGAAATGCAATGTCTGTCACGACAACGTTGAAAGGCGTTTCGATGGTGCTGCGTGTGCGAAGTGTTGGAGCGAGACGCGCATCTTTACCGGAGCGGAAATGCTCTGTGGCAAATGCGGAGCTTATTTTGGCGAGAAACGTGCTCCGGTCGATGTGTTCTGTCGTAAATGTGACGACTATTTTTTTGACAAGGCATTCGCTCTTGGCATTTACGAAAAAGCTCTCGCGGCGGCGATCATCTCGTTAAAAACTTCACCACATCTTTCTGCTCGAATATCACGACTACTACAAACTTGCTCAACCGATTTTGAGAACATCGATCTCATCATCCCAATACCGTTGTCAAAAGAAAGACGACTTGAGCGCGGATTCAACCAAGCTGAGATCGTCGCACAAAAGATCGCTGCGATCACCAACAAACCTGTCGATGCGCACAGCCTGGAGCGCCAACTGCACACTCACATTCACCGCCTCGGAATGGATCAGAAGGCGCGCGAACTTAGCGTCCGCAATGCTTTTTCTGTTACACGACCGAAACTTATCATCGGCAAAAATATCTTGCTCGTTGACGATGTTCTCACTTCGGGAGCGACGGCTTCGTTCTGCGCAAAGGTGCTAAAGAAAAGCGGCGCGAGCAAGGTTACTGTCTTCACCTTAGCCCGCGCCGTAATGCGCTAATTTACGAAGTAATTATGGCGTGTCAAAAGTCGGCGATGGCAGATCGCCGGTTGTTCCCCACTGGATAAAAGCAATTCCAGTCGTGCTGCGCGACAGATACCAAACTCCATTTGAAGACCTAAACACGGCGATATCGTCCCTTCCGTCCGCGTCATAATCCCCAACCACCGGAACATCCGTGGCAACGCCCCACTGAAATGTACCAAAGCCGCTCGTGCTTCGTTGCAGATACCAAACGCCTGTCGATGGTCGGTAAACCGCCTGATCCGCTCTTCCGTCGCCGTCAAAATCGCCGGGCGTCGGAATGTCGGTCGATAATCCGAAATTCACCCCGATAAAAGCGCCGTTAGTGCTGTTCAGACGATACCAAATACCCTCCGACGGACGGTAATGGCACAAGTCGTATCTGCCGTCACCGTCAAAATCGGCCGCAGTCGGAATGTCGTTTGAAAGACCGAATTGGACAACAAGGAAATTGTTTGGATTAGTTGTTCGACGAATCCACCATGATCCGGTCGATGGCCGATATATTGCGATGTCCGCTCGTGCATCACCGTCGAAATCGCCGTGCGTCGGAATGTCACCGCTCAACCCAAAGCCGACAATTGTAAACGTCGCATTGCTGCTGTTGAAAGCGTACCAGACGTTCGTCGACGGGCGATAGACGGCAATATCGGAGATATTGTCGCCGTCAAAATCTTCCGGCGTCGGCACATCGCCATTCAAACCCCACTGCTGCGCCCGAAACGTATTGTTGGAACTGTGCGATATCCACCACACACCGGTCGATGGCCTGAAAATCGAAACGTCCGTTCGCAGATCGCCGTCAAAATCCGCCGATGATTTTGCACGTACGATCTTCTCGATCGTGCCGCCTTGTCCGATGACGTAGATTTCACCGTCTTCATCCTCGGCAAAGCTGACGATGAATCGAGATGTGTCCAGCAGCAGCGTCTGCGTGTTGTTGATCCAAAGCAATATCTCACCGGTACAGTAGTCACCATAAACATATGAGCCGGTCGGCAAATTGCCCTGCGGACCTCGATAAACGTATCCGCCGGTTATCGAACACCGCGATCCTGTACTGTCATAATCGAATACCGGAGGCGTGAAATTCGCCGGAATACAGAGAGACGGATCGAGGCCAGTGCAGTTGATTCCCTCATAAACGCGCCAGCCGTAATTTGCCCCGCTCGTAATTGTGTCGACCTCTTCGCGAGCGCCTTGACCTACGTCGCCGGCCCACAACTGTCCGGTTAATCGGTCAAACGACCAACGCCACGGATTTCGCATGCCGATCGCATAAATTTCCTGACACGTATTTCCCGCGGTTGTGGTGCCGTTGTCGCATCGCGTTGTGTTTGCACCTGTAAAAGGATTTGTCGGCGGAATCGCATACGCAGGACTCGTGCTGTTCACATCGATTCGCAGCATTTTACCGAGCAGGTTTGCGCGATTTTGAGCTCGATTGCCCGGGTCATTTCCCGAACCGCCGTCGCCTAGTCCGATGTGTAGAAAATTATCAGGACCAAACGCGATCATCCCGCCGTTGTGATTGGAGAAAGGTTGTGGAATATTGAGCAAGATGCGTTCGGAATTAAAATTACCGGTATTTGAGTTGCCGTTACCGGTGGTTGTCGTGTATTCGGCAATGATGGTCGCACCGTCGGTTTGTCGCGTATAGTTGACGTAAAATCTGCCGTTCGTTGTAAATTGCGGATGAAACGCGAGTCCGAGCAGACCGCGTTCGCCGCCCGACAATACGCGCGAAGTGATGTTAATAAAATCTGTCGGCGTAGTTGACCCCGGCTGAACGAGTCTGATTATTCCGCCTTGCTGGACAATGAACAGCCGATTCGTGCCGTCTCTCGCACTTGTCATAAAGACCGGCGCACTAAAACCCGAAAGAAAAGGCTGAAGCCGCATCGTGTAAGGCGCCGGAACACCTTGCGCAAAAACGGTCGGCAGAAAGATTGTAAGTAATGCGACGAATAAAACGATACTTTTCATAAATGCTCCTAAAAAATTGAATTCGGGCCTAAGTCGAGGGGTTGAAACCGGTTAAACTAATATGATTTTAACCGCTCAAGTCGTTAGATTGCAAGAGGTTGTTAGTGATGTTATGAAGTTGATTCCAACGGGTTCGAGTTAATAGACTCGAAGTCAGTTTGAAAGAGACGGCCCGATGGAATCAACATGACATTATACATCGGGGTTGACTATCATCCGTATCGG
>Ga0187892_10002647_pt1 | contig 34947 bp, 32 predicted proteins | sample MA1701073metaG_FD_139345 | JGI IMG/M metagenome (GOLD analysis project Ga0187892, IMG submission 139345) | Bio-ooze microbial communities from a basaltic lava cave in the Kipuka Kanohina Cave System on the Island of Hawaii, USA - MA170107-3 metaG ... | reverse complement strand
TTCCAACCAGAACGGCAGCATCCGCAGGGTGCGCCCGTACTTGTAGCCCCACACCGGCGAAGCCTCGAATCGCTTGCGGATCAGATCGATCGCTTCGGCCTGCAAAGACTTTACCGCCGGCGCTTGCCATTCGTCATCTTCGATCAAGCGCACGCTGTCGCCCCGGATCTGCAACAGACGCTTGAGCCGCTTGTTGAGCGCGAGCAGGTCCTGATCCTCGAAGAACCCCGTCGGGTTCTTGCCGCCGCCAGGACGCAGGTTGTCGCCGAGATCGACGCCGATCGCATCGATGGCGCGCGTGATGGCGCTGGTACCGCTGCGGCCGGCACCGAGCACGACGATGGCGCGCGGGCGCGTGGTTGAGTCCATTGTCACCCCACCTTCCCATGCAAAGCTGGAATCGTCTTGAATGGCACGGTGTTGATCTGCCCTAGCACAATGACGGGGTCAACGCGCAGCCATCCCAAATAGGCGTCGGATGCACCTTTCTGACTTGACCGCAGAGGGAATCCGCTGTAGCTCCCTATGCTTACAGGGTGAGCTCGAAGAGGAGGTTTCAGATGCGATCGACCCGATTTTCGTGGACGCTCGAAGCGGTGAGCACAGCGCTGTGCCTGCCCGCCGTCCTCCTCGCTGCCTCGATACTGACGGTGCCCGCAGCGCGCGCCGAATGGGCCATCGACGCCTACCTGGGAGCACCATTTCCCGACAGCCAGGACCTCGGCGGCGGCAACGAGTCGGAATTCGACGGCAACGTGACCGGCGGCGCTCGTTTCGGCTACTTCGTCAGCCTCGTTCGCCACCTCGACGTCGGCGCTTTCGTCGATATCTCCGGTGTATTTCAAGACATTCCTCACTTCAGACGCACCGGGACTGCGCCGGGCGGCCAGACCGTGACCATCGATTCCGGTGACATCGACTTCAACTTCGTGCCGATCACACCGCTGGTGCTCGCGCGTGTTCCGTTCGCCTACAACGACACGTTCACCCACGGACGCTATCAGCTTTACGGCGGCGCCGGACCCAGCTTCGTCTGGAGCGAAGTGAACGGCGGCACCGTCGATGATCAGTCCTTCGATTTCGGACTCGACGTCCGCGCCGGTCTCAACTTCCTGATCTTTCCGAGTTGGGGATTTTTCGCCGAGTACCGCTTCACCTACTTCGAGCCGGACTTCAACGACGACACTTCGCTTCAGGGTCTGCGGTTCGACTTCAAAGCCGACGTCGACTCGCAGACGCACTACATCATGTTCGGCTCCGGCCTGCGTTTCTGATCCCCGGGCGCGCCTGGCGAACGCTCATCCCTGCGGCGGCGTAGGTCGCTTCACGCGCGTACGCATCGCCGGGCGCAAGCGAGTCGATCGGGACGACGAAGCCCGGATGAGAGTCCCGGAAACAACGGGGCAACCGCAGGCGATGGCTGCATCGACAAACTGAGCTCAGGAGGTCGACCGCAAGCGATGAAGAGACTGGTCCTACTGCGTCACGGCGAGAGCGTCTGGAACAAGGAAAATCGGTTTACCGGATGGACCGACGTCGGCCTCAGCGACAAAGGCACCCGCGAAGCAACTGACGCCGGCAAGCTGCTCGCCACCGAGGGGTACGTCTTCGACGTCGCCTACACCTCGGTGCTCAAGCGCGCTATCAAGACGCTCTGGCTGGTGCTCGAAGAGATGGATCTGATGTGGATTCCCGTGCACCGCAGTTGGAGACTCAACGAGCGGCACTACGGCGCCCTGCAAGGGTTGAACAAAGCGGAGACCGTCGAACGTCATGGGATGGAGCAGACGCAGATCTGGCGCCGCAGCTACGATGTGCCGCCGCCACCGCTGCGGCGCGACGACGAACGCTATCCCGGCAGTGATCCGCGCTATGCCGCTTTGAAGCCCGACGAAATTCCTCTGACCGAATGTCTGAAAGACACGGTCGAGCGCTTTCTGCCCTATTGGCACGCAACAATTGCTCCGGCCGTGCGCGCCGGACAGCGCGTCATCATCGCGGCCCACGGCAATAGCTTGCGGGCCTTGGTGAAGTATCTCGACGACATCTCCGACGAGGACATCGTCGGACGCAACATCCCGACCGGCATTCCGCTGGTTTACGAGCTCAACGACGACCTCACGCCGATCAGGAATTTCTATCTCGGCGACGCCGAGGCGGTAGCGAAGGCAACGAACGCGGTTGCGGGACAGCTCAAGGCTTGACCCCCACCCTAACCTCCCCCATTGCCGGAGTTGGCAACAAGGGAGGGAATTGGAGGCTACTTCATCTTCTGGAAACAGAAGTCTTCGGGAAACTCGCCGTCGGCATTGCGCATCTTGAGGCAGTGCTCGATGCGGTGCGGTGCGGTTTGCGCAAGAAATTCGTAACGCTGTTCGCGCATGCAGCTCAGCAGAACTTCCTTATCGCCTGGCGGTGGATCGAGCGCCTTCTTCAGACAGATCTGGTAGACGCGCGAGCGATCTTCGCGCGGTTCCTCGACCACACGGCGAGCCGCTTCCAGCTGCGGCACGCTGATCTCCGGCGCGCTGCTACATCCGGAGACAGCCCCTAGACAAAAGAACCAACAACCGAGTCTCGTCACCTTCATCGCTCCGCCTCGCCGCAGTCTGTGTATCGCAGCCTCGAGGTCGGGCGCAAATCTCTTTCCTTCGTCATGGCATTCGCTTAGGTTCCGCACCTCAGGAGGAAGTGGGCATGAACCTCGAGGACATCGAAGCAATCAAGCAACTCAAGTATCGCTACTTCCGCTGTCTGGACAGCAAGGCTTGGGCGGAGCTGGCGCAGTGCTTCACCGAAGACGCGACGGCAGCCTACGACAGCGGCAAATATTCTTACGATGGCCGCGAGGCGATCATGGGGTTCCTCGCGGGCGCTCTCGGCGACCGCAACGTCGTAAGCCTGCACCAGGGGCACCATCCCGAGATCACCGTCGACGGCGACACGGCGACCGGCACGTGGTACCTCGAGGACTACCTGATCTTCGTCAAAGCCGACACCCGCCTGCGCGGCGCCGGTTTCTATCACGACGAATACGTCAAGGTCGGCGGCCGATGGCACCTCAAGCACACCGGCTACGTGCGCACGTTTGAGGAGATCCAATCCGGCGACCCGCCGAAGTGGCAGGTGACGGGATACGGCAATCATCTGGGCAAGGCCTCTGGCTGATGACCGATGCGCATCGCGTGCCGCGACCCGTATACCCACTGACTGCGCCGATCTCTCACGCGTGCCTGCGAGACCACGTTCATGAAAATCGGAATGAATCTGCCGGTGATGGTGCCGGGGCTCAGCCGCGATCTCGTCCTCGAGTGGTGTCATCGGATTGATACGGGTCCGTTCTCCACCCTGGCAGCCGGCGAGCGCATCACATGTCCCAATCCGGAGATCATGGTGACCCTGTCGGTGGCGGCGGCTGTCACTCAACGCTCAAGCGCTCGACTGAGGCCGGACCTGGTTTCACCATCTTGACGCTGCGTCCCGGGCTCTGGTACGAAGCAGGTTAACAAACGTTAACCTGAAGGAGATCAGACTGATGCAGTACGAAATCGTCTCGGCCGACTCTCACATTATCGAGCCACCCGACCTCTGGGAGAAGTGGCTGGATCGCGAATTTCAGAACCGTGCTCCGAAAATGGTCGACGACGGCGAGGGTGGCCACGGGTGGGATTTCCACGATGGCGGCAAGCCGATGACGATCGGTCTGGTGACCAAAACCCGCGGCAAGAGCTTCGATGAGCTGCGTTGGGGCGGATCGCGCTACGACACCATCAACCAGGGCTGCTACGAGGCCAAGGCGCGCGTCGCCGAGATGAAGGAAGACGGCTTGCAGCTCGAAGTCATCTATCCGCCACAGCGCACGATGCGCCATTTCATGCTCGACGGCGACAACGAATTCCACAAAGCCGGCGTGCAGGGATACAACAACTGGCTCGCCAAAGATTTCGTCGCCAAAGCACCACAACATTTCGTCGGACAGGGACAAATCCCCAACCTCGGGATCGAGGAATCGATCAAGGAGATGCGCCGCTGTCGTGAAATGGGTTTGCGCGGCGTGGTGATCTCGAGCTGGCCGGCGGGCAAGCCCTTCCTGGACGACGACTGCGACCCGTTCTGGGCCGAAGCCGAGAAGCTGAACATTCCGGTGAGCGTGCACATCAGCCTGGTTCACAAGGGACAAGCCCAAGAGAAGATCGGCAGCGTCGCGCGCGTCGGCAAGGCGGCGCTCGGGGCGTTCAGTGCTGCCGGCCTGACCACCATGCCAACGATCGTCGGCGAGATGATCTTCTGGGGCATCTTCGACAAGTACCCGAACCTCAAGATGGTCGGCGTCGAATGCGGCGCCGGCTGGATCCCGTATTTCCTCGAGCAGATGGACGATCGCTACTGGCGTAACCGCACCTGGGCGAAGAGCACGTTGCAGAGAGTTCCGAGCGAGTACTTTCACCGCAACTGGTACGCGACCTTCATCGTCGATCGCTACGGCGTCGAAAACCGCCACGCCGTGGGCGTCGACAACATGATGTGGTCGACCGACTACCCGCATCATGGCGCCGACTGGCCGTACTCACGCAAAGTGATCGACGAGATGTTCCACGGCGTGGCGGCGGACGAACGCGAAAAGATGCTCGCCGGGAACTGCGTTCGACTTTACGGATTGGGGCAATAGGAGCCATTGCAACCGGTTGCCGCTAGCCGGCTACCGGCTACGGTTGCCAGGGGTCCCTACCCTTTGAGGTGCGGTAGGACCTTCGTCTCGAACAGGCGCAAGCCCTGCCAGGCAAACTCCGGCGACAAGCCACCCATCAGCGGGTGCAGAATGACGCGCCCGTACTGTCTGGCGATGTCAATACACTCGTCCGCTGTCACGACGCGATACACGCCGCTGGCGCGGACGTCGTCGATGGTCTTCGCGTGAACGTGGACCTCGGACCCCTGCTGATCCGGGGTTTGCCACGCGTCGTAGGTCTGCGCGTCCCACAGCGCGTGCGGGCCGACGATCTTCCAATCGCGTTCGGGATCGTCGCTGACGTGAACGTAGCCCGGACCGCCAGGCAACGTGACGAAGCCGCCCGTGAAGCCGAGCTGCTTGCATTCCTGCTCGTAGATCGATGCGAGGTTCGGATCTCCGAGCGAAGGAAAGAATCCGGCACGCAACCGCGCCGCACGGCGCGCTGCCTTCTCGGTCGATCCGCCGATGAGGATCATCGGCGGCGATGCCGGCCTCGGCGTGACGCGAATCGTCCTCCCCTGCCACTCGAACGGCTCGCCGCTCCAGGCCTTGCGCATCACCTCGACATACTCTTCCAGCAGCCGGCCGCGCCGCTTGCGGTCGACGTTGCCCATGGCGAACTCCTCGGGCCGATAGCCGAGGCCAGCCACCAGACTCAGCCGCCCGCCGCTCGCCAGCGAAGCCGTCGCCAATTGCTCGGCCAGACGCACCGGATCGTGCAGCGGCACGAGCAAGGCGGCAATGTTGATCTGCAGTTTCTTGGTGCGTCCGGCGATCGCAGCGGCCAGCGTGATCGGCGAGGACATGTAGCCGTCTTCGGTCCCGTGGTGCTCGGAGACGACGGCGATGTCGAGGCCCTTTTCATCGGCCCAGGCGCACTGGTCGAGGCAGGCGCGGTAGAGCTCGGCGTGTGTGGCCTTGCCGAACGGTGGTACGCGCAGGTCGTAGCGGATGCCGATCATGGTCATGGGGCGAGTTTCTCCTACAGATTGCGACGGACCTTCCGATCGGACCGATCCGTCCGAGCTTACGACGATTGCGCGCCGCGCAGGAGCTTACCCGGCAACGCGTCGGTGGCATCGCCACCCTCGAACGTCACCTGCCCGCTCTTGATCGTCGCGCGATAGCCGTCGGCCTTCTGGATGAGGCGCTTGCCGCTCGCGGGCAGATCGAACACCAGCTCCGGCGGCATCAATCGCAGTCGGTCGAAGTCGATGACGTTGACGTCGGCCTTCTTGCCGGCGGCCAACAAGCCGCGGTCGTGCAGACCGTAGAGTGCTGCCGTCTCCGAGGTCTGACGGCGGACCATGAACTCCAACGGCAGGCGCTCGCCGCGCTTGCGATCGCGGACCCAGTGGGTCAGCAGGAACGTCGGTGTGCCGGCATCGCAGATCACGCCGCAGTGCGCGCCGCCGTCGCTCAGGCTCATCACCGTATTCGGGTGCAGGAGCATCTCGCGGATCGGCTCGAAGCTGCCGTCCGAATAGTTGAGCACCGGCAGATAGACGAACTCACGCCCACCGCGCCGCATCAGCAGATCGTAGACGACTTCCTGCGGCGTGCGTCCCTCGCGTTGCGCGATGGAAGCGACGCTGCAATCGGCTGCCGGCTCGTAGTCGGGCGGATCCCCGAGGGGAAACATCTTGTGCCACGCCGTGAGAACGTAGGCGGCGAACGGATTGTCGAACTGTGGGACCTCCTCGACGATGCGGCGGCGCACTTCCGGGTCGCTCAAACGCTGGAAGCGCTCCCGCATCGGTAGCGAGGCTATTTCGCGATACGTCTTGTGCAGCTGGAACGGGTGCGCGGTGCCCTCCCAGTTCATCAGCAAACCGGTCGGGCGAGCGGCGATCTGTGCCGTAACGCGTGTGCCGCGCGCGGCCGCCTTTTCTGTAAGGTCGAGCATGCGGCGCCATTGCCCCGGATCGCCGTCGTTCTGCAGGAGGGCAAAGGTGATTGGCTGGCCGGTCATCGCCGCCAGCTTTTCCATCCAGACGAACTCGCGCTCTTCGGGCGCGAGATCGGAAGCCATCTCAAACACACCTTGGTGGAGCTCGCCGAGCACACGTCCGATCCCGAGCAACTCTTCCTCGCCGGCGAACGTGCCGGGAACCGGTTCGCCGTCGACGGCGCGGTGCAACATCGTGCGCGAAGTGCTGAAGCCGAGTGCTCCGGCGGCGATGCCTTCGCGAACGATCGCTGCCATCGCGTCGATGTCCTCAGGCGTCGATTGCTCGTTCTTGGCGCCGCGGTCACCCATCACGTAGGCGCGAACGGCGCCGTGCGGCACCTGCGTGCCGACATCCATCGCGCGCGGCATGGTCTCGAGCGCTTCGAGATATTCCGGAAAGCTTTCCCACTCCCAGCGGATGCCCTCGGCGAGCGCGGCCCCGGGAATGTCCTCGACTCCTTCCATCAGGCCGATCAGCCAGTCGTGCCGATCCGGCTTGGCCGGCGCGAAGCCAACGCCGCAGTTGCCCATCACGACGGTGGTCACGCCGTGCCAGCACGACGGCGTCAGATACGGATCCCAGGTGACCTGGCCGTCGTAGTGCGTATGGATGTCGACCCAACCGGGCGCGACCACATGACCGCGCGCATCAATCTCATTGCGCCCGCGCTCGCTGACCTTACCGACAGCGGCGATGCGATCGCCATCGATGGCGACGTCTCCCTCGCGCGCCTCGTCACCGGTTCCGTCAACGATCGTACCGCCGCGAATCACCAGGTCATGCATAGCGAACCCTCCGTCGTTGTAAGACTACCAGTTTCCGGCAATCAGTAGCCAGTATCCGGTTCCCACCAACCGCATACCGGTTACCGGATACCGGTTACCTATCTTTGCAGCGCCTTCATGATCGCCCGCAGCTCATCGCCAATCTCGTTGCAGACGACATAGCCCTTTTCGTCGCGGATGCGTTCGAGGTTGGCGGCGATGTCCTCCGCCGAAACCTTGGCATCCTTCGCCGCCGTCCAGCCCGGGGTCAGGCCGATGAAGAAGCGAGCAAAGCGGCCGCCGCCGCAGGTGTAGATCTCGTGCGTCTGTTGGCAATCTTCCGAGGCCAGGTAGACGACGATCGGCGTGACGTACTCGGGGTCGAGCAGCTCGGCCAGGGGCCCGAGCAGGTTCTCGGTCATGCGGGTGCGCGCCGTCGGCGCGATGGCGTTGCACTTGATGTCGTATTTCTTGCCCTCGACAGCAAGGACGTGCATGAGGCCGATCAGGCCCATTTTGGCGGCGCCGTAGTTCGTCTGCCCGAAGTTGCCGAGAATACCGGCGGCGGACGACGTGAAAATGAAGCGGCCGTAGCCGTTGTCCTTCATCACACGGAAAGCGGGCTGGGAAACGTAGAACGCACCTTTGAGGTGAACGTCGAGAACCGCGTTGAGCTCCTCGGGCAGAAGCTTGGCGAAGGTCTTGTCGCGCAGAATACCGGCGTTGTTGATGACGATGTCGCACTTACCAAAACTGTCGACCGCCGCCTTGATGATCGCCTCACCGCCTTCCGGAGTGGAGACGGAATCGTAATTGGCGACTGCCTTGCCGCCGGCGGCCTTGATCTCATCCACCGTCTGGTCGGCCATGCTGGTGCTCTTGCCGGTGCCGTCGGGCTTTCCGCCGAGATCGTTGACGACCACCTTGCAGCCGCGTCGTGCCAGATCCAATGCGTACGTTTTTCCCAATCCACCGCCGGCGCCGGTGATGACAGCGACGCGTCCGTCGAAATTGATGCTCATCCTTGTTTCTCCTTTCAGATCGTCGAGTGAAGGGTGCGTGAAGATCGTTCAGCCGGTCATCTCGACCACAAACGCGGGACTATCTCAAGCAGGGCATCGCGCTTCCAGGGCTTCGAAATGCGGCGCCGCTGTGTAGGGAACGGCCTCCGTGCCGGGCCAGTGCCTTTTTCTCCGCCAACGTCCCGAACACTGGAACGCCACGGAGGGCGTTCCCTACGACCCGGGTCCGATTAGGAGCCCGTTCGCCGTGGCGTCGCAGCTACAGCCGTGCGGTAGGACGACAGCCGCAGTCCGTCCGCTGCAGTCGGCGGCAGACTGGAGCTACCCCGCTCGGCCACACCCGGTTGGTACGCGCCTTGCTGAATCAGGCCGGCAGGAGGATGCGACGATGATCATGGACCAGATAACCGATTGGATCGTGACGGCCTGGGAGCTCATCGGCCTGGTGTTCCTCGCGTTTACCCCCGGTCCGGCAATCGTCGGTCGCCCGAAGCGCTCCCCTGGGGATGAGCGGACTCCGGTTCCTCCGCCAACACGTTCCGCCGCGATGCAACGCCGGATGAGCCAGCCTCAATTTGCGTGAGTGCGGTACTCGAGCTTCTCACGGTGCAGCGGGAAGGCGTCGGCAAGCACGATGATGCCGAGATCATGCGACAGCTTCATGCCGGCCGGGACCGTCAGCACAACCTGCGACACCTCGCCTTGTGAATCGGCACTGGCCGACAGCTGGGCATCATAGTCCAGCGGCACCACCTCCCCGGCCGACCTGTCGATCAGCAGAATCCCGAAGCGATGATCCGCGAGGCGGTAGCTCGGTGCGCTCGGTGCCAACCGGAAGTGGGCGACGATCTGGCCCGGAAGCCGATCCGTTGCCTGGGCATACTCGACAAACCGAACCTGTAGGCCCGTCGGTCGCTTGTTAGCGCTCCCCGTGTGCGGCTTGGTCATGTATGTGCCGGCGGCCACAACTTTGTCGTAGATGCGATTGGCAAGCCCCATTGCGACGAGGGAAGTACCAAAACCGGGGATCGACAGGGCGTCGGCTTCGGCAAACAGCGTAGCGTCGGGCTGCACCTCGAGGTTGGGACCGAATTGTCCGCGCAGCCTCAAACGCTCCACCGGTACACCGATGCCTCCAACACTTGCCGTGAAGCGGCTCGTCGACAACGCAACGTTGCTGCCGGAGTAGGCTCCGCTGAGGGCCAGCGTTGCGGTTGATTCGGGGTCGACCACCAGGATGCCCCTCTCGTCGCGTTTGGCACCGACACCCCAAACAATGAGATGACCGCGCCCGTTGGTACTCGGCCGCGCGTCGACGACGCTCAGAATCCATTCCATGCCGTCGAGAGATGTCTGGTTGAGGCTCGCCAGCATGGCGGGAACAGGCAGCGCCAGCCGCGTCCACTCGAGCGCCGGCACCTGATCGTGCCCCGGCGAAAGTGGACCCGAATCACCCGCGTTGCGCGTTTGGATGGTGACGTCACCAGTGAAGCTTCCGGCGCGACTGCCGCCGATCGTCAGGTTGCCGAAATGAATCCCTCCGGTGCGGTACGTCCCCTCGGCGCGGATTCGGTAGGAACGTCCGGGCTCGAGGATGTCTTGAGGAATGACATGAACGTGTCGGCCGTCGGGGGATTGCAGCAGCCGAAATTTGAACGCCGGCTCCGTTTGGATCCGCAGGTCATCGTCGGAGCACAGCAGCGGCGTGTTGCAAAGGTGAGCGTCAACCGTGTCGTCACCATCGCGCACCATCAGGCGCAAGGTGATGCCGGTGGCCGGTGAGACCGGCGGCGGCGCTTGGCGATAGGTGGTACCGCCGGGGCTGACGTAGACCATCTCCGCACCGTCCGTCGGCAGATCCTCCCCAGCCGCCGTGCTGCAGCGCTTGTCCGCGGCGTGCAGGCAGTAGTCGTAGGGTACATGCCAGAGATCTCCCGATTCGGAGCCGATGTACACCCCATCGCTGCCGAGCGCGACGGAGCCGTTGAGGTCGTTGCGGTCACGCAACCGCTCCTCCACCGGAGTCGTATCGAACGACCAGCGTCGTTGGCCATCAGCAGCGTTCAACGCGTACAGCCTACCGTTGCCGCTGCCAACGTAGACGATTCCCGGGCGTTCACTCCCGGGACCGAGACCGATCGCCGGCGACGAACGGATTGGATCGCCGGTGTCGTACGTCCAGAGGATCTCGCCATTGGGATCGACAGCGTAGAGATGCCCGTCGGTCGAGCCAAAGTAGATCGCGGCAGTGCGGCCAGTGGCATCGTGACCGAGAGCAGCAGAGCTGACGATGTGGTCGCCTGTCTTCAGCGTCCAACGCGTGCCGCCGTTGTCGGGGTCGAGTGCATAGAAGTAGCTGTCGAATGAACCGACATAGACGGTGCCGTCGCTACCGATGGCCGCCGACGCAGCCACGGCGCCCCAAGTGCGTTTCGCCCACTTTTCACTGCCGTCCGGATTGACCGCTCGTACGTAGCCATCGCTCGATGTCCAGAAGATCGTGCCATCGCCACCAAACGCGCCGGCCGACCAGTTGCCTCCCGTGGTCTCATGCGTCCATCGCAGACTGCCGTCATGGTTGATGGCGTAGTCGTTGGCGTTTGAGTTTGCAGCGTACAAAGTTCCGTCATGTCCGACTGTCACCCCGCCCTCGAAACGGTTGTTGTACGCTGCGACTTGGGAAGCATCGAAGGCCCAGGCTTGGCGCGTGGCGGGATCTTGGATCCCCGGGCGCGTGTCGAGTCGGTATAGATGACCATCACTCGAGCCGAAGACGGCAGTCGGTATACCGGTGCCGTTCGGTTTTAGCAGCGCTGCAGCTGAATCGATGGCGCCGCTGGTTCGGAATCGCCAGCGCTCCGCGCCTCCGGCTTCCACTGCATAGAACGTGCGGTCGTTGGAGCCGATGTAGGCGATCCCCGCGGCATCGATGACCGGCGTCGACAACAGGGACGCGGCCGTGCGGAAGGACCATGGCACGCCGCCGTGGTGCACGGATGGGAGTGGCGCTTCTCCAGTATTGCGCGGATCATGGCGAAATATTGGCCAAGGCGAACCGGCTTCGACAGGCACATCGTAAACGACCGCACTGTTGTCTTGCGCCGCAACGAGATTGCGCCCAGCGTCGGGTGGGACGCGGGCTGCAGGCGGCGCGGGACGCAGAGAGGTGCCTAGGGCAATGCCGGCTACAATCACGACCGCGACGGCGGGGTGTGAGGCAAGCCGCCGCAGCGCAGAGAGGATGTTCTTAATCGGCACCTTCACTCCCACACTCCCGCACCGATCCAGCAAAATCAGAATTGACATCTAAGACAATCAAATCTTTGTCTGCCGTTGGCCTGCTCCGGGTTTCCGAGTAAACGCAGATGCTATGCGTTGTGCGCACAGCTCACGTGTCATTGTTCTTCTGACACTCGGTTGCACCTCGCCGCCCGCATCACTCTCGGGCGCATCGCCGGTGCTAACTCACGGTGTCGCGGTCGGGAGCGTAGCCGCCACCAATGCCGTCGCTTGGGGTCGTTGCGACCGCGCCACCACCGTTACCGTCCGTTGGCAAGCCGATGGTGGCGGCGATCGTGAAACGGCACAGGTTACAGCGACATCCGAGCACGACTTCATCGGCAAGATCGCGCTCGATGGATTGCGGAGCGCGACGGCGTACTCCTATTGGATCTGGTGCGGTGACAACGAATCGGCAGCTCGCGCCGGCCACTTTTCCACCGCACCAGAGCCCGAACAGGTTGCCCCGGTGCGTTTCGTATTCGGTGGTGACCTCGGCGGCCAGAATGTCTGTCGCGATCGGCAGCAAGGCTATCCGATCTTTCACACGGTTCGCGCCGCGGAGCCGGATTTCTTCGTCGCGCTCGGCGACCTGATCTATGCCGACGACCCGTGTAAGGCCGTCGGCCGCTTCGGCAACGAGCAGATCGCCGGTCCACCGACTCCGGCCACGAACCGCGCCGTCTTCCGTGACTACTGGAAGTACAACCGCACCGACCGCGCGTTTCAGCAGATGCTGGCCTCCACCTCGATGTACTCGGTATGGGACGATCACGAGATCAAGAACGACGCCGGGCCGAAGCAAGACACACCGGTCTTCGAACCTGGTTCTCATCTGCTGCAGCCCGCCTTGCATGCCTTTCTCGAGTACCAGCCAATGCTACCGCCGGCCGGGGCGCCGGAGAGACTCTACGGTTCGTTTCGCTGGGGCCGCCACCTCGAGATCTTCATCCTCGATCTGCGCCAGTACCGTGATGCCAACATCGCGCCCGATTCCGCCGCCAAGCCGAAGACGATGCTCGGCGACGATCAACGACGCTGGCTGCTCGACGCTCTGCGCCGCTCCGACGCCACATGGAAGGTCATCGTCAGCAGCGTCCCGCTTTCCGTGCCCACCGGTACGCTATTGATCGGCCATGACGGCTGGACCGGCTCCGGCGTCGGCGACGGATTCGAGCATGAACGTGACGCGATCCTGCGGACAATGCAGAAATCGACGCCGCGCAACTTCGTCTGGATCACCACGGACGTCCATTTCGGCGCCGTCTTTCGCTACCGGCCATTCGCCGGCGACGAGCAATTCGCCTTCCACGAGATGATCTCGGGACCGCTCAACGCCGGCGTCTTTCCCAAGGAGGAATACGACCGCCAGCTGGGTGCGGAAAGGCTGATCCTCTACGGACCAACCCAACCGATCGCCGACTTCGAGGAAGCGCTGCGATGGTTCAACTTTGGTCTCATCGAAATCAATGAAAAGGGCGCACTGACGGCGAAGCTGATCAACGGCCGCGCCGAGGCGGTCTACGCGATAACGGTGGACCCACCGTAATCCGGTTGATCCGACGAGCCGATGCTCTCGCGTGAACGAGCGATGCAGTTGTCGCGCTTTTCGCGCAGGATCTTCGTCGTCACTCTAGCAATGACGAGGCGATGCGTCGGCGTCGGCCGAATGCCCGGTCGCACGGATCTGATGCGGCACAGGGCAGCAGTCACGTCGGCGCAAATGCCGCGCAGGACCAACACCCCGGCCGCCACGGCCACGGCACGGCCGCGGCCGGAAGCGCAGTGCAGCAGTACCGGTCCGGGATGCGCTGCGATGTCGCGCATCAACAGACCGAGCTCCTCTTCGGAAGGCGGTACCGAGGCGTCGAGCGTCGGCAGACAGCGGTAGGCGCAGTGGCGGCGTACCGCCTCGACCTCGGCAAACTCGCAAGTGAGATCGACGACGAGATCAACACGCGGCGGCAACTCTTCGATCAGAACCCGGCGCCCGACGAACAGACCGGGAGCCACTTCGTCATAGGGCCGCAGGCCACCGATCCTCCGCTCACAGCACCAATAGAGCCAGAAGAACCACTGATACGGGAGCACCGGCAGAGCCCGCAGCCAGGAGATCGTCCCGTCCATCCGCTTGCCGAATATCCAAGGCCAATTCGCCGCATAAGCAATGCCGACGATCAGGCAAGAAGCGGCGCACCAGATCAGTACGGCCTGGACGAAACCCGCCGAGTTACGCGAGCGGTCGACAAAAAGGAACCCGACTAGAACGACGAGAAGCGCAATGTAGCTCTGTGTCGGAATCCGACGCCACATCCGCAACAATCGCAAACCGCGTGCGGAGACCGAATCGACGGAGCTCAGCACCGCACACCTCGCCGCGCCCGGTTTTGCATGCCGCCACCATACCGAAGCCCCATTGCACGCCGGTAACCGCGATGTGAATTCTCACGGCTCGACCTTCGTCTGAGGTGGCTGTAACAGGTATTCATGGGCGACAGCTGTCAGGATGGCACGTTTACAGTGAAAATCGAGGCGTCAAACAAGAAATCTTCGCCCCCGTCGGTGCGGCCGGTCGGCCGGTGTAGGCCCGCGTTCGCCGTTCGATTCTTGTCTGCCTCGCCGCTCTACGTGTATTAGCGCCGCCATGCCGGGAATCGACAGCCTTCTTCGCATCATGGTCCAACAGGGCGCCGCCGAGCTTCATCTGGCGCCGGACCGCCCACCACAGCTTTCGAAAGACGGAGCAGAGCACACGCTCACCATGCCGCCGATGCCGGCAGCAACGCTGCGGGCGCTGCTGGGCGAGCTTTGGAGCGACAACGAGCGGGCGCTTCACGAAGCGGGCCAGGTGACCTCTTCCTACACCCATGCGGAAATCGGCTGCTTCGAGTTGTCGCTGCGGGGAACGGATAACGATACCTTCAAGGCGACGTTCACACGCAGCGCCGCACCCAAGCCGCTAAGCGCTCAAGCGCCAAGCGTGTCGGCGGCCCCACTGGCGCAAGCGCTCCGGCCGATCCTCATGCAAGCGGTTGCCGCCGGCGCCAGCGACGTACACCTGACAGAAAATGCACCGCCCATGCTGCGCATCGACGGCGAGCTCCGCCATCTCGAGGCGCAAACCATCGATCCTGTCGTGTTGCTACCCGACGACGCCAGCCGTGAACGATTGCGGGCGAACGGCTCGGTGGATCTCGGTGTCGATGTCGAAGGCATCGGTCGTATCCGCGTCAACATCTACTCGACCAGCGATGGTCTGGCTGCCGCAATCCGCGTTCTGGCTCGCGAAGCACCTCGACTGGCCGATCTCAACCTCCCCACCACCTTGAGTTGGTTTCTCAAGCTGCCGCACGGTCTGGTGATCGTCTGTGGGCCGACGGGGTCCGGAAAAAGCTCGACGCTCGCGGCGCTGATCAGTGAACTCCTGCGGCAGCGCCCGCGGCATCTGATCACTCTCGAGGATCCGATCGAGTACCGTTTGCGATCCGGGGCCGGCGGTCTCGTGCGACAGCGCCAAGTCGGCACGCACGTGACCAGCTTCGCCGGCGGCTTGCGCGATGCCCTACGGGAAGATCCCGACATCCTACTCATTGGCGAAATGCGCGATCCGGAGACCATCGGTCTGGCGCTGACGGCGGCTGAGACCGGGCACCTCGTCCTTGCCAGCCTGCACAGCCGTACGACCTCGTCGGCGGTCGAGCGCATCATCGACACCTACCCCGCGGAGAGGCAACGCCAGATCCGCGTGCAGCTCGCCGATTCTCTGCGCGTGGTAATCGCGCAGAAGCTGTTGCCGAGGGAAGGTGCCCCCGGACGAACTCCAGCGATCGAAGTACTCAGGGTGAATCACGCCATCGCCAATATCATCCGCGAAGGGCGGACGGCACAGATCGTCAGCTCCCTACAAGCCAGCGGCGAGGAAGGAATGCTGCTGCTCGAGAAGAACCTCGCCGAGCTCGTCCGCACCAAGGTGATCAGTCTCGAGACGGCGCAGGAAGCGGCAAACGACGCGTCGACGTTGCGGGAGTACCTGCCTCGGTAACCGCCCGCACCGACGGGCAACGCACAGATTCCACAGGTGTCGAACCGTCTGTTCCCTGCGAGCCTACTTTTATGTGGGCAACCGGGGGCGCGCTGGTCTAGGCTGGCCCGGAGTTTCCAATCAACGCGCGTGCGTCTGCGATGACGACAGGTGTGGCGAGCATGAGGAATGGGCCTGTCGGCGCGCGCAACGCACGCGCTCGGGAGGTCAGCAGCCATGGACAACCGCGACGACGACGGCGAACGAGGACGCGGGGGCAAAGACGCGCGCTCGCACGGTGACGCTCGGACTGGCGGCAGGAAGAAGGCCAAGGGCCCATCCAAACCAAATCGAGGAATCACGGATGACGTCGACTTCCTAGAGAAGGTCGCACTATCAAAATACCGCCACGAAGGGAGACCCTCGAACCGTAGCATCAGCAGGGTCGCCCTCGACCTCGGCACCTCGGAGTCGGCGGTGAGGTCCGCTGATCACAGAATCCACGATCTCGGCATCGTTTACCCACAGGTCATCACGCGGAGAGAGCGTGCCGAGATCTTTCGTCTCGAACATTTGATCAAGCAACAGTACGGCCTGCGCGAAGTAATGTTGGTGGGGGGCTTGCCGGCGATCCTCGACAAGCCGACGGGAAACTATCGCTTCACGCTGTGGACGCAGGTGAACCGGGAGATGGCGCTGCGCGTCGCCGAGTACCTTGATGCCTACCTTGCCAAGTTCGTCGACGACCGCAACGGCCCGCTTATCGGCTGCGCGTGGGGACGCACGCTCGACCAGGTCGCCCACGTCCTCGAAAATACGCCGCGTGCCGTGCAATTGCGGCGCGCCAGGGTGAAGCCGATCATCGGCGGAACGTTGGCGGCCCATTACGACGCGGTCGAAGCCAACGTCATTGCCAGCAAGATTGCGCGTGCCATCGGCGGCAGATCGGAGCAGCTCCTTTGTCCGGCGATCCTCAGCGTGAAGCAATCCGAGTTTGTCATCAACGCCAGCCCGATTCGCGAGGCCCTGCAGGAGATCCGGCGATGCAATCTCGTGCTGACCGGAATTGGTGCGTCGTTGGACGACGCCGATGCCGACACCGAGATCAACCTGGTCAACGATCCTAAGATGAGTCGAACCCTCCTCGAGTCGGCGCGTTCATACGGAGCCATCGGCGAGATCTGCTGCTGGTTCTTCCGAGCGAACGGTGACGAGGTGGAAACCGAACATCACGTCGTCGGCCTGGGGTACGAAGGCTTGAAGCGGATCGCCGCCGACTCGAACCGGCGGGTCGTCCTGATCACTGGGGGCGATGCCAAACGATTCGTCCCCCTCAAGGTCGCCCTGAACGCGAAACTGGCGTCGGCCCTGGTGACCGACACGATCACGGCTCGCTTTCTGGTCGGCGAGCTCGACGGCGTCTAGGAGTCGTTCGTCACTCGTTGGCTTTCCGACGAGCAACGAGCCACGAGCAACGAGCGACGCCCTCAGGCCGGAAACGCTTCGAACAAGCCAGCGGCGCCCATGCCGCCGCCGATGCACATGGTCACGATGCCCCACTTCTTCTTGCGGCGACGCAGCTCGAGCAGAATGCCGCCGACCTGGCGCGCGCCGGTCATCCCGTATGGATGGCCGATGGAGATGGCGCCGCCGTTGACGTTGAGCTTCGCGGGATCGAGCTTGAGCCGATCGCGGATGTAGACCGTTTGCGAGGCGAATGCCTCGTTGAGCTCGATCAGGTCGATGTCGTCGAGCTTGAGCCCGTGGCGTTCGAGCAGTTTGGGAATCGCGAACACCGGACCGATACCCATCTCATCAGGCTCGCAGCCGCTGACGACGAGACCGTGGTACGCGCCCAGCGGCTTGATGCCGCGCTTCGCCGCTTCGGCGTCGCTCATCAAAACGACCGCTGCAGCTCCATCTGAAAGTTGCGAAGAGTTGCCGGCGGTCACTGTGCCACCGTCGGGATTGAACGCCGGCGGCAGCTGCGACAGCCCCTCCAGCGTCGTGCTCGGGCGATTGCCTTCATCCATGGCGAAGTCGTGCTCCTGGACACTCTCCTCGCCGGTCTTCTTGTCCTTCACCTGCATCTTCACGTGGATCGGCGCGATCTCCTCGCCGATGCGGCCGCTCTCCTGCGCCGCCGCGGTGCGCTGCTGCGACGACAGCGAGTATTCGTCTTGCGACTGGCGGGTCACCTTGTAGCGCTGCGCTACGATCTCGGCGGTCTGACCCATCGGCAGATAAAGCTCCGCCTTCACCTTGTGCACGGCCGGGTTGACGTAGTCGTTCATGTTGAGGTTGTTCTGCACGCGCGTGATCTGCTCGACGCCACAACCGACGACCACCGGTGCACCGTCGACAATGATGCGATGCGCCGCAACCGATACGGCTTGCAGGCCCGATGAGCAGAACCGATTGATCGTCGTGCCGCTCGTAGTCACCGGGCAGCCGGCGCGAATGGCGGCGACGCGCGCGACGTTGTTACCGGTGGAGCCTTCCGGCAAACCGCAACCGGCGATGACATCCTCGACGTCCGCCGGCTGGATGCCGGCACGCTTGATCGCGTGCTCGATGGCGTGTCCCAGCATGTCGGCGCCGTGGGTGAGATTGAACGATCCGCGGAACGCCTTGGCGATCGGCGTGCGCGCGGTGGATACGATGACGGCTTGTCGTTGAGCCATGGTGAAACCTCCTCTGCGGAAAGGTGTTGGGGTGTTGCGCTGTCAGGGTGTCAGGGTTGCCAACTTTTCGATCGTGGATTCGGCTTCGGACATCATGCGCCGGATGATTTCGCGGACGGGGAGAACGTCGTGGATGGCGCCGATCCCCTGCCCTGCCGGCATCATCGTGCGCTTCGGGTCGATCTCGGCTTTGCCGGTATAGTCGGTGACGCCATTCTGGTAGCTGACCACCAGCTGCATCGGAAACTTCTGGATCTCGTCGGTCTTGCGTTCCCACTCTTCCACGTAGGGGTTGGTGATGACGCGCATCGGTTTTCCGGAGTAGCAACGCGTCACCTTGGTCTCGGTCTCATCCGCTTCGACGATGCGCCGCTTGAAGCCACGCGCGGCATTGGCTTCCTCGGAAGCGATGAAGCGGGTGCCGATCCAAACGCCTTGAGCGCCGAAAGCGAGCGCCGCCGCCAGACCGCGGCCGTCGACGATCGCGCCGGCGGCAAGCACCGGGATCTTCACGGCATCGACCGTCTGCGGAATCAGCGCCATGCCGGCAACCTGCCCGGTGTGACCACCGGCTTCGGTGCCCTGCGCGACGACGACGTCGCAACCGGCTTCCTCGGCGCGCAGCGCGTGCGCCACCTTGCCGCACATCGACAAGACCTTGACCCCGGCCTTATGACAGCGGTCGACCAACGGTGTGGGAACGCCGAGACCGGCAATGAAGGCCGCCGCGCCTTCGTCAATGATGACGTCGATGGCCGCCATCATCTGTTCCGGCAAAGCTGCCAGCAGATCGACTCCGAACGGTTTGTTCGTGCGCTTGCGGACCTCGCGCATTTCGTCGCGGATACGGTCGGGCGGTGCACCGACCATCCCCAGGGTGCCGAAACCCCCGGCTTCCGACACGGCGGCGCAGACTTCGGCGTAAGCCACCTGCCCCATGCCGGCGAGAAAGATCGGTACGTCGATACCGAACATGTCGCAGATGGGTGTACGAAGACTCATCACGGCTTTCCGAGTAGTGCCACTGAACTCTAGCTTTTAAATACGGATGCGCAGATTGGCGCAAGGGTTGTTGGCCGCGAAAAAGGCGCGAAAGGCACAAAAGGCACAGAGATTTGACTCACTCCGACCCATGCGCCCTTCCTAAACAAGCCTGTTGGCTTCACCGGGCGGGCACGGTATCAATCAACGGACTTGGGGACATACACGTGAAACCTGCTCCGCGGCGCGGCCGCGTTTTGATCGTGCTCGCCGTTCTCGCGGCGGGTGTTCTGGGTTGCGGCAACGACGACGGCTCCGGCGGAAACGTCGCGTACCCGCTCGACGACACTCTCCACCTCAACCAGATCCAGGTCCTCGGCTCGCACAATAGCTTCCATGTCAGGCCGCAGGGACGGCTCGGCCAGGCGTTGCCGATCGAGGAGTGGCAATACACCCACATCCCGCTCGACCAGCAGTTCGCCACCCAGGGGATCCGCCAGATCGAGCTCGACATCTTCGCCGACCCTCAAGGCGGCAAGTACGCTCACCCCCTCGGTGCTCAACGCGCCCGCGATCCGTTCGACGTCCCAGCCTTGCTGGCACCCGGCATCAAGGTCTTGCACATCCAGGACCTCGACTTTCAGAGCAACTGTTGGACCTTCGTGGAATGTCTGACAGTGGTGAAGACGTGGTCGGATGCGAACCCGCTGCACGTGCCGATCATGATTCTGATCGAGGCCAAGGATGACGTGATCGACATACCGATCCCGGGTTTGCCGCCGCTGACTGTACCGATTCCGTTCGACGACACCCAGCTCGACGCCGTCGACGCCGAGATCTTGTCGGTCTTTCCGCCCGAACAGATCATCACTCCCGATGAGGTTCGAGGCGCACATGCGACGCTCGAGGAAGCCGTCACGACCGACGGCTGGCCGACGTTGGCGAACAGCCGCGGCCGCGTCGTATTCGCGCTCGACAACGGCGGTCGCATCAAGGAGGCCTACCTCGGCGGCCACCCATCGCTTGCGGGACGCATCTTGTTCACCGACTCGCCGCCCGGAGCACCGGAGGCGGCGTTCGTGAAGGTGAACGGTCCGATCGGCAACGAGGAATATATTCGCGGCCTGGTAGAAGCGGGTTTCATCGTGCGCACGCGCACCGACGGCGACACACACGAAGCCCGCCGCGGCGATACGACACAGCGCGACGCAGCCATCGCGAGCGCCGCGCAGTTCGTCAGCACTGACTATCCCGTCCCCGACCCCGACTTCGGCACCGGCTACTTCGTCGAGATCCCGGGCGGCATGCCGGCGCGCTGCAACCCGGTGAACGCGCCGCCGGGGTGTACTGCGGTGGATGTAGAAAACCCGCAGCTGTAAGTAGCGCCGCGCCAACTCGTCTCTCATATGTGGTATCTAAGTCCTTGGTAGTACGGCCTTGTCGCACATGAGCCAAGTCTCGTTCGAAGCTGAGTCAGAGCGACCCAACACGGAGCGGTCGACATTGGAGACGGCGGGCGCAGCCCCCCGCGGTAAAAAGAGCGTCCTCGGCGTGCTCATCGACAGTGTCGACTACGACGCAGCGGTCGATCGGATCCTGCGCGCCGCGCGCCAGCGGCAGCCACTGGCTTGCTGCCCGCTGTCGGTGCACACGTTGATGACGGCGGTGCTCGATGACGAGCAGCGCTACCGCCTCAACCGGCTCGACCTTGTCGTTCCCGACGGCCAACCCGTACGTTGGGCTCTCAACTGGTTGCACGGCGTCGGCCTGGTGGAGCGGGTCTACGGGCCTGAGCTGATGCTGCGATTGTGTGCCGCCGCGGGTAACGAGGCTCCAATCTATCTCTATGGCGGCAACCAAGCAGTCGTCGACGAGCTCGAGCATCGCTTGAAGTCGCGTTTTCCGGACCTGCGCATCGCGGGTAGCGAAGCCGGACGCTACCGCAGCCTGAGCCGCACGGAGAGCGAAGAGCTGGCGACGCGCATCCGCCGTTCCGGCGCTGCCTTGACGTTCGTCGGACTAGGCTGCCCGCGGCAGGAGGTTTTCGCGTATGAGTGGCGCGAGCGCCTCAGCATGCCCATCGTCGTCGTCGGGGCTGCATTCGATTTTCACGCCGGGCGCGTGCCGCAAGCGCCGCAGGCCCTGCAGCGCGCCGGCCTCGAGTGGGCCTTTCGCCTGGCGCACGAGCCACGCCGGCTCTGGCGCCGCTATCTGCTGCTCAATCCGATCTTCGTTGCGCTGCTGGGGCTCGAGCTCGCCGGGCTAAAGCGTTTCGACGCCGGTACCGCGCGCCGGCCCGAGAGTGAACTGCGCTTCGGTTGAAGGTAGGATGCGGCGATGCGCAGACAGCGTCCCAACCGGGGTGACTCTGATCAGTCGGATGTGGGATCTAGCCCGGCATTGACCAAGCGTGCCCTCGATCTCGTCGGAGCCGCGTTGCTCTGCGTCGCCTTCGCGCCGGTTGCCGCGGTCATCGCCGTGCTCGTCAAGCTCGACTCGCACGGGCCCGTGTTGCACGCGCAGGTACGCGGCGGTTTGGGCGGTCGGCCGTTCCGCATGTTCAAATTCCGCTCGATGCGCATGGGCGCCGAAGCGCTGCGCGATACACTAGCAACGAACAATGAGCAGGACGGGTACCTTTTCAAGATGCGAGCCGACCCGCGGATCACTCGGTTTGGACGGTGGCTGCGTCGATCTTCTCTCGACGAAGTGCCGCAGCTGCTGAACATCTTGCGTGGCGAGATGAGCCTGGTGGGTCCACGACCGTTGCCGATCGACGATCTTGCCGCGTTGCCGGACGAGTATCGCACCTGGGCCGAGGAGCGCCACACGGTTCTGCCCGGGCTGACCGGGGAGTGGCAAGTCGAGGGGCGTGCCGATTGCGGCTTCGACCAGATGGTGGAGTTCGATCTGGCCTACGTGCGGCGTAACAACCTGCGCCACGATCTGGTTTTGCTCTGGCGCACGTTGCCCGCCGTGCTACGCGGGCGCGGCGCGTACTGATGACCGCGCCGCGGTCTCGCTTCTTTCGACCCAGCCTCGCGGCAACGCCGGCGCAGCCGGGTGTCCAACGGTGAAGATCCTCCTCTGCCACAACTATTACCGCTCTCCCGGCGGCGAAGATCAGTCGTTCGATGCGCAGCGACGATTGCTCGAACACCACGGTCACCAGGTGCTGCTCTACACGCGCCACAACAACGAGATGGATGCCATGAGAGACATCGACGTTGCGTGGCGAACAGTATGGAATCCGCGAACCTACCGCGAGGTGGCAGCGCTCGTCCGACGCGAGAGGCCGCAACTCATGCACTGCACCAACACGTTCCCGCTGATCTCCGCTGCGGCGTACGCCGCAGCGCGCCGCCACGGAGCGGCGGTCGTACAGGGGCTGCACAACTATCGCCTCGCCTGCGTGCAGGGCGGTTTTCTGCGCGGACACGAAGTATGCGAGGACTGTGCCGCAAGATCGCTGCCCTGGCCGGCGGTAAAGTACGCCTGCTACCGCAATAGCCGCGCGGCCACCGCCGTAGCCGCGGCGGCGCTCGTCACGCACCGAGTGGCGCGGACGTGGACACGCATGGTCGATGCATTCATGGCGCCGAGCGAACTCGTGCGCCGCAAGCTCGCAACGGTAGGCCTGCCGGTGGAGCGCATTCATGTTGTCCCCAACTTTCTCGCCGGTGACCCCGGCGCCGGAGCCGGTGGCGGCGGATACGCCGTATTCGCCGGACGCCTGGCAACAGAGAAGGGAATCGACACCCTGCTGCGAGCATGGGCGAGCCTGACCGAGCCGATGAAGTTGAAGATCGCCGGCGACGGTCCGCTCGCTGAAACCGTTCGCCGTGCGGCTGCCGCGGACGGTCGTATCGAATGGCTCGGCTGGCGCTCGCCGCAAGATGTGCTGCAGCTGATCGGCGGCGCCGAGTGCCTCGTGCTGCCTTCGACCTTTCAGGAACCTTTTGGTCGGGTTGTGATCGAAGCGTATGCCAAAGGCACACCGGTGATCGGGTCGCGTCGGGGTGCGATTGCGGATCTGGTCGACGACGGTGTCACCGGATACCTATTCGAGCCGGACAACAGCACCGATCTGATCAAGAAGCTGCGACTGTTGATGGCAGATGCGCAACGCCACGCCGAGCTGAGACGTGCATCGCGGCGGCGGTTCGAAGAACGATACGTGGGCGACCGCTGCTACGACGGCGTCATGGAGCTCTACAGCGGCGCCTTGAGCCACCGCCAAGCACAATGAGTATCGCAGACCCGTCCAAGCGACGGCGGTCGGACGTCCTCGAGCATCTGCTGCTGGTTGCGGGGCTACTCCTGATGTCCGGAGCTGTCCTGCCCCTGTTCCTGGGTCCGCCGAACGCCGCTTGGAACCCGCAGGGATACCCGGAAGTCCAAAGCATCCTCCTCATGTTCTACGCAGTCGTGTGTCTCTTGATTGGCAGGCGCTGGCGGTCAGCGTTGAAGCTCGCGTCGCGGGACCCGTTGCTGTGGTTGTTGATGGGCTGGGTCTTGTTGTCGGCGATCTGGTCGGACGCTGGCTGGCTGACTGGGCGTCGGGCACTGGCGCTGGTACTCACTAGCGGCGTCGGTTTCTATCTCGCCCTCCGGTTCGAAACCGACGACCAGCTGCGCCTCATTGCGGCGACACTGACGGTTGCCGCGCTTCTCAGCGTCGTCGCCGTCGTGGTCTGGCCCGACTACGGCATCGACCAGGAGTTCTGGCGCGGTCCGGCGTGGCGTGGCGTCTACACGCAGAAGAACACCCTGTCTCGGCAGATGGCGCTACTGACCGCGTGCGCTCTTGCCCTGGCGCTCGGACTTCGCAGCTCGTCGCGACGATGGGCCGCGATTGCGCCGCTGTCCGCTGCGTTCCCGTTTCTGACCCGCTCGCTCACCGCGCTCGTCGTCACTGTCATAATGTACGGACTTCTCGGACTGCTCTTCGCTTGCAACAAACTGCGGGGCGCTCAGGTCGATCGGTGGCAACTCAACCGACTGGTAGCGGTGGTCGGGCTGACGTCGGTTGCCTGGATCGGCGTCTGGTGTCTGCAGCAATTCCCCTCAGCGCCCGGATCGGCGGAGACGAAGTCGGTGACGGGCGCACCGGCGTCGGAATCGGATCAAGTTCCCTTGCTCAATCGAAAAGGGACGGTGCTCGCGCGCCTGGAATTGTGGCAGCTGGTAACAGACAAACTGAGTGAACGCCCGTGGTTGGGTTACGGCTACGGCGCCTTCTGGCTGGGCGATCAAGGCCCGTCGTCCTACATCTGGTCGCGCCTCGATTGGAAACCGCCGAGCGCGCACAACGGCTTTCTCGATGTGGCGTTGGGAATCGGAGCCATTGGCCTCGCACTAATGTGCGTCCATCTCGTCAAGACGGCCATCAGTGTCACCAGAACTTTTCGCGAGCGTGGTCTAACACCGTCGGGCGTCTGGCCGGTCCTGTTCCTCGTCTTCTTTATTCTCTACAGCCTTCCCGAAACATCGATGCTGGTGCAGAACACGCTGCTCTGGCCGGTATACGTGGCGGTGGCATTGTCGTGCGCAGCGGACGACTGAGGACTTCTGGTTTGGAACTGGCCGCGTCACCGTTTACGCATTTTGCGCCTCGTCGCGACAATTCCATTCAGACGTCCTGATTGCGATCGGGGCGGTACTCCTCGAAGCTCATGCCCGCGAGGCCGGCGAATGTGCCGAGACCCCGGGCGAAACGGCACGCGCCGAGCGCAAGGGTGTCGAAACCGCGGACCAGGCACAGAGGTAGGCTGAGGATACCGAGCGCCAGCAGCCAGGTACCCTTTGCCAGCCGGAGCAGTTTCTCGTTCCGCGTCGCACCCATCGCCAGGTCGCATTGAGCCAGCGTGCAACCTTCACGAAATTGGCGACGGAGGATACGCGAAAAACGCAACCGTCCGGGCACGACGTATTCGTGTACCAAGGCGTCCGCCCAGACGACGCGCACGCCGCCGGCGGCCGCTCGGCGGAAGAAAAGTGTGTCGTCGCCTCCCGATCCACCGAAGGCCGTGTCGAATCTCAGTCCCAGAAGCTCGACCGCATCGTGGCTGATCATGGTGTTCGACGTCGACGGCACGCGGGCACCCGTGCCCAGTTTCCTGCTGCCAAAGAAGGAGCCGTTGACGATCCATCGCGGTGTGCCGGGCGGGAATACGGGAACGACTTTGCCGGCAATGCATCCCGCTCCCGTCTGTCGCTGCGCCGCGAGGAGGTCGTCGAGCCACGACTCGTTGGGAACCTCGTCATCGTCGATGAAACAGAGCCACTTGTCTGCAGGCGTCGTGGCGTCGAGGGCGGCGTTGCGCGTAAACGGGATTCCCGTACGAGGCTCGGCGATGTACTGCAGCGCGAGGCCAAGCTCCGCCGCCGCCGTACGGCAAAGAGCCTCGGTTTCCGAGGACGCCTCGTTGTCGACAACGATCACGCGAAACAGCGGCGGTGGAGCGTCGCGGAACGTCTGCGAAGCGATTCCGGCAAGCAAGCGCCGCAACCCTTGCGGGCGCCGGAAGGTGGCAACGCAGATGACCAGGCTGTCGATGCTCGGGCTTGTCTCGATTGGCACGACTGTAGAACGCTCGTCGATAGGTTATGGTCTATGGCGCATCGGGAGACAAAGTGTCCTTTCCATCATGTCCATCGACTATTGACTATCAACCATCGACCATCGAAGACCATCGACTATCACCGGCAACGGAGACCCAGATGTCGCTGCGATTCTCAAAAGCCCTGCCAATTTACCTGCTCCTCATAACGCTCGCGCCGCTGGGCGCCTGTGACCGTATCGAGTCTGCCGCGTTCGATCGCGCCGCGCAGCAACAAGCCGCGGGCGATCGCACCGATTGGCTCGATGACGGCGGCCTCCACCTCATCCTCTGCGGCACCGGAACTCCCCTGCCCGATCCCGATCGCGCCGGGCCGTGCACGGCGGTGATTGCCGGCGGCAAGTTCTTTCTCGTCGACACCGGCCCGGGCTCCTGGGAGAACGTGCAGCTCTGGCGCCTGCCGCGCGCTCGCTTGAGCGGCGTGCTGCTGACGCACTTCCATTCCGACCACATCGGCGAGCTCGGCGAAGTCATCACGCAGAGCTGGATCGGCGGCCGCACTCAGCCGCTCAAAATCTATGGACCGCCGGGGATCGAAAACGTCGTCGGCGGCTTCCAGCAAGCCTATGCCCGCGACGGCGACTATCGCGTCGCACATCACGGTGAAGCCGCCATGCCACGCGCCGGGAGCCAGGCGATCGCTCAGACGATCCCCGTGCCTGCCGATGGCAGCAACGTGGTCGTATTCGACCAGGACGGGGTCCGCATCACCGCCTTCGCCGTCGACCACCGCCCCGTCGTCCCGGCGTTCGGCTACCGTGTCGACTACAATGGCCGCTCGGTTGTCATCAGCGGCGACACCGCCAAGTCGGCGAACCTGGCGATCCATGCGAAGAATGCCGACATCATCGTCCACGAAGCACTGGCTGCCCACTTGATCGCTCAGGTCGTGCCGCGGCTGAAGGAGCTCGGACAGGACCGACTGGCGAAGCTGGCGGGCGATGTCATCGACTACCACGCCACGCCGGTGCAGGCGGCGGAGACCGCCAAGGAGGCGGGCGCGCGCATGCTCGTGCTGACGCATCTGGTGCCTTCGCCCGCGAACGCGATCGTGCGCCGCCAATTCATGGCAGGCGTGAGCGACGCTTGGGACGGCGAGGTGATCCTCGGCGAAGACGGCATGCACTTCACCTTGCCGAAAGAGTCTAGTGAGATTTCCCGTGAGGATCTGTGATCGGCAATCGGTCGTTCGGCAAGGCGCACATCGATTACCGATGACCTATCTCCTCTGGGGTTCCGAGCTCTCCCCGTTCACGCTGAAACTCCAAGCACAGTTGCGCTACGCGAATATTCCGTTTGTCGATCTTCCGCGTGACGGCGGGCGCGTCCAAAATTTCCGAATCAATCTGTTGATCGAGCGCGCCAAGCGTACCCGTACCGCGGTGCGGTTTCCGCACCTCCACCAGCTCGACGAGTATCCGTTGGTCCCCTTCCTCGTCGAGGACAGCACGACCGTATTGTACGACTCGTCGGCGCTGGCGCGCTGGATCGACGCGCGGCATCCACCCGCGGGCGGACCGCTATTCCCCGAGGCGCCGGCGGCGCAGTTCGTAGCGCAACTGATCGACGAAGCCTTCGACGAGTTCGGCCTCTACATGGTCCATCACAACCGCTGGGTGGTGTCGGCCACGACGAATGATGCCGGCGCCCGCCTGGCGCACGAGTACCGTCGCGTCCTGCTTCCAGGGACGGAGACTATCATGGCGCGCTGGTTCTCTCGTCGTCAGGTGAGGCGCTTGCCCTACCTCTTCAGCGTTGCGCCGCAAGGCTTCACCATCGACGGGTTGGCGGCCGACTTGACGCCCCCGTCGCCGTCGGGGTTTCCGCCCACACACGCGCTGCTCGATACGGCGTGGGAAGCGTACGTTGCGGCGATCGAGCACGTTCTCGGGCGACAACCGTTCTTGCTCGGCGATCGCTTCACTGTGGCCGATGCCAGCGCCTACGGGCAGTTGGCAATGAATCTTGCCGACCCGACCGCGGCGCATCGATTGCGTGAGCTGGCGCCGACGACCTTTACCTGGCTGTCGCGCATCTACCGCGGCGAAGTGCAACGCGATCCAGGCGCCGTTCGTCTGAACGGCAACCTGAAGCCACTACTTCGCGTCATCGGCAAGACGTTCGTTCCACTGATGCAACAGAACGAAGCTGGCTACGAAGCAGCTCTGCAAACCGGCGAAACACGTTTCAACGAGCCTGCCTTCAATCGTGGCTTCGGTCTCTACGACGGAGCATTGTTGGGCCATCCGTTTCGCAGTGTCGCGAAGAGCTTTCAGGTGCGCAGCTGGCGAGATCTCAAGGCGGCGTGGTCGAGCTTGCCGGCGGGTGCGCGGCAGGAAGTTGAGGCACTGTTTGGTGAGACGCGCTGTTTCGAAGAGACGTGACGCTGCGAAGACCCTACACAGAGGATTCGTTGTTCGGTCTCCCTTCGCGCTTCAGCAACCCCAACCGCACCATCAACATCGGCGCCAGCAGGCTGATGTAGAGGCCGATGAGAAAGACAGCCGGGACGACTTGTATCGCCGGCCCCTGCCGCAGTTTGGCGAGCAGGGCGATTGCCGCAAACATGCCGATCACGCCGACAATACCTGCAAGCCCTGAACGCGCGGTATCACCCGACTGAAATGAGATGCTCTTCGATTCGACGCGGTAACCCGTCCAGAAGGCGCAGAGCAATCCACCCAGCACGAGCGGAGTTCGCAGATCACCACCGGGCCATGTCACGAGACACGCCAGAGTGAGTACCGCAGCCCCAATCAATGGCAGTCTCGAATAGCGCTCGCGGACCGAGCTAAGTCGCTCCGCGGACCAGAAGATGAACACCGCCAGGATGGCGAAGCCGATGGTTGCACCGCCGACGACATCCTCGACGTCGTGTACACCGAGATACAAGCGACTGATCGAGATGCCGAACGCCAGAACAGTCAACAGCAAGGCGCCCCAGCGCTGGCGCACGTGGTAGGCGAGCCATAGCCACAGAACCACGGCGACCTGGGTATGGCCGCTGGGGAAGCCGAAGGTGTCGGTGATGCTCGAATCGAGCCAAAGCGCTTGCGGCGGCCGCGGATCCTGGAAGTATTGCTTGAGCCAATCGTTGATGATCGCGCTGACGAGGACAATGGCGATGGCGCGTGCGAACACCACCTTGTGGATCGCGAGAAAACCGAAGACCAGAAACAGAAGGAGAAAGGCACTACCTCCCAGGCCGCTGAGAAGTTGAAAGACGGGCGTCAGGTACACGGAGCGCAGGCCTTCGACCCACTGCATGCTGTGCAAGAGATCGTGCATGGGACCGATGAACTCTAGCTCGTGACGAGGGGAACGTGAAGCGCAGATTTCGCAGAGCGTGAAACGTGAAGCGTGAAGCTTTCGGAAGCCCTGGCCACGGGGCCACGCTTCACGCTTCACGTTTCACGCCTCACGAGTATCGTGCTAAGTCAGCGGCCAGCGCTTCAACAATAAAGGGGAGATTTGCATGGACGCAAACAGTGCGGCGTCGGAGAGCATCCTGACGCGGGTGCGCAATACCGTCGGGATCCTCAGCGAGTCCGGCATGCTCAATCCGGGCTTTCTGCTGGCGACCGTGGGTTCGGCACGCCACTGGGGAATGACGATGATCACCGGCTTCGCGGCGTCGGCGGCGCGGCGCCCGAGCGCCGTCGGTTTGATGGATGATCTCGGTAGTCTGACGTTTGGCGAAATCCACAACCGCACGAATGCCATCGCTCACGGCCTGACCGCAGCCGGGCTGCGCCCACGCCAGGGAGTCGGAATCCTCTGCCGCAACCATCGCGGCTTCGTGGAAGCAACCGTCGGCGCCATGAAGGCAGGCGGCGACGCATTGTTCCTCAATACCGGCTTCGCCGGCCCGCAGCTCGGCGAAGTCCTCGACCGCGAAGGCACCGACATCATCATCTACGACGAGGAGTTCGCCGAGCTGGTGGAGGAACACGGCGGCAAGCGTCAGCGGATTCTGGCTTGGCAAGAAGGCGCGACGGCCGAGCCGACCCTCGAAAGTCTCATCAAGACAAACTCCTTCGCCGATCCCACGCCGCCGGAGAAACCGGCGCGCGCGACCATCTTGACCTCGGGCACAACCGGCACGCCGAAGGGCGCACGGCGCGAGAAGCAGTCCGCCGGTCTCGGCGCCCTGGTCGGCATCCTCGAGCTCCTGCCGCTGCGCGTCGAAGCGACGACTGTGATCGCTGCGCCGACCTTCCACGCCTGGGGTCTGGCGCATCTGCTGATGGGGGCGACGCTGTCGTCCACCCTGGTCATGCGCCGCAAATTCGATCCCGAAGGTACACTCGCCGCGATCCAAGAATCACGAGCTCAAAATCTCGCCGTCGTCCCGGTGATGATGCAGCGCATCCTCGCGCTGCCGTTGGCCACCATCAAGAAGTACGACACGTCGACGCTGCGCGTCGTCGCTGCCAGCGGCTCGGCACTCCCGGGCGAGCTGGCGCTGCGCTGGATGGACACTTTCGGCGACAATCTCCACAACTTCTACGGCTCAACAGAGGTCGCCCAGGCGAGCATCGCCACTCCCAAAGATCTGCGCGAAGCACCGGGCACCGCCGGCCGCCCACCGAAGGGCACGACGGTCAGGATTCTCGACAACGACGGCAAGCCCGTACCGGTAGGCGTCACCGGACGCATCTTCGTCGGCAACAACGGCCAGTTCGACGGCTACACCGGTGGCGGCGGCAAGCAAATCATCGACGGCCTGATGTCGATCGGCGACGTCGGGCATTTCGACGCGGAGGGACGTCTGTACGTCGAAGGCCGCGACGACGAAATGATCATCTCCGGCGGCGAGAACGTTTTTCCGATCGAGGTCGAGAACCTGTTGGCCGATCACCCGGCAATCGCCGACGTCGGCGTCATCGGAGTCGCCGACGAAGAGTTCGGCCAACGTCTCAAAGCGTTCGTCGTTTTGCGCCCGGGCCAGCAGCTCGGCGAGGAAGCAGCGAAGGACTACGTCAAAAGCCACCTGGCGCGCTACAAAGTGCCGCGCGAGGTCGTGTTTCTCGACGAAATTCCGCGCAACGCCACCGGCAAGGTTCTCAAACGTGTCCTGAAGGAGTGGAAGTAGCCAGGCGGTGACGCCTCAGTAGACGAGACCGAGGAGCGTCCCCAATACCAAGAACGGCGTAGCGAGGACGGCGCCGATACCGAACAAGGTGCAGTCGACCACCCCGTAGCACGTTTCCTTGGGCTGTGGTTCCGCTTCCGGTGCGCCTTTTGGCGTCGCGACGTCGCTTTCAGGGTCGGATATCGCTTCGGCAACAGCCGGGGGCTCAGAGTTGGACTTCTTCGCACTGCAACCGCCGGCACCTGCGACCAGCACACAAGTCAGTGCGATCAGAACCACCATCCGCGACCGTGGTGAGATGAAAGCTGTTGGCACCGAGTTGCTCATTCCTTTTCCTCGGTCGCGGGCGCGGCGGCCTTTTGCTCCCGATACGTCTGCACGTCGCTGCCCATACCGCGGGCGACATTGACCGGAAGATAAACGAAGTCGGTAAAGATCGTCTTGGTGCAGTCCCAGACGCCGTCGCAACGCGGAGCCGGCCGCCCTGTCTCCGCCGGAACGCCTTCCTCCTCGGCGATCCGGGCTGCCTCTTCTCCCCCCACTTCACCTGGCTGCGGCGCGGATTGTGCGGCACACGCCATCAGCAAAAGAGTGAGCCTCAGGGTGCCGATAGACCGTTGGGCTCGGAGCGACATGGAAAAAGGTCTGCGCTTTTACGGCCAATGAATCAAGCCCAGCAGACAGCAACTTGACGCGGCCCGGTATACGGCAAGCGACCGTGGCCGACGGCGTGATTGTCGATCGCGACGACATCGCCCTTTTGCCAGGGATTGATGACCATATGTCTCCAGACGACGTCGCGGACATGCTCCATATCGGCGTCGGGGATCTCGCCGCCGTCGACAAAGGTGCAGTGCATCGCCTGGTCTTCAGCCGGGGTCGAGCGCTTCATGGCGACCAGGACACGCGACAATTGCCAGAAGAACCAGCTGCGCAGATCGCCGCGGTGCCGGTAGATGCGGCGGTACTCGCCGGGCGCGGCGGAAAGGTGGAAGACGAGGGTGTGGTTGAACCAGACCGGATCGCCGGTCTCGGGATGATTGTGCGACGCGTCGTGGCGGCTCGTCAGCCGCAGCCGATGGTTGGCTCCCCAGCTCGGTTCGAATCCTTCTTCGCGGCACTTGGCTTCGACCGCGGCACGATCGGTGGTTCGGAACATTTCGTCCCAGCGTTTCAACTTCCACAGATCGAAGCGCCCGCCACCCTGCGGTCCGCTGTAGTTGCGGATGCAGCGCACACCGCGATCGATGAAGCGTTGTCGCACTTTCGGATCGAGGTCGGCGTAGACCTTGCGGAAATCGACCAGCGGCGTCTCGCCGCCGTGGTCCGAAGCGATCAGGCAGCAGAAAAAGATTCGACGCGGGTAGTTCTTCACGAAGGACATCTCGCAGTGCTGCGGGATCGGATAGAAATCTGGAAGCTCGCTGGCGGAGAAGACGTAGTCGGTGAGCGCGTCGCGCGGCGAGGTGCCGAGGTATTCGTTCTTGAGGTCGTCGTCGATGGCACGGGCGATAGCTTCGAAGTGCTGCGGGCGATCGACGGCGAAACCGCGGAACAAGATGGCGCCGTGTTGGCGTAGACGGTCGCGCGTCCACTCGTGGTTGGCGCGCAGGCACTCGGCAAGCGCTCGGGGGTTTGGGTCCGATCCCGGTTCGATGACCAGCGGCAACGAATCCGGCTCATGGCCGAAAGGATGAATGTGCAGATCCTCGAGGGAAGACGATGCCGAAGTCGCGAGCATGGGGTTTCTCCGAACTGACTACGCGCACGCTACCGGTTTCGCTCCCAGGGGTGCAAGTCGATAGTCGTCTCGAGCCTGCCGCCGCGAGGTCAACCTCCCGGCTGAAACAGCCAAGCCGACTTCCGCCGGCTGCGCACACCGCCGTCCGACCTACGCCTCGCCCTTGGCTGCAAATACCAACAGATCCAACCGGTCGACCACCGGTGCGCCCGTCTGATCCCCGCGTGCCGCGCGTTCCACTTCCGCGAGGCCGGCGGCGAACTCCGCGTCACTCAAGGCCTTCAGTGTGGTGTCCGCGCGCAACCGCACTCGCTTGCAGGCCTCACTCAGGCTCGGCGCCGATATCTGCTCCACGCGTTCCAGCGAGTGCTCGACGAATCCCGCCGCGGCGAAGGCCGCGACCGTCGTCGCGACCGAAGGGAACGTGTCGGCAATTCGCCGCGCCCCGGGGAAGAAACGGAACAAGCTGATGTCGTCGAGGCGCCCCGGAAACGCGCTGCGGATCAGAACGATGCCGTCGTTGACCAGCACACGCTTCAACTCACGTGCACAACTTGCGAGATCCGGAATGTGATGGATCACGGTCGACAGCCAGGCAACGTCACAGCTGCCGGCGCGCAGCGGAATGCGTTCGCCGTTGCCGCCAACCAGGGCAACGCGAGAGTCGGCCGCTTTGGCCCGCGCCTGCTGGCGCATACCCGCCGAGGGCTCGACCGCAATCACACCCACATCGAACCATTCCGCCAGCGCGAAACAGAACTGCCCGGTTCCGGCACCGAGATCGAGAATCCGTAGTGGAGATCGTTGGGGGAGGTGTCGCCCGATGGCCGCCCGCCAGCCGGCCAAGCCGTCTGCCTCAATCCCGCGTGCGCCGTCGTAGCGCGCCGCCATCTGATCGTAATCGACGCGGCTCACGGGGAACCAGTCACTGGTTGCCGAGTGACCCCTTTCAGCTCGCGATCGGCACAGCGCTTCGCTCGGCCTCGGCAAGCACGGCACGCCGGGTCAGTCGCGAAATTGCCTCTATGGCGCGCGGCCAGACGTCGCGCGGATTGTCGTGCCCCATGCCCTCGACCAGCATCAGCTCGGCGCCGGCGATGTGTGCCGCCGTGTCCTTACCGCCGTCGACGGGAACCAGTGGATCGTCGACCCCGTGGATTACCAAGGTCGGCACGCGCACACTCTTGAGTCGCTCGCGCCGGCTGCCGTGCGCGAGGATGGCCGCGAGTTGTCGCACCTGCCCCTGCGGATAGAAGCAACGATCGTAGAGCATCGCGCTGCGGGCGCGAATGAAATCTTCATCGAACGGGAAACCAGGACTGCCGATCGTGCGCCAAAGCTTGACGTGATGCTCGATCAGCGCCTCGCGCTCCGTCGGCGGCGGCGTCATCAGAAATGCCAATGCTTCCGGCCGCGACGGCGGCAAGCTGGCATCACCGGTTGTCGACATGATCGACACCAGGCTCTTCACCCTGTGCTGATGGCGAATGGCGACGGTCTGCGCGATCATACCGCCCATCGAAGCGCCACAGATGTGGGCGCGCTCGATGCCGAGCCCATCGAGCAGGCCAATGGCGTCGTCGGCCATGTGATCGAGGGTATACGGCGCTTGAATCGGTTGCTGCGCCATGAGCGCGCTGATGATCTGCATGACGTCAGGGACACCCGCCTCATCGAGCTTGGTGGACAGACCGACGTCGCGGTTGTCGAAGCGGATGACGTAGTGTCCGCGGTCGGCAAGCATCCCACAGAAGTCCTCGTGCCACAGAATCATCTGTGACCCGAGTCCCATGATCAACAGCAGCGGCTCGTTGGCGGGGTTACCGAAGGTATCGTACTCGATTTGGATTCCGTTGGCTCTTACGTTTGGCATGCGCGGATATTTGCGCTGCGCCGCGCCTCGGTCAAGCACAGTTTGTGGCTAGCCCCGAGGGGCAGCCGGCAAATATCTAGGCGGCTGCGCCGCGGCTGTCGCGCTGCGGGTCCGTTCGCCGTTGGCTCACTGCGGGCTGCCCTCGCTGCCGTCTCTGACAACATGTTGTTATCTGCCGTC
>Ga0187892_10002646_pt1 | contig 34966 bp, 30 predicted proteins | sample MA1701073metaG_FD_139345 | JGI IMG/M metagenome (GOLD analysis project Ga0187892, IMG submission 139345) | Bio-ooze microbial communities from a basaltic lava cave in the Kipuka Kanohina Cave System on the Island of Hawaii, USA - MA170107-3 metaG ... | reverse complement strand
GGCCACGGCGGTGCTCATGGAGATCGACGACGAGTGGCAAACGGAGAAGCGTTACCTCCCCAAGGCAACCGTGTAACCCAACCCAACCCAAGGCAATTTACAGAACAACGGTTGCACTATCCCTTGGCGTATTCGACGAAGACGTCGAAGTAGCGATTATCGTTGAAGACGCCGGTGTCGAGCATTTCGTACTCGAACTCGTTGCGGCTGCGGCTTCGGCTGGTGTCGACGAGATTGGCGTACGGGAATTCCCCTTGCGGGTACTTGTACAGGTACTTCATGTACGAGTGCGTCGGCGTGCTGTCGAGGTAGAAATAGTACTCCTTGACATCCTCGCAGTGGTTGCTCTCGCTGTTGGTCAGGCCGAACAGCCGCTCCTTCAGAATGGGGTCCTTGCCGTTCCACAGAGCGAGCGCGAAGCAAAGCCGCTGCTTGTCGTCGGAAATCCCTGCCAGGCCATCTTCGCCCCAGCGGTAGGCGCGCGAGCGCGCTTGATCGTGCGAAAAGTAGTCCCAGGCATTGCCACCGTCGCTGTAGTCCTCGCGCACCGTGCCCCATTGGCGCTCGCTGAGGTAAGGCCCCCATTTTTTCCACGGTGTGCCCTCAACGCGCGCTTGTTCCAATCGCTGCTGTTCAGAATTCACTTGCGAATGCCTTAATTTAGATGGATCGATAGGTTGAGCGCCGCTACTGGCAAACGCCAGCGCGCAGTCTTCGCTTGTTGTGACGTTGCAACAGCCGACGCTACGAGCACGTGGCCCGCGCTATGCCGGTAACTCGAGCAGATACTTGTAGTGCCCTGGCACCTGCTCCAGCTCGCTTTCCGCTGTCGGGGAGAAGGGCGCGCGAGACTCCCAAGCATCCTTACAGCATGGAATGAGCCAGTAGCGACCGTTTGGGTCTCGCACGACCCACTGCTGATGCGCGCGGCTGACATACAGGTCTACTCTTTGATTCCTTTCCGGAGCCATAAAGAGCACCTCCTTGAGCGATGGCGCTCTTCGTCCAGAGAACGCCACCATCCCTCCGCCGCCACGTCTGAATGCCATTGGACACGCGGGAGACTCAATAGGCAAGTGGCACCGCCAAGGCGATACCGCGCAGTTGCCTGCCCAGTTTGATTCGACCGAATAAGCCGGGCAAAGAATCGGTCGCGTCGTCGTAGCGCAAACCTGGGCTATGTTGGCTGGCTGCGACCGGAAACATCCCGCACCGAAGCTGCCACCAGCCTGATGTCGTCGATGTGATTCGGCTAAGTGCGATATCGACCGCGAACTCCTCGCCATTCTTGCGGCGCCCGCACAACGTAAGCCCGGCGCCCATCGGGCGGACGCTGGGTGCAGCCGAACTCCTTAATCGACGCGGCCACAGCGGCGACTGCCTCGTCATTGTGCCGCGGGTTCTTTTCGTAGGGTTTGATGTCGGCCAGCTTCCAAAGCTCGAACTTCATGGTCGTACCCCTCTGGTCACCTGTTACACCCAATCGTTTGCGTCATTGTGACGCAAACCGTCATTACTTTGCGTCATTGATTGGTCGTGCCAACTGACGCAATGCGATGCAGACTGATGCAGCCATTCAGCCCGATGACGGTAATGACGCAAATGACGCAAATGCCGGACGACGCAGGGGCCACGATGCGCAGCGCTATGCATCGCGCCCTCCCGCGGCATGCACCAGCGCAAGGATCCCGACTTTGATCGCCTCGGGGAGGTGGTTCCAAGCATCGACGACTTGGGCTAGATCGCGCGGTAGTTCCGCGTCACCAGATGGGTTCGGCACCACTGTGGGCACCACGCCGGTTGCAAGCGTGCGTATCTCTTTGTACGATTCGCTCTTGTGCGACGACGGCTTTGGACTGTCGATCCAGTGGTTGCGGGTTCGAGTCCCGTCGTCCTCGCTTGTGCCGCCGTCCGTAGAAGTCGATGTAAGGTGGCACGAAATACTTGCCGAAGGACCCGTGCTGTATGGCTGATATAACCATTCGCTGCCGCGAAAATGGACCGTTGGTGATCGAGGGGACCGTAGTGATCGTCGATCACCAAGGAAACCCGTTTCCAATTAATCCCGCGAAGCCGACCATCGCATTGTGTCGCTGTGGCCATTCGGAGAACAAGCCATTCTGTGATGGGTCGCACAAACGCACTGGTTTCTGCGCCGCGCAGACAGCGCCCGTGACATAGCCCCGTCTCACCCCCCGTAGCGCTGCAGGGCATCATCAGCGACACCTTGAAGAGCGGCATCATGGACGAACTGTCGACTCGCCCGTCGCGATCGCTCGAGGACGCGAACCGGCATTTCTTGGGTCAGTGGCATCGACTCGTCAGCACGACGAATTGGGAGAAGGGTCGCATCATCTGCCAATGGCGGTCCGCGCTGGTGACGGCCGGCGCCTCGCCGGCTGAATTCTCCGACGAAACCTGGAGCCAGCAGGTGGGCGCGATCAGCAGCCAACACGTGGGCCGGCTGCGACGAGTGTTCGAGCGATTCGGCGATGTATGGAAAAGCTACGCGGGCTTGTATTGGAGCCATTTTTGCGCAGCGCTCGATTGGGACGACGCGGAAATGTGGCTCGAAGGCGCATTGCACGAGCGGTGGAGCATCTCGCACATGCGTACTCAGCGTTGGCAGGCGCGTGTTGCTGCCGGGCTGGCACGGGAAGACGAACCGCCGGCTGGCGTAAGCGGCCCACCGCATCCGAGCCACGGCCCATGGGACGATGACTACGTGCCGGTCGATGTGCCCTCATGGTCGAACGATCTGCCGCCCGAGACCGCGCTTGTGGCAACGACGGACGAAGTCCGCGATCCGCTGACCGCTGTGCAGCGCGACGCGTCGGATGACGACGACTCCGACACCGTGCCAGGTCGTGAAGTGGTCGGTCCCCCGGCGACGCTCCTTAGCGGCTCGGAAGCTCTTGCAAGTCGATTCAAGCGGCCCACGGGTCTGCCCGACGATGTGGCCGAGGCGCTCGATAGCTTTGCCATCGCCATTTTGCGACACCAGCGCGAGGGATGGCGGGAGATTTCACCGGAGCAGGTAGTCGCGGCGCTCGACGAGCTGCGCCGACTTGTGGCCGAGACGATTTGAGATCAGGGCGCGGAACTGGAACTACGGCAGACGCTCGCAGCAGTTGTTCACGCGCGGTTTAGTTGGAATGCGCACTGAACCACGGTGGAACGAAAGGCGCCTTCCGTTCTGCGCGGTGCCGAAATACCACCGGCAAATCACCTGATGGGCACCGCCGATGCTCGTTGCTCTTGCCAACGACACGAAGCAAGGCCCCGTCACACAGCCCACCGTGGCCGGCGCGGGGCGGTTCTGATCCGATTATCGGAGTTTGGCGAGCGTCGCCAGTGCTTCCCGTGCCCTATCGAGCCCGAGCTGGTCAGCGAGCCTTTTCGCGGCGAGCAAGTCCGCCATCCGGAACCGGCCATCCTTGCCGCGGCGAGCCTTGGTAGCGCCTTCGCCCCCTTTGAGTCTTGCTCTCACGTTCGCCACCATCGCGGATGAAACTTTCACCTTCTTGGCGGCCACCGCGGCAATCACATCCTTCGATCGCGCGTCACTGCCCAACGATGATAGTGCTTGTCGAATGTGCTCGGCCTTACTTGTCTTCTTTCGTGGCATGACGATGCGTCTCCAAGGTATAGGTTCGCCCATGCCCTATAATAGCACTGTCGGAACGAGACAGCACCTCACGTGGTGATATCTTCCAAATGACTCACGGCGAACGGAATGTACCAGGGCCGAACAGCTCTGTAACCATGCCCACGGGCTGCGCGCATGCCCCAACGGCTCGCGGCGCGACGAGCAGAACCGCCGGACGGGAATGGCGCGGTCACGCACGGATCAATTGCCAGAGCCGGCAACGGCTTCGTCCGGCTGTGCGCCGAGGTCTTCGCCGGCCGGGGCGGCTGTAAAGAATCCGACGAACATCTCTTCCCAGGTCTGTTCGCCGAAGGTGACGCGCGCCGTCGGGTCGGGATTGTCCAGGTTCTCGGCCGAGTTGTCGAAGTGGCCGATGCAGTGCAGCTTCGTCCCCTTGGGCATCAGTTTCGGTTCGACCAGGTCGTAGCGGATCTGCCAGGCAAAGTCGTAGTTCGGTACGTCGAGCAGGATCTCGCGGCGTCCGTCGGGATACTCGGCCTCGAAGCGGAAATCCTTCCCACGCAGGTGCATGTGGGGAAAGAGATTCAAGAGCAGCGTGTCACGGCGAAACTTGTAGCGGCACGTGGCCTCGTAGTTGTCATCACCAGGTGGGATGTTAATGCCAAAGTTGCCCGTGATGTAGCTGCGCGCCTTGCGCGTGACGCTCTTCTCATCCACGAAGCGCAGTCCCAGGTAGCTGCGGTCTTCCTGCACCGAGCCGTTGGGCGTGTAGTGCATCTGAAACACGAACTTCGAGCCGGGTGGAACCGGCACGGCCGTGCCTTCGGGGAATTCCCAGGGTGGCGTACCGGGGGCATAAACCGATGCGAGGCGATCGCCAAAGGCGATGCCGGCATCGGCGCCCGGTGGCTGAATGAAGACCACGATGTGGTGCACGACCGAGCGGTTGCCCGGGCGTGCTTCGGCGGCCTGCAACCACTTCTCTTCCGTGAAGCCCGGGTCGACCACGAAATGCTGATAATCCACCACTCCCTCGGCCTGCACTTTGAATGGCTTGTCGTCCATGTAGAGGACGAGATTCGGCTCGGGAATTCGCCAGCCGTCGGCGAATTCGGCGCGCGGCGGCAATTGGCTGCGGTCTCCCTCGGGACAGCCATTGTCAAGCCAGGTGAAGAGCAACTGCTTCTCTTCCTCGTTCAGCCGCGCGTCGTTCCGGAAATGGCCGTAGGCCGGGTTGGCGAACCAGGGAGGCATGCGCCCCTGGTCGACCACTTCGCGAATCGTTTCCGCCCAGCCTACAACCTCCTCGTACCGATCAAGCGGGAAGGGAGCAATCTCGTTCTCTCGGTGACACTCAATACAGCGCCGTTGAAGAAGGCGAGCCACCTGATTCGAGTAGGTCACGTCGCCTTTGGCGTCAACCTTTGTCACGCGGCCGATGAAGCAACCCGGGGCCGTTATCTCCGGCTGGGTGACCGTTCGGCCTTCCAGCAGCTCTTCGAGCGCCATCACCAGGTCGCTATTGGTCGGCTTCGGCCGCTGATAACCAACTCCGTATTGATCGTCGATGCGGCCCCAATAGCGGATGACGCGATCGGCATCGAGCACGAAGACCTCTGGCGTGCGGACCGCGCCAAAGCGGTCGGCGACTTCGTTGCCCAAGTCCTTCATCACGGGGAACGCTATGCCGTGGATGCGTGCGTGGTCGGCGACTTCGGTAATCGAGTCCTGCTGATTCGCATTGATGCCGATGAACGCCACGCCACGGTCGGCAAACCGGCGCGATAGCTCGGCCAGCCGCCGACCGTAAAGCTTGGCCAGCGGACAATCGGTCCCCAGAAAGGCCACCACCACGAGCTTGCTCTCGGCGAACTCACCGAGCGAGTGCGTCTTGCCGCGGTAATCGCGCAGGCTGAAGTCGTCGATCTTGTGCCCGACACGCGACAACTCCGCCGCGCCAACGCGGGCCGGTTGCCAAAGCCAGCCGCAGAGCGTTCCGCACATCAGCACCAACACGGCCCATACCGAGAAGACTTTCGTCATGGCAACGCCTTTCGAGTTTAGCGCGGCTGATTGGGGTCGGTTACCTATGTACTGGTACTCGGTTATAGCGACTGAGGTTTCAAATTGCCACATCCCGTGTAGGGATCGGCAGATGAGCACGTTGCCGCATTCGATTGCCTGAGATTACGGATTATGCGGAGCGAACCGCTGGCGACCAGAAAATGGTGCGCCGCGGTGGCCGATCGCCAGCGCGTTGTTATCATTAAGCCCGTTGCCAAAAGCCGCGTTACGGGGCGAACTACTGGAAAACACCATGCAAGGTCCTTCGAGCGTGAGCAAGCAAACTTGGCTCGACATCACTCAAAACCTGCCCTTCTTGAAGCTTATCGGGCTCGAAATGCTCGACATTGAGCCCGGGCGCTCTAAGGCCAAGTTGACTTTTCGCCACGACCTGTGTCAGCCGGCCGGAATCATGCACGGTGGGGTGATCGCCACGCTGATCGATACCGGAATTGCGCACGCACTGGTGATGACCGATGCATTTCGCGAGCTGGCCGCGGAAGGGGGTTCGCTCGTCTCGGTCGACCTGCGCGTGAAGTATTTTCGACCCGTTTCAGAGGGCATGCTGTTCTGCGAATCAACAATCCCGCGCATGGGCCGGCAGATCTTTCACGGGGAAAGCGTGGTGGTAAACGACGCGGGAAAAGAAGTGGCGCGCGGCGATTCGATCTACATGGCGATTTCGCGCGAGCGGTTCGCGAAACCAAAAGGTTAGGCGCCGCGCGAACGCGGCACCCATTCACCGCGCGGCAAGCACTAATTCGACGTGAAGTAAGTCATAGCCCTGTCTTGATTATCCCCGTCTTAGCCCCCGGCGAGTCGCCGGGGGCCCCGCGCCATTTCACTTTGGTGACAGCACCAGCGATTGCACTTTCGCCGATGTCGGCAACTGCTGCCGGTTTCCGACCATCGAAAGCGGCAAGTAACGCCCCTCGGCCCACGGGCGAAGCTGATCGTCGTAATGCGCGCTCGCCGCGGCCGCGTTTTGACCTCCCGGGTAAACGCCCACGCTGCTGGCGAGGTCGCCAAAGTCGATCAGCATGCGCCACGAGGCCCCGCCACCAACGTGGCCGCCGCCGCTGCCGGGGTTGACCGTGTAGGCCGTGCCCGGTACCGGACCGCCCTCCCGTGCCATAGCGGGCTGACGGTTCAGGGCGCCGATGCGCAGTTGATTGATGCCGCCCCAGGTCCAGGCCTGAGGGTTGTCGCCGTATTGTGCCTTGAGTGATTCGGCCGTTTTGGCCAGAGCGCGTAGCATGATCTCGTCGCGCGTTTCTCGCTTGGGCGTCGCGCGGTCGTCGAACCAGATCGACTGGGGCTGTTCGCGCGTCAGCCATTCCAGCACTTCGAGCATCGGCTCGCGGCGGTTCGTGCCGCTAAAGCCCCAGGAGCCACTGGGTTGCTCGATGCCGCGACTCGTCCATTCATCGTTCCAGACTTCGCCACGGTAGATGTCGAACCAACGGAGCCAGACGATTGGGGCCACGGAATCGACATCCGCGACGTAATCCCAGTGTGCCAGCTCGTCGACGAGCTTTCGCTCCAGCGGATCGTCGATCGTCGAATCGCTGGCCACTTTCACGAGCACTTCCACGAACCGCTCCGCAGCCTTGTCGTAGGCATCGAGCTGAATTTCGCGCATCGAGTCAACCGTCAGGTCCTTTGCGGCTCGCAGCCGATCGTGAATCCGCCGCATGCGATAACTGGCGTCCCACATCCACCCCAGGTAATGCGCGTAGCCGGATGCGGCCGGCCGGCCGTTCGCCGACGCGACGAAATGATCGGCCGGGTCGACCGCCAGCGGCAATTCGTCGCGCGGGATCATCTCACGCCAATCGTTCTCCCCTGAAGCGCCGTCCATCGGAATACGACCCTGGCCGCGTGCTCGCCGCGGAAGCGAGCCACAGGGGTGTAAGGCGATGTGCCCGGCAGTATCCGCGTAGACCATGTTCAGGGACGGCGCGTCAAGATGGCCGAGCGCCGCGAGGAACTCAGTAAGGTTCCGCGCGTGCGAAACCTTCCAGAAGGCCACCACGTCGGCCGTCGCGCCCAGGCCGGTCCACTGGATCGTAATCGTGCGGTCCTCGCGGTGCAGCACCGGGCCGTGCACGGTCGAATCGACGTACAGCACTTCGTCCGGCTGGCCCATGATCTTGATGACTTCCGTGATGCGTTCCATCGTCTTCAACTGTCCACCGTGGCTGTATTTCATTGGATCCGCGGCTTCGACCGTTTCGACGAAGAAGTCGACCGCGTCGGCCTGCATGTTCGTAATGCCCCAGCCGATCGAGTCGTTGTGGCCGATGACGACGATCGGCCCGCCGGGAAACGTCACGCCCGCGATGTTTTCGCCGCGCACGCTCAGGTGGCAGGTGTACCAGATCGAGGGGAGCGAAAAGCCCAGGTGCGGGTCATTGGCCAGGATCGGCTTCCCAGAGCGTGTCTTGGTGCCGTCGACCGCCCAGTTGTTGCTGCCGAACGAGCCGCCGCGGCCCAGCCAACCAACGGCGTGCCAGCGGTTGTATGCGGCGGCGAGCGCCGCCGCATTTTCGCTAGAGCCGACCGCGACGGGCCCTCGTCGTGCCGTCTGCGACCGCGGCAAGTAGGTCGGGCACTCTGTGCCTGAACGAGCCGCTGACTGGGTCAGCAATTCCCCGCGCGAAACGTCGATCGCCGCGCGCATGCCTTCTCGGCGAGCCGAAGTCATGCACGGGGTGCATGACCTACGGTGTTTCGCATCCAACGAAGCTGCCTTCGGCGCGCGGCGCTCGACCTGCGATGCGATGGCCGGGATTTCGTACGGACGGTCGAGCGGCCACAGCTCGTCGACAGCGTCGGCGCCAAGCTTCTCAACCATTGTTCCCAACCACAGGTCGTCCATCGTCCCCGACTGATCCCAGGCCATGTATTTGGCAAAAACGAGGCTGTCGACCGGCGACCAACTCGCCGGCTTGTAACCCAGGAACGTGAATTCCAACGGCAACCGCTTCGGTCCGAGTTCGGCCAAGAGGGTGTTTACGCCTTTGGCGTAGGCCTCCAGCTCGGCACGAAACGCAGGCGGTATCGCGTCCGATTCCCACAATGCCTCGCAGCCGCGACGGCTGCCCAAGAGACGCATCAAGCGGTCCGACTCGAGGCCTTCCTTGCCGATCACCTCGGCCATCGTCCCCGATGCCTGGCGCCGGAACACATCCATCTGCCACAGTCGATCGCGAGCGTGCAGGTAGCCGAGCGTCATCGCCGCGTCGGCCCATGTTGCGGCGTAAATGTGCGGAGTTGAATACGCATCAAAATAAACCTCGACCCGCTCCGACAAACTCGGCAATGTGGCCTCTTGAGCCCGCGACACATCGGCGCTCAACGAGAGTGCCACGGCGGCGCAACACAGCGCGGTCAATCGTCGCTTCATGTACATGGTCGATTCCTCCGGAGTGGTGGCCGCGAAATCGAATCGGTTCGCTAGGCGGATTGGCGAACGTATATCGGATTCGACAAGATCCAAATCCGGCGCTCGCCGGCCAGATCCAACCAGGCCTCGGCGCGGTATACACCGGGCTCTCGCACGGCAAACAACAAACTCCGCCCCGATTCTTCCTGAACGATCTGCCCATCGCGGATCAAGCGAAACGACGCGTGCATGGGCGCCGCGACCTCAAGCTGAAGTCCCTCGGCGAGCGAAAGCTCGCATCCCATCGGCGAACACGCGCCGCTCGATTTCGCCTGGAACACGAACCCGGTTGGGTCGGCCATCCAGTCGAAACCCACATACGCGCGGCCCGCCTTGAGCGCCTGCCACACGGCCGCGGGCGCCAGCTCCTTCATCAGCAGATGCGTGCTCACATGGCGAAAACTACGGACGTACGGATCGAGATCGACGTGGATCACCGTGTCGCCCGGCTGCTTGTTTTGCACAAAACCCTTGACGAGCGGCATCTTTTCGGGATCGAGCGTGGCGACCTTTTCGCCGAGGCCGCCGAAAATCTCGAGCTTGCCTCCATCGGCCACGCACGCGCGGATGGCCTGATTGTGGTGGGCATCGTTGGCCGCCACGCCGGTCAGCCGCCCCTTCTGGCACAGCTCGTCGTAGCGGCGCAAATAATCCGCCGGATAGTCCTGCAGCGCCGCGAATACCTCTTGCCCATATTTCTCGAGCAGGCCAACCAGTCCCAAGACACGCAGCGGCTGTCGCAGCGCGGCCACGAGCCCAGTTTCATCCTTCAGGTCGGCGTGAATGTTATAGATCTCGCTGCCGGTCATGCCGGCGATGTCCCAGTCCATGCGTTCTTCGAGGTGCGAGAGAAAGACCAGCCCGTCTCCTTCACGCACCAGGTCGGCAAAGGCCTGGGGCGGCTCATTCGGGGCCCCCTTGAGGCTGCGCGTGGGCAGCGCCAGAAAGCCACCCGTTTCCGCGCCTGGAATGAACAGCACGCCGTCCACTACGCCGCGATGCCCATCCGTAAAGTAGTCGTAGTGCGGAGCCGGATGCTCGGTGAACAACACGACCGATACGCCCGCCTCCTTGGCGGCGGCGCGAATCTCCTCCGGCGTCCCCCGGCTGTCGTGCGAAAACGCCGAATGTACATGTATCACCGCGCGATAGTCGGTGTACTCGCTCTTGAGCTCCACCGGCTGACGCTCGGCAGCGAGCGCCGTCACCGCCGCGCGAGTCGCCTCCAGCCGGTCGCGCTTCATCCGCTCGAGCGCATCGGCGGATACTCGGGATGTTGGGATACAACTTAACAGGCAGAGACCTACCACGGCGCGCATCAGAATCTCCCATCACAACGTGTCAGGCTGGACTACCCGACAGACGGCTCAGTACCAACGGAACCAACGCAGGGCCAGCACAAAACTCACGACACCCCAAGCGAGCAGCAGCCCCATGTCGCCCGCCACGCTCGCCAGCCCGGCTCCATCGATCATCACGGCTCGCAGCGCGTCGATCAAGGGCGTGAGCGGCAACGCCTTGATGAACGGCTGGGCGAAATCGGGAAATCGTTCCGACGAAAAGAAGATGCCCGAGAAGATCCACATCGGCAAGAGCACCAGGTTCATCAGTCCCGAGGCCATCTCCAAGGTCTTTGCGCGGCAGGCCACCAGCAGACCCACCCCGGCGAACGTCCACGCCCCCAACAGGATCAACAAGATGACCAGCAGCCAACTGCCCATCACCACCACGCCGAACGCCAGCCGCGCGAAGACAAAGAGCACCACCACCTCGGTCACCATGAATGCGAAGCGGCTGAGAATCAGCCCGCTCAGGAAGTGCCAGCGCTTCATCGGGGTGGTGACAAAGCGCTTCAGCAGGTTTCGCACGCGCAAATCGACGGTGACAAAACCGATCCCCCACAATCCACCGCCCATCAGGCTGGCGGCCAGCAGGCCGGGAATGAGGAAGTCGATGTATCGCCCACCCGGCTCGCTGAACGCAGTTTCGCGAGTCGGCACGACCTGGCGCCGCCCGGCGGCACGCTGAAGGACCTCGTCCACGGCGGCCCGCGCGGCGGCGGCATCGGGTCGCGTGGGATCGTACAGGTACTCCACGTCGAGATTCGACCACCGCGGTGCGCCGGTCGCACTGCCGCGCGGCACAATGGCAATGGCTACCTTTCCGGTACGCAATTGCCGACGCGCTTCGGCCATCGAGACAATTTCCACATGAAACGCCGGCCGCGCGATACCCATTTCCCCCTTGGGTGGAGCTGTCGGGGTGAAGGAGTGTGGTGACTCGCTGTTGGCCGATTGGCGGCCTTCCTGCGGCGACGACGAATCGCCAATCGCCTCCGCCACAAGGCTTGCCGCCGGTCCCTCCACGACCACGGCGTGAATTGTCTCCTGGGGCCGATTGCGGAACGCGATGCCCAGCGCCACGGCCATGATGATCGGGAAGCCGTACACCCAAAAGATCGCTTCCGGCTCGCGATAAAACTCTCGCATCCGCGTCAAGGCGATGAGTAGGAGGGGATGCGGCGCACGGTAGGTCGATCTCTTGTCGTCGAGCGCCGACTGGCCGCGTCGAACCTCGTCCTCCCGCTCAATGGCCTCGCGTACGTCGCTCATCTGTCTCACTGGTTCCGATCGTCCGTCAGATGCCGACCCGTTAGTTTGACAAACACGTCTTCCAGGCTGGCGTGCCGCGTCGTCAGACTAGCCAGCTCGCTCCCCTGTTCATCCAGCTTGGCCAATAGCGCCGGCAGCGCCACATGCGGCTCGTCGACGGTCAACGCCAGATGCTCGCCGTCGCGCCGCGCCGAGCACACACTCGGAAGCGGTTCAAACACAGAGGGCTCGCACAGCTCGGCATGTCCGTTGGAGCCGAGCGCGAACTCGATCACGTGTTGACCGCCCAGCGCCGAGATCAACCGCCGCGGCGTGTCGCAGGCGATCACACGGCCGTGGTCCACGATCGCCACGCGGTCGCAAAGCCGCTCCGCCTCGTCCATGTAATGCGTTGTCAAGAGAATCGAGCGGCCCGTGCGGCGGAACTGCGCCAATATATCCCAAAGCTGCCGCCGCGATTGCGGGTCTAGCCCCGTTGTTGGCTCGTCCAGGAACAACAGCTCCGGCGACCCGACCAGCGCGCAGGCGACGGCCAGCCGCTGCCGTTGCCCGCCCGAAAGCCGTTTGACCCAGGCGCCGGCCTTCTCCTCAAGCGAGATCAGCCGCAAGACCTCCAGGGGCGACGGGCCACGATCATAGAAGCTGCGAAAGAGCGTCACCACCTCGCGGACCGTCAATTTCTCCGGCAGCTTCGTCTCCTGCAGCGAGATGCCGATCCGCTGTCGGATCTCCCGGTCGCGCTCACCCCACCGCCGGCCCAGGATTTCCACCTCGCCGCGAGTGGCCGGCAGCAGACCCTCGAGGATCTCCACCGTCGTCGTCTTGCCCGCGCCGTTCGGGCCCAATAGACCAAAGCATTCCCCCTCCTCGACCGTTAAGTCAAGCCCGTTGACGGCATCGACAGGCGGCTTGCCGGGATACTGCTTGAACAGATTTGTGCAACGAACGGCGTTAGACATGAGTGGGGGGAGACGCGCGGGTGGAGGTGGGCGCCAAGCCCGCGCGCGAACATGCGTGCACGCGGCGCCCTGGTCGATGCATCGATTTCCTTGGTCGATTATAACGTCGAAGGGCGATCCGTGTGTGGCTGGTCGATCATCGGTCTCGGCAAGTACACGTCTCCGAAGCGCCAACGAGCATGCGCCACCTGGTTCCGATCGCGATTTTGGTGCTGTCGACACTGTTCGTTTACGGCCGAATTCTCCGGCACGAATACCTCGAGTGGGATGACACGACCCATCTGCGCGATAACGTCCACCTTCGGCCCGACTCGCTTGCCAGCGCCGCCTACTTTTGGCGCGAGCCGTATTTCGGCCTGTATATCCCGCTGACCTACACCGTCTTCACGGTCGAGGCCAATCTTGCCCATCGAGCTGGTCTAATGAGACCGGACGGGCAGCCCGCCCCGGTCGTCTACCACGCGTGCAGCCTCGCGTTGCACGTCGCGTGCGTGTTGGCAGTCTACGTCTTGCTCTTGGAGCTGGTGGGCCACCGAGCGGCGGCCTGCGGCGGCGCGCTGCTGTTTGCGCTGCACCCGCTGCAGGTTGAATCGGTTGCCTGGATCTCCGAGACCAAGGGACTGCTGTGCGGGTTGTTTTCCATGCTTTCACTGCGGCAATACATCCGCTTTGCGCGCGGGGGCAAGACGCTTCAGTACGCACTGGCCACGGTAGCGCTCATGCTGGCGCTGGTGTCCAAACCGGCCGCGGTCGCGGTGCCGCTGATGGCGCTGGCTTTGGACTGGCAGATTTTGCGGCGGCCGATGCGCGAGATCGTCCCGGCACTCGCCCCCTGGCTGCTGCTTGCCGGCATATTTCTGGTCATTGCACGCACACAGCAAACCGGCGAGATGATCGAGCAGCCAGCGCCGTACGGGTCGCGCCCCTTTGTAGCGGCCGATGCCTTGGCGTTTTACACGGCAAAATTGTTCTTTCCGCTTGACTTGACGTTCGACTATGGGCGCACACCCCAGCGCGTCATCGCCGATCGCTCGGTTTATTGGACGTGGATCCTTCCGGCCGTGGCCTGCGCGGTGATATTTCGCCGCGGCATCCGCGGCCCTGGTCCGGCGGCCGCGTGCTTGTTTATTGCCGGCCTGACGCCGGTCTTGGGCTTGATTCCGTTCGGTTACCAGGCGATTTCGACCGTGGCCGACCGTTATGTCTATCTTGCCATGCTGGGTCCCGCGTTGGGGACCACGTCATTATTGGCCGTGCGCCCGACCGTGCCGGCCTTCGGCGTCGCGGCGACAGCCCTGCTTGGTTGCGCGGGGGTCAGTTTCCAGCAAGCCTCCTATTGGCGCAACGACGAGACGCTGTGCCGCCGCGGCATTGACAAGAATCCCCAGAGCTCCACCGCCCACACCAATCTCGCACGCTATTTGGAGGCACACGGCGATGCCGACGGCGCGATCAAGCACTATCGCGCGGCAATCGACGTCAACCCGCGCGAGGCAATCGCGTACAACAACCTCGGCAACCTGTTTGTTGCGCGTGGCGATCTGGCGGGCGCGATAAGTAATTTCGACGCCGCCCTTCACGCTAATCCAGGTTACGCGGCCCCTTATTACAATCAGGGGCTGCTCGCTCAGCGCCGCGGAGACCCCCAGACCGCCTACCGCCTTTTCGATGCCGCCGTCCAGCGCAAGCCCGATTACCTTGACGCACTCTTGGGCCTGGCGCTGTCCTCGCGCGAGCTGGGGCGAGTGGAGGAGTCGATCCGCTGCTATCGCCGCGCGCTCGCCTTGAAGCCCGATTGGCCCGTGGCGGCCAACGATCTGGCGTGGATCTTAGCGACCACGCGCGAAGCTGCATGGCGCAACGGCGGCGAAGCGGTCGAGCTCGCCGAGCGCGCGGCACATGCCATCGGCCCAGACTACGCCGATGTGCTCGACACGCTGGCCGCCGCCTACGCCGAAGCCGGCCGCTTCGACGACGCGACCGTCACCGCGAACAAGGCGCTCCATCTCGCCGAAAGCCAGGGGCGAGCCGAAACTGCCCAGACGATACGCGCCCGTCTGCAGCTCTATCAAGCCAAACGCCCATATCGTGAATGACTTGGCCGTAGATCAAGTCGCGATAAATGACCTGGTCGGTAGTGCTTTCAGGCACGGGGCGCCTGGCCTACGCGGTCGGCTCGTACGCCAGGTTTGGCGCCAGCCAGCGTTCGACTTCCGAGAGGCTCATTCCCTTGCGGCGTGCGTACGCGGTGACCTGTTCGCTCGTGATCAGGTCCACCGAGAAGTATCGAGCCTGCGGGTGGGCGAAATACAGGCCGCATACCGATGCGGGCGGGTACATCGCCAGCGACTCGGTGAGGCGGATACCGGTGGTCTCGGTCGCGTTCAACAGCTCGAACATCGTGCGCTTCTCGGTGTGATCCGGGCAGGCGGCGTATCCCGGCGCCGGACGAATGCCGCGGTATTGCTCGTCGATCAACTCGACGTTGCTCAACGCTTCGTCGCGCCCATAGCCCCAATCTTGCCGCGCTCGCTGGTGGAGCATTTCGGCCAAGGCCTCGGCCAGCCGATCGGCCAGCGCCTTGGTCATGATGGCGTGATAATCGTCGTGATCGGCCTCGAACCGCCGCACAAGCTCATCGGTTCCATGCCCCGCCGTCACGGCAAACGCGCCCACGTAATCGCGTCGCTCACTATCGGCCGGCGCTACGAAATCGGCTAGCGCCAAGAAGTGCTTTGACCCAGGCCGCCGCCACTGCTGCCGCAGCGTGTGCAGGCAGGCGAGCTCGCCATGGCGCTGGTCGTCGGCATACAGCACGATATCGTCGCCGACCGCCGCGGCCGGCCAGAATCCGTATACCGCACGCGCCAGGAGCAGTCGCCCAGCGATAATCCGGTTGAGCAGCGCCTGCGCATCGTCGAACAGTTTCGTCGCTTCCTCGCCGCATACCGGGTCGCGAAGAATATCCGGGTACCTGCCGCGCATCTCCCAGGCCTGGAAGAAAGGCGACCAGTCGATGTACTCCGCGATGTCCCTTAGCGGCACGTCCTCCAGCACACGCACGCCGAGGAACGACGGCGTGTCGATCCTCACGCTCGCCCAATCGGTCGGAAACCGCGCGGCGACCGCCTCGCTATAGGGAACAAGGTCAATCTGCCGCCGCCGCGCGAATGCCTCGACCAGCTTCGCTTGCTCGGCGCGGTTCTCGCGATCGAACAGGTCGCGTTGCTTCGGATTGATCAGTCGTTCAACCACGCCCACGCAGCGAGATGCATCGCGGACGTGCACCGTTGCTTGCTTGTAGGCCGGCGCGATCTTGACGGCGGTGTGTTTGGCGCTGGTCGTCGCGCCGCCGATCAAGAGCGGCACCTTCATCCCCAGCCGGTCCATCTCGCGCGCCACGTGCACCATCTCATCCAGGCTGGGCGTGATGAGGCCGCTCAAGCCTATCATGTCCGCCTGCTGCTCGGCAGCGGTCGCCAGAATCTTCTCGCAGGGGACCATCACCCCCAGGTCGATGATCTCGTAGTTGTTGCAGCCCAGCACCACACCCACGATGTTCTTGCCGATATCGTGTACGTCTCCCTTGACCGTTGCCATTACGATCCGCCCGCGCGATCGCGACGTGCCTGGCTCGCGCGACTTTTCCGCCTCCATGTAGGGCAGCAGATAGGCCACGGCCTTCTTCATGACCCGCGCGCTCTTGACCACCTGCGGGAGAAACATCTTGCCGGCGCCGAACAGGTCTCCCACCACCTGCATGCCAGCCATCAGCGGCCCCTCGATCACCTGCAAACACGTCTCAAGATTCTGCCGAGATTCCTCAACATCTTGGTCGATAAAGTCGACGATCCCGCGCACTAACGCATGCGACAGCCGCTCTTCGACCGGGGCGTCGCGCCAGGCAAGATCGGCCACTTCGCGCCGACCGGAGCGCTTGACGGTCTCCGCGAATTCAACGAGCCGCTCGGTGGCGTCCGCGCGGCGATTGAACAGCACGTCTTCGACGCGCTCACGCAACTCCGCCGGAATCTCCTCGTAGACCGCCAACTGGCCGGCGTTCACGATTCCCATGTCCATGCCCGCGGCGATCGCGTGGTAAAGAAACGCCGCGTGCATGGCCTCGCGTACCGTATCGTTGCCGCGGAAGGAGAACGACACGTTGCTGACGCCGCCCGATACCTTCGCGCCGGGGCAGTGCTGCTTGATCAGCCGCGTGGCCTCGATGAAGTTCACCGCGTACTCGTTGTGCTCTTCGATCCCCGTGGCGACGGTGAGAATGTTCGGGTCGAAGATGATATCCGTCGCGTCAAAGCCGACCTCTTCGGTCAAGAGGCGATAGGCGCGCTCGGCGATCGCCACCTTGCGCTCGATCGACGTGGCCTGCCCCTCTTCGTCGAACGCCATCACGACCACGGCGGCTCCGTACCGCCGCGCCAGCCGCGCCTGGCGCAGAAACTCCTCCTCGCCTCCCTTGAGGCTGATCGAATTGACAATCGCCTTGCCCTGCACGCACTTGAGCCCGGCCTCGATGACCGACCATTTCGAGCTGTCGACCATGATCGGCACGCGAGCGACGTCGGGCTCGGCGGCGATCAGGTTCAAGAACGTGGTCATCGACGCTTCGCCGTCGAGCATCGCCGCGTCCATGTTCACGTCGAGGATATTCGCCCCACCTTCGACCTGCTCACGCGCTACCGCCAGCGCTTGTTCGAACCGACCCTCCAGCACCAGCCGCGCGAACCGCTTCGAGCCGGTGACGTTGGTCCGCTCGCCGATCATGGTGAAGTTGCTCTCGGGCCGCAGCACCAAAGGCTCCATCCCGCTGTAGCGCGAAAGTGAGTCGCGCGCGGCGCGACCGCGAGGAGCCTTGTTCGTGACCGCCTCGGCGATTGCCGCAATATGCTCGTGCGTCGTGCCGCAGCAGCCGCCCACGATGTTCAACCAGCCCTGCTCGGCAAAATCGCCCAGCACGCGAGCCATCTGCTCGGGCGTCTCGTCATAAGCGCCGAACTCATTGGGCAGCCCGGCGTTAGGATGGCAGCTCACGTAACAGGAAGCCAGGTGCGACAGCTCTTCGATATAGGGCCGCATCGCCTCCGGCCCTAGCGCACAGTTCACGCCGACGCTGAACGGCCGAGCGTGTGCGATCGAGGTCCAGAACGCCTCCACCGTCTGGCCCGAAAGCGTGCGGCCGCTGGCGTCGGTGACCGTGACCGAGACCATCACCGGCAGCGTCGTGCCGCGTGAAGCAAACACTTCCTCGAGGGCGAACAAGCACGCCTTGAGGTTTAGCGTGTCGAAGGTTGTCTCTGGAAAGAGTATGTCGACGCCCCCGTCGATCAGTGCTTCGGCCTGCTCTCGATACGCTTCGACCAATTGGTCGAACGACACGGCGCGAAACGCGGGATCCTGTACCTTCGGCGACAGGGACGCGGTGCGATTAGTCGGGCCGATCGAGCCGGCGACGAAGCGAGGTCGCTGGGGGTCGCTCTCATTCATCCGGTCCACGGCTCGGCGTGCACAAGCGGCGGCCGCCAGGTTGATCCGCCGCACTTCGCGCTCCAACCCGTAGTCGGCCAGTGAGATCGAGGTGGAGTTGAAGCTGTTGGTCTCGACGATGTCGGCGCCCGCCTCCAAATACTGCGTGTGGATCGCTTGAATTGCCTCGGGACAGGTGAGCGACAGCAGGTCGTTACACCCGAACAGATCGCGTGGGTGATCCACGAACGCCTTGCCACGAAAATCCTGCTCGCGCAGGCGCAGGGACTGAATCATCGTCCCCATTGCCCCGTCCAATATCAGGATGCGCTGCGCAAGAAGCTGCTCTAGCAACACTTTCGGGCGCACCGGCGCGGCTAACGACATTGCTGGCTACTCGCGATGAGAAATAGCGTGTGCAGGCGATGCGCGACTCACGAGTATGGCACGCCAAGGTGATGCGTGCAAGTTTGCGTAAACGCTTTTACTCTATTGCCTTAGGAGCTCCAACTATACCGGTGCGCCGCCGGCTTTATTCCGGCGGTCCGGCGATTAGTCTCGACCGCCGAATCGCTACTTACGCTGCGTGTCGCCGCGCAGAAAAAGCGCGGAGTTCCCCAACTACACCATTCAACTCAGTTTATCCAATGCGCACGTTCCTCAAGATCGTCATCATCCGTACCGATACATGGGGCGGAGTCTGAACATGATGAACACGTCCGCGATCGACAGGTTCACAACGCCGTCAACGTATCAGAGCCACCCGTATCTGCCATCGAGTGCGGGGGCGACAGGTTTAGGACCGTCTAGGGCGGAGGATTATCGTGGTCCAGATGGGGCGAGCGATCGAGCTCCCCTGGTATTGATCACGCTGCCGGACATGAGCGTGGTGGAGACATCGCTTCCGACGCATATGGCTATCGTCCGGCGCTTGGCGAAGCAAAGCCGATACAACAAGTCGCTGGCCGCCGTCATCCTTGGCGGCACGGCAACTATTCTCTTGATCGCTTTGTTACGCGGTGACGTAGATACGAGCGCACCACGCCCCAGCGAGGCCCCCGCCTGGCAGCCGCCCGCCGTCGTGCAACCACAACTCGGGGTCGAGGCCAATACTCCATCATTGCCGGTGCCGACTGCGATCGCCGCCCCCGCGGGGCATTCCGCCCTGCCAAGCGAGCCATACGGATCGTCGGCGGCGCGTTCACCCGAATCCGCCCCAAGCCAGAGCTTCCCCGGGTCAAACGCGGCGAGTGCCGTGAATGCCGCAGGAATGGCGCCCCGTTCCACGAGAGTGGATGTCTCGCCACCGAGCGCCGCCGCCAATCAGCAATCGAGTTTGTCGCGCTACCGCGAAGACCGCCTCGCCGATCGACCTCGGTGGGACGACGCACGCACCAGCGACGACGCAGACCGTCCTGGCAGCGCTACGCTCGAAGGAATCCGCACCCAGTACGAAGGCCAACCATGACGTCGCTCGATCGCGCTTTCATCAAGGCGTACAAGCAACGGCCGTCCGATGGAAGTGCCGGCCAAAGACCGCGTGTGACTGATAGTTTGCCCAGCAATGCCGGCGCGATACTCGATCCCTCGCCGCTCTATCACCGTCCCAAGGCCCCTGGCGACTCGCCGGGGGCTAAGACACGCGCGGTGCTCGAACCTTCAATCGTCTACCACGATGCGCCAACTCGCGATCCCGAAAATCCGTTCCCATATTCCGATTCCGACGACCCCAGCGCGCTCTATGGCGAACCATTGCTTCCCAAGTCGCCGAGCGTCGCGCTAGAAAGCCTGCTCTACGACGAGCCACGCGCAGTCGCCGCCGGCACGTTCGATCATCGTGAACCGTTGACGGAATCGCACATGCGTGGTTCGGCATGGTCGCTCGACACGGCGACTAGTGCGGGTCAAGTGCCGAGTTTGCACGAAATCGCCGAGCGAAGCCCGGCCAGCGACGATTCCTGGACACCCGCGTTGCCTCTACCGGCGTCGTCACCTCGCTATCCTCTCTCAGCAGTTTCGGCGCTTGCGAGCTTTGACGGCCCAGTTCATCCGCAGTTGCAAGTCGATCGGTTCATTTGGCCGGAGCTTTGCGAGCGGCTGGCTTCCAGGGCCGCCGACCGCTTCGCAAAGCTCGCCTCGACACTCACCGCCGAGAGCCGCCGAGGACACAAGCTGATACTCATCACTAGCACGTGCCGCGCCCAAGGCTGTTCCACCGTGGTTCTTGCCTTCGCGCGGCACCTGGTGACGACTGGGCTGCGCGTGGCGCTGGTCGACGGCGATTGTCACGAGCCCGTGCTGGCCGCGCGACTAGGCATCGCGCCCCAAGTGGGATGGGAGGAGGTTTTGGCTGGGCATGTTCCCTTGTCCGAAGCGCTGATCGAATCGGTCGCCGACCGCTTGGCGCTGCTGCCGCAGCTTGGCCGATCGCTCGACCGCGCACTGGTCTTGGGAAATCCACGGCTCGAGCGCTCGCTGTCCACGCTCCGCCGGCACTATGATCTGGTGCTGGTGGACTGTGGCGCGCTTGACTCAGGCGGCTTGATCGCCGCCACGTCGGCCGGCACCTGGCTGGCCGACGGGCGCGCCATTCTGGTCCGCGATCTCCGCAACGCGACCGATCAAGATCGACGCGAAGGGATGGAACGGCTCGCGGCGGCGAGCGTCCCGCTGTTGGGAATCGCCGAGAATTTCGAACGCTAAAGCGGCAATTATGTACGAAACACATTGGCAGCTTCAGTGCCGGCCGTTCGATCACACGGCCGATCAAAGCTTTTACTATCCGAGCGAGGCCCACCAGGGCGCGCTCTTGAAGCTGCGCTATGCGGTCGAACATCGCCGCGGCGCGGCGCTCTTGGCCGGGGCGGCCGGCACGGGAAAAACGCTCCTCGTTGAGATGCTGCTGCGCCAGTTGCCGGAGCCATTCTCCCCCAGAGCCCATGTGGTTTTTCCGCAGATGCCCCCCGCCGAGCTGATGGCGTACCTGGCCGACGAGCTCGGCGCGCCGTGCGACTCGACGGCCAGCGGCTCCATTCAGCACAGCGTGCGGCGCATCCAGAAAATGCTGGCCGACAATTCGCGCGGCGGCCACCACGCGGTCGTCGTCGTGGACGAAGCCCATTTGCTCGACGGCAACGCCGCCTTCGAATCGCTGCGCTTGCTGTCGAATTTCCAGACCGACTCGCGGCCGGACCTCACTTTGCTCATCGTCGGACAGCCACGTTTGCTGCCGGTGCTCGAACGGATGCGCCAGCTCGAAGAGCGCATCGCCGTCAAGTGCCTGTTGCGCTCGCTCACATTGGAAGAAACGGTCAGCTACGTCAGCCACCGCCTCACGGCCGCCGGCGCCGGACGAGCCATCTTCGACTCCCAGGCGCTAGAGGCCATTCACCAGTTGACCCAAGGAAGCCCGCGACAGATCAACCGCCTCTGCGATCTCTGCCTTTTGATCGGATACGCCGACGAGCAGCGGCAACTCGATGCCTCGCGTGTCACGGCCGTCTGTCAGGAGCTTGTGTCCGTAGCGCCTGAATAGCCGGGCGCCACGAGCTTCTTGCAACGCGCGGCTGCACAGCGCAAACTCACTCTCCACGCAAAACCGCTGAACCCATCGGTGATCCTTCCTGCAGTAGGGCGGATCGGATGTCAGCTTTCTCTTGGCGCGCCGGCATGCTTTGAGTTTCAATCAGTACCATATGAGTACGATTGCCTCTACCCCGCGCGCGATCGCCCCGATGACGATCAAGGGGGCGCTGCGGATCGGTCCGGTGATCGTCGATCCCCCGGTGCTGCAGGCGCCGATGGCGGGCTTCACCAATTTCGCCTATCGGCAGATTGTGCGCGAATTGGGCGGTGCCGGCCTGCTGGCCACCGAGATGATCAGCGCTCGTGGATTTCACTCGCTCGAAGCGCACAAATCGCAGGTTCCCGAGCGCCTTTGGGGAGTGCGAGACGAGCCGCGCCCACTGGCGGTGCAGATCTGGGACAACGACCCCAAGGCACTCGCGGCCGTCGGGGCATGCTTGGCGCACGAATTCCGCGTGAGCGTGGTGGATATCAACTTCGGCTGCCCCGTCAAGCAGATTACCGAAAAGGCGCACAGCGGGTCGTACCTGTTGCGGTTTCCTGACCGCGTGGGCAGGATCGTCGAAGCTGTCGCGGCCGCCTGCCGCCCGACCCCCGTGACCGCCAAGATCCGACTCGGCTGCACGCGCGATTCGATCAGTGCCGGCGAGGTGGCGCAAGCGGTCGAACAGGCGGGCGCGGCGGCGCTCACCGTGCACGGCCGCACGGCACAGGACTATTTCCGTGGGTCCGCAAACTGGGAGTCGATCAGCCGCATCAAGTCACACCTCAAACGGATTCCGCTGATCGGCAACGGCGACCTGCGGACTGCTGGCGATGTCCTGGAAGCGTTTCGCCGCTGGGATGTAGACGGCGTGATGATTGCTCGAGCGGCGCTGGCCAGGCCGTGGCTCTTCCGCCAGGTTCGTGCCGCATTGCGTGGCGAGCCAGTCCCGCCCGAACTGACACTCGCCGAGCAGCGAGAGCTCCTGCTGCGTCACGGCCGGCTGATCATCGATCGGTTCGGCCCAGGGAAGGGGACCGTCTTGATGCGCAAATACGGCTGCTGCTATGCGCAGGGGTGTCCCGGCGCGAGGGAGTTCCGCGCGCAGGTTGCGCGCGTGAACACGCCCGACGAGTTTGCCGAGGTGGTCGAGCGCTATTTTCCCAGCGGCGAGTCATCGCGACGCGGCGCCGGCGGATAATTCCCCTTCGCTTCTTATCCGACGGCGCTGCGCGCCAGCCATCCGAACACAAATCCCATCACCGCGCCCCCGGCACACGTGCCTGCGATGAGGATCCCTTCGCCGGCATGAAACTCGATGATCGCGCCAAGCACGGCCGACACGTTGAACAAAAGCGCCAGCGCCACGACGAATACCGCCACCGTCATCCAGCGCAGCCAGCGAACAAGCGATTCGACGGGCGGTTGCATTGAGGCGTCCTTTCGCATCGGACCGTAGGCCGTGGTTATCGAGAAAGCCACCTAGTTCACGGCGCCCAAGCGTACGCCTGAGAGTCGCCTGAGATCAAGGCATGATTTCGACCGGCGAACAGGCGATGTGAGGTTACACAAGTTGTTTTGGCTATTTCACTTAATTCGCAAATAGCGGATTGTGTTCAGCGGTCGAATCCGAGTATTGCGCGGGGCGCGTTTGGACTATAATCCGCCCCCCCAAGAATGGAGCGCCTGATGCCAAATAAGCGGACGAGGTTTCGTCGCCGCGCCACGTATGTCATACCAGTCTGCTGCGCGCTCGTGGTATCAGGTTGCGGCACAACGCGTTGGACCAATACGCCGCGGACGGCAACCGAACAGCTCTTGCTATCCGACGCGATCGACCGATCGATCAATGGGTTCGACTTGAGCGCCCTGATCGGCAAGGAGGTGTTCTTCGATGCGCAATACCTTCAGGGAGTCGTCGACGAAAAATACGTGGTCAGCTCCATCCGGCAGCATCTCTTGGCGAGTGGTTGCATCCTGCGCGAGAAACGTGAGGACGCCGCGTACGTTGTCGAAGCGCGGGCGGGCGTGGTGGGGACTGACCAGCAGTCGCTCCTCCTCGGCGTGCCGTCGGTAAGCGTTCCAACTTTCGTGCCCGGCGTCGCGGCCGGGGCCGTGGTGCCGGAGATTCCGCTGGCGAAGAAGACCGACCAGAAAGGGGTCGCCAAGATTTCGCTGTTCGCCTACAACCGTGAAACGGGCAGGGCCGTTTGGCAATCGGGCGCGTCGGCCGTGGTGAGCTCGGCCAAGGACACGTGGCTCTTTGGCGCCGGCCCCTACCAGCGCGGCTCGATCTACGATCGCCCGCGCTTCGCGGGCGACAAGATTTCGTTCATTGAAGAAGATCATGAAAGATCGAGGAAACTCCGCTCACCGACGGTGAAATTAGGTTCGGAAGCACGTTTTTCCGACTACTCAAACGCGCCGAACGCGGATGACGAGAAACTCGCCGCCGAACCGACCGCCGCGGCGCATTAACCTGAAGCACAAGCTGAGGGATGCTTACCATCGGCGCACGGTCCAATCAAACCAACCGACTCCACGCAACGGATGCCGCATCCGTTTAGAGCGCGTCGAGCGCAGCGAGGCGCGCCGCGCCGCGCCCGCGTCGCCGTCAGTCGTCGGTGCGCTCAAAGGCCAGCGGTTGCTCGCTCGCTGGGTCGTGGATGCGGATGGCGACTTTGCCGTCGAGCAGATCGTCGAGCAACTGGCCGACCACTTCGCGCCGCCAACCTCCGGCGAGCAGGGGCGGTTCGGTGGCGCCGGGGCGCGGTAGATTCAAATGCCCAGCGATCAAGTCCTGGACATCCGCCGACGTGCCGACGAGATTGTGCGCCACATGCAATTCGCGGCAATGACTGTTGAGCGCCGTCGAGAGAAATTGCGTCAGCATCGACACCTGGCGCGATGTTTCGCGCCGCTCGCTCGGCGGGTAATCGTCGTCGCGCAGCGCGAGCGCCGTTGCGACGCACTGCGCCAATTGCGGCAGCACGCGCCGCAGGTCGCCACGCTCCAGGCCGCGGATCGCGCCGATCTGGCGTGGATCGGAAACGCGCCGGCGCGCCAGCTCGACGATCAGGTCATCGCGTAGAATCCGCCTCGCGGGCTTGTCGCGCGCCAGCGCCTCGGCCTCGCGCCAGCGCCACAGCTCGCGCACAACCGCCAGCTCGGCGCGCGAGAGTCCGGAACTGCCGGCCACCTTGCGCCACCTCTCACGCGAGCGAGACGCGTCGAAGTCGGCCTTCCAACGCGCCATCTCCTCCGCCATCCAGTCGACGCGTCCTAACGCCGCCAGCCGCTCCCCAATCCGCGCATGCAAGGGGAGCAGGTCGGCAACGTCGCCGGCGGCATAAGCAATCTGGCGCGAGGAGAGTGGCCGGCGACGCCAGTCGGTGCGCGTCTCTCCCTTGTGCGTCTTCTTGCCGAGCAGCTTTCCCACCAGGGCGGCGTAACCGGTGGGGTACTCCAGGCCGATCAAGCCCGCCGCGACTTGCGTGTCGAAGAGCCGCGAGGGAGGGCGCCCGGCCGCGTTCAAACAAAACGCTACTTCTTCTCGACCGGCGTGGACGACCGTTTCGTGGCCCGGCGTGGCCACGGCGTCCCAAAACGGCCGGAGGTCGTCGACGCCCAACGGATCGACCAGCACGACGCGCCCCGGCACCGCCACCTGTATCAGGCACAATTGAGGCCGATAGGTGTGCTCCGAGACGAACTCGGTATCGAGTGCTACAACCGCCTCGGCCGCAACTTGCTCGCTGACGCCGGCCAGGTCACGCTCGGTGGTGATAAGCTCGTGCGTCACGCGCAAAACTTGGAATCAAGGAATGTGAAACTCACCGCACGCGTTCGGCCTTCCATGGCCGTACCCTTGGCAGCCAACCAAAACGATCAAAGGCAGACCCAGCTTGTGAGCATGAACACCGGCAACAGGATGCCCAAACTATAAACCAGGTAACCAAAGAAGCTGGGCATGCGGACGCCCGACTTCTCGGCGATGGCTTTCACCATGAAGTTGGGCCCATTGCCGATATAGGTCATGGCCCCCAAAAACACGGCCCCCAAACTGATTCCCGTCAGCATGCGCACCTCGACTCCGGCGATGGTGACGGCGTCGGCCACGTGGAGCGACTGCGCCGTCTTGAAGAACACGAGGTAGGTTGGAGCGTTGTCCAACACCGACGAGAGGCTGCCGGTGGCCCAGAAAAACTCGCGCGGCGTGTTGACGCCCAGGCTCGCGCCGCGCACGGCGAGGATTTGCAGCGCCGGCTGCATGCACAGGAAGATGCCGAAGAACAGCGCCGCGACCTCGATGATCGCTTGATAGTTGAACTGGTTGGCGCGGCGAGGCTCGCTCGAACCGAGCGCGAGTGACAGTGCAACCAACGTAAGCTGGACGATCTCGCGCAGATAGAGCCAGGGATGCCAATCCGTGAGTGGCACCGCCTTGGTCGGATCCAATAGCGCCACGGCGGCCACCACGCCGACCAACAACGGGCCGTTGACCGACAGACCCGAGATCGTCAGCGGACGCAAGGCGATCTCATCGCGCGCGATGTCTTGCGTCGCTTCGTGTGGGTAATACCAATAACGGTCCCAGGCGTAGTAGACGGCCAGCAGCAAACCGTTCGTCAACAGCCACGCCGGCCAGAGCGAAAGCGTCCAGAAGAAGTCGACTCCCTGCAGGTAGCCGAGGAACAGCGGCGGATCGCCAATCGGCAGCAGGCAGCCGCCGCAATTGCACACTACGAAGATGAAGAAAATGACCGTATGGCGCACGTGTTTTCGCTCGCGGTTGGTCTCCAAGAGAGGCCGGATGAGCAGCATCGCGGCGCCGGTTGTTCCGACCAAGCTGGCGAGCAGCCCCCCCGCGCCGATGAACGCCGTATTGGTGCCGGGGTGCGCCGCCAGATCGCCCGTGATGCGAATACCGCCGCTGATCGTAAAGAGGCTGAAGAGCAGCACGATGAACGGAATATACTCGTTAAAAACCGCGTTCTCGACAATGGTCCAGCCCAGCTCGACGCTGAGTCCGCTTTCGGCCGGTGCCACGACGCGGTGGTCCAGAAAATGTCGGTCGACCGGTGCGGCGTGCAGGAACACATAGTACGCCAGCGTCGCGAGCCCCAATCCACCCGCGACGTAGAAACGGTGCAGATTGCTTTCCCACCAGTGCTCGGTTTGCGGCACGAGCGGCAAGACCGCGATCGCGCCCAGAAGCAGTACGAAGGGCGTGATCATAAAGTAGGGGGGCGGCGCAGGCTCAAGGCGCGCGATTGGGGCACTCGCTGCGTCCTCGTGCTCGACCGCCGACAAATGGCTGCCCAGGATTTTCGCCGTGCCCGCCTGCGGCAATTGAAAGACCGCGGTCAGACTGTAGAGCGCGACGATCAGCAGTAGCGCCGCCGCGACATAATTCGTCGATGTTTGACGCGAGGCGTGCGTTTCGCTCATGACACGTATTCGGCGGGAGTCAAAAAAAGAGCGCCACTGTATAGCAGTTTGAGCCAAGGCTGACCATAGCTCGCCGTCAGCCTTATACAGCCATCCTCAAGCCACTCCACCCGCACCAATCTCAGCCGCGCGGAAGGCGATTACTCAAAGAAAAGTGGGGCCGGTGGCTGTCGCGGCACGTTCCTTTTGCACGCGATTAAACTGTCTCGTACAATGCAAGAATCGCGCCGTCGCCGGCCGTTTCGGCGCTGACCCACTGCGGAACGTGGGCGGCGGATTGCGCGAACTCGGCTTGCCGGCATGGTACGGGAGGAGAGGCGGCATGCGAACCACGCTGGGTTCGTGGCCCTGCTTTTGTCGTGTTGCCAATCTAGTCACCGCGGCGCTCATTGCCCTGTACAAAGGCCAGTCATGAGCCAGGCAATCGTTGATCCGGCGGAATTGCGCCGTTTTGCGCACAACCTCAAGGTGTTCAATAGCGAGCTGCAGAACCGCCTGTCGACGTTGCACGGACAACTCGTCGCCTTGGGGCAGAGTTGGCGCGACCACGAGCACCAAAAATTTCGCGAAGAATTTGACCAGACATTGGCCGTCGTCGGCCGCTTTGTCGAGGCGAGCGAAGGGCACATCCCCTACTTGTTGCGGAAGGCCGAGCGCGTCGAGGAATACTTGCAACAGCGGTGAGACGTTCGGCGATGACTCGCACGGCCGATGTACGTTCGATCGCAGCGCTCGAGCAGCTTCGTGCCGCGTTGTGTACCTTCCACGCCGAAACGCGCTCGGCGCTCGATCAGCTCGACATGGATGTGCGGCATGCCTTGGACTGGGTGGAGCACGATCTCTTGCAGGCTTGGAAAGACGAGTGGCGCCGCCGCAGTCGAGCGGTCGAGTTCGCCAAGGCGGACCTCAATTGCGCCCGTGCCGCCTTCCCCGAAGAGCGATCGTCGGCCGTGTTCGATTGCAAGCGCGCTCTCGACCGAGCGAAACATCGCCACGAAGAGGCCGAGGAAAAAATCGCCGCGGTGCGGCGCTGGACACGCGTCACGCACCAAGAGGCGGACGACTTCCGCGGGCCGGTGCAACAGTTCGCCGAGCTGCTCACCGGCACGATGCACGCGGCGATCGCCGAGCTGGACCGGATGATCACGACGCTCGAGGCATACGCGGCGGTCCCGGTCGCGGCGGCGCCGAGCGTGACCATGTCGAGCGCTCCACCGTCGGTGCAAGCCTCCGCGCCCGCACCACCAGGTGACCAGGAGTCACGATGACAGAAGGCGACTTTACCACAAGCGCCGCGCGCCTTCATGACGCCTGGAACAAGCTCCAACTCCGCCTGCGGCAAACCGACTCGCAATGGCGCGACGTACGGCGTAACGAGTTTCATAAAACGTATCTCGAACCACTGGAGCAGCCGCTTGCTCGCGTACTGGAGCGCATCTCGCGCCTGTCTCTGGTATTTCACCAGGCGCGGCAAGAGTGCGCCGGAGTGGATCGGCCATAAACGCACGCTGTCACCTCTAGACGGAATCTCGGCATGGTTTGTCCCAGCTTGCTCGAGCGCGAGCGCCGCTTGTTGGACGAATGGGTGAGGTTGATCGCCGAGCGCGCCGCTGCCCAAGTCGAGCTGACCGGTCCCCTGACCCACCGCATCAGCCAGATCGAGGCCCAGCTCCAGGACGAGCAGCGATCGCTCGCCGCGCGACACAAGGCCAGTCGCGATTCGGCCGTGGCGTTATTCCAGACGCGGCTCGATCAGGCAAAAGGTGTGTTCGAGGCGGCTACTCAGACTTGCGAGTCGGAGACTCGCGCGGAGATGCGTCGCGTGAACGAAGAGTACGAAGCAGTCGAAACGTCCGCACGGAGGACTCTGCGTGACAGCCAATTCATGGCTTCCACGCTTTACGAAGCCAGGAAGGCCGAGCTGGTGAAGCGACTTGCCGCGCTCGAGCAGTCCGCGGCCGGCGAGGAACGGGCGATTGGCGCGCGGTGGGACGAGCTGGGGCGCCTGCTCACGCTCTACCGCGTGAAGTTCGCCAGGCCGCCGACGGGGTCGCCGACGGCCGCCGTCCCGGCGCCGTCACAGCAGGCCGTCGCCGAAGTAGTCAAAAGCGCGGATGCCGCGCTGGAGAGGCTCCGCCGCGCGAGCGTATCGCGCTCGACCGCCATCGGTATTTCGCTCGTCCTTGTGTTGCTCGTGTGGCTCGTGCTGGGCGGTTTGGTGGCACAGCGTGCGCGCTGGGAGGCGCTCGCACCGGCCATCGCCGCCGGCATCGCTGGCATCGCGGTGGGTGCGGCTGGTTTCGCGGGCCTGAGGTGGCATACGCGGACGCGCGTCACGACGGCGACCAAACCGGTCGTCGATGCACTGGCCGAGGCTGAGGCCCAGCGTGTTGCCTGGCGACGTGCCGGCAGGCGAGCGCTGCGGCGACAAAGCTCCTGCGATAAAAACGAAAAGCAGCAGTCCCGCGCCGCGGCGAAAGAAACGTTCGACGGCGTGATGCGCGAGGCACGCCAGCGGCACGATGCGCAACGTCGCGACGTGCAGGTTCGCCGTACCCAGTGCCGCCAAGAGCTGGCTCAACGTCAAGAGTCCGAGGTGCTCCGCCTGCAAAGCGACCACGCGCTGCGCCTCGAGCAGATCGACGCCCAGTACCATCGCCATGGCCACGAGGCGCAACAGCGATGCGATCGCGATCTGGCTGCCGCGCGAGGAGCGCGCGACACGTTTGCTCGTGAGACGGCGCGCCGCTGGGAGCGCGGACACGATCGCGTGATCGCCGAAGTGGACCAGATACACCAAGAGTGTGCCGCGTCCTTTCCGCCGTGGCAGGAAGTCGCCGACCACTGGGCGCCACCACGCTCGGTTGCCTGGGGCGTGCGGCTCGGTCAATGGCGCGTTGGGCCCAGCGAGATCGCCGAGCTCCTCAACAAACCGGCCGCCGACCCATTGGCCGCAACGCTGGTCGACTCGGCGCCGGCCGCCGCGCGCATCGAGGCCGCCGATTTGGACGGTCTGCCGACGCTCGTCCTGCCGGCCGTGCTCGAGTTCGCGAATCATGCGTCGTTGTGGATCGATGCGCCTCGCGCGGAAAGCGCGCGGGCTGCCGCCTGCCTGCGGGCAGTCATGCTGCGCGTTCTGACGACTGTGCCGCCGGCACTGCTGCGGTTCACGATCATTGATCCACTGCGACTAGGGCAGAATTTCGCCGCCTTCATGCACCTTGACGACTACGAAGAATCGCTCGTCGGGGGGCGTATCTGGACCGAGCCGGCCCAGATCGAAGAGCGACTTGCCCGGCTTGCCGCACAGATGGAAACGATCATTCAACACTACTTGCGCAACGAATTCGACGCGTTGGCCGATTACAACGCCCAGGCTGGGGACGTGGCCGAGCCGTTTCGCTACCTGGTGATCGCCAACCTTCCGGCCAATCTGACGGAGGCGGCCGCACGGCGCCTCAGCACGATCCTTTCCGCCGGCGCTCGCTGCGGCGTGCACACCTTGATTGCGCACGACATCGATCAGCCCCTGCCGAGCGGTGCGAAGCCGAGCGAACTGTCGCCACGAGCGCCGCGCGTCCGCTACGCCCAGGGGCGCTGGAGCTGGGACGTCGACGTTTTTGACCAGTTGCCGTTGGAGCTCGACTTGCCACCCGAGAACGGTTTGCTCACGCGCATCCTGCAGCGCGTGGGCGAGGGGGCGCGCGGCGCCAACCGGGTCGAGATTCCGTTCGACCGCTTCGCTCCGCCCTTCGATCAATGGTGGACGCTCGACAGTCGCCAGCGGCTGCGCGTTCCCCTGGGGACTGCCGGCGCGAATAAGTGCCAGTTTCTGGAGCTCGGCCAAGGCACCGCGCAACAGGCGATCGTCGTCGGCAAGACGGGCTCTGGCAAGTCGACCTTGCTGCACACGCTGATCACCGGCGCCGCCTTGGCCTATCCTCCCGACGAGCTCGAGTTCTATTTGATCGACTTCAAGAAAGGCGTCGAGTTCAAGGCGTATGCCGAGTATCGGCTTCCGCACGCTCGCGTCATCGGCATCGAGAGCGATCGCGAGTTTGGCCTGAGCGCGTTGGCGCGGCTGGACTCCGAATTGCACCGGCGCGGCGAGCTCTTCCGCGCCGCTGGAGTCCAGGACATTGCCGCCTTTCGCCAGGCAGACGGCGATTCCGACCATCGCCTGCCACGCATCCTCCTGGTGGTCGATGAATTCCAGGAGTTTTTTGTCCGCGATGACAAGTTGGCGCAGGATGTGGCCTTGCTTTTGGATCGGCTGGTGCGACAAGGCCGTGCGTTTGGAATTCACGTGCTCCTTGGATCGCAGACGCTCGGGGGCGCGTATTCCCTGCCACGCAGCACTTTGGGCCAGATGGCCGTGCGGATCGCGCTGGCCTGCAGCGAAACCGACGCGCCGTTGATCCTGGGAGAAACCAATACCGCCGCCCAGTTCCTCGCTCGACCCGGTAGCGCCATCTACAACGATTCGAGCGGGCTGGTCGACGCCAATCGCCCGTTCCAGGTTTCGTGGCTCTCGGAATCGGATCGCGTGAAATACCTGACACGTCTGGCTGAACGCGCCGCGCGCGACGCGCCTGGCGCCTTGCCGCCGGCGATTGTCTTCGAGGGTAATCAGCCGGCCGACATGTCGCAAAATGCCCTTCTCTCGGCGTTCGCGGACAGTTCGCAGGCCGGCACGGGCGGCGACCTGACCGTCTGGCTGGGCGATCCGGTCTCGATCAAGGCCCCCACGGCCGTCTCCTTGCGAAGGCAAAACGGGCACAACTTGCTGCTCGTCGGCCAGCAACCCGATTCGGCCGAAGCGATCGCCACGGCCGCCATGATCGGCTTATCGCTCCAGCACGGATCGGCCGAGGCGCGTTCACGCGAATCGGCTTCGAGTGAAACCGTCCGAGTCGTCCTCTTCGACGGCACGCTGGCCGAGCCGCGCGATGAGAGCCGGCTTTCCCACATCGCACAGCGGCTCTGCCTGCCGCTGTCGGCCGCCGGCCCGCGCGGCGCCGCGGCGCTCATGAATGAGCTCACGGCCGAACTGGAGCGCCGCGTTCAAGTGACGACATCGAGCACGGCGCCCTGGCTGGTAGTCGTCTACGACCTGCAGCGCTTTCGCGATCTGCGCCGTGCGGAAGATGAGTTCAGCTTCGCGCGGTCCGAGGCCGGAGCGGCATCGCCCGCTCTTCAGCTTGCGCGCCTGTTGCGCGATGGGCCCTTGGTGGGCATCCACGCGCTGGTGTGGTGCGATAGTTGGAACAGCCTCAAGCGCTCGTTCGATCGCCAGTCGCTCGGCGAGTTCGACCTGCGTGTGCTCTTTCAGATGAGCGCGACGGACTCAAGCAGCCTCATCGACTCACCCGCGGCCGCGCACTTGGGCGCGCACCGTGCCCTTCTCTACGATGAGCAACGGGGAGTGCTCGAAAAGTTCCGCCCCTACGGCCCGCCGAAGGATGCCTGGCTGGACGACCTGGCCTTGCGTCTCCAACCGCCCCGCCAGCTAAGGAGCGCTAACAATACAAGCGAGCCGCCGGCTTTAAGCCGGCGGTCCGGCAATGCACGCGAGTTTTGTTAGAGTTCCTTAAATCTGCAGCGGTAGCTCGCTCCTCCCGTTCCGCCCCGCGCAATCGTTGCAGCACGGATTCCAATCCGCTGCCCGCGAGCACGCACACGAGCGGCATGACAGGATGCCGGAAGCGGCTCAATCCGACCGGCCCGCCCGAGAGCATCACGAAATACAACGCCACGAGAACGACCGAAATCAGCGCTGCCCCGTGCTGCCCGTTTCGGCGCGCCAGTGAAAGCACGGCCAGCGCAAAGCAGCACACCAGCGCGACGCCCAGCATCACATTGGTCCAAAACAGGCCCGGCCGTAAGCGCCGCATCCGATCGACCGCATTCCAAAAACCACGGTCGAGCGCGTGAGTCAGAAGGCCGCCGTTGGCCGGATATCGCCGGAAGAGCCGAAAATATTCCGCAGCGCCGGGATCGGCCAGGCTTCGCGCCAGGCCGCCGACGTAGACGGCCAGGTGCGCGGCAGGCTTCGCGCGGATCGACTGCCAGGCCTCCGCGCGCATGGCGCGATATCGCTCGGCTTGAGTCCACGTGCGTTCGCGTGGGTGGCGCGAAAGGTACCGCTGGGGATCGCCGAATCCCAGATCGGCTCTCACCTCCTCGAACGGCCGGCCCTGCTGCCGAGCGAGCACGGTCGCGTATTGATAATAGTACAGATTGACGTCCTCGACGGCGGAAAACCGCGCGTATCCGGCGAGCGTCCAATTGCGAAGCTGCCAGAGTCCGACGAGCCCCATCGACAAACCAGCGAAGAGGGCGATTTGTAGAAACTGCCGCCAACAGCGGCCGCGGTCAAGCGCGAATCGCACGGCAAGCATGGCGGTCGCCACGATCGGCAGAAAATACGCCACCGGCCGCACGTAGACGGCGGCGGCCAGAGCCATCGCCGCCAGCGTTATCGCGCGCCACGACGGTCGCCTAAAATTCTCAACCCAACACGCCACGAAGAGCAAGACCAGCGTCGTGAAGACCGTCTCGCTGAGTATCTTGCTGGTGTAGACGATCGACAGCGGCTCGGCCGCATACAGCGCCGCCGCCAACAGGGGCGCTCGCGCACCGTCGAATACCGCCGAGGCGATGCGAAACACGAGATAAATCGAAAGCGCGCCGAGAGCGACCTGCAGGGCGATCGTCACCAGCTCGACCCGGCCCGTCGCCACGCCGAGCACGAGAAAGAGCGGATACGCGGGCGTCCGTACCAGCTCAGGACCGGCGGCGGTTTGAAACCGGCCATGACGCAGCAGCTCGCGTGCCGGCTCGATGTATGATGCGCTGTCAGGGCTCCGATAGACGGCTAGGTCGTGACTGGCAAGCCAGGCCGAAAGCGGCAGCAAGGCACGAACGACCACGCCCCCCGTGATAATCAACCACAGGCTTGCAATTCGTGACATCCTGCGTGGCATTCTACCCTTTTTGTGGTGGTTAGTGGGTAGTGGTTAGTGGTTGGTGAATCGTGACTGGTGACGTGCGCATGAAGCCGCCGCGCCGGCCCACATGTCTTAGCCCCCGGCGAGTCGCCGGGGGCCCGACTCAGCAAAGCGGAATTTTCTTGCGATCGCATGGCCAGAGCGATATGCTCATGTTGCGCCAGCAACTCCGGCTGGGGTGGGGGGTGCCTGGGGCTAAGGCCGCAGGCCGTGCCCCAGCGAACGCAAGGGAGCCGCCGAACGACCACTGTGAAGTTAGCGAGCGGGCCACCACGAGCCTGCGAGCGGCCGGCGTAAGCCGGCCGGTGCCGAACCACTAATCACGAACCACTGACCACTACTCACGAACCACGAACCACTGAAAACCCATGCCCACCTCCAACCCACTCGCGCGCCTGCGTCACGCCATCCGCACGTGGCTAGCGCCAAGCGCAGCCTGCCCCAGCGCTGCCGGGTGGCTGGGGCTAAGCGAAGCGTGCCCCAGCGCGTGCAGCGCGGACGAGCGCCATTTCAACGCTCGCCACACGCCACTCACCACTCGCCACCCCTTCGGCGCGTGGCTGGGGCTAAGCGCAGCGTGCCCCAGCGTGCGCCCACAGTCCACTCGCCGCCCCAGCGGCCGCGCGCCGAAGCGCGGCCCCTCGACCGAATACTTCTTCATCGTCGAGGAGCTCGAAGACCGCTCGCTGTTGTCGCTGACCGGCGGCCTGGTTGAAAACGCACTCGACGGACTCGTCAACCCCGAGCAGGAGGAAGACCCACT
>Ga0187892_10002645_pt1 | contig 34974 bp, 30 predicted proteins | sample MA1701073metaG_FD_139345 | JGI IMG/M metagenome (GOLD analysis project Ga0187892, IMG submission 139345) | Bio-ooze microbial communities from a basaltic lava cave in the Kipuka Kanohina Cave System on the Island of Hawaii, USA - MA170107-3 metaG ... | reverse complement strand
TGATAGAGCGTGAACTCGAAGGCCGGCCCCATCGGGATCGTCCACGGAGAGTACATGGGCGCCAGGTTCCCCGACGAGGACTTTGCTCGAAGACGGCGTGCGACATGTCGGTGACCCCGCCCGGCCCCGGCTCCCCCAGGGGGTTGCGCCGCTCGTAGAGCGAGTGCGCGCTGACCGAGGCCACGGTGGCCCGCCGGCGCGGGTCGGTGGGGAAGACCGTGAAGGCGTCGCCGTCCATCCGCGCCACCATGGTGGTGAACCCGAACGAGGGGGCCGCCGCGACTCCGGCGCACTCGAGGATCTTGCCCATGTGCATGGCGAGGCCCTTCTCGTACCCCTCCATGATGGGCACGGCCGCGAAGATGGCGTCGTCGCAGCTGACGATCCCGAGGTCGAACGAGAAGCCCTTCTCCTCGGCGAACTCGTGGATCAGCCGCACCGTCCAGTCGAGATGCGGCCGCGCCCCGTTGCCTCCCGCGGTGCCGATGATGCAGGGGATGTCGCGGGTGATGGCCGCCTCCAGGATCATGTCGAGGTCCCGCTTGGCGGCGATGCGCGACACGTGGGGGGCGCCCGCGCCCAGGTAGCAGGGGCCGGGGTCGGTGGAGCCCATGTCGGCCCCGATGAAGTCGGGGTCGAGCTTGAGGGCCTCGTTGAAGGCCTCGCGGTCCGTGGGCCCGAGCCCGATGCAGGCCGTGGGGGAGACGATGGTGAGAGGTCGCACGGGACTTCCTACCTTGCCCCGGGAGGCGGCCCCCGCCAAGGGCTCTCAGCCGGAGCGGAGCCGCGGCTTCTTGGCGTACTGCTTGTGGCAGCGGGGGCAGCGGAGCCACCCGTGCTGGACGCGCCGCACGATCCAGGCGCAGTGCGGGCAGAACTGCAGCGTGGTCCGGAACAGGTACCAGATCCCCGCGGCGAGGCCCACGAGGGCGGCCACGACGACTAGGCCGACGACGATGGTCGCGACGCTCACCGCCTCGTGCCCCTCGGCCGGCGGGCCCTCAGCCGCCCCGGGGGCGCGGGATCGGCTTGGTCACCGCGTAGCCGCCGTAGTTGCCCCAGCCGGCGCACATGCCCATCCACCACTGGGAGTCGCTGCCGACGACCGCCACGTGGATCATCTCGGGCCCGCGCACCATGGGGAGTCGCGCGTCGTCGGGGAGGGCGCTGAGATCGGGCGGGTCGGGCTCGCCGTGGCCCCAGAGGGTCATGTGCCCCTCGCCCGCCACCAGGACGCCGCTCCGCCGGAGCCAGCCCACCTCGTAGCGCGCGTGCTCCCACACCCAGCGCTTCACCGCGGCCCGGCCGTAGCCGGCCCGGGCCAGCTCGTGGGCGGGCTTCGGACCGAAGGCCAGCAGGAACTGGCCCGCCGTGTGGAACATGTTCACGCCCGGCGTCGGCAGCGTCGTCGCGATCACGCGGAGGATGCGCTCGGCCGTCCCCGGCACGAACAGAGGATCGGGCGACTGGCAGGCGAACACGGTGACGGCGTTCTGCCCGGGCGGGAGGCCGCGCTCGACGGAGAGCGGCTCCCACGGGCTCTCGGCCTCGTTCTCGGCCACGCAGAAGAGGTACTTGGCCGGCTGGCCCTGGGCCGACATGTCGGTCTCGCCCGGGATGCCCCCGCCGATGTTCCAGAGGATCAGGCGGACGGCGCGCCCGACGCAGGCGTTGGCCCGGGAGCCCCCGCCGAAGGCGCCGGCCCCGCTGTTGAAGCCGAGCTCGGCGGCGAGGGGGCCGTTGACGACCACGAGCGGGGCGCAGGGGTTGGTGGTGGACTGGACGCCGTGCAGGTTGAACTCGGGCTCGAGCATCGCCTCCAGCGCGGCCACCACCACCGGCACGTGCGCGGGCTCGCAGCCGGCCATGGCGCAGTTGATGGCGATCTGCTCGATGGTGGCCAGCCCGTCGCGCGGCCCGACGACGCCCACCACCTCCTGGGGCTCCCGGCCCAGGTAGTCGATGATGCGCCCCACCTGCCGCTCGGTGGGCGGCGCCACCAGGAGCCCGTCCGTCCAGCGGCGCTCGACCGCCAGCTCGTACCACTCCCAGAAGTCGGCGACCTCCCGGGTGGGGGAGGTCAGCGCGGGCATCGGGTCACCGGGCGGTGAGCGCGGCGAGGACGCGCTCGAAATTGCGCTCGGCCACCGCCTGCGCCTGGTCCGAGAGGTTCCCGCCCCGGGGCGCCGGCTCCACCAGCAGCGGCAGGTCCGGCAGCCCGAGCGCCGCCGCGTGGTTCCGGGCCGCCCGCTCGAAGGTGTCGTGGCAGACGGTGATGGTCGGCTTGCCCTGGGTCTCGAAGTCGAACGCGTCGAGCACGGACGCGTAGGTGCAGGACCCTCAGGCCGCCTCCCCGTTGACGATGACGTCGGCGCGGGCGATCAGCTCGGCGATCTGCTCCTTCGGCGCGGGGCGGGCGATGCTGGGCTTCCGGAGCCACACCGCCCCGCCGATGCCCTGCCGCTCGGTGAGGAGCAGCCTCAGCTCTTCCATCAAGGGGTACATCCCGTAGGAGCCGTCCTCGAACCGGCGCCCCCAGCCGTCCAGGAACCCGACCGTCAGGCTCCGGAGCGATGCCGGGCGCGGGGCGAGCCGGGCCCCCTCGCCGCGAAACGTGGTGTTGGGCAGTACGACCTTCATGGGGCCTCCCTCGCGTTTTGTCTCGGCCGGCCTCGGCCGGCGCGCGCGGCGCCGGCCGCCCTCATGCCACCACCGGCCACCCCGCGCTGTCAAGGGGCGAGGGTGACCGAGGCCGGACATGCACGCCTCGCCGCTCACTTGGTCGCCAGGAAGACGGTCTCGTTGAACAACCACTCGGCACGAAGTCTCGCCAGGGTCTTCTCCATCGAACCCAGCATGGCCAAGGCCCGACGCCGGCGCGTTCGCCCGTCGATCACCCAGGGCAGGAGATTTACCATGTCGAGATGTTTCAGGCGGAATCCCGCTTGTGTCACGGTTGCTTTGACGTATGGAACGGAGTACCGGTGAGCGATCACGGCCTGCCGGGAGCCCAGCGCCCGCAGGAGCTTCTCGGCAAGATGGCGCGGGTGACCCCTATTCCAGGTGCTGAACGCGACGACGCCTCCGGGTTTCAGAACCCGATGGATCTCTCCCAGCACCGCCGAGAGACGGCCGGAGTAGAGGAGAGACGCCAGACACAGGACCAGATCGAAGGTGTCCTGGCGATACGGCAAGTCCTCGAACGAAGCCACGCACGTCCGCACGAAGTTCTTCTTCCGGCATTCCCGAATCATCGGCTCGGACAGATCCGACCCATAGGTCAGTGTCCCGCTGCCGAGATATTCGAACCAAAGGCCAACCCCGCAGGAAGCGTCCAGGATGACGGGTGAGCGTCCCATGTGCTCGGTCAGCCACGGTAGCACGATCTCCTTCCGGCGTGTCTCCACGTACTCCATCGCGGAATCCGGCCGTTTGTGTTCCTGCTCGTAGGTCGCCGCACGCTCGTCCCAGAGCCGGAGAATGTCTCCGCGCAAGGAGTCGCGATTGGTTGCGCTCGCGTGTCGCTCCTGCAGGTTCGGCGGCTTCCTGCGTGCCCGGTCCGATTCATCCATCCCGGAAGTCCCTCGAGACCACGGTCGGGAGCCCTTCGTCCCCTTCCCATGGGTGGGAGTAGATCACCAACACGGCGTCCTCCGAGACTCCGAGATTCATTCGCCGATCCGTCACGACTCGAATCGACCCACGGTGCTGAGGTGCTCCGATCGCCCGCGGTGCTCCTGGAGCGCGAGACCGACAAGGGGCACGCCGAGGTGCCGACCGTGATGCGGCACGATTCGGAGGAGACCGATCGCGCCGGCCTTCCTTTGAGGGGGCGCGAAGTGAGTCGTGACAGGCTCGAGGTAGAGAAAAGCACCAGAGAAGGCCTGTAAGCCGGGTCCTGTCTCCTGGGCCGGTCGCCCGCCCAGGGAGACGGTCATTTCTCTAGGACGCCGGTTGCCCGGCGCCTCCAGCGGCCGTACCCGAGGACACCGCGCGGGCCGCGCTTCACCCGCCCCCGAAGGGATGGGATCGCCCTCCTATTTGGCCTTGCTCCGGGTGGGGTTTGCCGAGCCAGCCCGGTCACCCGGGCTGCTGGTGAGCTCTTACCTCACCGTTTCACCCTTGCCGCCCCCGTGAGGGGACGGCGGTTTGCTTTCTGTGGCACTGTCCATGGGGTCGCCCCCCCTGGCCGTTAGCCAGCACCCTGCCCTGTGGAGCCCGGACTTTCCTCCCGCGCGGGTTGCCCCGTGCCGGCGACCGTCCGGCCTTCTCTGGTGCCTGTCGAAACTGGTGCCCGTCAAAGAGCGCGGGGATCGATCAGAAGTATAGCACTCGGGCGTCGCGTCGTCGGGAGGCCGATCCGCGGCGCGCCCGACGAGCCGGTGGCGGGTCGAGAGTGGCGTGACCCACACCGTGTCGTCGGCCGCCCTGTGCAGGGCCGCTCGCGGCCCTTGACGGGGATGTTCGCTCCTGGATAGCATGCCGTCCTGCCCCGACGGCCGAATCTCTCGGCCGCTTCGGCTCGCCAGCACGGGCGAGGGGCTCGACGCGTCGATGCCATGGCCGCCTGGCCGACATCCCATGGAGGGGAACCATGACTGAACGGTCGAGCACGGACGAGCCGACGCGCGGGCCCGCGGCGTCGCCTCACCTCACCCAGGCCGAGATCGACCAGCGCGTGTTCGATCTTTACGACGAGTACTGTCACGGCGGGATCGATCGGCGCGAGTTCCTGCAGCGGGCCGGCGCGCTGACGATCGGTGGCGTGTCGGCGCTGGCCATGGCCCAGGCCCTGCTGCCCCGCTACGCGGCCGCCCAGACGATCTCGTTCACCGACCAGCGGATCAAGGCCCGGTACGTGAGCTACCCGTCGCCCGGAGGCAGCTCGGGCGTGATGCGCGGGTACCTGGTGCACCCGAATGCGCAGGGGCCGTTTCCCGCCGTGCTGGTGATCCACGAGAACCGCGGGCTCAATCCGTACATCGAGGACGTGGCCCGGCGCGCCGGCGTCGAGGGCTTCCTGGCCCTCGCGCCCGACGGGCTGTCGCCCGTCGGCGGCTACCCCGGCAACGACGATGACGGCCGCGCCCTCCAGGCCGGCCTCGACCAGGGCAAGCTGCGCACCGACATGCTCAACGGCGCCCGGTTCCTGAAGGTCCACGCGCTCTCCACGGGCGAGCTCGGCGTGACCGGCTTCTGCTGGGGCGGCGGTACGACCAACTTCCTGGCGGTCACGCTGGGCGCCGATCTGCAGGCCGGCGTCCCCTTCTACGGCGCGGCCGCGGAGACCGCCCGCGTGGGGGACATCCGGGCGCCGCTCATGATCCACCACGCCGAGAGCGACGAGCGGATCAACGCCATGTGGCCGGCCTTCGAGGCGGCGCTCAGGGCCGCCGGAGCGCCGTACGAGATGCACGTGTATCCCGGCACCCAGCACGGCTTTCACAACAACTCGACGCCGCGCTACCACGAAGCATCGGCGAAGCTTGCCTGGGAGCGCACGCTGGCGTTCTTCAGGAAGCACCTGGCCTGAGGGTGGGGCCCCGGCGAGACCGGCCCCTGGGCCGCCTCAGCCGCGCCGGAGCGCCTCCAGCCGCGGCAGGAGGTCGCGCAGCAGGATGCGCGTCCTGAAGGACAGGACGGCGTGGGGGAGGGCGCCGGGCTCGAGCGCGAGGGCCCGCGGCACGGCGACGAGCAACCGCGGGGACCTCACGCGGTGCAGCTTCCGCAGCTTCTCGGCGACGTACTCCGGGGTCCAGTAGCCGGCGATCTCGAGCGCCACCTCGGTGCCGTCGGCGTGGGTGAACACGAAGTCGGGCACGAGCAGCGCGTCGCCGGCGGGCAGCACGGTGCCCTCGCGGCGGAGGCGCCAGCCGTCGCGCTCGGCGCCGAACCGCTCGGCCAGGGCCTCCTCCAGCTTCGAGTCGAAGAGGGCGGGTGCCGGCACCCGGGAGCGGAGCCCGTCCCCGGCCGCGAGGCGGAAGGTCAGGCCGTACCAGCCCTTCCTGAGCACGATCTCGGCCGCGAGGCGCCAGTCGCGCGCCTGGACCAGGGCGGCCAGGAAGCGGGCGAAGTCCACCCCGTAGGCGTGGGTGCGGCGGAGCACGGAGTTCGGTCCGTCGAGGCGGAGCCGCACCTGCCCCGCCTCGCCCCGCTCGATGCGGCAGAGGAGCCGTGACAGCCGCGCGTAGCGGACCACGTGGCCCAGGTCGGCGCCGGCCTCCACCGTGACGCCGACGGCGGAGTAGAGCAGCGCCTGGGCCTGGCCGAGGTCGTAGTCGGCGCGGGCGTCCTCGGCGCCGTAGTCGGCGGGAAAGCTCACCAACCGATGGAACGCCGGGTAGTCGGCGTAGAGGAGCGCGCCGCGCTCCTCTAGCGTCGGGGGGACGGCGCGGTACACCTCGCCGAGGAGCGGGGCGGCGGCCTCGGCATCGAGCAGCGGGTGATGGGCGGCGGCCTCGACGAAGACGCGCACGCGCCGGTCGGCGGCCTGGCGGCCGCGCGGCCAGTCGTAGGTGGCCGCGTCGTCCAGCACCTGGACCATGGCCTCGACGCGGTCGGGCCGGAGCGCGGCGAGGGCGCGGCGGGCCGCCTCGCGCACGCGGTCCAGGCGCTCGCCCGTCATGCGCCGGTAGACGGCGAGGGCCCGCGCGACGTGCGGCAGATCCTCGTCGGCCAGGCGGTCAGAAGAGATCGAGCTGCTTCGCCTCTCCCAGTGATAGACGCGCTGCTGCTTGGTAAGCACCGCTCTTCCCGCGCCGCCGGGCGCGCGTCACGTCGGGGGTCTCCTGGAGCACCACCTCGTAGAGGCGGGCGGCGCGGTCCCCGGCGCGCCGGAGGAGCCGGCCGATGCGCTGCACGGCCTCCTTCACGCCCTTCTCACCGCCCAGCACCACCCCCACCTTGAGCGCGGGGGCGTCCCAGCCCTCGTTCAGCACCTCGCAGGCGGCCAGCGCGCGGATGCGGCCGGCCGCGAAGGCGTCCAGGACCGCGTTGCGCTCGCCCTTGCCCGAATGGGCGGTGAGGGCGGGGATCAGGAAGCGCGCCGACACGTCCAGCGCCATGCGGTTCGAGGCCGTGAACACCACGCACTGCTCGCCCGGGTGCAGGCGCAGGATGTCCTCCACCACGCGGAGCTTCTCGGGCGAGCGGTGGATCAGGGCGAGCTTCCGCCGGTAGGCGCGGAGGGCCTCGCGCGCCTCGGGGTCGGTGCGGCTCGCCCGGGTGAGGTCCGTCCAGCCGAAGCCCGGCTGCTCCCGCCGCCGCTCCACGAGGTAGCGCCGCACCTGGCGAGAGCAGCGGTCGAACGTGTCCTGGTCGGCTGGATCGAGGTGGATGGGCACGCGCACCAGGCTGTAGTCCGCCAGCGTCCGGCCCTTGGCCGCCTCGATGGCCTCGCGATGGACCACGGGGCCGATGAGGTCGTCCAGCATGCGCTCGCCGCCGTCGGCGCGCTCGGGGGTGGCGGTGAGGCCGAGGCGCATGGGAGCCAGGCAGTCCAGCGCGCTCTCGTGGAGCGTGGGCCCGGGGAGGTGATGGGCCTCGTCGTAGACCACGAGCCGGAAGCGGTTGCCCATCTCCTTCATGTGGATCCAGGCGCTGTCGTAGGTGGTCACGGTGATGGGCCAGATCTCGCGCCGGCCGTCGCCGAGCACGCCGGCGTCGACGCCGAGCCCCTGGCGGATGCGGCGCTGCCACTGGTACATGAGGTCGCGCAGCGGCGCCACCACCAGGGTGGGCGCCCGGTGGCGGGCGATGAGGGTGAGCGCGATCTCGGTCTTGCCGGTGCCGGTGGGCTTGACGATGACGCCGCGCCGGCCGGCCTCCTCCCACGCCCGCACGGCCACCTCCTGGTCCGGGCGAAGCGGGGGGAGCGCGGGGCGGAGCGGCGGCGCGTCGAAGAAGCGCCCGGCGCGGTCCTCCAGGCTGAGGCGATAGCGGGCGGCGTCCTCGGCCAGGCGCGCGTGGTTCACGGCCTCGGTGCGCCAGGCGCCGACCCGGGCGTCCCACGCGAGATAGGGCGGCACCCGCGCCTGGCGGGGGGCGCCGAGGACGAGCGAGCCGCGGTCGAACTCCAGCACAGCCGGACCGGCGCCCTCGGTCCGGGCGGCCGCGCGCCTCGGCCGTGGCCGTCCCGCCATGGTCAGCTCGCGCGCTCCGCCAGCATGCGCTCGATGGCGGCCTTGGCCAGCCGGTCGACGCGCTCGTTGAGGGGGTCGCCGCTGTGGCCGGCCACCTTGTTCCAGACGACGGCGTGGCGCTCGGCCTCGGCGAGCAGCCCTTCCCAGAGGTCGCGGTTGTCCACGGGCTTGCCCTGGGCGTTCTTCCAGCCGTTCCGCCGCCAGCGCTCGTGCCAGCGGTCGCGGAAGCAGTTCACGAGATACGCGCTGTCGCTGTAGAGGTCGACGGGCCGCCCCGCGGGGAGGGCCTGGAGGGCCTCCAGCGCCGCCCGCAGCTCCATGCGCTGGTTGGTGGTGCGCGCCTCGCCGCCCGAGAGCTCCCGCTCGCCGCCCGCCTCGATGAGGATCGCCGCCCAGCCGCCGGGGCCGGGGTTGCCGACGCAGGCGCCGTCGGTGTAGACGACGACCGCGGGATCGGGCCGCCCGGCGGCCCGCGGGGATCGCGAGCGGCCGCGCGGCCGGGGGGGCCTCAGGGCATCCAGTAGAGGTACCGCCCGCAGGACTCGCAGCGGATGAGCGCGTTCTGCTGCTTCAGCTCCTGCAGCCGCTGGGGCGGGAGGGTGACCCGGCACCCGCCGCAGGACTGCGGCTTGGCGACGGCGGCGATGGCGAGGCCGGCGCGCGCCCGGAGCACGGTGTCGTAGTCGCGGAGTACGGGGCCGGGGAGGGTGGCGGCCAGGTCGGCGCGCTCGCGGCGCACGAGGGCGAGATCGGTCTCCACCTCCCGCAGCGTGCTCTGGAGCGCGGCCTCCTCCTCCCGACCCTGGGTCTCGCGCGCCCGGTAGCGCTCCTCGACCTCGCGGATCTCGACCCCCAGGCGCTCGTGGGCCTCCATGAGCGTGAGGATCTGGTCCTCCATGCGGGCCTTCTCCTGCTTGATGTCCTCGATCTCCACCAGGACGGCAGAGTACTCCTTGTTGGTCTTGACCTCGTAGAGCCGGCCCTCGGTCTTGACGCGCTTGGTCTGCACCACCTCGAGGTCCTTCTCGAGGGCGCGCTGCTCCTTCCTGGCGGCGTCCAGGCGCGCCTTGGTCTGCTCGACCTGGACCCGCGCCGCCTCCACGGCCGCTTGCACCGCCGCGATCTCCCGGGGGATCCGGGCGGCGTCCGCCTCGAGCCCCGCGATGCGCGAGTCGACGGCCTGCAGCTCGATGAGGGTGCGGAGCTGGGCGTCCATCACGCCGCCCGCCCGCCCCGGCGATGGGGGCGCGGGCGGGACGCGGGCGTGGCGCCAGCCCGGGGGGCGGGGCCAGGGACGGGGGAAACGAGCACCGGGGCGGGCGCGGCGTCAGCCCGGATGCCGGCCCCGCCTTGACGCGTGGACATCGGGCGGGACGCGGGCGTGGCGCCAGCCCGGGGGACGGGGCCAGGGACGGGGGAAGCGAGCACCGGGGCGGGCGCGGCGTCAGCCCGGGTGCCCGCCCCGTCCAAAGTGGGCCCACCAGGCCTCGAACCTGGACCGAACCGGTTATGAGCCGGGGGCTCTGCCAATTGAGCTATGGGCCCGCACCGCATCACTCAGGACTCGAGGAAGCTCCGCAGCTTCTTGGAGCGCGAGGGGTGGCGGAGCTTCCGGAGGGCCTTGGCCTCGATCTGCCGGATGCGCTCGCGCGTGACCGCGAAGTCCTGCCCCACCTCCTCCAGCGTGTGCTCGCAGCCGTCCGACAGGCCGAATCGCAGGCGCAGCACCTTCTCCTCGCGCGGCGTCAGCGAGTTCAGCACCCGGTTGGTCTGCTCGCGCAGCGACAGCCCGATCATCGAGTCGATGGGCGAGCCCACCTGCTTGTCCTCGATGAAGTCGCCGAGGTGGCTGTCCTCCTCCTCACCGATGGGCGTCTCCAGCGAGATGGGCTCCTGGGCGATCTTGAGCACCTTCCGCACCTTGTCGACCGGCACCTCCATCTTGACGGCGATCTCCTCCGGGGTGGGCTCGCGGCCCAGCTCCTGGACGAGCTGGCGGGAGGTGCGGATCAGCTTGTTGATGGTCTCGATCATGTGGACGGGGATGCGGATGGTGCGGGCCTGGTCGGCGATGGCGCGGGTGATGGCCTGGCGGATCCACCAGGTCGCGTAGGTGGAGAACTTGTACCCGCGGCGGTACTCGAACTTGTCCACCGCCTTCATGAGGCCGATGTTGCCCTCCTGGATCAGGTCCAGGAACTGGAGCCCGCGGTTCGTGTACTTCTTGGCAATGGAGATGACGAGGCGGAGGTTGGCCTCCACCATCTCCTTCTTGGCCTGGGCGGCCTTGGCCTCGCCGAGACGGATCACCCGCACGATGGCCTTGAGCTCGTCGGCCCGGGCCTGGGCCTGCTCCTCGGCCCGCTTGACCTTCTGGTGGGCGACCCAGATGAGGCGGTCGCGGATGGACGGGAAGCGGGCCGCCGCCCGCTGGTAGATGTCGCGGTCGCCGTCCTCGCGGTCGTCGTCGGACAAGGAGGACAGGAAGGCGTCGACGGCGGTGGGGGCCGGCCGGCGGCCGTCGGACCACAGGGCGATCTCCTGCTCGGCCCGGTCGACCTTCTCCACCAGCTTCTTGAGATCGCTGCTCCAGAGTTCCAGGAGGGAGGGTTGGAGGGTGAGGCTTCGGAGGATCTCGAGGACCTTGGCCTGCTTGCCGTGGGCCTGGGTCTCGAGCTTCTTCCACGGCGGGTCGCCCTTCTTTCGCTTGCGCCCGCCGTGCTTGGTTCGCATTCGGCGGGCCTGCTGCTGGAGCCGGTCCCGCTCGCTCAGGAGCCGGTCCACGTGGCCCAGCTCGCGGATGACGAAGCGGCGGAGCTCCTCCTCCTTCTCCTCCGTGAACTCCTCCTCGGGGAAGTCCACGACCTCCTTGATGGGGATGAGGCCGCGGCGCAGCTCCTCGCGGAGGGCGCGGATCCGCTGGATGGCGAGCGCGGTGGAGAGGGTGGCGCCGGTGGCCTCGTCCTTGCCTTCCTCGATGCGCTTGGCGAGCGTGATCTCGCCTTCCCGCGTGAGCAGGGCCACCTTGCCCATCTCGCGCAGGTAGAGGCGCACCGGGTCCTCGGTGCGCCCCACGGGGCCGGGGGTGAGGTCGATCCGCCGGTCGCCGTCGTCGTCGTCCGGCTCGGCCGGCGTCTCCAGCTCCGACGGCAGGCGCGCGGGCTTGGAGGAGTCCACCAGCTCGATGTCCATGGAGCCGAACATCATCATGATGTCGTCGAGCTGGTCGAGCGAGACCACGTCGGAGGGAAGGGCGTCGTTGACCTCGTCGTAGGTGAGGAAGCCCTTCTGCTTCCCCTTGGCGATCAGCTTGTCGAGCTCTTCGATGCGCGGTTCGTCCGCCATGCCGTCAACGTCTCCTCATGGGGGGTCTGGATCATCGGCCCGGCTCCCGAGGGGCCAGGACCATCTCCCTCACGGCCTCCGCTTCCTGCTGGAGGCTCCGCAACTCGGCTTCTAGCTCCGGCGGCACGGGATCCCCGGCCTCGGCCCGGGCAATGGCCTGGGCGACCTGGCGGACGCGCTCCTTCCGGCGTCGGATATAGTACCGCCTTCTCAGCGCGTCGACATGATTCCGTAGCTCCGGCCACGCGCGCTCCTCGACGAGGAGCGAGGCCAGGAGGCTCTGCTCCCCGTCGCCGGTCAGGGCCCCGAGGAGCGCCTCGGGAGGTCCGGGGGGCGCCGCCTTCAGGGCCACGAGGAGCGCCCGGCACCCCGCGTGGGCGAGGTCGCCCGGCTCCACGAGCGGCAGCAGCTCGGCCCGCGCCTCCTCGACGTGCAGCAGGAGGGCGAGGAGGTCGCGCTCGGACAGGGACGCCGGCAGCCCCGGGGCGGCGGGCCCGGCGTCGACGGGAGGCCGCGGGCCGCGGCTCCGGGCCCCCATGAGCTGCTGGGCCTCGATCCAGAGCTGGGTCGGGTCCGCGCCCAGGCGCCGCCCGGCCTCGCGGGCGAGCTGGGTGGCCTCCTCCTGGGAGGAGAAGCGCGAGAGCAGCAGGGTCACGCGCGCGTGGGCGGCGGCGCGGCCGCGGGCCGTGGCGAGGTCCTCCTCGGCGAGCGCGCGCTCGAGGACGACGGACTGCACCGGCCGGGCCGCCGCGAGGCAGGCCTCGAGCGCGGCGGCCCCGTGCTGCCGCAACAGGCTGTCGGGATCGTGCCCCGGCGGCAGGAGCGCCACCTTGATGGCGAAGTAGCCGGTCCGCTCGGCGCCGCCCGTGCGGGACACTGACCAGGCGAGGTCGCGGAGGTCGCCGCCCTCGCCCAGCATCTCCTCGAGCCGCGTGGAGGCCTTCTGCCCGGCCGCGTCGGCGTCGAACAGCGCGACCACCTCGTCGGCGTGGCGGCGGAGCAGGCCGAGCTGGGCGCTCGTGAACGCGGTGCCGAGGGCGGCCACCGTCTCCGGGAAGCCGTGCTGGTGGGCCATCAAGCAGTCGAGATAACCCTCGACGACGATGGCGCGGTTCTTCGTCCGGATGACCTCGCGGGCGAGGTCGAGCCCGTACACCGTCTGCCCCTTGCTGTAGAGCGCCGTCTCGGGCGAGTTCAGGTACTTGGGCTCGTCGCCGGGGTTGAGGGCGCGGGCGCCGAAGGCCACCACGCGGCCCTGGGGGTCCCTGATGGGGAAGGTGAGGCGGCCGCGGAAGCGATCGTAGAAGCCGGGCGCGTTCTGGCGCGCCGCGATCAGCCCCACCTGGACCAGGACCTCCTCGGCCACCGCCTGGCCGGTGAGGGCGGCGAGCAGGTGGCTCCAGCCCTCGGGCGCGTAGCCGAGCCCGAAGCGGCGCGCCACCTCGAGGTCGACGCCGCGGTCGGCCAGGTAGCGGCGGGGCTTGTCGCCCCCCGGGCCGGCGAGCCGCTCGGCGTAGAACGCCTGGGCCAGCGCCATGGCGCGGCGGAGCGCCTCGAACTTGCCGTCGCTCTCGGCGGGACGCTCCGCCGGCAGCGCCACGCCCGCCCGGTCGGCGAGCAGGCGCACGGCCTCCGGGAAGCCCAGCCGGTCCTGGCGCATGAGGAAGCTGAAGGCGTCCCCGCCGGCGCCGCAGCCGAAGCAGTGGTAGATGCCGCGCCGGGGATTGACGGTGAAGGAGGGGGTCTTCTCGCTGTGGAAGGGGCAGAGGCCCGTGTAGTTCTGGCCGGCGCGCTTGAGCCGCACCCACTGGCCGACCAGCTCCACCATGTCGATCCGCCCGCGGATCTCGTCGAGGATCGACTGGGCGAACCCGCCGGCCATCAGGCTTGCCCCAGCACGGCGACGGTGGCGCCGGCGCCGCCTTCCTCGGGCGCGCCCGGGCGGTGCTCGAGCACGAGCGGGTGCAGCGCCAGCACCTCGGCGACGGCGCGCCGCAGGGCGCCCGTGCCCTTGCCGTGGACGATGCGCACGGTGGCGAGCCCGGCCAGGAAGGCGTCGTCGAGGTACTTCTCCACGAGATCCCGCGCCTCGTCCGTCGTGCGGCCGATGAGGTGGAGCTCGGGGGCGACGCCGCTCCGGTCGGGCACGCTGATGGATCGGGTCCGCGCGCGAGGACCGGCGGCCCCGGGAGCGCTGGTGGCCGCCGGCGCCGGTACGGGCCCGGTGACGCGGAGCGCCTCGCGCGGGACCTTCACGGTGACCGTGCCGGCGCGGACCGTCGCCGTGCCGCCCTCGATGGCGAGGACGAGTCCGCGCAGGCCGAGGTGCGCCACCTCCACCGGGTCGCCGGCCTCGGCCGGGCGGTCCGCCCCGGGGCTCGCGGGCGCGACCTCGCGCCCCGCCCGTGCGACCTCGCCCAGGCGCTGGCGGCTCCGCTCGAGGTCGGCCCGCGTCCGCTCGCCACGGCGCAGCTTCTCCCACTCCTCGTTGACGGCGCGCCGGACCTCGGCCACGAGGCGGCGGGACTCGCCCTGGGCGCGGTCCAGCGTCTCGCGGGCCTTCCGCTGGGCGGCCGCCAGCTCGGTCTCCGCGCGGGCCAGCAGGGCGGCGCTCTCCACCTCGCGGCGCTCCACGCGCGCGGCCCGCGCCGCGTCCTCCCGGTCGCGGTCGCCGAGCCGGGCCAGGAGGTCCTGGAGCTGACGCTGCTGGGTCGTCCGGTACCGGTCGGCCCGCGCGATCAGCTCGGCCGACAGCCCGAGGCGCGCGCCGATGGCCAGGGCGTAGCTCTGGCCCGGCCGGTCGTAGACGAGGCGGAAGGTGGGCGCGAGCCGCTCCCCGTCGAACTCCACCGAGGCGTTGCGGGCCCGCGGGTGCGTGGAGGCGAAGGCCTTGAGGGGCTCGAGGTGGGTGGAGGCCACGCAGAGGGCGCCGCGCCCGGCGAGCTCCTCGAGCACGGCCTGGGCGAGCGCCGCCCCTTCCTCGGGGTCGGTGCCCGCGCCCAGCTCGTCCAGCACCACCAGCGACGTCCCGTCCACGCGCTCCAGCACCTCCCTGAGCTGCTTGACGAAGGCCGAGAACGTCGACAGGTTCTCGGCCACGCTCTGCTCGTCCCCCACGATGGCGAAGACCTGGGAGAACACGGGCAGCCGGGCCCCCTCACCGGCCGGCACGTGACAGCCCGCCTGGGCCATCAGGGCCAAGAGCCCGAGCGTCTTGAGCGCCACCGTCTTGCCGCCCGCGTTGGGCCCGGTGATGACCAGCAGCGGTCGCGCCGCGTCCAGGGTGAGGTCCACCGGCACCACCGCCCGCCCCGGCTCCTTCCAGCTCTGGGCCAGGAGCAGGGGGTTCCGCGCGGCCCGGACCGCCACCTCGCGCCCGGCGTGGACGACCGGCCGCACCGCCTCCATCCGGTCGGCCAGCTCGGCGCGGGCGAAGACGAGGTCGAGGTCACCCATGGCCTCCACCAGCCGCGTGAGCCCGGGCAGGGCGGCGCGGACGGCGTCGGTGAGGGCGGCGAGGACCCGCAGGACCTCCGCCTCCTCCTCGCGAGCCGCCTGCCCCAGCTCGTTGTTCTCCTCGACGGCGCTCTGCGGCTCCACGAACAGGGTGGCCCCGCTCTGGGAGCGGTCGTGGACGATGCCGGGCAGGCGCCCGCGGGCCTCCGTGCGCACCGGCAGCACGTAGCGGCCGTGCCGCACCGTCACGTACCGCTCCTGGAACAGGCTGTCCGCGTCGGCCCGCTGGAAGTGGCGCTCGAGCTGGGCCACGACCTCGCGCCGGAGGTCCAGGCACCGCGCCCGGATCCGCCGGAGGGCCGGGCTCGCCTCGTCCCGGACGCGGCCGTCCTCGTCCAGCGAGCGGCGCAGGAGGTCGCCGAGCGACCGCTCCTGGGGCAGGGCCTGGAGGCGGGCGGCCAGGGCCGGGGCCTCCTCGCCGACGCCACGGCCGTAGCCGGAGAGGCGGGCGGCCCCCTCCAGGAGCGGGAGGAGGGCGTAGAGCTCGGCGCCCTCGGCGACCGAGCCGGGGACCCGGGCCGCGTCCAGGGTGGGCCGGACGTCGGGGATCAGCGCCCACGGGGGGGTGCCGGCCAGGCCGATGGCGGCCCGCGCCTGGTGGGTCTCCTCGAGCGTCGCTTCGATGACCCCGAGGTCCGAGGCGGGCACCACGCCCTGGGCCAGCTCCCGTCCCATCGGGGTCTGGGCGTGGCGGGCGAGCAGGCCCTGGAGCTGGGCCCACTCGAGCCCGCCACCGCTGCCGACTAGTCGGACATGCGCTCCCGTTTCTGGGCCTTCTTGCGCGCTGCCAGCGCCTTACGCTTGCGCTTGACGCTGGGCTTCTCGTAGTGCTGGCGCTTGCGGAGTTCGGACATGAGCCCCGACTTCTCGCACTGCTTCTTGAAGCGCTTCAGCGCACTCTCGAAGGACTCGTCGGGCTCGACGATGACGACAGTCACTTACTTCCCCCCTCTCCCGTACGGGTGCCGTCAGGCGCTACACCTATACCAGAAACCCTATGGGGGCGCAATTTCACCGGAACAGCGGGGCCAGCACCAGCGCCACCACCGACATGAGCTTGATCAGGATGTTCATGCTGGGCCCGGAGGTGTCCTTGAAGGGGTCCCCCACCGTGTCCCCGACCACGGCCGCCTTGTGGGGGTCCGACCCCTTCCCCCCGAGGTGCCCTTCCTCGATGTACTTCTTGGCGTTGTCCCAGGCGCCGCCCGCGTTGGCCATGAGGAGCGCCAGGAACACCCCCATCAGCGTGGCGCCGGCCAGGAAGCCGCCGAGCGCCTCCGGGCCCAGGACGAAGCCCACCAGCGGCGGCGCGACGACCGCGGCCACCCCGGGGGCGATCATCTCCCGGATGGCGCCGGCGGTGGCGATCTCCACGCAGCGGGCGGTGTCCGGCTTGGCCCGGCCCTCCATCAGGCCGGCGATCTCGCGGAACTGCCGGCGCACCTCCTGCACCATGCCGAAGGCCGCGCGGCCCACCGCCTTCATCGTGAGGGCCGCGATCATCATGGGCATGATGCCGCCGAGGAACACGCCGATCACCACCCGGGAGCTGGTGAGGTCGATGGTCTGGAGCCCGACGCTCTGGGTGTAGGCGGCGTAGAGGGCGAGCGCGGTGAGCGCGGCCGAGCCGATGGCGAAGCCCTTGCCGATGGCCGCGGTGGTGTTGCCGAGGGCGTCCAGCCGGTCGGTGATCTTCCGGGTCTCGGGGCCCAGGTGGGCCATCTCCGCGATGCCCCCGGCGTTGTCGGCGATGGGGCCGTAGGCGTCCACGCTCATCGTGATGCCGATGGTGGCCAGCATCCCGACGCCGGCCAGCGCGATGCCGTACAGCTCGCTGGCCTGGAAGGCCACGAAGATCGCGGCGCAGATGGTGGCCACGGGCAGCGCGGTCGACTCGAGGCCGACGGCGAAGCCGGAGATGATGTTGGTGGCCGTCCCCGTCTGGGAGGCCTCGGCGATGCCGCGCACCTTCTTGCCCGAGGTGTACAGCTCCGTGAGGTAGCCGATGATGCCGCCCGCGATGAGCCCGGCGACCACGGCCCAGAACGGGCCCAGGCCCACCTCGAGGACGCGGACCACCACGAAGGCCAGCACCACGAGCACCAGGCTCGCGATCAGCGTGGCGTTGCGCAGCGCGGCCTGGGGGTCCATGCGCTGCAGGAACCCCATGCAGAGGATGCCCACCGCGGAGGAGACGAGGCCGGCCATGACGATGGCGATCGGCAGGACCATCCAGCGCGCCGGGTCGGGCAGGGCGGCGCCGATGGCCATGGCCGCCACGATGGAGCCCACGTAGGACTCGAACAGGTCGGCCCCCATGCCGGCCACGTCGCCCACGTTGTCGCCCACGTTGTCGGCGATCACGGCCGGGTTCCGGGGGTCGTCCTCGGGGATGCCGGCTTCCACCTTGCCCACCAGGTCGGCCCCGACGTCGGCCGACTTGGTGTAGATGCCGCCGCCCACGCGCGCGAACAGCGCGATGGAGGAGGCCCCCATGGCGAAGCCGTTGATGATGATCGGATCCTGCCAGCGGAGGAGGAAGAGCCCGAGCCCGAGGATGCCGAGGCTGGCGATGGTCAGGCCCATGACCGAGCCGCCGTAGAAGGCCACGGCCAGCGCCCGGTCCCGTCCCCCCGTGCTGGCGGCCGCCGCCGTGCGGACGTTGGCCTTGGTGGCGGCCTTCATCCCGATGAAGCCGGCCAGCATCGAGCACACGGCCCCGGTCACGAAGGCCAGCGCCGTGAAGGGGCCGATGCCGGCGCCCAGGAGCACCGCCACCACCACGATGAACCAGACCAGGATCGAGTACTCCTTCCTCAGGAAGGCCATGGCGCCGGTGTGGATCTGCTCGGAGATCTCGATCATGGCGCCGGTGCCGGGCGGCTGGGCCGCCACGTAGCGGTACATCGCGAAGGCCATGCCGAGGCCCAGGATGCCGAGGATCGGGGCGAAGGGGATCCAGCCCATACGCGCGTCGTCCTCCTTGACAGCGGCTAGGGGGTGCGCGACTCCAGGAGCTTGAGCGTCCGCTCCACGGCCTCTTCGCAGGCCGCCTCGACCACCGGCCCCTCGTCGGGCTCGAACCCCGACAGGACGTGGTCCACGACCTCCTCGCGGTCCCGGCCCGGCTCCCCGGGGCGGCCGATGCCGATCTTGACCCGCCGAACGGCCTCGGTGCCCAGGACCTCGAGCACCGAGCGGACCCCGTTGTGGCCGCCGGCCGTGCCCTTCATCCTGACGCGGACCGTCCCGAGCGGCAGGTCGAGGTCGTCGAACACCAGCACGAGGTCGGCCGCGTCGAGCCCGAGCCGGCGGAGGATGCGGGCCACCGCGGGCCCCGACTGGTTCATGTAGGCGGCGGGCTTGACGAGGTAGACCGTCTCGTCCTTCCAGCGTCCGCGGCCGACCCGATGACCGCCGTCCTCGGCCAGGCGGCAGCGGAGCCGACGCGCGAGCTCGTCCACGACGCGGTGGCCCACGTTGTGCCGCGTGTCCCGGTACTCGAGCCCGGGGTTGCCGAGGCCCACGACGGCCTGGGGCACCTACTTCTTCTTCTCGTCCTTCTTCTCTTCGACCTCTTCCTTGGGCTTGCGCTCCGACAGCACCTCGGGCTCCGCGGCGGGCGCCGCCGCGGCCGCCGCCGCCGGCGCCTCGGCCTCGACGGCCGGCGGGGCCACCGTGGCGATGGCCTGCCCGGCGTCGGTCAGCATGCGCACGCCCTCGGGCACCGCGAGGTCGCCCACCGTCAGCACGTCGCCGATCGCGAGCCCGGAGACGTCGGCCACGAGGGCCTCGGGGATGTTGGCCGGCAGGCAGGAGACCTGGACCTCGCGCAGGATCATCTCGAGGATCCCCTGCGTGTCCTTCACGCCGATGGCCTCCCCGACGTGGTGCACGGCCACCGTCACCTGGATCGGACGGTCCATGGCCACTTCCTGCAGGTCCACGTGGAGCAGGTCCTCGGTCACCGGGTCGAACTGCATGTCCCGGATGATGGCCATGCGGGAGTCGCCCGCGTCCTCGACGGAGATGCGCACGAGCTGCGTCGAGCCCTCGTGGCCCTGGGTGATGCGGTAGATGTCCCGGGGCGCCACGGCGACCGACAGGGGGGCGGCGCCCCCGTAGAGGACGCCGGGGACCTGCCCGGCGCGGCGTAGCCGCTTGGCGACCTGCTTGCCGGTGCCGTCGCGCCGGCGGATGGTGAGCTCGCGGATCTCCATGACGTCGACTCCTTGTGGGGCTAGACGAACAGGGTGGACACCGACTCCTCGCTGTGGATGCGGCGGATCGCCTCGGCCAGGAGCGGCGCGACGGAGAGCACGTGGATGCGGGGCACCCGCTTCTCGCGCGGCAGCGGCACCGAGTCGGTGACGACGAGGGACTCGATCTCGGCGGCGGCGATGCGCTCGATGGCGGGGCCGGAGAGGATGCCGTGGACGCCGCAGGCGATGACCCGCCGCGCCCCCTCGCGCATGACGGCCTCCACCGCCTGGACCAGCGTGCCGGCGGTGTCGATCATGTCGTCGATGATCACGACGTCCCGGCCCTTGACGTCGCCGATGAGGTGCATGAACACGGCCACGTTGGGCCCGTCCCGGCGCTTGTCGATGATGGCCAGGCTCGCCCGCAGCCGCTTGGCGATGGCGCGGGCGCGCTCCACGCCGCCGGCGTCGGGCGAGACCAGCACCGGGTCCCCGAGGTCGAGCGCGGCCAGGTGGTCGATGATGACGGGAGCGGCGAAGAGGTGGTCCACCGGGATGTTGAAGAAGCCCTGGATCTGGCCGGCGTGCAGGTCCAGCGCCAGCACGCGGTGCACGCCCGCCGCCGTGATGAGGTCCGCCACCAGCTTGGCCGAGATGGGCACGCGGGACTGGGGCTTGCGGTCCTGGCGCCCGTAGCCGTAGTAGGGGAGGACGGCGGTGATGCGCCGGGCCGACGCGCGCTTGAACGCGTCGATCATCACCAGGAGCTCCATCAGGTTGTCGTTGACGGGCGGGCACGTGGGCTGGACGATGAACACGTCCTCGCCCCGGACGTTCTCGTTGATCTGGACGTAGACCTCGCCGTCCGAGAAGCGGGAGACGTCGGCGTCGCCGAGCGGGAGACCCAGGTACGTGGCCATCGCCTCGGCGAGGGGGCGGTTGGCGTTCCCGCAGAACAGCTTCATCCCGTACGACATGGCTCCCCCGTGCGCTCGCTCAGAGATCCCCGTCGCCGTTGGCTGGGGCGGGAGGGATCGAACCTCCGTTGCGGGGTCCAAAGCCCCGAGTCCTGCCGCTAGACGACGCCCCAGCGCCGGCGGCGCCACCGCGGCGCCCGGAGGGCGGTCCGGGTGGCCTCACACCGCGCGAACCGCCGGACCCCCGTGGGTCCGGACCGCCCAGCAGGCCCACTCGGCGCGGGTGAGGCGCCGGCGGATCTGGCGGGCCTGATCGTAGGAGCGGGCCAGCCCGAACACGGTCGGCCCGCTGCCGGACATCGACGCCCCGAGGGCGCCGGCGGCCAGGAGGGCCGCCTTGATCCGCCCGATCACCGGCAGCAGCGCCTGGGCCGGCCCCTCCAGGTGGTTGGTCAGCGCCTCCGCGACCAGGGCCGCGCTGCGTCGCTCGAGGGCCTCGACCATCCGCCGCGTCCCCACCGGCTCGGCCCGCCACCCCGGTCCCACCGCCTCGTACACGGTGCGCGTCGAGAGCGGGACCCGCGGGTTCACCAGCACGAGCGCGTAGCCGCCCCGCACCGTGAGCGGCGCCAGCGTCTCCCCCCGCCCGGTGCCCAGCGCCGGGCCGCGCCCCAGGAAGAACGGCACGTCCATCCCGAGCCGCGTCCCCATCTCGGCCAGCCGCGTCCGCGGCCAGCGGAGCCCCCAGAGCCGGTTGAGCCCGATCAGCGCCGCGGCGGCATCGCTCGACCCGCCTCCGAGCCCGGCGCCCACCGGGATGCGCTTGTGCAGTCGGATCCGCGCCCCGCGGGCCACGCCCGCCGCCTCCCGCAGGAGGCTGGCCGCCCGGGTGACGAGGTTCCGCTCGTCCGTCGGCAGGGCAGGGTCGTCGGTGCGAACCTCGAGGGTCGGCGCGTCCTCCACGATCACCCGATCGAACAGGTCCACGGCCTGGAGGACCGTGGCGACCTCGTGATACCCGTCGGGTCGCTTCGCCAGCACCTCCAGGGTGAGGTTCACCTTGGCCGAGGCCCGGAAGACCAGCCTGCGGGGGCGCCTCGACCGCTTCGACAAGGCACGGAAGCCTACCACGCAGCGCGACAAGGTGTCAAACCAGCGGGGGGGATTGGTGGTGAGTCCAGGGTGACCCACGGCCGGGTCATCGCGGCCGAGCCCCCCGGGGATGCGAAGGCGGCCGGCCCCAGGGCGCCCGAAGCGGCCGGTGCGCCCGGGCCTGGAGCCTCAGCGCATATCCTGCACCCTCACCGAGTCGGGCAGGCGGAGGCGCAAGCGGTCGGGATCCAGGCCGGCATCGGCGGCGGGGTCCTGGTAGCTGACGCGCACCCGGAGCCCCCCATCGCCCGTCGTGAGGGTGAGGCCGGCCGGCGCCTCCCCCGGCGCCGGGTCGAAGACGACGCGGGCCGGGTGCTTGCCGCCCGTCCAGTCGACCGCTCGGGGCCGGCCGCTCGCCGGGTCGAACCAGACCTGCTGGCGGCGCTCGCCGCTCGACAGCACGAGGGACGGGCCGACCTGGTCCGCCGGGACCAGCCGGACCTCGTCAGGACGATCGAGCAGCCGGACCCGCCCGGCCAGCACCGGCACGAGATCCTCCACGCCCAGCGCCACGCCGAGCCAGCGGGCGGTGGCCTCGGGCGTTGGCGCCAGGAGCCAGGCGCGGTTGTCCGGGATCTCCCAGAGGGTCAGCGTGTCGCCGTCGGCCGCGACCACGAGCAGCGGGGTCCCGAGCGGCGCCAGGGCCTCGAAGCGGAGGGCGGCCGGGGCCCGCAAGAGGAGGACGCCCGACAGGCGGTCGCGCCGCGCCGCGCGCTCGATGTCCACCTGGGCCCGGGTCCGGAGATCGCGGAAGGCGCCGGCGTGCTCTGCGACCAGGGCCAGGGCGGCCGCCGCCTCGGGCGCGACGGGGGCGGGCGGGCGCGCCGCGGCCGCGCAGCCGGCGAGGATCAGGAGGCAGGCGAGGCCGCCGAGCCGGCGGGCGCGGACGGCGCTACTTCTGCTCGGCCTTGGGCGCACCGCCCCGGGCCCGCATCTTGCGCTCCTTCGTGTCCCGGATCTTCTGGCGGGTCGCCTCGGCGGTCGGGGCCTTGGGGTCGACCTCGATCGCGCGCTCCCAGGCCTTGATGGCCTCGTCGACGAGGTCGTTCTTGAGGTAGGCGTCGCCGAGGTGGTCGAACAGCACCGGGTCCGGCTCCTTCGCCAGGGCGACGGCCCGTTGCAGCTCGCGCAGCGCCTCGGGGAAGCGGCCCTGCTGGTAGTACGCCCAGCCCAGGCTGTCGATGAAGTAGCCGTTGTCGGGCTCGATGGCCAGGGCCTGCTGGATCAGATCGATCGCCTCGCTCAGGTTCACGCCGCGCTCGGCGTACATGTAGCCGATGTAGTTGTAGGACTCGGCGTGCTTGGGGTCGAGGTCGAGCACGCGGCGGAAGGATTGCACGGCGGCCTCGAAGCGGTTCTGCTTCTCCAGCACCACGCCCAGCTGGAAGTGGAGGTCCTTGTTCCGGGTGTCGAGCGCCAGGCCCTCTTGCAGGATGGCCGCCGCCCGGTCGTACTGGCTCGCGCGCTGCATGGCCGAGCCCAGGTAGAGGAACAGCTCGGCGCGCTTGGGCTCGAGGTTCACCGCCTCCTGCAGCACCTCGATGGCCTCCGTGAAGCGCTTGGCCCGGCTGTGCAGGAAGCCGAGCTGCACCCGCGCATCCACGGACTTGGGATCCGCGCGCAGGATCTTGTCCAGCTCGATGCGCGCCTCGTCGTCCTTGCCGGCGTCCATCAGGGAGGTGGCGAGGAAGTAGCGCGCCCGCAGGTTGGAGGGCTCCAGCAGCACCGCTCGGCGGAAGGCGGCCGCGGCCAGCTCGTAGGCCTTCTGCTCGTAGTGGATGGCCCCGAGCTTGATCCACGGCCGCGGGTCCCGGGGCAGGCTCTCGGCGAGGGCCTCGATCTCCGACTGCGCCTCCTTGAGCCGTCCCATGCGGACCAGGAGGTCGCCGAGGCGCTCCAGGAAGCCCGGGTTGTCCGGGTTGGCCTTGATCGCCTCCCGGTAGACGGCCAGCGCCTCCTGGGGCTGGTTCCGCGTCTCGTAGACGAAACCGAGCGCCGACCACGCGGCGTCCTGGTCCGGCTCCAGCTCGGCGGCCCGCCGGAGCTGCGTCAAGGCCTCGTCCCACGCCTCCCGCTCGATGGCGAGGCGCCCGAGCAGGAAGTGCGCCTGGGCGTGCCGGGGCCGGACCGCGATGAGGCGCTCCAGCACGGACCGCGCCTTGTCCCAGGCCTTGTCCTCCAGGTGCTGCTGGGCGAGGGCGAGGTAGGCGTCGGGAACCTGAGGGTCCGCGGCGATGGCCCGCTCCAGCTCGGCCTCCGCCTCGGCCGGGCGCTTCTGCCGCCGGAGCAGGTCCGCCAGCGTGAGCCGGGCCTGCAGGTTGTCGGGTCCGAGGGTGGTGGCCTTGCGCAGCGCCTCGACGGCCCCCTCGTGGTCGTTCACGCGGACGAGCCACTGGCCGAGCTGCACCCACAGCACCGCGGTCTCGGGATCCAGGCGGATGGCGTCGCGCAGCCGGGCGATCGCCTCGGGGAGCTTGCCCTGCCGGGCCAGGACCTGCGCCACCGTGTAGTGGTTGTAGGCCTCCGCGCTCCGGTCCCACGGCCGGGGCCGGCGCGCGCGCTCCTCCGCCGTGGCGGTGGCGGCCGTCGCCGGGGGCGTCTCGGCCGACGGCGGCGACATGGTCGCGCAGCCGCCGGCGCCGGCCAGGGCGAGGGCGGCCAGCAGCCACGCGGGCCTCAGCGGGATCGGGCGTTGCGGCACGCCGGTCATGCCTCCGGACGTCCGTCGGTCCACGTCGTCCCGCCGCGGCCGGCCCGCGCCAGCCAGTCCTTGGTCATGATTCGCCGGAGCGCGCCCGTGAGCTCGGGGTCCGTCACGCTGGCCGCGAGACGGTCGATCTCGCGCCGGTCCTCCGCGCCGAGCCGCGCCTGCGCCGCCCGCGTCCCGCGATCGACGGGCCCCGACGGCGCCGCGATCCGGCCGAGCGCGAACCGGACGGCCGTCACGGCGGCGCCGTGGCGAGCCTGGACCAGGCGCAGGATCTCCTCGGACCGCAGCGTGAGCTCCTGCAGCCACGGCGAGCTGTCCACGATCACCCCGAGCACGCCCTGGCGCAGGCTGTCGGGGCGGCTGTGCCGGCCGACGGCCTCGCCCACGAGCGCCGTCCACTGGCGCCGGATCGCGGCCGCGCGCAGGTGCTCGACCAGTCCCGGGAGGGCGGCGGGCAGCACCTCGGAGACCTTCACCGGTGTGCCCCGCGGCGAGGACGTCATGGTCCCCCATCATACTTGACGTGTCCCCGGGTCGCTATACACGAGGGGCGTGGCCAAATTGACTCGTTCCGGACCCCCCTTTATAGTGTCGGCACAATGGCCCGGCCCAGACGCGGGGACGTCCTGTCCCTCGACATCGACGACCTGGCGTTCGGCGGCGAGGGCGTGGGCCGGGTGGACGGCTACGTCGTGTTCGTGCCCGGCGCCCTGCCGGGCGATCGCGTGCGGGTGCGGCTGGTGCAGGCGCGCGGGCGCTACGGTCGCGGCCTCGTCCAGGAGGTGGAGCGCCCCTCGCCGGATCGCGTCGAGCCCCCGTGTCCGTACTTCGGCCGCTGCGGCGGCTGCCGGCTCCAGCACCTCGCGTACCCGGCGCAGCTCGCCTGGAAGACCAAGCAGGTCGCCGACGTCCTCGCGCGGCTGGGCGGCGTGCAGGGCTACGAGCTGCGCCCGATCGTGGGCGCGCCCGAGATCTGGGGCTACCGCAACAAGATGGAGTTCACGCTGGCCCCGGGGCCAGCCGCGGGCGCCGGGAGCGGGCCGGCGGCCGTCGTCGGCCTGCACCAGGCCGACCGCTACGACGTGGTGCTGGACGTCGAGCGGTGCCTCATCCAGTCGGAGCGGATGAACGCGCTCCTGGCGGAGGCGCGGGCCTTCTTCGCCGAGCGGCGGCTGCCGGCCTACGAGCAGGAGGGGGGCGAGGGGCTCCTGCGCTTCCTCGTGCTCCGCGAGGGCCGCCAGACGGGCGAGGGCATGGTGAACGTGGTGACGGCCTCCCCGGCCGTCTCCGAGGTGGCGCCGCTCGCCGAGCGGCTCGCCGTCCGCGTGCCGGGCACCGCCAGCGTGGTCATGAACGTGAACCCGCGCAAGGCCAGCGTGGCCCAGGGCGTGGAGGAGCACCTGCTCGGGGGCCGCGACCACGTGCGCGAGCGGATCGGGGGCCTCACGTTCCAGGTCTCGGCCAGCTCCTTCTTCCAGACCAACACCGTGCAGGCCGAGCGGCTGTTCCAGCTCGTGGTGGACGCGGCGGAGCTCCGCGGCGACGAGACGGTGCTCGACCTCTACTCGGGGACGGGGGCCATCAGCCTGCTCCTGGCGCGGCGCTGCCGCCACGTCTACGGCATCGAGGTGGCGCCGGCGGCGGTGGAGGACGCCGGCCGCAACGCCCGCGCCAACGGCATCGACAACTGCACGTTCCTCGCCGGCGAGGTGCGCTTCGTCCTGCCGGGCGTGCTGGCGCGGGGCGTGCGGGCGGAGGTGGTGGTGGCCGACCCGCCCCGCGCGGGGTTCCACCCGCGCGCCCTGTCCGCCCTCGTCGCGCTGGCCCCGGCCCGCGTCGTCTACGTGTCGTGCAACCCGTCCACCCTGGCCCGCGACCTCGGCGAGCTCGTCCGCGGCGGCTACCGCCTCGGCTGGGTGCAGCCGGTGGACATGTTCCCCCACACCCCGCACATCGAGGCGGTCGCGCGGCTGGACCGGGTGGCGTGACCGGGGCCGGGCGCCCCCGATGAAGGCGTACCTCCTGCGGCGCGGGTGGCAGTCGATCCTGGTGCTGTTCGGCGTGTCCATCGTCGTGTTCCTGATCCTGCACATCACGGGCGACCCGGCCGGGCTGCTCCTGCCGCCGGACGCCACCGCCGAGGACCTGGCCCGCTTCCGCGCGGCCATGGGCTTCGACGACCCGATGGCGGTGCAGTACCTGCGCTTCCTGCGGGGAGCGCTCCAGGGCGACTTCGGCCGGTCGCTGCGCCACGACGAGCCCGCCATGCATCTCGTGCTGGAGCGACTGCCCGCCACCTTCGAGCTGGCCGGGGCCGGCCTCCTCATCGCGCTCTGCCTGGCCATCCCCGCCGGCATCGTCTCGGCCGTCCGGCGCAACACGCTGGTGGACTACGTGGCCACCGTGCTGGCCCTCCTGGGTCAGGCCATGCCCACCTTCTGGCTCGGGATCATGCTGATCCTCGTCTTCTCCGTCCGGCTCCACTGGCTGCCGTCCTCCGGGCGCGGGGGCCTCGAGCACCTCGTGCTGCCCGCCGTCACCCTCGGCCTGTTCACCACCGCGCGGATCACGCGGCTGACGCGGTCGGGGATGCTGGAGGTGCTGGGCCAGGACTACATCCGCACCGCGCGGGCCAAGGGCGTGTCGGAGCCGCCCGTGGTCTGGAAGCACGCGCTCAAGAACGCCTCCATCCCCATCGTCACCATCGTGGGCATCGAGCTCGGCACCCTGCTCGGGGGCTCGGTCATCACCGAGACCATCTTCGCGTGGCCGGGGGTGGGCCGGCTGTCGGTGCAGGCCATCTTCAACCGCGACTTCCCGGTGGTGCAGGCGGCGGTGTTCCTCCTGGCCACGACCTTCGTGCTCCTCAACTTCCTCGTGGACGTCGCCTACACGTACCTCGACCCGCGGATCCGCCTGCGATGAGGGCGCGCCGCCCGTGAGCCCGCCCGGCGCGGCCTCGTCCTCGGTGGCGCTGGTCCCGGCCCGCCCGTGGGCGGAGCGGGAGTGGGTCGTCCTGCTCTGGCGCCTGGCCCGGCGCCGGACGGCGCTCTTCGGCCTCGCGGTGGTGGCGCTGGTCGTGCTCACGGCGGTCCTGGCCGGCCTCGTGTCGCCCTTCGACCCGCTCGAGCAGGACATCGGCCAGCGCCTCAAGGAGCCCGGCTGGGTCGACGAGCAGGGCCGGGTCCATCCCCTCGGCACCGATCACCTGGGACGTGACATCCTGGCGCGCATCATCCACGGCTCGCGCATAGCGCTGTCGGTGGGGCTCGCCGCGGTGATGGTGTCGGGGCTCCTCGGCATGACCATCGGCCTCGTCGCCGGCTACTTCGGCGGCCGCGTCGACGACTTCTTCATGCGCCTGGCCGACATCCAGCTCGCCTTCCCCTTCATCCTGCTCGCCATCGCCGTCATCGGCGTCCTGGGTCCGAGCCTGCGCAACATCATCATCGTGATCGGCGTGTCCTCGTGGGTGGTCTACGCCCGGGTGGTGCGCGGCGAGGTGCTGTCCATCCGCGAGCGCGAGTTCGTGCAGGCGGCCGTCGCGCTCGGCAGCCGCGACGGGCGCATCCTGCTGCGGCACGTGCTGCCCAACACCCTCACCCCCTGGCTCGTGGTGGCCACGCTCGACATGGCCCGGGTCATCGTCATCGAGTCGGCGCTGTCCTTCCTCGGCCTCGGCGTGCAGCCGCCCACGCCGACGTGGGGCGGCATGCTGGCCGACGGGCGCGTGTACCTGTCCACCGCGTGGTGGCTGGCCACCTTCCCCGGGCTCGCCATCCTGATCACGGTCCTCGGCATCAACCTGTTCGGCGACGGGCTGCGCGACACGCTGGACCCGCGGCTCAAGGTGTGACGGCGGACGCGCCGGGGGCCGGCCGGCCCGGAGGGAGGGAGCGCCGTGGATAGCCTGACGCTGGTCGGGGGGCGGTTGGTGGACGGGACGGGCGCCGAGCCGGTGGGCGGGCGCGCGGTGGTCATCGCCGACGGCGTCATCGAGCGCGTGGTCGACGAGGCGGCGCTGCCGCGCGGCGGCCGCCGCCTGGACCTGGAGGGCGCCACGCTCCTGCCCGGGCTCGTCAACTGCCACGTGCACCTGTGCCTCGGCGCCGAGGCCGACCCCGTGCGGCCGCTCCGGGAGGAGCCCCTGGCCTACACGGCCATCAAGGCCCTCCGGCGCGCCCGCGACACGGTCGAGGCCGGCGTGACCACGGTGCGCGACCTGGGCGGGCGGGACTACGTCGAGCTGGCCGTGCGCCGGGCGGTGGCCGAGGGCCTGACGCCCGGCCCGCGGATCCTGGCCGCGGGCCGGCCCGTGTGCATGACGGGGGGCCACGGACACTTCATCGCGCGGGAGGCCGACGGGCCCGACGACGTGCGGCGCGCCGTGCGCGAGCAGCTCAAGGCCGGCGCCGACGTCATCAAGCTCATCGCCACCGGCGGGGTGATGACGCCGGGCGTGGAGCCGGGGGCGGCCCAGCTCACGTCCGAGGAGCTGCGCGCGGGCGTCGAGGAGGCGGCCAAGGCCGGCCGGCGGACGGCGACGCACGCCATGGGCACCGACGGCGTCGCCGCCGCGGTGGAGGCCGGCATCACCACCGTCGAGCACGGCGTCTACCTGACCGAGGAGGTCGTGGCGCGGATGAAGCAGCGCGGGACCTACCTGGTGCCGACGCTCAACGCCCCCGCCGCCATCGTCGCCGGCGGCCGGGCGGCGGGCATCCCCGCCTTCATGGTGGACAAGTCCGAGGCCGTCCTGGCGGCCCACGTCCGGAGCTTCCGGCTGGCCCTGGAGGCCGGCGTGTCCATCGCGGCGGGAGCCGACTCGGGCACCCCGTTCAATCCTCACGGCTCGCTGGTGCCGGAGCTCGCCCTCATGGTCGCCCACGGGATGACGCCCCTTCAGGCCATCCGGGCCGCCACCCTGACGGCGGCGGAGGCGCTCGGGCTCGACCGGACGATCGGGCGGGTCGCCCCCGGCTACCGCGCCGACCTCCTGGTGGTGGCGGGGGACCCCGCCGGGGACGTCCAGGCGCTCGCCCGCGTGCGCATGGTCCTGGTGGGCGGCCGGCCGCTCGCGACGTCCGCCGGCTGATCCGGGCGGCGCGGGACGCGGCGCCGCGCCCGCCCCTCCCCGTCGACCCGGCCGGGGGTCGTCGCGCCTCACCACCAGGCGGCCGGCGTCCCGCGCACCGGCGTGCCCAGCGCGGCGAGCACGAGCCAGCCGAAGAACCCGGCCGCCACCAGGAGCGCCACCCGGCCCCAGAGCGGGGAGCGGACGGGCCGGGGCAGGACGCGCCACGTGACCCAGAGCGTGTGCACCGAGGCCAGCGCCAGGGCGGCCGCCGCGAGGTTCGCGCTCACGACGACGAGGGTGAGGGCGTCGCCGAGCGTCATGGTCAGGGCGGCCGTCACGGTGAGCGCCCCGAGCGTGCCGTGGAAGATCGCACCCACCGCCGGCGGGTCGGCGCCCGGCGTGAGGCGCGCCGCGCTGACGAGGATGTCCGTGGCGCTCCGCACGACCCCCCACGTGAGCCCCACCTGGGCCATGGCCAGGATGACGAACCCGGTGAGCAGGGTCGCCACCCCCCAGCCGAGGCCGTGGCGCTCGGTCACGCCGCGAGCCAGCGCCGCTCCGGCGCCCGGACCGGTCAGGTCGGCGCCGGCCGGGACCGCGGCGAGGGCGAGGGCGACGCACAGGCCCATGCCGAGGAGCGAGCCGGCCACGAACAGGCCCCAGAGGTCGGCGCGGACGTAGGGCCACCACCGGCGCAACTTGGCGGCGTTGTCCTCGCCCGGCGCGACGAGGAGGCCCTGGTCGCCGAGCGGCAGCGTCTGCCAGCCCAGCGTCAACGGCGCCGGCGGGACCATCCCCGCCATCCCGAAGCCCTTGTCGCGCAGCCACTGGGTGAAGGTCGCGTTGAGCAGGCCGCCCGCGCCCGCGTAGCCGGCGAGGGCGGCCAGCAGCGTCCAGTCGGCGGCGGGGGGCGGGGGGACGGGCGCGGCCAGGGGGCCGAGGAACCCGAGGGCGGTGCGACGCCAGACGGCGCCCGGCACCAGCGCCACCGCCGCCACCAGCAGGAACGCCAGCGCCCATGCCGTGGTCGCGAGCTGCCCCCGCACCAGGTGCCGCTCGACCCGGCGACCGAGCAGCACCACCGTGACGGACCCGGCCAGCACGAGATAGCCGAGGCCCCGCACGAGCGCCCACTCGTCGGACCGCGGCGCGTGGCCGAGCAGCAGGGTCGCGAGCGCCGAGCCCGCGCCGAGCGCCCAGCCCGGCCACGCCACCTGCCCGAGGAGCATCACCGCGTAGACCCAGCCCCAGAACCGGGGCCCCGGCCACGTGCGCATGAAGCCGGCGAAGATGGACTCTCCGGTGGCCAGCGTGTAGCGCGCCATCTCCGTGTTGACCAGGGCCTGGAGCAGGATCGAGGCGGTGGCGAGCCAGAGCAAGGCCGGCCCGTGCGTCAGGGCCACGGCGGGTCCCAGGAGCCAGTCGGCGGCGCCGATCGACAGCCCGAGCAGGAGCCCGCCCGGCCCGAGCACCCGGGCCAGGTTCGCCAGCGAGAACGGCGGCGGGTGCGGCAGGTCGCCCTGCCGCCACCCGGGGGACGCGCTCATCCCCTCCACGCCCGGCGCGCGCCGAGGGCGACCCACCCGAGCGGCGCGCCCCCCCAGAGCCAGCCCGGGGGCGCCGCCGTCGCCCACTCCAGCCCCACGACCGCGCTCCCGCCGAGCGCGGCGAACCAGAGGAGCGCCGTGGCCAGCCGGTCGGCGGCCCGCCGCGCGCCGGCGCCGAGCACGGCCAGCGCGGCGACCGCGCCCGCCGTGTCGAGCAGCACGTCCAGGACGCTGCCGGTGCGCCCGGGGACGACCGCCTGGTGCCCCTCGTCGAGGCTGGCCGTGAGCACGCAGAGCGCGAGCGCTCCCCACGCGGCGCGGCGCGGGCTGGCCGGCAGGAGCGCCCGGCGCCAGAGACCGGCCAGCACCGCGTACTCCGCCACGTGCGCCGCCTTCCGGAGCGCCGCGTGCAGCGCCGCCACGTCCTCCAGCCCGACGTCCGGGAGCGCGAGGCGGGCCAGCGCGAGGAGCAGCCGCGCCGTGCCGTGGCCGCCCCAGGCGCTCGTGGACAGCCAGGCCACCACCACGGTCCAGCCGAGCGGAGGCAGGAGGCGGGCCGCCGTCACGCCCCCACCACTAGCAGAGCCTCCGGAGGTTTGACAACGAGGAAGGGCTCAACATAGGATGAGCCATGCCGATCGAGGACGCGCTCGATGCGCTGCTCACGTCCCTCGAGGCCGGCCGCTCCATCACCGCCACGCGCCACTTCCCCCCCCGCCCCGCGACGTGGGCGCCGTTCCCGTCCGCGCTGGACCCGCGGATCGTCGAGGCCCTGCGCGCCCGCGGCGTGCAGCAGCTCTACTCGCACCAGGCCCAGGCCTTCGAGACGGCGGCCAAGGGCGAGCACCTCGTGGTGGTCACGCCCACCGCGTCGGGCAAGACGCTCTGCTTCAACCTGCCGGTGCTCCAGGCGCTGGTCGAGCGGCCGGAGAGCCGCGTGCTCTACCTCTACCCGACCAAGGCGCTGGCCCAGGACCAGCTCGCCGAGCTCACCGAGCTCGCCCGCACGCTCCCCGACCTCCGCATGTTCACGTACGACGGCGACACGCCCCAGGACGCGCGCCGGGCCGTCCGCGCCCGCGCCAACCTCGTGCTGACCAACCCCGACATGCTGCACTCGGGCATCCTGCCCCATCACACGAAGTGGGCGAACCTGTTCCAGAACCTCCGCTACGTCGTGATCGACGAGCTGCACGCCTACCGCGGGGTCTTCGGCAGCCACCTCGCCAACGTGCTCCGCCGCCTCAAGCGCATCGGCCGGCACTACGGTGCCGCGCCCCAGTTCATCATGGCCTCGGCCACGATCCGCAATCCGCGGGAGCTGGCCGAGCGCCTCCTGGGCGAGCCGGTGGTCGAGCTCGCCGACAACGGCGCCCCTCGCGGGGAGAAGCTGTTCCTCTGCTACAACCCGCCCGTGGTCAACGAGGAGCTGGGCATCCGGGCGCCGTACCTGGCGGAGACGGCGAGGCTGGCGGCGCGGTTCCTCCGGGCCCGGGTGCCGACCATCGTGTTCGCCCAGAGTCGCCTCGCCACCGAGGTGCTGCTGGCGCGCATCAAGGAGGCGGTGGCGGACCGCACGGGCGACGCCGGCATGGTGCGCGGCTACCGCGGCGGGTACCTTCCGCTGCGCCGCCGCGAGGTGGAGCAGGGGCTCCGCGCGGGCGACGTGCTGGGGGTGGTGGCCACCTCCGCGCTGGAGCTGGGCATCGACATCGGGCACCTGGACGCCGCGGTGCTGGCGGGCTACCCCGGCACCATCGCCTCGCTCTGGCAGCAGGCGGGCCGGGCCGGGCGGCGCCGCGGGCTCTCGGTGGCGGTCATGGTGGCGACCAGCTCGCCCATGGACCAGTACCTGGTGAGCCACCCGGACTACCTCTTCCAGGCGCCGCCGGAGCAGGCGCTCATCAACCCCGAGAACCCCTTCATCCTGGTCAATCACCTGAAGTGCGGCGCCTTCGAGCTGCCCTTCCCGGACGGCGAGACGTTCGGGGGCGACGTCGCGCCGCATCTTTCCGCCCTGGAGGCGGAGGGCCTGCTGCACCGGGCGGGGGACCGCTACCACTGGACCTCGGAGACCTACCCGGCCGACCACATCTCGCTGCGCACGGTCACCTCCGACAACTTCCTGGTCATCGACACCACCGCCCGCGATGCGGCCCAGGTCAAGCGCCGCCAGGTCATCGCCGAGGTGGACTGGAAGAGCGCCTTCGCCATGATCCATCCCAAGGCCATCTACATGGTGGAGGGCGAGCCCTACGAGGTGCAGGAGCTCCACTACCGCGAGGACGAGGAGAAGGTCGCCTACGTCAAGCGCGTGGAGGTGGACTACTTCACCGACGCGGTGAGCGCCAAGGGCGTCTGGATCCTCCAGCGCCTGGCCCGCCAGGAGACCCCCGGCCTCGTCGCCGAGCAGGGCGAGGTGCTGGTGGCCGAGAAGGTGGTGGGGTTCAAGAAGATCAAGATGGGCACGCTCGAGAACGTGGGGGCCGGCGAGGTGGAGCTGCCCCAGCAGGAGATGCAGACGACGGCGGTGTGGCTCTCCCCGGCCCCGGCCCTGCTCGACGAGATCTCCCCCCGGCGGGACGAGCTGCTGGACGGACTCCGCGCCCTCGGCCGCCTCCTGCACCACCTGCTGCCGCTGTTCCTCCTGTGCGACGTGCGGGACCTCGGCTCGTGGCTCGGCGACGGGGCGCCGGCCGAGACGGGCCAGGTGGCGACGCGCGAGGTGATGCGCCGGCAGCTCCTGCAGGGCGAGGCGTTCACGCCCACGCTCTACTTCTACGACAGCCACCCGGGCGGGATCGGGCTCGCCGAGCGCATCCTCCAGGTGCTGCCCGACCTCCTGGACCGGGCCCGGGACACGCTCGCGGCCTGTCCGTGCCGGAGCGGCTGTCCGTCCTGCGCCGGTCCCGTGAACGAGATGGGCCGGCGCGCCAAGCCGGTGGCCCTCGGCCTCCTGCGTCGGCTCCGCCCGCGGGGCTGAGCGCGGCGCGTCCCGCCGGTGACCCTGGACCCGACCCTCGCCGAGCTCGCCCGGGTCATCCGGCGCATCGAGGGCAAGCAGCGGCCGCCCGCCCCGCCCCGTCCGGCCACCCTCGAGGCGGCGCTGGGCGCCGAGCTCGAGCCGACGGAGCACGGTCCGGTGCTGGTCGTGCGGCGCCGGCTCGCCCTCACGGACCATCACGGCACCCAGGCCCTCGGCGCCGGGCGCGACCTGCCGGCTTGGGCCCTGGCCCTCCTGGCGCGCGCGGGCGCGCCGCCGGCCTCCGCGCCGCGGCTCCTCTACCTGGACACGGAGACCACGGGCCTCGCCGGGGGCACCGGCACCTACGCCTTCCTGGTCGGGGCGGGCTTCTACGCCGGCGACGCCTTCGAGGTCCGCCAGTACTTCATGCGCGACCTGGACGAGGAGCCGGCGCTGCTGGCCGCGGTGGAGCGCCTGCTCGACGGGTTCGAGGGGGTCGTCACCTACAACGGGCGCGGCTTCGACCTGCCGCTGCTCGAGACGCGCTTCGTGCTGGCGCGCCGCCGCTTCCCCGCCGAGCGGCTGCACGTGGACCTCCTGCCCCCGGCGCGGCGGCTCTGGGGCCCCGGGCTCCTGGACTGCCGGCTCGGGACCGTGGAGGCCCACGCCCTCGGCTTCCGCCGCGCGGGCGACCTGCCGGGGGCGCTCATCCCGTCGGTGTACTTCGACTGGCTCCGGCAGAAGCGGCCGGGCCAGCTCCCGCGGGTGTTCGAGCACAACCGCCACGACGTCCTCTCGCTGGCCGCGCTCCTGGGGCGGGTGGCCGGCCTCCTGGCCGAGGCGCCGCTCGGGCCGTGCGGGGCGGAGGAGCTGGTGGGGCTCGGCCGGATGCTCGAGGCCGCCGATCCCGAGCGCGCCCGCGCCTGCTACCGCCGGGCCCTGGCCCTCGGCCTGCCGAGCCCGGCGCGGGAGCGCGTGCTCCTGGACCTGGCCCGGGCCGAGAAGCGGCGGCTCTGCTGGGACGAGGCGGGGCGCCTGTGGGAGGCGGCGGCGGGTCACGCGGGCTTCGACCCGCGCCCGTGGGAGGAGCTGGCCAAGATGTACGAGCATCGCGTCCGCGACCTCGAGCGCGCGCTCGGGGTGGTGCAGGCGGCGCTGGCCCGCGCCCGCGCCCACGCGCTTCCCGACGAGGCCCTGGGCGCCTTTCACCATCGGCTGGCCCGCCTCACGCGGCGGGTGGGCGCCGCCGCCCGGGTCGCGCTGCCCGCGGGACGCTCGCCCGGGGGGTGATCGATGTTCGAGGGCTTCACGACCGAGCGCATCCGGACGCGGGGTCCGGCCATCCACCTGGTGCGGGGTGGGCAGGGGCCGCCCGTGCTGCTGCTCCACGGCTATCCCCAGA
>Ga0187892_10002642_pt1 | contig 35006 bp, 32 predicted proteins | sample MA1701073metaG_FD_139345 | JGI IMG/M metagenome (GOLD analysis project Ga0187892, IMG submission 139345) | Bio-ooze microbial communities from a basaltic lava cave in the Kipuka Kanohina Cave System on the Island of Hawaii, USA - MA170107-3 metaG ... | reverse complement strand
TCTCGAAGACCATCTCCTCGTCCAGCTCGCCCACGCGCCCCGCGCCGGGCGGCGCGCCGGCCACGAAGACGCCGAAGAGGCCGCGGTCGGGGATGGTGCCGGCGTTGGCGATGGCCACCATGCGCGCGCCCTCGCGCGCCGTGAGCTGGCCGGTGAGCCGGTTCCAGGTGACGCGCGGCTTGAGGCCGGCGAACTCGTCGGAGGGGTAGCGACCGGAGAGCATGTCGAGCACGCCGTCGAGCGCCTCCCGCGGCAGCTCGGCGAACGGGGCCGCCCGGCGCACCAGCTCCTCGAGCGCCGTCCGGGGCCAGTCCGCCACCGCCACCATGGCCACCACCTGCTGGGCCAGCACGTCCAGCGGGTTGCGCGGGTAGGCGAGCGGCTCCACCGCGCCCTCGGTCATCCCCGCCGTGAGGGCGGCGCAGGCCAGGAGATCGCCCCGGTACTTCGGGAGGATCACCCCCCGCGACGGGAGCCCGACCGCGTGGCCCGCGCGGCCGATACGCTGGAGCGCGCTCGACACCGACGGCGGGGCCTCCACGTGGATCACCAGGTCGATGGCCCCCATGTCGATGCCGAGCTCCAGGGACGAGGTGGCGACGATGGCCGGCAGCTCGCCGGCCTTGAGCCGCTCCTCGATGGCGAGCCGCTGCTCCCGCGCCACCGAGCCGTGGTGCGCGTGGACGACGGTGTCGCCGGCCAGCTCGTTGAGCGAGGCGGCCAGCCGCTCGGCCAGCCGGCGGCTGTTGACGAAGACCAGGGTCGCGCGGTGGGCGCGGATCAGGTCGAGGATCACGGGGTGCATGGCCGGCCACGCGCCGGGCGGCGCCCCGGGCGGGCGCGGCCGCTCCGGGTCCTCCGCCGGCGTCTCCACCCGGAGGTCCAGCGCCTTGGGTCCCCGCGCGTCCACCACCGTGACGGGGCGGGGGGCGCCGCCGTCGAACCCGCCGAGGAAGCGCGCCGCTTCCTCCACGGGTCTGACGGTGGCCGACAGCCCGACGCGCTGCAGCGACCGGCCGGCCCCGGCCTCGAGCCGCTCGAGGGACAGGGCGAGGTGGGCGCCCCGCTTGCCGGGGAGCAGGGCGTGCACCTCGTCCACGATCACCCGCTCCACGGTCGCGAGCGCCTCGCGGGCCCGGCTCGTCAAGAGGAGGTAGAGCGACTCCGGGGTCGTGATCAGGATGTCGGCGGGCGCCCGCGCGAAGCGCGCGCGGTCGGCGGCAGGCGTGTCACCCGTGCGCAGCCCGATGGCCGGCCAGTGGTGCGGGACGCCGAGCCGCCCGGCCCAGCGCGCGATGCCGGCGAGCGGGACGCGCAGGTTGCGCTCCACGTCCACGGCGAGGGCCTTGAGCGGCGAGACGTAGACCACCCGGCAGCGGGCGGGGGAGGGCGGGACGGGCTCGAACATCAACCGGTCCAGCGCGGCGAGGAAGGCGGCCAGCGTCTTGCCGGAGCCGGTGGGGGCGAGGCACAGCGCGGAGTCGCCGCGGGCGATCACCGGCCAGCCGAGCTCCTGCACGCGGGTCGGGGTCGCGAACGAGTCCGCCACCCACGCGCGCACGGGTGGGCGGAAGGCGGCCAGGGCCGGATGCGCCATGCGGGCCGCCAGGGGCGGGGGCAGGCTCGAGGTCGTCACCGACGCCGCCCATGGTACCGGAATCGGCGCGCGCGCGAGGCGGCTCGCCGTATCATGGCCTCCGGCCCCATGGCGGGCGACGGAGGCGACATGACGACGGACGCGATCGGCTTCATCGGGCTCGGCCGGATGGGATTGCCCATGGCCCGGAACCTCGGCGCCAAGGGCTACCGGGTGCACGTCTTCGACCTGGACGCCGGGGTGAGGGCCCGCGCGGCGGCGCTGCCCGGCCTCGCCGCCCTCGGCGCCCCGAAGGAGGTGGCGGCGGCCACCGACGTCCTCCTGACGGCGCTGCCCGACGACGACATCGTCACCGAGACCTACCTGGGCCGCCAGGGGATCCTGGCCGGGGCCCGGAGCGGCCTCGTCACGTGCGACTGCTCGACGGTGAGCCCGGAGGTCTCCCAGCGCATCTCGGCGGCGGCGCGGCACAAGGGCGTCACCCATCTCGACACGCCCATGCTCGGCTCCTCCCCCCAGGCCGAGTCGGGCGAGGTGTTCTTCATGGTGGGCGGTGACCGCGAGGCGCTGCCCCGCGTCGAGCCCGTGCTGGCCGCCATCGGGCGGCTCACCATGCACGTGGGGCCGTCGGGCATGGGCAACCGCATCAAGCTCCTGCACAACGCCCTGGGCGCCGTCAACGCGGTGGCGGTGGCCGAGTCCCTCACGCTCGCCGCCACGCTCGGCGTGGACCTGCGCACCTACATCGACGTCGTGAAGAACGGGGGCGGCATGGCGTTCTCCACCTACTTCGACCGGCGGGCCCTCCGGGTGGTGGAGGGCGACTACACGCCCACCTTCACGCTGGACCTGATGCAGAAGGACGTGACGCTGGCCGCGCGCATGGCGGCCGGGCTCCTGGAGCGGCTGCCGATCCTGCGCGAGACGCTGGCCGCCTACACCGAGGGCAAGGCGGGGGGCTTCGGCGGGGAGGACTTCTCGGCCGTGACCCAGGTGGTGGAGCAGCGGCTCGGCGCCCGCGTCGGCGCCGGCCGGGCCTGACCGACGCCGGTCAGCCGCCCGCCGCGGCCAGGAGGGCGGCGATGCCCGCGCCGGGCCCGCCCGGGTGGCCGAACACGGCCGTCCCCGCCACCAGCACCCGCGCCCCCGCCGCCACCACGCGCGGCGCCGACTCCGGGTCGATGCCGCCGTCCACCTCCAGCTCGGCCCGCGGGCTCACTTGGTCGAGCGCCGCGCGGACCTGGCCGATCTTGTCCACCATGCGCGCGATGAAGCGCTGGCCCCCGAAGCCGGGGTTCACCGTCATCACCAGGACCAGGTCCAGCTCGGCCAGGACCTCGGCGAGCGCGGTGGCCGGGGTCGAGGGGTTCAGGGCGACGCCGGCCTTCTTGCCGAGGCCGTGCACCAGCCCGATCGTGCGGTCCAGGTGCGGGGAGTTCTCCTGGTGGACGATCAGGGTGTCGGCGCCGGCCTTGGCGAAGGCCTCGGCGTAGCGCTCGGGCTCGGCGATCATCAGGTGGGCCTCGACGGGCAGCGTGGTGCCACGGCGGATGGCCTCCACGAGCGGCAGGCCGAGCGACAGGTTGGGCACGAAGCGCCCGTCCATGACGTCCACGTGGATGCGGTCGGCCCCCGCCGCCTCCACCGCGCGCAGCTCCGCGCCCAGGCGGAGGAAGTCGGCGGCCAGCACGGAGGGCGCGATCTTCACGGGCATGCCCCGATTGTAGCGCGGCGGGCGCCCCCCATCACAGGAGGCCGGCGTCCACCGCCGCGTAGCGTGCGGCGCCCATCAGCGCGGTCTGGTCGTCGAGGATGACCCGCACCGGGATCCCGGCCATCAGCTCGGCCAGCCGGCCCTTGGCGGTGAAGGCGGCCATGAAGGCCGGGCCCCGGAGCCTGGCGATGATGCGGGGGGCGATGCCGCCGCCCAGCCACACGCCGCCCGTGGCCATGAGCTTCAGGGCGAGGTTGCCGGCCTCGGCCCCGTAGAAGCCGACGAACAGGTCGAGCGCCTCCACGCAGAGCGGGCACGAGCCCTCCAGCGCGGAGCGGGTGACGACGGCGGCCGGGTCCTCCGCCTGCATGGCCTCCCCCACCGCCGGGCGCTCCGCGCCGCGGCCCGTGTCGCGGAGGAACTCGTAGCAGTGCACGAGGCCCGGACCCGAGAGCACCCGCTCGTAGCTCACGCGCTCGAAGCGCCGGCCGAGGTAGAGGAGCAGCTCCGCCTCGCGGGCGTCGCGGGGGGCGAAGTCCGCGTGCCCGCCCTCGGTGGCGAAGGGCCGATGCCGCCGCCCGTCCCAGTACATCCCCGCTTCCCCGAGCCCGGTCCCCGCCGCGATGATGGCGCCGTTGCCGGCGGCGTCGGGCGCCCCCGCGTTGAGCGTGGCGAGATCCTCGGGGGCGACGGCGGGCACGCCCCAGGCGTTGGCCTCGAGGTCGTTGATGAGACCCACCGCGGGCAGGCCGAGCTGGTCGGCCAGCTCGCGGGCGTCCATGGTCCAGGGCAGGTTGACGCCCTCGGCCCGGCCGCTGCGCACGGGGGCCGCCACCCCGAAGCAGGCGTGGGCGACGGGAAGGCGGTGCTGATCGGTGAAGCGCCGCACCACCTCGCCGAGCCCGCCGTGCTCCTGGCTCGGGTAGGTGTCCCGGGCCAGCCGGCGGAGGCGTCCGTCCTCGACGGCGAACAGGGCCAGCCGGCTCGACGTGGCCCCGATGTCGCCGGCCAGGATCACTCGTCGATCGTGCGCCAATGGCGGCCGTCGCGCTCCAGGAGCTCCTCGGCCTCCCGCGGCCCCCAGGAGCCCGCCGGGTAGTTGGGGAAGTTGCGCGGCGGCAGGGCCTTCCACACGTCGAGGAGGGGGGACACCACCTCCCACCCGGCCTCCACCATGTCCGCGCGCTGGAACAGCGTGGCGTCCCCGATCATGCAGTCGTAGAGGAGGCGCTCGTACCCGGTGCTGGGGGCGGTCTTGAAGTAGTCGGCGTAGGCGAAGTCCATGTTCACGGGGCCCACCGTCATGACCGGCCCCGGCACCTTGGCCCCGAAGCGCAGCGAGATGCCCTCGTCGGGCTGGATGCGGATGACGAGCCGGTTGGTCGTGAGGTGGTCCACGGGCGTGTCGCGGAACAGGATGAAGGGCACCCGCCGGAACTGGATGGCGATCTCGGTGACGCGCGTCGGCAGCCGCTTGCCCGTGCGGAGGTAGAAGGGCACGTCCGCCCATCGCCAGTTGTCGATGGTGAGCTTGAGGGCCACGTAGGTCTCGGTGGTGGAGCCCGGGGCCACGTTGCGCTCGGTGCGGTACGCGGGCACGCGCTCCCCGTCCAGCACGCCGCCGTTGTACTGCCCGCGCACCGTCCGGGTCAGGACCTCCTCGGGGCTGAGCGGCTGCACCGCCCGCAGCACCTTGGCCTGCTCGTCCCGCACGGCGTCGGCCCCGAACGACACGGGGGGCTCCATGGCCGTGAGCGACACGAGCTGGAACAGGTGGTTCGGCACCATGTCGCGGAGCGCGCCCGCCTCCTCGTAGTAGCCGCCCCGGCCCTCCATGCCCACCGTCTCCGCGGCCGTGATCTGGACGTGGTCGATGTACCGGCGGTTCCAGATGGGCTCGAAGATGGCGTTGCCGAAGCGGAAGACCATGATGTTCTGCACGGTCTCCTTGCCCAGGTAGTGGTCGATGCGGTAGATCTGCCCCTCCCGCAGGACCGCCGAGAGCTCGGCATTGAGGGCGCGGGCCGACTCGAGATCGCGGCCGAACGGCTTCTCGATGATGATGCGCCGCCACCGCCCCTCGTCCTCGGCCAGGAGCCCGGCTGCGCCGAGCTGCCGGGCGACCTCGCCGAAGAAGGTGGGCGCCACCGCCAGGTAGTAGAAGTGGTTGCCCCGGGTGCCGTGCTCCCGGTCCACCCGCTCCAGGAGGTCGCGCAGCCGCCCGTAGGCCTCGGCGTCCTTGACGTCGCCGGGCAGGTAGTGGATGCGCTCCCGGAACCAGTCCCACACCTGGGGCTCCACCGGCAGGGTGGCGAACTCCCGCATGTCCTCGGTGAGCTTGTCCCGGAAGGCCTCGCTCGTGAGCGGCGCGCGGGCCATGCCGATGACGGCGAAGTGCCGGTTCAGGAGCTTGGCCCGGGCCAGGTTGATGAGGGCGGGCAGGAGCTTGCGCTTGGTGAGGTCGCCGCTCGCCCCGTAGATCACCATCACGCAGGGGTCGGACGGGCGGCCGTGCTCGGGCCGGGCGCCGCTCACGACCCGCTCCCCGTCGCCCCCGGGGGCTCGGCGTGGCCGCCGAAGGCGTGGCGCATGGCCGAGAGCACCTTGCGCGCGAAGAGGTCCCGCTCGCGCGAGGCGAAGCGCTGGTAGAGGGCGGCCGACAGCACGGGGGCGGGGGCGCCCTGCTGGATCGCCGCCTCCACCGTCCAGCGCCCCTCGCCGGAGTCGGCGACCCGGCCCGCGTAGTGGTCGAGCGACGGGTCCCGGGCCAGCGCCTGGGCCGTCAGGTCCAGGAGCCACGAGGCCACCACGCTGCCCCGGCGCCAGACCTCGGCGATGTCGGCCAGGTCGAACGCGTACTGGAAGTGCTCGGGGTGGCGCAGCGGCGCCGTCTCGGCATCCGCCGCCCCCACCGCCTTGCCCACGTCGGCCAGGCGCAGCACGTTGAAGCCCTCGGCGTAGGCGGCCATCAGCCCGTACTCGATGCCGTTGTGCACCATCTTGACGAAGTGGCCGGCGCCGGCGGGCCCGCAGTGCAGGAAGCCCTCGTCGGCCGTGCTCGCCCGCCCGTCGCGCCCCGGCGTGCGCGGCAGGTCGCCCCGCCCCGGCGCCAGCGTGCGGAGCACGGGCAGGAGGCGGCGCACGGCCGCCTCGGGCCCGCCGACCATGAGGCAGTAGCCCCGCTCGCGCCCCCAGACGCCGCCGCTGGTGCCCACGTCGAGGTAGTCCAGGCCCCGCTCGCCGAGCGCGCGGGCGCGGCGGATGTCGTCCACGTAGTGGGAGTTGCCGCCGTCCACGAGCAGGTCGCCCGGCGCCAGGCGCGGCGCGAGGTCGGCGACGACGTCGTCCACGACGCCGGCCGGCACCATGAGCCACACGGCGCGCGGCGGCGTCAGCGCGGCCACGAAGGCGTCCAGCGTCGGCGCCGCCGTGGCGCCCGCGCCCACCAGGGGCCGCGCGGCGGCCAGGTTCGCGTCGTGGACCACGCACTGGTGGCCGCCCGCGAGGAGGCGCTGCACCATGTTGGCGCCCATCCGGCCGAGACCGATCATGCCGAGCTGCATGCCGTCCCCCCTTCCCGTCCCAGAGTGCCGTCGCGGGCGGGCGGATGCAAGGGCCCCGGGGGCCGCCGCTACAGGCGCTTGCTCATCCGCGGGTCGAGCATGTCCCGGAGCCCGTCGCCGAGCATGTTCACCGCGAGCACGGTCACGGCCAGGAAGACGCCGGGGAAGAGGATGTTGTGGGGGAAGATGCGGAACAGCGCCCGCCCCTCGGCCATGATGTTGCCCCACGTCGGCACCTCGGGCGGGATCCCGATGCCGAGGAAGGACAGGATGGCCTCCACCAGGATGGCCGAGGCGCAGATGAAGGTCGCCTGCACGACGAGGGGGGCCACCGTGTTGGGCAGCACGTGGCGGGCCAGCAGCGCCGGGGTCGGCGCGCCCAGCGCGACGGCCGCCTCCACGTAGGCCTCCTCCCGGATCGACAGTACCACCGCGCGCACCAGGCGGACCACGCGCGGGACCTCCGGGATCACGATGGCGATGATGACGGTGCGGAGGCCGGCCGAGGCCAGCGACACGAGCGCGATGGCCAGCAGGATGGCGGGGATCGACATGAGGCCGTCCATGATCCGCATGACGAACCCGTCGAGCCAGCGCAGGTAGCCGGCCACGACGCCGATCACGAGCCCGATGCTGGCGCTGATGAGGGCCACCGTGACGCCCACCACCAGGGAGATGCGCGCGCCGTAGATCACCCGGCTGTAGATGTCCCGGCCCAGGCTGTCGGTGCCCATCCAGTGGGTGACGCGGGCCGCGGTGCCGTCGGCCTGGCGCACGCTGCTCTCGGCCCCCGGCACCTTGTTGCGGGCCACCGGGTTGATCTGGGCGGGGTCCCCGGTGCCGAGCACGGGGGCGAGCAGGGCGATGGCGACCACCACCGCCAGCACGGCCCCGCCCAGGACCACGCTCTTGTTCCGGACGATGCGGCGGGCGACGCCGCGCCGCGCCGGGGCGTCGGCGCCGAGCACGCCGAGGGGCGCCGGCCGGGCCACCGCCGCCTTCAATAGCGGATCCTCGGGTCGAGGAACGTGTAGGTGAGGTCCACGAGCAGGTTGATCAGCACGTACACCATGGAGAACAGGAGGACGACGGCCTGCACGGTGGGGTAGTCGCGGGCGAGCACGGCGTCCACCGTGAGGCGGCCGAGGCCGGGGATGCTGAACACCGACTCGGTCACCACCACGCCGCCGATGAGGAGCGCGATCCCGAGCCCGATGACGGTGACGATGGGCACGGCGGCGTTGCGGAGCACGTGGCGCACGAGCACGGCCACGTCGGCCAGGCCCTTGGCGCGGGCCGTGCGCACGTAGTCGGCGTTCATGACCTCGAGCACGCTCGTGCGGGTGATGCGGGCGATGAGGGCCACGTAGATCACCGACAGGGCGACGCTCGGCAGGATGAGGCGCTCGATGAAGCCGCCGAAGCCGTCGGCCAGGCGCTGGTAGCCCTGCACGGGCAGCCAGCCGAGGTAGATGGCGAAGACGTAGATCAGGCTGTAGCCGATCACGAACACCGGCACCGAGAAGCCGAGCACCGACAGCGCCATGACGGCGCGGTCGATCCAGCTCCCGTGCCGCCAGGCCGCGATCACGCCGAGCGGCACCGCGAACAGCACGGCGAGCACGATCGTGCACACGGCCAGCGACAGCGTGGGCTCGATGCGGTCGGCGATGAGGGCGGTGACCTTCCGCTTGAAGAAGAAGGACTCCCCGAGGTCGCCGCGGGCGATGTTGCCGAGCCAGATGGCGAACTGCTGGACGATGGGCCGGTCCAGCCCGAGCTTGCCCCGGATGGCCGCCACGTCGGCGGCGGTGGCGTTGTCGCCGGCGATGATCGCGGCGGGGTCGCCGGTGGTGAGGCGCAGGAGCAGGAACACGAAGGTGGCCACCACCGCCATGACCGGGATGGTGGCGATGAGCCGGCGCGCGAGGTAGCGGTAGAGCATGGGCGGCGGAACGGGAGGCCGCGGGCCCGCCGAGGGCGGCGGGCCCGCGGGACCGGCCGGGCGCTAGCGCCCCTTCTTCTCCACGTTCCAGAACACGGTGACGGGGGCGTTCATGTTCCCGTCGACGTTCTTGCGGAGCGCCGCCGGCTGCGTCCACTGGCCGAGCGGCAGGTGGGTCGGGTAGTGGGTGGCGCGCACCTGCACGGCCTCGGCGATGGTCTTGAGCTTGGCCGGATCGGTCTCGCGCGCGTACTGGTCGCGGAGGCTCTCGATCTCCTTGTCGCAGGGCCACCCGAACAGGGCCTTGTCGCAGCCCGCGTTGAAGAAGGCCGTCATCACGGGGTTCAGGATGTCGGCCGCCGTCCACGAGGTGAGGAAGGCGTGCCAGCCGCCCGCCTCCGGCGGGTCCTTCTTGGAGCGCCGGGCCACCAGCGTCTGCCAGTCCATGGACTGCATGTTGACCTTGAAGCCGCCCTTCTCCAGGAGGTCCTTGGCCACCGGGGCCAGGTTGGCGAGGACGACGAGGTCGGTGGAGTGCATGAGCACGATGGGGGTGCCGTCGTACCCCGCCTCCTTGAGCAGCGCCTTCGACTTCTCGAAGTTGGACTCGAGCAAGGCCTCCAGGCCCCTGGTCGTCTCGAGCGGCGAGCCGCACGGGAAGAACGACTTGCAGACCTTGTAGTACTGCGGGTTGCCGATGACGGCCTTGAGGAAGTCCTCCTGGTTGAAGGCCCACCAGACGGCCTGGCGGACCTTGGCGTTGTCGAAGGGCTTGTGCAGCACGTTGAAGCGGAAGGTGTACTGGCCGCCGAGCAGGTTGAGCTGGGCCAGCTTGACGTTCGCGTCCTTGCTCAGCACGGGCAAGAGGTCGTGGGGCGGCGACTCGATCATGTCGATCTCGCCGTTGATGAGGGCGTTGACCGAGGTCTGGTGGTCGGGGATGGCCCGCCACTCCACCCGGTCCACCTTGGCCACCTTGCCGCCCGCCAGCCCCGAGGGGGGCTCGGACCGGGGCTTGTACTGGGCGAACTTGGCGTAGACGGCCTTGTCGCCGGGCTTCCACTCGTCGGCCTTGAAGACGAAGGGGCCGGAGCCGGTGAAGTCCTTGATCTGGGTGTTGGGGTCGGTGTCGGCCACCCGCTTGGGCATCATGAAGGGGACGTTCGAGGAGGGCTTGCCGAGGGCCTGGAGGACGAGGCCGGTGGGCTCCTTCAAGAGGATCCTGAAGGTCTTCGGGTTGACCACCTGCATGTCCTTCACGAACGTCATCATCTTCTGGCCCATGGAGTCCTTGGCCGCCCAGCGCTTGATGGACGCCACGCAGTCCTCGGCGGTGACGGGCTTGCCGTCGTGCCAGAGGAGCCCGTCCCGGAGCGTCATCGTGTAGGTGAGCTTGTCGGCGGAGAGGTCGGCCCGGTCCACCATCTGCGGCTTGATCTCGCCCTTGGCGTCCATGGCGAACAGCGTGTCGTAGACCATGTAGCCGTGGTTCCGGACGATGTAGGCGGTCGTCCAGATGGGGTCGACGATCTTGAGGTCCGAGTGCATGACGACCCTGAGGGTCGTCTGGGCCGCGGCCGGGCTCGCGTGGGCGGCGACGAGCGCGGCCAGGGCCAGGAGGGCGAGGCGGATGGGTGTCATGGTGGCCTCCTTCGCGTTGGGACGCCGACGGGCGTCCGGGTGTGAAAAGGACGTCACGGCCGGGGGTCGATGGGGGTCAAGACCGGAGCGCGCGCCTCGACGACCTGGGCCGCGTCCAGGCAGAGGTCCTCGCGGAAGCGGGGCCCCATGATCTGCACGCCGAGGGGCAGCCCGCCGCCGAGCCCGGTGGGCACGGCCACGGCCGGGGTGCCGAGCACGGGGACGAGGAGCTGGGGGCGCTGGGCGTCCAGCGCCTCGTCCATGCGGGCCTGGCTCGTGACGTCGAAGCCCCGGGGGAAGGGCGGCTCGAGCGAGGCCGGCATGAGGACGAGGGGATGGCGCTCGAGGAACAGGCTCCACTCCCGCACCGCCTGCGTGCGCGCGGCCAGGAGCTTCATGTACTCGTCGAGCGTCACCTCGGGGGTGCTCTCCACGAAGAACCGCGCGGCCGTCCGCACCCCGTCGTCGCCGTGGCTCTCGATGAGCGGCCCCATGAGGCGGCGGATCTCGTTGCACTGGAGGGCCTGCCAGATCTCCACCGCGCGGGCGCACGAGGGCGTGGGCACCCGCTCGACGGCGTAGCCCGCGTCGGCCAGCCAGCGGGCGGCCTGGGCGACCGCCGCCCGCACGTCGGCGTGGATGCGCGCGGCGCCGAACGCCGGCGCCTCGTCCAGCAGCGCGACGCGCACGGGCCGCCGCGGCGGGGGGCCGGCCAGCGGCGCGGGCACCCACCACGGATCCCGGGGGTCCCGGGCGGCAAGGGTCTCGAGCCCGAGGCGAAGGTCGGCGACGGTGCGGGCGAGCGGGCCCTGGACGGACATGAGCTGGGTGGAGGGCGGCCGCTCCGCGGGCGCCGTGGCGTTGAAGGCCGGCACGCGGCCGAAGGACGGCCGGAGGCCGGCGACCCCGCACGCGTAGGCCGGGTAGCGGACCGAGCCGCCGAGGTCGTTGCCGTGGGCCAGGGCGCCGATGCCCGTTGCCACCGCCGCCGCGGCGCCGCCGCTGCTGCCGCCCGGCGTGTGGCCGCTCGAGAAGGGGTTCTGCGTCGGACCGTAGAGGGCGTTGTCGGTGTCCCAGCGGATGCTGAAGGCCGGCGTGTTGGTGCGCCCGATGACGACGGCGCCCGCCGCCTTCCAGTTGGCCACCACCGGGGCGTCCGCCTCGGCGATCAGGTCCTTCCACGCCACCACGCCGTTGGTGGTGGCGCAGCCGACCTGGTCCACGTTCTGCTTGATGGTGACGGGCACCCCGGCCAGGGGACCCAGGGCCTCGCCGCGGGCGACGGCCCGGTCCACCGCCTCCGCGGCCAGCAGCGCCTGGTCGCCCAGGTCCACGGTCACCGCGTTCAGGAGCGGGTTGACGGCGCGCATGCGCTCCAGCGCGGCGCCCACCGCGTCGCGCGCCGACACGGCGCGCGTCCGGACGGCGCGCGCCAGGTCCGTCGCCGTCCAGCGCCAGAGGTCCGGGCCGGTGGGGGTCTTCATCGGGAACCCCGAGATTCTAGCAGATCGCCGCCCGCTACTCGGGCAGGGCGTACAGCAGGTACATGGCGCTCAAGAGGTTGCCGGGGCGCCCGAGCGCGGCGAACCAGCGCCGGTAGATCTCCCAGATCTCGTCGGTGCGATAGATGGCGGCCAGCGCCCGGTTCACCGCGAGGCGGAAGTCGGGGTCGCCCCGGCGCAGCATGAGCCCGTAGGGCGCCACGGACATGAGGACGTCGGTCAGCGCCAGCTTGTCGCGGTCCCTGGCGCTCGCATAGAGCCCCATGAGGATGGCCCGGTCCGACGCGTAGGCGTCGGCGCGGCCGGCTTCCAGGGCGGCGAGCCCCTCGGCGTGGTCCTTCGCGGGCACGATGGCGGCGGCCACGGACAGCTTGCCGAGGGCCGGGCGCAGCGCGGGCTCGGTCGTCGTCCCCGGGATCACGGCGACGCGCTTGCCCGTGAGCTGGTCCACCCCCGAGATGCCCGTGCCCGCCGCCACCAGGAGCCCCGAGCCGTCCACGAAGATCATGGTGCTGAAGTCGACCTCCCGCTGGCGGGACAGGGTGTTGGTGGTGGAGCCGCACTCCAGGTCGATGGCGCCGCTGACGACGGCCGCGATGCGCGTCTCCACCGTGACCGGCACCCAGACCAGGCGCAGGTCGGCGAGCCCGAGGTCGCGCCGGATGACCTGGGCGACGCGCTCGCACAGCTCGACGGAGTAGCCGGCCGGCCGCTTGTCCGGCCCCACGAACGAGAACGGCACCGAGGAGTCCCGGTGGCCGAGCCTGATGGCGCCGGTCTCCTTGATGGCCTTGAGCGTGCCCGTGAGGGGCTGGGCGGAGGCGGCCCCGCAGAGCCCGAGAACGAGCGCCGCCACGGCGAGGGGCCGTGTCATGACGGCGCCACGCTACCACGCGCCGGACGGCCCCAACAACCGGCGCCGCCGATTGCGGGCGCGGGGCGGGCGGCCTACAATCGCCCGTGTCGTTCCCGGCCTACGATCTCGTCGGGCCCCGCCGCTACCGCGAGCGCGTCGGGCTCGATCTGGAGGCCCTCCGGGCCGGCCAGGTGTTCCGCCACCGACCGGGCGTCACCGTCTCCCAGCAGGACAACCTGGAGGAGGCGCTCCTCACCTCGAACCAGGCCATGCTCCACTTCGACGCCGCCTACGCGGGCGCGACCGAGTGGGCGCGCCCGCTCGTGGTGAGCACGCTGACCCTCCGGCTCGTCCTCGGCATGACCGACAAGACCTTCGGCCGCCGGGCCCGCCTCGTGGGCTTCGACGAGATCGCCCTGACCGCGCCCGTGTTCGGCGGCGACACGCTCTACGCCGAGTCGGAGGTGCTGGCGGTCGAGCCCGAGCCGGGGCGGGACGACGTCGGCGCCCTCATGGTCGCCACCCGGGGCGTCGATCAGTCCGGCCGGGTGGTCTGCCGGGCGACCTATCGCGCCCTCGTCTATCGGGCCGGCCGCGGCCCGGACGACGGGCCCGGGGCGGGGTCGGCCACGGCCGGCGGCGACCCGGTGGGCAAGCGCCCGTCCCACCGCGAGGTGGCGCCGTCCGTCTACCTCGAGCAGTCGGGCGTGGACTACGAGGACTTCGAGCCGGGCGAGGTGTACGAGCACCGCCCGGGGCACACCTTCACCGCCGAGCGGGCGCTGCTCCGCGCCCTCCGCGCCCTCAACCAGTCGCCCCCGCGGGTCGAGCTGGAGGCGGCCCGCGCCGCGCCGGGCGGCCGGCTGGCGATCCCCGAGGTCGACGTGGTGGGCGCCGCCACCGCGCTGAGCACCAAGACCTTCGGCCAGGTGGCGGCCAACCTCGGGTGGACGGCGGTGAGCTTCCCCCACGCCGTCCACGAGGGGGACACGATCCACGCCGTCTCCACCGTGCTCGGCAAGCGGGAGGCCGCCTCGCGCTCGGGCCAGGGGATCCTCCACGTCCGCACCGAGGCCCGCACCACCGCGGGCGAGCTGGCCTGCCGCTTCGAGCGCCGCCTGCTCGTCTACCGGCGCGGGGTCGGCCCGCACGCGGCGGCCGGGTACTGACCGCTCAGCCGAGGTGCGACGGCTCCCCCGCCGGAGCGTCGGGCGGCGGCCCGGCCGCCCACTCGCGCCAGAGCGTCAGCACCAGCGCCACGCTCACCGGCCCGATGAACAGGCCGATGGCCCCGAAGGCCGCGATGCCGCCGAGGAGACCGAAGAAGCCCAGCAGGAACGGGATGCGCACGGCGCCGCTCAGGAACCAGGAGCGGATCACGTTGTCCACCGAGCCGACCACGAGCACGCCCCAGGCCAGGAGCAGGCCCGCCGCCACGTAGCGGCCCTGGACCCCGAGCCAGATGCAGGCGGGCACGTAGACCAGGGGCGATCCGATGGGGGTGAGGGACAGGAGCCCGGCCAGCGCCCCGAGCAGCACCGGCGCCTTGAGCCCGGCCGCCCAGCACCCCAGCATCACGAGCATGCCCTGGGTGGCGGCGGTCAGGAGCGTCCCGTAGGTGACGGCGCGCACGGTGGCCCCGAGCGGCGTCAGCATCGCCACCAGCCGCTCGCCGCCCCAGCGGCGCATCACCGCCTGCACCTGGGCGCCCACCGCGTGCCCGTGCCGGTAGAGGGTGAAGGCGGTGACGAGGGCCACGACCGCCTCCAGGAGGAGGCGGCCGAGGTCGCCGGCCAGGCTCGTCACGGTGGCCGCCCACGAGCCGAGGCGGGCCAGCACCCAGCGCTCGGCCGCCTGGGTGTCGGCGAGGACGTCGCCGAGCCGCGCGGCCAGCTCCGGGCCGACCAGCGGCAGCGCCGTGGCCCAGGCCATCACGCTGTCGGGCAGCGTCGCCAGGTTGAGCCGCGTCCCGGCGAAGGTGCGCTGCACCTCGGCGGCCAGCGCGACGGACAGGAGCCCGGCGGGCACGAGGATGCCGAGCACGATCAGGAGCGTCATGAAGCTCGCGGCCAGGGTGGGGCGGCGGCCGAGCATCCGCTCGACCCGCTGGTAGAGCGGCCAGCTCGCGTAGGCCAGGATGGCGGCCCAGGCGATGGGAGCCAGGAACGGCCGCATGACGTAGAGCGCCACGCCGACCACGACCGCCGCCGCCACCAGCTGGGCCCAGCGCTGGCGCGCGTCCCCCGCGGTCGGCTCCGGCGGCGGATGGTCGCGCCGCGCGATCTCCAGCGGGTTCACGGCCCGGACTCCATGCCTGCATCTTACCCCGGCGCACCGAGGAGCCGGTGGAGCGCGACGCCGGTGGCGGTGGCGACGTTGAGCGAGTCGACCCCGGCCGCCATGGGGATGCGCACGCGGCGGTGCGCGGCCCGGCGCGACACGGCGCCGAGCCCGGCGCCCTCGCTGCCGACCAGGAGCACGAGGCGCGCGGGCCGGGCGCCGAGGGCGCCGACGTCCTCGGCCTCCGCGTCCGGAGTGAGGGCCAGGAGCGTGTAGCCGAGGTCGCCGAGCCCGGCCAGGTCCCTCGCCCAGTCGCGCGAGCGCGCGAAGGGCACCGCGAGCGTGGCGGCGGCCGAGGTCCGGATGGCCTTGCGGTAGAGCGGGTCGGCGGAGCCCGGCGACAGCAGCACGCCGTCGGCGGCGAAGGCGCGGGCGTTCCGGAACACGGCCCCCACGTTGTCCGGGTCGGCCAGGTCGTCGAGCGCCACCAGCCGGCGGGTCCCCGGGGGCCGGGCGAGCGCCGCCGGCTCGAGGTCGGGGCCCCGCTCGGCCAGGGCGAGGCAGCCCCGGTGGAAGGGAAAGCCGGTGATGCCCCGCATCACCTCGGGGGCGGCGACGTACACGGGCACCGCCGCCCCGTCCCCGCCGAGCAGGTCCTCGAGCGCGGCCACCGCGGCCGGGGCGAGCAGGAGCGCGAGCACCGGGAACCGGCGCGTCGCGAGGAGGTGGCGCACGACCAGGCGGCCCTCGGCGACGAACAGGCCGCGGCGCCGCCGCAGCACCGGGTCCCTCAGGTCGGCGAAGCCGGCCACGCGCGGGTCGCCGGGGTCGCGGATGGTCTCGGCCCGCCCCATGCCCGCGAGTATAGGGGTGGATTCGGGGGCGCGGACCGGGCTACCATGCCCGGCGTGTCCGACGCGCAGCGCGACGAGATCCTGGCGCTCCTGGCTCTGATCCGCGCCCGCTACGGGGCGCGCCTGGACCCTGCGGCGCTCGCCGAGATCGAGCACGCCGTCGCCGCCTCGGTGGCGGCCGCCCACGCGCTCCGCCAGGTGCGTCTGGACAACGCCGACGGGCCCTCCCCGTCCTTCGTCCCGTTCCGCGCCGAGCCGTGACCCCCGCGCCGTTCCAGCCGGTGCGGGAGCTGGCCGCGCTCGTCCGCACCCGCCAGGTGTCCCCCGTGGAGCTGGCCACCGCCTGCCTCGAGCGGCTCGAGCGGCTCGGTCCGCGCTACAACGCGGTGGTCACGCTCACGCCCGAGCGCGCGCTGGCCGCCGCCCGCCGCGCCGAGGCCGAGGTGGCGGCCGGGCGCTACCGCGGCCCGCTGCACGGCATCCCCTACGGGGCCAAGGACCTCCTGGCCGTGGCCGGGTATCCCACGACCTGGGGCGCGGCGCCGCTCCGGTCCCAGGCGTTCGACGTCGACGCCACGGCCATCCGGCGGCTCGACGAGGCCGGGGCCGTGCTGTGCGCCAAGCTCGCCATGGTGGAGCTGGCGGGCGGCATGGGGTATCGGCAGCCGCGCGCCGCCTTCACCGGCCCCGGCGTGAACCCGTGGAGCGACGCGGCCTGGAGCGGCGGGTCCTCCAGCGGCTCGGGCTCGGCCGTCGGCGCCGGCCTGGTGCCGTTCGCGCTGGGCTCGGAGACGTGGGGCTCGATCCTGAGCCCGGCCGCCTGCTGCGGGGTGTGCGGGCTCCGGCCGACCTACGGCCGCGTCAGCCGCCACGGGGCCATGGCGCTCTCGTGGACCCTCGACAAGATCGGTCCCCTCGGGCTCACCGCCGACGACCTCGGCCTCGTGCTGGACGCCATCGCGGGGCCGGATCCCGCCGACCCCACCGCGTCGGCCCGCGCCTTCCGCTACGAGGCCGAGGACGGGGGCCGCCGCTTCCGCTTCGGCGTGCTCCGGGGCGCCACCGACGGCGCGGAGGACGAGGTGAAGCAGCGCTTCACCGAGGCGCTGGCCGTCCTCGAGACGCTGGGCTCCGTCGAGGAGGTCGCGCTCCCGGACCTGCCGTGGGAGACGGCCATCCGCACGATCCTGCAGGTCGAGGCGCAGAGCGCCCTGGAAGATCTGGTCGAGAGCGGGCGGATCGGGGAGCTGACCGCCCCCGAGGACCGCGTGCTGCCCCACGCGCGCGACGCCATCCTGGCGCGGGACTACGTCAAGGCGCTCCGGGTGCGGGGCGTCATGCAGCGGGAGGCCGACCGCGTCCTCGCGGGGCTGGACGCGCTCGTCGCGCCGGGCCGGGTGGCGGTGGCGCCCCCCATCGACCGCGAGTTCCGCAGCGTGCTCGGCGGCGCCGCGCGGGACCTGATGGGCGCCGTCGGCAACGGGGCGGGGCTCCCCGCCGTCGCCGTCCCGAGCGGGGTGGGCGCGCGCGAGCTGCCCACGAGTCTGCAGTTCATGGGGCGGGCCTGGGAGGAGAACACGATCCTGGCCGCGGCGCGCGCCTACCAGGCGCGCACCGGCTGGCACCGGCGTCACCCCCCGGGAGCCGCCTCGTAGAGGGAGCCGAGGCGCGACCGGGCCACGCGGAACTTCCCGTTCTCCCCCAGCGGGATGTCGTCGACGAGGTGGATGTCCAGCGTGACGGCGGGGCCGAGCTGGGCGCGCAGCGTGTCGCCCGCCCGGGCCAGCTCGTCCGGGCGCGGCGGGCGCACCGGCACGATCCAGAGCGTCACGCGGTCCAGCGTCTCCTGGACGAACTGGTAGTGGGCCATCCAGCCCTCGGCGGCGGCGTCGTCGAGCAGGGGGATCGTGAGCTCGTAGGGATGGAGGTCCCGCCCGTCGGGCAGCCGGAAGTAGTCGAGCATGCGCCCGCGGATCTCGCGGATGGTCGGGAACGGGGCGCCGCACGGGCACGCCGGGTCACCCTGGACCACGAGGTCGCCCTGCCGGTAGCGGATGAAGGGCATGGCGAAGGAGTAGAGCGGGGTCAGCACCGCCTCGCCGGCCTCGCCGGGGGCGGCCGGCCGCCCGTCCACGAGGACCTCGAGCGCCACGCCCGGCGTCCAGACGTGATAGTCGCCCGCCCGCCGGCACTCCCAGGCGACCATGCCGGCCTCGTGGCTGCCGTACCAGTCGAGCACCCGCGCGCCGAGGTGCCGCGTGATCAGGCGGCGCATGTCCGGCGTCACCACCTCGGCCCCGGTGACGACCAGGCGCGGCGACAGCCCCGGGCGCGGCCGGCGCGCCACCGCCTGGACGACCCGCGCGATCGCGCCCGCGTAGCCCATGATCACGTCGGGGGCGATCGCGGCCAGCGCGTCGGCGATGGCCTCCGGGTCCTGGCGGCAGCTCACCGAGGTGCTCCGGTAGAAGCCGAGGGCGCGCGCCACGCGCTGGGGCCGGTCCCGGGCCCGCCGGGACCGCGGCCGCGCCAGCCCCACGCCCGCCCGGCGGTCGGTCGGGCGCACGCCCAGGTCGTGGAGCATGCGCAGGCGGGCCAGCGCGCCCACCCGGCCCTCGAGCCACGTGCGGCGCGGGAAGACGGGCATGCCGAGCGAGCCGCTCGTGCGGTGGACGATGAGCCGGTCCGGGTCGAGCCCGCGCGCCACGAGGTCCCGGGCGGGCGTGGTCTGGAAGTCCCGCTTCTCCGTCGTGGGCAGCCGCCGGAGGTCGTCGAGGCCCTGGACGTCCGCCGGCCGCACGCCGTGGCGCGCGAAGAGCCGCTGATAGAAGGGGACGCGGTCGGCGGCGTGGGCCACCAGCCGCCGGAGCTGCGCGTCCTGGAAGGCGCGGATCGCCCCCGGCGACGGGTGCCGGCGCAGGGCGAGCGCGACGGCCCTCCCGAGCCCGGTCACGCCGGGCGCTCCTGGCGGCGCCGCGCGTCCCAGTCCTGGCCCTCGTAGGGCGAGGCCAGGAGGGAGCGGGCCAGGCGGAACTTGCCGCTCGGCTCCACCTCGATGTCGTCGACGAAGCGCACCTCGACGGCGATGCCGGGCCCCACCCTCTCGCGCAGGACGGCCGTCGCGCGCTCGACGGCCTCGGCGGAGGGCGGCGCCCACGGCACGACCCGCACCACGAGGCGGTCCGGCCGCTCCTGGACGATCTGGTAGCGCCGCAGCCACGGGCCGGCCACGTCGACGAAGGCCACGAGGAGCGCGTAGGGGTGCAGGGTGCGACCGTTGGAGAGGGCGAAGTAGTCGAGCATCCGCCCCTGCACGGTGGCGATGGTGGCGGTGGGCGCGCCGCAGCCGCACCGCGCCTCCCCCTGGGTCACGAGGTCGCCCAGCCGGTAGCGGATGAACGGCATGGCGAAGGAGTGCAGCGCCGTGACCACCACCTCGCCCGCCTCGCCCGGCCGGGCAGGGCGGCCGTCCGCGGCCAGCACCTCCACGATCGCGCTGTCGCCCGCCAGGTGCAGCGCGGGAGCCGTCAGGCACTGGCGCGCCAGGGCCGGCGCCTCGTAGCTCGCGTAGGTCTCCCGGACGGGGGCGCCGAACGCCTCGCCGATCTGCCGGCGCATGAGCGGGGTGAGGACCTCGGCGCCGGTGACGACGGCCCGCGGCCGCGGCGCCGTGGCCCCGGTCTCCCTCGCGAACTGGGCCATCCGAGCGATGGCGCCCGGGTACCCGGTGAGCACGTCCGGGCGCAGGCGGACGAGCTCGGCGAGGAGGTCCCCCGGCGGCCGGACGCAGTCCAGCGTCACGCGGCGGTAGAGGCCCGCCGCCCGGATCAGCCGCTGGGGGAGCCGCCCCCGCCGGCTCGAGTGGGGTCGGACCTGCACCACGCTCACGCGGAGGTCGCGCGGACGGAGCCCGAGATCCCGCTGGGCGCGGTAGCGATAGAGCCCGTACAGGCGCTCCTCCCACCACGTCCGCCGGACGACCAGGGGCGCCCCGGAGGAGCCGCTCGTGCGGTAGCTCACGAGCCGCTCGGCCCGGACGCCCTCGGCCAGCGTGTCGCTCGGGGCGGCGGCCCGGAGGGCGGTGCGCGACACGATGGGCAAGCGGCCGAGGTCGTCCACAGATCGCACCTCCGCCGGCCGCACACCATGGCGGGCGAAGAGGTCGCGGTAGAAGGGGACGCGGGCGGCGGCGTGGGCCACCAGCCGGCGGAGCTGGCCGTCCTGGAAGCGGCGGAGGGCGGCGGGGTCCGGCCGCTCGCCCCGCGCGAGGAGCCGGAGGGCGTGGAGCCGGGCCCGCCCCGGCCTCACGGGACGGCCCCCGCCGGCAGGTCGGGAGGCAGCGGGCGCACCTGGCGGAACTTGCCGGCGGGCCCCGCCTCGATCTCCGTCTCCAGCCGCACCTCGACCCGGACGCCGGGGCCGGCCAGGTCGCCGAGGGCGTCCTGCATCGCGGCCACGTGCTCGGGTCCGGGGATCGCGCGCAGCGCGATCCGGAAGGCGACGCGGTCCGGCGCCTCCTGCACGAGCTGGTACTGGCCGACCCAGGGCATGCCCACCGTCTGCACGAGGCGGTTGAGGGCAACGGGATGGATGGTGCGGCCGTTCGCCAGCGAGACCGTCTCCCACGTCCGCCCCTCGATGGCCCGGACCGTTGCCACCGGCGCCCCGCAGGGGCAGGGCTCGGGCCCCAGCGTGACGACGTCTCCGAGGCGGTAGCGGACGAAGGGCATCGCGTAGCCGTGCAGGCTCGTGACCACGGCCTCGCCGCTCTCCCCCGGCCCCGCCGGGCGGCCGTCACGGATCACCTCGAGCGCCACGTTGTGCCCGGCGACGTGGAGCAGCCCCGTCGGCCGGCATTGCCACGCGATCAGCCCCGTCTCGTGGCAGCCGTACCAGTCGAGGACCGTCGTGCCGAACGTCGCCTCGATGGTGGCGCGGAGCGCCGGCGTGAGCACCTCGGCGCCGACGATGCAGAGACGGGGCCGGACGTCGGCGCGAGCGGCGGGGGAGGCGTGATCGGCCAGGCGGGCCAGCACGCTCGGGTAGGCCAGCAGCACGTCGGGCCGGAGCCGCCGCAGCGCCTCGACGACGGCCGGGAGGCCGGCCCCGAGGTCGACCCGCTCGCGGCGGTAGAGCCCGACCGCGCGCAGCGTCCGCTGGGGCAGGCTCGGCTTGCGCGGGTCGCGTGGCCGCGGGGCCAGCGCCAGCCCCACCTGCCGGTCCCACGGGCGCACGCCCAGGTCGTGGAGCGCCCGCAGCCGGATGGCCGAGCGGAGCCGCTCCTCCCCCCGCGCGCGGTAGAGGACGAGGGGGCGCGCGGTGGTGCCGGCCGTCCGGACCGCGATGAGGTCGCCCGGGTCGCCCGACAGGCAGTCGGTCGCGGGCGCGGCCTGGATGAGGCTCCGGCTCGTCGTGGGCAGCCGCGGGAGGTCGCCGGCGCCGCGGACCATCTCGGGCCGGACGCCGTGCTCGTCGAACAGCCGCCGGTAGAGGGGCACGCGCTGGTAGGTGTGGCGGAGGAGGCGACGAAGGCGCGCGTCCTGCCGGGCCCGGAGCTCGTCCGCCGTCCGACGGCCGAGCCGCGCCAGGTCCCAGAGGGTGGCCAGGGCCGCGCCGTCACCCATCGGGGGCCGTGACCAGGGAGCGCGAGACGCGGTACTTGCCGCTCGGCTCGAGGTGGATCTCGTCGACGAGGTCCACCCGCAGGCTCACGCCCGGACCGAGCCGCGCGCTCACGGCCGCCCGCAGCCGGGCGAGCGCCCCGGGCCCCGGCTGGTCGAACGGCGCCACCGTGAGCACGACCCGGTCGGGCGTCTCCTGCAGCAGGCGGTACTGGCGGAGCCACGGCCCCGCCGCCTCCAGCGTGGCCAGCACCAGCTCGTAGGGGTGGACGACGCGGCCGTTGGCGAGGGGGAAGTGGTCGATGGTCCGGCCCTCGACGCCCCCGATGGAGGCGAAGGGGGCGCCGCAGGGGCAGGGCGTCTCGCCCGCCACGACCATGTCCCCGAGCACGTAGCGCAGGAAGGGCATGGCGAAGGAGTGCAGCGCGGTCACGACCACCTCGCCGCGCTCGCCGGGGCGAGCCGGGCGGCCGTCGGTCAGGATCTCGAGGACCACGCCGTAGTCCCAGACGTGCAGGCCGTGGCCCCGCGCGCACTGCCACGCGATCAGCGGGCATTCGTGGCTGCCGTAGATCTCGCACACCGGGGCGCCGAAGCCGCGCGCGATCCGCTCGCGGGCCGCGGGCGTGAGCACCTCGCCCCCCGCGACGACGAGCCGGGGGCGCCCGCGCGCTCGGTCCTCGTCCCGCAGGGCGCCGGCCACCAGCGCCAGCACCCCGGGATAGCCGCTCACCACGTCCGCGTGCAGCGCGCCGAGCCGGGCGGCGATGGCGGCGGGGGCGGCCAGCGCGTCGACGAGGGTCCGCCGGTAGAGTCCGAGCCCCTGGCCGATCCGCTGGAGGAGCTGGTGGTCGCGCGGGTCGCGGCGGCCGACGAGGCCGAGCACGGCCCGGTGGTCGCGCCGGCGCAGCCCGAAGTCGCGCATGGCCCGCCGCCGCGCCGCCGCGTAGAGGCGCTCCTCCGTCCACGTGCGGCGGATCGCGAGCGGCTCGCCCGACCACCCGCTCGTCCGGTGGGCGATCAGGCGGCGCGGGTCGAGCCCCCGCGCCACGACGGCGCCCGGGTCGGCGCGCTGCAGGTCGCGCTTGGTCGTCGTGGGCACGCCGGCGAGGTCGGCGGGGCCGGCGACCTGCTCGGGGCGGACGCGGTGGCGGTCGAGCAGCGTGCGGTAGTATGGGACGCGGTCGTAGGCGTGGCGGACGAGGCGCGCGAGCTGGACCTTCTGGAAGGCGGCCACCCCGGTTCGGGAGAGGTGCAGATGGCGCCCGAGCAGGCGGAGGACCGCGAGGCGTCCCCGCCCCCGCGTCACCTGGTGCCCTCCTCCATCGTGCGCCCATATTGGCACGGCCGGCCGCTCGACGGAAGGCGCGCGCCCGCCCGGGCGGGACTATCGGTCGGATCTCGGGCGCGCCGCGTGACGGAGCGCCCGCCACACGAACAGCGGGATCCCGAAGAGGTAGCGCGGGCCGAGGCGCCGCGGCTCGATCAGGGCGCGCCCGAGCCACTCGAGCCCGATCCGGCACATGAGGCGCGGCGCGCGGCGGATGCGCCCGGAGGCGTAGTCCAGCACCCCGCCCCCCGCCCACACCACGGGCACCCCCAGGGCGTCGCCGAACTCGGCCATCCAGATCTCCTGGCGCGGGCTGCCCATGGCGAGGAGGACGATGTGGGGCCGGGCCGCGCCGATCTGCCGGACCAGGGCCGGCATCTCGGTGGCGTCGAGGAAGCCGTGGTGGAGGCCGACGACCCGCAGGCCCGGCCAGCGCTCGGCGAGCCGGTGCGCCGCCTCCTGGGCGACGCCGGGCGCCGCCCCGAGGAAGTAGAGCGACAGGGACTCGCGCACGGACAGGCGGCAGAGGTCGTGGATCCAGTCGGCGCCGGTCATGCGGGGCGGCAGGCGATCGCCCGACAGCCGGGCGGCCAGCCGCGGCCCGTTGCCGTCGGCGTAGATCAGGTCGGCCGCCAGCAGCGCCTCCCGGTAGCGCGGGTGGTCCAGGAACAGGTTCACGCTGTGGGCGTTGACGTACGCGATGCGAAGCGCGCGCCGCCCCGGGGCGAGGGCCGCCCGCCGCACGCGGTCGAGCAGGTCCGGCAGGGCCAGCTTGGCCACCGGGATGCCGAGGACGTCCGCGGTCTCGACGGGCGCCCAGGTGGCCCTGCGTGACGGCGAGTCAGTCACTGCCGCCCTTGTCCGTCCGCCCCCGCGAGGGCGCCTGGTGGCGGGTCCAGCGCGAGGTGATCCACCGCTTCGTGCTGGGTCCGGCGCGCGCCACGCCGCCCGGACCGCTCCTGAAGACCGACCTCTTCGACGAGGCCAGCGGTCCCCACCATCCCCTCGCGGCTCGGCCGGCGGGCTTCCTCCCGGTCGCGATCGACGTGGACGCGGGCGTGGCGCGCCGGGCTCGGGCGCGCCTGGCCGGGCAGGGGATCGTGGCGCCCCTCGTCGTCGCCGACGTGAGACGGCTGCCGTTCGCGGCCGGGGCCTTCGCGCTGGTCGTGTCGCTGTCCACCCTCGACCACCTCGCCTCGGAGGACGAGATCGCCCGCGCCCTGGCCGAGACCTTCCGGGTGCTCCGCCCCGGGGGCCGGCTCCTCCTGACCCTGGACAACCCGCTCAACCCCGAGGTGGCCCTGCGTCGCGTGCTGCCCCGGGCCATCGTGGCCAGGCTCCGGGCGGACATCTTCCCGCTGGGCGTCACGCTGGGGCCTCGGCGGGGACGCCGGGTCCTCGAGCGGGCCGGCTTCATCGTCGAGGACCAGACGTACCTCGTGCATGCGCTGCGCTACCCGGCGATCCGGATCCTCGCCCTGCTCGAGCGGCGAGGCCGGGCGGCCTGGGCCGAGCATCTCGTGGGGCGTCTGGAGGCGCTCGCCCGGTGGCCGACGGGCCCCCTCACCGGGCACTTCGTGGCCTGGGTGGCCCGGAAACCGGACCTCCCCGCGAGCCGAGCGCCGAAACGCGCCGAGCATAGGTGAAAGCCCCGGGCTTCGCAACCGCCCTGTAACGGCATCGCGGCTGGGTAGCCGGCTACCGTTTCTGTGGCCCTCGGCCCCCGCGTTTCGTGGCGCCAGTGCCCCGTCCTGCGCCTATCTCGGCGTCGCGCTTGGCCTCGTCGACCTGGCCCCGGACTTGCCTCGACCCCCGACAGGTGGACCGTCGAGAGGGAGCCCTCTGATGAGCGAGCTGTGCGGGTGCGGCAAGCGGATCACCACCCCGGAGCAGCGCCTGGCGTGCGTCCGGTGCGCCAGCGCGTGCTGCCTGGCCTGCGCCTTCTCCCTGGACGCCTTCACCTACTGCCGCCCGTGCGGGGAGCGGATCCTGGAGGCCCGGGGCGGGCCCCTGGACCTGCGCTGGTGGGAGCCGGGGCGGGTGCCCGAGACGCGGGCCGGCGAGCTCCGCGCCCAGGCGGGGGGCCGGCCGTGGATCGTGGTGGTGGCGCGCGACCAGCCCGACCTCTACGCGCACCTCGTGCGGGCCTTCGCGCGCGACGACAAGGTGGAGGTGGTGCTCGACCGCCGGCGGGGCCTGTCGCGCAACCCGCCCGACATGGCCGATCGGCTGCGCGTCCAGGGCGCGGCGGTGGTGCGCCGGCCCGCTTGACCGGCTCAGCGGGGCCGCGCCTCGGCGCGGCCGGCCGGCTCCCCGCGGAGCCGGAGCTGGACGGCGCCGGTGGGTCCCTTCAGGGTGACGGTTCCGGCGTCGATGCGCTCGACGACGGCGTCGCCGATCGACTGTCCGGTCTGGTAGGCCGACACCCGCCGGGACCGCGGGTCCTCGATGAACGCGACCCAGCCGCGCTTGCCGTGGACCACCCCGTAGAGCCGCGGGGCGTCGCGCTCGGTCGGCTCCGCCGCCGGCGAAGCCGCGCCGGCCGGCGCTCGCGGCGCGCTGCGGCCCGCCTCGCGCGCGGGCACGTCCGCCGTCCCCTCGTGGACCGTCAGCAGGATCGTGAAGCCCGCCGGGCCCGGCTCGATCCGGAACGGGACCTTGCGCGCGGTCTCGATGACGAGGCGGGCCACGCCGGGGCGGGCGGTGGCGGCCCGGACGTTCTTGACGAAGGAGCCGGGCTCGGCCGGTGGGCCCGCCCGCCAGACGACCTCCGTCTCGGCGAGGTCGACCAGGAGGCGGGGCGGGGCGTCGAGCCACTGCACCCGCGGGCTGCCCGCACGACCCGCCGTCACGACGTGGACGACCACGCCCTCCGGCCCCGATTCCACGCGGACGTCCTCCAGCGCCGCGCCGTGGCTCGATCGCTGGGCGTGGGCCACGCCGACGACGGCCAGGAGGAGACAAGCCGAGGCCCAGGCGCGCGTCATCGCGGCGAGTATACTCGACCGCCCAGCGCGGCCGGATGCCTTGACCGCGCCCGGCGCCCCGTCTAAGCTGGCTACGCCCGACGCTACCCTAAGGAGATCCCCGTGAGGGAGAACACGCTCAAGTCCATGTGGGCCCGGGGGGAGACGGTGGTCAACGGCTGGCTCTCCATCCCCAGCGCCTTCTCGGCCGAGGTCATGGCCCACCAGGGATTCGACTCCCTGGTCGTCGACATGCAGCACGGGGTCGTGGACTACCAGGTCGCCGTCACCATGCTGCAGGCGATCTCCACGACCCGGGTGATCCCGCTCGCCCGCGTGCCCTGGAACGATCCCGCCCGGCTCATGAAGATCCTCGACGCGGGCGTGTACGGCGTCATCTGCCCCATGGTGAACACGCGGGCCCAGGCCGAGGCGCTCGTGCAGGCCTCGAAGTACCCGCCCCGGGGCTTCCGGAGCTGGGGACCGGTGCGCGCGTCCCTCTACGGCGGCGCCGACTACGGCGACCGGGCCAACGACGACATCATCGTGATGCCGATGATCGAGACCAAGGAGGCGGTGGACAACCTCGACGACATCCTGAGCGTGCCGGGCGTGGACGCCATCTACGTCGGCCCCTCCGACCTGTCGCTGGCGCTCGGCTGCAAGCCGCGGCTGGACCAGACCGACGCGCCCGTCGTCGAGGCGCAGCAGAAGATCGTCGAGGCCTGCCGGCGCCACGGCGTGGTGGCCGGCATCCACAACGCCACCGCCGCCTACGCCGTGAAGATGGTGGCGGCCGGCTACCGCTTCGTCACCCTGGCCAGCGACAGCCGCTTCATGGCCGCCAAGGCCGCCGAGGAGGTGGCGGTGACGCGGAAGTCCGGGCCCCCCGCGGGCAAGCTGCCGGCCTATTGATGCCCGCGCCTCGCCCGTGAGCGGCGGGCCCGACGGGCGCTTCGGGCCGGCGCTCCAGGACCGGGTGCGTAGCCATCTGGAGCGTTTCGGACGGCGCCCGATCGACGCCGACGGGCGCCGGCCCGCCGCGGTGGCGCTGGTCCTCCTGCCCGACGACACCGGACGGGCCTGCTTCCTCCTGACCCGCCGGGCGAAGACGCTCCGCGCGCACGCCGGACAGTGGGCCCTGCCCGGCGGCCGCATCGACGCCGGCGAGACGGTGGAGGGCGCGGTGCGCCGGGAGCTGCGCGAGGAGGTGGGGCTCGACGTCCCCGCCGAGGCCGTGCTCGGGCTCCTGGATGACTACGGCACCCGGTCGGGCTTCATCATCACGCCGGCGGTGGTCTGGGTGGCGGAGCCGGGGCCGCTCACGCCGAACCCCGGCGAGGTGGCCGGCGTGTATCGCGTCCCGCTGGCCGACCTCGACCAGCCGGACGTCCCGCGCCTGGTCCGGATCCCGGAGAGCCCGCGGCCCGTCATCCAGGTGCCGCTCCTCGGGAGCCTCATCCACGCCCCGACCGCGGCCGTCCTGTACCAGCTGCGCGAGGTGGCGCTCCACGGGCGCGACACGCGGGTCGATCACTTCGAGCAGCCGGTCTGGGCCTGGCGCTGATCCGGCCGGGCGGGGAGGGCAGGGAGCCGATGGGGCGTCTGGACGGGCAGGTCGCGCTGGTCACCGGGGGCGGCACCGGCATCGGCCGCGCCACCGCCCTCGTGCTGGCGGCGGAAGGGGCCACGGTGGCCGTGGCGGGGCGCCGGCGGGCGCCGCTCGACGAGGTGGTGGCGGCCATCGCCGGCGCGGGGGGCCACGCCGAGGCCCGGGTGGCCGACCTCGCGCGGAGCGCCGAGGCCGCCGCGCTCGGGCGGTGGGCGGAGGAGCGCTTCGGCCGCGTGGACGTCCTGATCAACAACGCGGGCCACTCGAGCAAGGCGCGCAACGTTCGCTGGGTGGGCCTGGACGAGTGGGAGAGCGTGGTGGCGGTGAACCTCACCGGCGTGTTCGTGCTGACCCAGGCGCTGCTGCCGGGGATGATCGCGCGGGGCGGCGGCACCGTCGTCACCGTGTCGTCGCTGGCCGCGCTGCGCCCCGGGCTCATCGGCGGCGCGCCCTACGGGGCGGCCAAGGCGGCGGTGCGCAACTTCATGGGGCACGTCCACACGGTGCTCCGCAACCACGGCATCCGCGCCACCACCGTCATGCCGGCCGAGGTGGACACCCCGATCCTGGACAACCGCCCGCTGCCGCCCGACGAGGCGGCGCGCGCCACCATGATGCGGGCCGAGGACGTGGCCGAGGCCGTGCTCCTGTGCGTGACGCTGCCGCCCCGGACGGTGATCGAGGAGCTGGTCATGAGCCCGACCATCCTCCGGGACCAGAGCAAGGACATCGAGGTCGCCCGGCGGCTCGGCGAGCCCGGCCGCCCCGAGCCCAGCATGGAGGTCTCCCATGACCGGCGGTGAAGCCCTGGTGGCCACCCTGATCGCCCACGGCGTCGAGCAGGCCTTCTGCGTCCCCGGCGAGAGCTACCTGGCCGTGCTCGAGGGCATGCGCCGCGAGCGGGCGCGCCTGCGTCTGGTCGTCAACCGCGTGGAGGGCGGCGTGACGTTCGCCGCCGAGGCCTACGGCAAGCTGGCCCGCCGCCCGGCCGCCGCCCTGGTGACGCGCGGCCCCGGCGCCACCAACGCCGGCATCGGCGTGCACACGGCGGCCCAGGACTCGACGCCGCTCGTGCTGCTGGTCGGCCACGTGCCGAGCCGGGTCAAGGGGCGGGAGGCCTTCCAGGAGATCGACTACCACCTGATGTACGCGCCCATCGCCAAGGCCGTGCTGGAGCCGGTGGCCGCGGCCGACGTGGCCGACTGCGTCGCGCGGGCGGTGCGGCTGTCGGTGGCCGGGCGCCCGGGGCCGGTGGTGGTCGTGCTCCCCGAGGACATCACCGAGGCAGACGCGGGCGACGGGCCCGCGCCCCGGACCGCCGGGCGCCCCGCCGGCGCTCCCGCCCCCGAGGCCGTCGAGCGCGCGGCGGCTCTCGTGCGGGCGGCGCGCCACCCCCTGGTCATCGCGGGCGAGCTGGCGGCCTTCGACGCCGCCACCCCGGCTCTCATCGGCTTCGTCGAGCGGGCGGGCGCCGGCGTCGTCACCGCCTGGCGGCGGCAGGACACCTTCCCCAACGACCACCCGGCCTACCTCGGCCACTTCGGCATCGGCCGGGCGCCCTTCCAGCGCGAGGCCTGGCGGGACGCGGACGTGGTCATCGCGGCCGGCGCCCGGCTCGACGACATCACGACCGAGGAGTTCACGCTGCTCCGGCCCGATCAGCGGCTGATCCACGTCTACCCGGAGCCCGCCGTGCTCTCGGCGTCCGGCGCGGAGGTCGCCCTGCTCGGCCACACCGCGCTGGCCCTGGAGGCGCTGACCCGGGCCCTCGGCGGGGCGGCCCCGCCGCCGGCGCGGCGCGAGTGGTGCCGGCGGCATCACGCCGCCTGGGAGACGTTCACCACGCCCGGGCAGGTGCCGGTGCGCGGAGCGGTGGACATGGCCCAGGTGCTGGGCGTCGTGACCGCCGCCCTGCCCCCCGAGGCCATCGTCGTCAACGACGCCGGCAACTCCGCCGGGTGGGTCCACCGCTACCACCGCTTCCGCCGTCCCGCCACCCAGGCCGCGCCCTGCTCCGGGGCCATGGGCTACGCGGTGCCGGGGGCCATCGGGGCGCGCCTGGCCCGGCCCGACCGCCCGGTGGTCGCCTTCGTGGGCGACGGGGGCTTCCTCATGACCGGGCAGGAGCTGGTCACGGCGGTGCAGGAGGGGCTCGACGTCACCGTGATCTGCTGCGACAACTCCGCCTACGGCACCATCCTGATGCACCAGGCCAAGCGCATCGGCCCCGACGCCTACTACGGGGTCGAGCTCCGGAGCCCGGACTTCGCCGCGGTGGCCCGCGGCTACGGGGCCGAGGCCTTCACGGTGGAGAAGACGGCGGAGTTCGAGGACGCCTTCCGGGCGGCCCTGCGGCACCCCGGCCCCGCGCTCGTCCACGTCAAGACGGACTACCGGGATATCTCGGCGGCGGGGCCGCTCGGCCCGTAGGCCAGGGCCCCGGGAGGCGCGCCATGAGCGGATCGCGACGCTCGCCGTCGGCCGAGGTGCGGGAGCGGCTCGGCCACCCCGTCATCGACGGCGACGGCCACTGGCTCGAGCCCGTCCCCATCTTCCTCGACTACCTCGCCGACACGGCCGGGCCGGCCGCGGTGGAGCGCTTCGTCCGGCGGGCCAAGGACGTGCCCTGGTACGACCTGGCCCCGGCCGAGCGCTTCGAGCGGCGGCTGATCCGCCCCACCTGGTGGGGCGAGCCCGCGCGCACGCTGGACCGCGCCACGGCCATGGTTCCGCGGCTGTTCCACGAGCGGCTCGACGAGCTGGGGATCGACTACGCCCTCGTGTACACCTCGCTCGGCCTCTTCCACGTGTCGAGCCCCGACGACGAGCTGCGGCCGGCGGTGGCCCGCGCCGTCAACCGCATGAACGCGGAGCTGTTCCGTCCCTACGCCCATCGCCTGACTCCGGCCGCGGTGGTGCCGGTGCACACCCCCGCCGAGGCCATCGCCGAGGCCACCTACGCCGTGCGGGACCTCGGGCTCAAGGTGGTGATGATCGCCAACCACGTGCGGCGGCCCATCGCCGCCTCCGCCCGCCAGGTGGCCGACCCCGCGACCCAGGCGCGGCTCTGGATCGACTCCCTGGCGCTGGACAGCGCCCACGACTACGACCCGTTCTGGGCGCAGTGCCGGGACCTCGGCGTGGCGGTGACGGCCCACTCCGGCAGCATGGGGTGGAACGGGCGCGAGTCCGTCACGAGCTTCACCTACAACCACATCGACCACTTCGCCAACGCGAGCCACGCCTTCGCCAAGGCCCTGATCCTGGGCGGCGTGACCCACCGCTTCCCCGAGCTGCGCTGGGCCTTCCTGGAGGGCGGGGTGGGCTGGGCCGTCGCCCTCCTGGCCGACCTCGTCGGCCACTGGGAGCGCCGGCGCCGGGCGGCGCTGGAGGCCCAGGTGCGCCCGGCGAACCTGGACCTCCCGGCCCTGCGCGACCTCCTGGTCCGCTACGGCGGCCCCCGCTACGAGGCCAGGCTGGACGCGCTGTTCGCCTCCATCGCGTGCTCGGAGCCGTTCCGGAGCGCCGCCGAGCTGACCGAGCGCGCGTACCGCGAGCCCTTCGACGACTTCCAGGCGGTGCCGGTCGAGAGCGCCGAGGCCCTGGAGCGCCACTTCACCGAGCGCTTCTACTTCGGCTGCGAGGCCGACGACCCCGTGACGGCCTGGGCCTTCGACCCGCGGCGCCCGCGGCTGCGTCCCATCTTCAGCTCCGACGTGGGCCACTTCGACGTCCCCGACATGGCCCGGGTGCTCCACGAGGGCTGGGAGCTGGTGGAGCGGGGGCTCGTCACCGAGGGCGACCTGCGGGAGTTCCTGTTCGCGAACCCCGCGCGCCTGCACACCGCGCTGAACCCGGCCTTCTTCCGGGGCACGGCGGTGGAGGACGCGGTGGCGAAGGATCTGGCGGGCTGAGGGCGCGCCGCCCCTCAGCCCCCCGCGGCTCGCCCTACCGCTGCTGGTACTTGGTGGGCGTCTTGCGCTGGGTGAAGAAGATGGGCCGCGGCATGCGCCCGACCGGCACCTCGATCAGCGCCGGCCGGTCCCGGTCGATGGCCTCGCGCACCAGGCGGCCCGCCTCGGTGGGCTCCTTGGCCCGGAGGCCCACCACGCCGAAGGCCTCGGCCAGCTTCATGAAGTCCGGGTTCCGGAGGTCGGCCTCGTAGGTGCCGCCCCAGGCCTCGTCCAAGTCCCGGGCCACGTTGCCGTAGGCGTTGTCGTTGAACACGACGGCGACGACGTTGATGCCGTAGCGCGCGGCCGTGGACAGCTCCTGGGCGTTGTACATGAAGCCGCCGTCGCCGATGGCCGCCACCACCGGGCGATCGGGACGCGCCACCTTGGCCCCGAGGGCCACCGGATACTCGTAGCCCAGGTTGCCCGAGTACGACGAGGTGAGGTAGGTCCGCGGCGCGTGCACGGGCCAGAACGGGCGCGAGTAGTAGCCGATCTGGCACATGCCGCTGATGAAGATGGCGTCCTCCGGCGTTCCCGCCCGGAGCGCGCGCAGGATCGTGGCCTGGGGCTCCTGGGTCGCGTGGGTCGCGATCTCGGCCCGGAGCGCCTCCCGCTCGGCCTTCTGCGAGGCGCGGGGCGGGGCGGCGGCCCGGAGCCGCTCGAGGAGCGCCAGGAGCGTGGCCCGCGCGTCGCCCTCGAGCCCGACCGCCACCTCATGGTTGCGCCCGATCTCGTCCGGGTCGACGTCGATCTGGATCACCCGGGTGCCGGGCGCGAAGGTCACCAGCGCGAGCCGGCTCCCCACCGCCAGCACCACGTCCGCCGCGTGCACGTGGGCGCGGAGCGGCGACTCCCGCCAGAAGGCGGCGCCGAGGGACAGGTCGCTGTCGTCGCTCACCGCGCCCTTGCCCTCGGCGGTGGTGGCGACGCCGGCCTGGAGGTACTCGGCCACGCTCTGGAGCGCGTCGGCCGCCCCCGACAGGTGCACGCCGCCCCCCGCGTAGATCAGCGGGCGGCTCGCCCCCACCAGGAGCTCGACGGCGCGGTCCAGCTCCGGCGCCGGCGCCGCCGGCCGCGACACCTCGACGGGCGGGAGCAGCTCCGCGTCGCCCTCCTCCTCCATGGTCTCGGGGGGCATCTCGAGCTCCACCGGCCGGGGCCGCCCGGTCCGGAGCTGGCGCACGGCGGCCTGGACGGCCCGCGGCACCTCGCCGACCTCGAGCACGCGGCGGCGCCACTTGGTCACCGGCGCGATCGCGTCGAGCTGGTCGTTGACCTCGTGGAGCAGCCCGATGTCCTTGCCGATGCTGCCGCGCGGCACCTGGCCGGAGACCATGAGGACGGGCGACGACGCCGAGTAGGCGGTGCTGAGCCCGGCCGCCGCGTTCAGGAGCCCCGGGCCGGGAACGACCAGGCCCACGCCGAAGTCGCCGCCGGCCCGCGCGTAGCCGTCGGCCATGTAGCTGACGGCCTGCTCGTGGCGGGTGACCACGAAGCGGATGGATGGCTCGTCGCGCAGCGCGGCCAGCGTGCCGTAGAGCTGCACGCCGGGGAGGCCGAAGACGACGCGGACGCCTTCACGCTTGAGCTGCTGGACGAGCGCTTCGCCGCCGGTCATGCGTGCCACGATGGAGACCTCCGCGTGAGGGGGTGAGGGGCCCGGCCGCGCCGCCCGGCGGCGCTGCCCGGCAGTATAGCAGCCCGCCGGGCGCGGGCGCGCCCGCCGGCCTATAATCGCGGAGGTGGCCCGCTTGCCCGCGCTCCGACCCGAGGACATCGCCGACCCCGCGCGGCGCGCGCTGGCCGAGGCCTCGGGCGACGAGATGTTCGCCGTCTACGGCCACAGCCCCGAGGCCTTCGCCCGGTTCCTCGCGTTCTACCGTCCGCTCAAGTACGGCGGCCGGCTCGAGTTCGCCTTGAAGGAGCTGGTCCGCCTGCGCGTCGCGGCGCTGAACGGCTGCGAGCGCTGAGCGACGGCGCGCGAGCCCGAGGATCGGGCTCCCGGCCTCTACGCGGAGCTCTTGCCCAAGCTCACCGGCGCGGCGGAGCGCTCGCCGCGGGAGGCGGCCGCGCTCCTCTTCGCGGAGCGGCTCGCCGCCGACCACGCGAGCCTCGACGACGAGGCGATGGCCGACCTCCGCGCCCACTTCACCGACGCCGAGGTGGTGGAGCTCGGGCTCGTCACCGGCGCCTTCATCGTGCTCGGGCGGCTGCACCGCGCCTTCGGCATCGCGCCCATGCCGCCGGCCACGCACGCCGCGCTCGACCCCGGGAGCGCATAGCGGGGATGCTCGCCGCGCTGGCCGAGCGCGACGCCCGGGGCGCGACGGCGGCGATCTACGAGGAGATCCGCCGCCTGTGGGGCGTGCCCTACGTGTCGTCGATGCAGCGGCACCTCGCCACGCGGCCGGGCTGGCTCGAGTGGGTGTGGGCGAGCGTCGGGCCGGCCTTCGCCGGCGGCCAGGCCCAGACGGCGGCGTGGAGCGCCGTGGAGCGCCTTGAGGCGCCGCGGCTGTCCCCGATCCCGCGCGACGCGTTCCGCGTGTGGGGCGTGGACGCGGCGGCCGAGCGGACGGTGGCGGCGGTGTGCGCGGGCTTCGTCCGCGTGAGCCCCGTCAACCTCGTGCTCGCCGGCCTGCTGCGCCGGCTCCTCGACGGGGAGCGGCCGGCCGGCCCGGCCAGGGCCACGGCGCCGTGGACGCCGCCGCTCACGCTCGCCGCGCCGCCCGCCCCCGTGGACCCGGCCGCGCTCGATGCCGCCGGGCGGGGCGTCCTGCTCTCCCTCGGCGGCACGGTGGACGGCCAGCCCTTCGTCCCCGGGCTCTACCGGATCCTCGCCGGCTGGCCCGCCTTCCTCGCCCACCTGGCGACGGTCCTGCGGCCGTGCCTCGCCGACCCCGCCACCCAGGCGGCCTGCCGCCAGGTGAACGAGGCCATCGACCTGGTGGTGCCGGGGATCTTCGCCTCGCTCCCGCCGCTGGCCGAGCGCCCGCCGATGCCGGCGCGGGTGGAGTTCCCCGGGGTGCTGGCCGCGCTCGACGCCTACCAGCGGACCAGCCCGGAGATGGTCGTGGTCGGGCGCATGGTCGGCCGGGCGCTGCCGCCGGCCGACTGAGGGCGCACGCGGGCTCCGTCGTCGCCCTGACCGAGGGGGCCCTCGCCACTGGCCGATGGCTGCGTTCCGGGGAGCGGCTTCACGGTGGCTGCCATCCACATGCACGAGGTGTCCCGCCTTCGTCGTCGCGGCTCGCTCCCCGCTCGTTCTTGCCTATGGAGCGGGAAGTGACGGCCTTCATCGGTCGTCAGCGAGACTCGTCCCCTCGATGGCGACCAGCCCGGTGGCCCGGCTGGCTTGCCGGGTTGAGGGGCCGAGCGAGCGGCGCGATTTTCCCCTTGACAGCGTTCGCGGGGGGCAGCGAGCGCTCGCACTCGGTGCCCCGCGGACGCCCCTTCAGCGGCGCCTACGCCGTTCAGCGCCCGCGATCGCGGCGGCGGACACCGCGCGTGATGGCCCGGCGCCGGATCGCCTCCGGTGGTGGCGCCCCGGCGGCGCCGAACCCCGGGTGTAG
>Ga0187892_10002641_pt1 | contig 35033 bp, 34 predicted proteins | sample MA1701073metaG_FD_139345 | JGI IMG/M metagenome (GOLD analysis project Ga0187892, IMG submission 139345) | Bio-ooze microbial communities from a basaltic lava cave in the Kipuka Kanohina Cave System on the Island of Hawaii, USA - MA170107-3 metaG ... | reverse complement strand
GCTGAACATCGACTCCTGGGGATCGACTCGACCGCGCATCGCTTGTTCTCCGTTATTAACGTCGCTGCGCTTTCGACTCGGCTTCCGGGGAATGATTCCGTGCGTTTTGCATCAGGCTGCTAGGTTCCCCGGCCGGCCGCCGGCTTCCGCTGCAGCGAGAACCACTGCGCCCCGGCGACGACCAGCATGAGCCCGATGCCGACGAGGTCGGTCATCAGGCCAGGCTTGATCAGGAACACTGCAGCCGTGACGAGCAGCGCCCGCTCCCACATCGCCGCGGCGCGGAGCAGGTAGCCGAACAGCCCTGCCGAAAGCAGGATCACTCCCACCGTCGCAGTGACGAACGCGTGCACGGTCGTCTGCCAGTCGCCGATCATGAGCAGCGCCGGCTCGTAGACGAACATGAACGGCACGATGTAGGCGGGCGCCGCGGCCCGCATCGCCGCCCACCCGGAGGCCCACATGTTGGCCTTCGCCAGCCCGGCCGCGGCGTACACCGCCAGCGCGACCGGCGGCGTGATCGCCGACAGGATCGCGAAGTAGAACGCGAACATGTGCGCCGCGGGCAGGACGATGCCGAGCTTGTGGATCGCGGGCACGAGCAGCGCCACCATCACGATGTAGGCGGGCGTCGTCGGCATGCCCATGCCGAGGACGATGCCGGCGAACATCATCAGGACGAGCGCCAGGACGAGGCTCTCCTGCGTGAGCGACAGCACGAACGACGTGAACTTGACCCCGGCTCCGGTCAACGCGATCGCGCCGATCACGATGCCCGCGCAAGCGCAGGCGAGCGCGACCGGGAGCGCATGCTTCGCTCCGTCTTCGAGCGCGCTCACGATGCCGTGCCACGTCACCTTCTCGCGCGTGGTCTTGCGGAGCAGCGCCACCGGGACGCACGACAGCGTGCCGGCGAGCGCGCAGAGCGGCGCGCTGTAGCCGAGCGTGAGGCCGGCGAGCACGACGAGGATGGGCGTGAACATGTGCCCGCGCTCGCGCATGACGGTCCCCAGGCGCGGCACCTCGGGGTCCGGGAGCCCCAGCAGCCCGACGCGCTTCGCCTCGAAGTGGACCGCGAAGAACACCGCTAGGTAGTAGAGCACCGCGGGGATGAGCGCCCAGATCGTCACCTGGAAGTACGAGACCGCCAGGAACTCGGCCATGACGAACGCCGCCGCCCCCATGATCGGCGGCATGATCTGCCCGCCGGTGGAGGCGACCGATTCCACCGCCGCCGCGAACGCCGGACGGAAGCCGCTGCGCTTCATGAGCGGGATCGTGATCGGGCCGTCGACCAGCACGTTCGCCACCGCGCTGCCGGAGATCGTCCCGAACAGGCTCGAGCTCACCACCGCGACCTTGCCCGGGCCGCCGGCGGTGCGGCCGGTGAGCGCCAGCGCGAACTCCATGAACAGCTGCCCGACGCCGGTGCGCTCCATGAAGGCGCCGAAGAGCACGAACAGGATCACGTATGCGGCGGAGACGCCGAGCGTCGGGCCGAAGATGCCCTCGGTGGTCACGTACATGATCTCGATGATCTGCTCGGGCCGCGATTTCGCCACGAACACCGTGTAGGCGAGGAAGACGATGGCGGTGACCGGCAGCGCCCATCCGATCACGCGCCGGGTCGCGTCGATCACGATGACCGTGAGGATCACCCCGAGCACGAGCTGCGTGGTGGTGAGGTCGTCGACGTAGACGATGCGATCCTGGAGCTCGTCGTAGTTCACCCAGAGGTAAACGATCGCCACCACCGATCCGGCGATCAGCAGGAAGTCGAGCCAGCGCGGCAGGTCGCGACGCCGGACCAGGCCGGGGTAGGCGAGGAACGTGAGGGTGAGCGCGAAGAGCAGGTGGGTGCCGCGGAAGAACAGCGCCTCGGGCGCGCCGATGAACGGGATGATCAGGTGGTAGATCGACATCGCCACCGCGACCAGGAAGATCGCGGCGCGGATCGTTCTTGCGTACATGGCGGCGTCCGAACGAAAACCGGGGCGCTGCGCGCGCCCCGGAGGATTGGCGGACGTGCTCGGCCGCTCAGCCGACGGTCACTTGACCTTCGCCGTCTTGTAGAACTTGAGCGCGCCCGGGTGGTACGGCACCCCGATGTCGATCGCCATCTCCTTGACGGACATCTCCTTCACCGCCGCGACGACCGCGCCGAGCGTCGGGATGTTCTCGGCGAGCGCCCCGGTGATCCGGTAGACCATGTCCTCGGGAAGCTTGCAGCTCGCGATGAGGTGCGTCCAGGTGCCGATCGTCTGGACGTCCTTGTCCTGCTTCGGGTAGCTGCCGGCCTTGATGATGCGCTTGTCGTAGCCCCGGTTGATCTCCTGGAGCGCCTTCAGCTTGTCGTCGGGCACCTCGAGCACGCGGATGTCCCGCGCCGCCGCGAGGTCCATGACCGCCGAGGCCGGCACCGTGGTGATGAGGCCGAACACCTGAGCGTGACCGTCCTTGAGCTGCGTCACCGAGTCGGTGTACGAGCCGTGGTTGACCTTGGCGAGCTTGCCGTAGTCGAGCCCGTAGACCTTCAGCACGTCGCGGGTCATCTGCTCGCCGGTGTTGCCCTTCTGCTGCGTGGTGAGCGCCTTGCCCTTGAGATCCCCGGGCGTCTTCACGCCCGCGTCGGCGAGCGCGACGAAGTGGAAGTACTGGAAGTAGAGCGTCGCGACGTGGCAGACGTTGTCCTGCTTGCCCTTGAAGGGCTCGCGGCCGGCGACGCCGTCCACGGTCGAAACGCCGTTGCCGAAGCCGAGCTCGGCCTTGCCGTCCTGGATCCCGCGGACGTTGGAGATGCCGGCGCCCGGCGCGATCTGCACCGACGACCCGGGAACCGCCTTCTCCACGATCGACTGGATCGCGCCGCCCAGCGGATACCACGATCCGCCCTGCGGACCGGTCATGAACCGCAGGTTCTGGGCGTGCGCCGTGCCGGCGACGATCGCGAGGCCGAGCGCGGCCGAAAGCACGAGTTTGCGTGTCATTGGAATCTCCTCCTAGGACGGCGCGGCCCTTGCACCCCGAGCCCGCGTCGCGAAAGTATGGCACAGGCGCAGCCCGCCTCGGCGTGCAAGGGCGCCTGCTGCGCCGCAGCATCGGCCGCGGCGCCCCGGGGGGCTAGACCGGCGTCAGGACCGGCTTGCCGGAGAAGTGCGCGACCAGGTTGTCGATGGTGAGATTGCCCATCGCCGCCCGCGTCTCGCGGGTCGCGCTGCCGATGTGGGGGACCAGCACGACGTTGTCCATCTTCCACAGCGCCTCGGGCACCTTCGGCTCGTCCTCGAAGACGTCGAGCGCCGCGCCGCCCAGGGCGCCCTCCTGCAGGCACCGCACGAGCGCCCCCTCGTCGACTACCGGGCCGCGGGCGATGTTGACGAGGATGCCTTTCGGCCCGAGCGCCCGCAGCACCGCCTCGTCCACGAGCTGGCGGGTGTCCTTGCCGCCCGGAACGATGGCGAGGAGGAAGTCGGAGTCGCGCGCCAGGTCGACGAGCTTCTCGTAGTAGCGGAACGGCACGTCGGGAACCCGCCGGCGGGCGTGGTAGGCGATCTGCATGTCGAAACCGGCCACCCGCTTCGCGATCACCCGCCCGATGCGGCCCATGCCGACGATCCCGAGGCGCTTGCCGCTTACCTTGGCCTGCAGGGGCAGATTGCCGGCGAGCCACTTGCCCGAGCGCACGAACCGGTCGCCGGTCGCGATGCCGCGGGCCGCGGCGATCAGGAGCCCGATCCCGAGATCGGCGACGCAGTCGTTGAGAACATCGGGCGTGTTCGTGACGACGATGTTGCGTCGCTTCGCGGCGGCGACGTCGATGCCGTCGTAGCCCACGCCGCAGCACGCGATGATCTCGAGCTTGGGCAGCCGATCGATGGTCGCCGCGTCCACCGTGGCGCTGCCGGTCGCCTGGATGCCGCGGATCCGCGGCGCGACCTCCGCGAGGAGCTTCGTCCGGTCCTCGGCCTGCCACAGCTTGTGGACGGTGAACTCGCGCTCGAGGCGCTCGAAGGGCATGCCGGCGATGTTGGCGACGGAGAGGATCTCGACTTTCATGTCTTGAACTTGGCGGCGAGCTTCTCGGATTCCCGCGCGAGCAGGCCGACGTCGGCGCCGACCGCGACGAACTGCGCCCCGAGCTCGAGGTAGCGCCGCGCGAGCTTCTCGTCCGGGGTGAGGATCCCCGGCGCCTTGCGACAGGCGCGGATGCGGCGGATCGCGTCCTCGATCTTCGGCAGCACCGCGGGGTTCGCGGTCTCGCCGGGGTACCCGAGCGAGGCGTGCAGGTCGGCCGGCCCGATGAAGACGCCGTCGACGCCGTCCACGCCCGCGATCGCCTCGAGCTGGTCGAGCGCCGCCTGAGTCTCGATCTGCACGAGGACGCACAGCTCCTCCTCGACCCGCTTCACGTAGTCCTTGATGCGGCCGAAGCGGGTGGCGCGCGTGGTGCCGGCGACGCCGCGGACGCCGCCCGGCGGATAGCGGGTGAGCGCGACCGCCCGGCGCGCCTCCTCCGCGGTCTGCACGAACGGCACGAGGAGCGACTGCGCGCCGACGTCGAGCAGGCGCTTGATCATCACCATGTCGTTCCAGGGGACGCGCACGACCGGATGCGAAGGGTAGGGCGCGATCGCCTGCAGCTGGGCGAGCACCATGTGGAGCTCGTTCGGCGAGTGCTCGGTGTCGATCAGCAGCCAGTCGAACCCGGCGCCGGCGCACACCTCGGCGCTGTAGTGGTCCGAGAGCGACAGCCACAGGCCGATCTGCGGCTTGCCCGCCGCGAGCGCGTGCTTGAAGCGATTGCCGGGGAGATCCATCGCGGCCGCCTTTGGGATCGCCGGATTGTAGCCGAGCCCCGCCCGGGCACGACCCGAGCCGCCGGCGAACCTGGGCGATCAGCGCGCGCTGGTCGCGGCGACGCGCTCGCGCGCGAGCTTCGCCCAGCGCGCCTCCGCCTCGACCGGTGAGGGGTTGCGCTTCGCCACGGCGACCGCCTCCTCGAAGACCGCGCGGGCGGCGTCGCCGCGCCCGAGCCGCTCGAGCAGGAGCCCGTAGCGCAGCCGCGCTTCCAGGCCCACGAACGCGGGGATGAGCTCGTGGTACTCGCCGAGCGCCGTGCCGGTCTCGCCGGTCGCCTCGAGCACCCGCGCGCGCAGCAGGCGGGTCTCGTTCGGCCGGTGGCACGGGTGGTCCCTGCGGAGCCGCGCGACGCACTCCGCCGCATCGTCCCAGGCGGCCTGCTCGACCAGCGCGCGGGCGAGGCCGAAGCGCAGGTGCGGGTCGTTCTCGTAGGCGCCGGTGAGGGAGCTCCGGTACAGCATGACGGCCTCGGCCGGCATGCCCGCGGCGAGGCACTCCTCGGCCAGCGCGACGCGGTTGTCGATGCTGCCGCAGACCGCTAGGTTCTCGGCCTTCTCGCGCAGCCCCCGGTCCGGGTCGAGCGCCCGCGCCATCCGGCGCGCGGTCGCGCGCGCGGCGCGCGCCTCGGGGGAGTGCGGGGAGACCTCCAGGAAGAAGTACGCGAGGCAGCCCACGACCGGGAACGCGAGGATGACGAACACCCAGTACCGCGGCGCGCCCGAGCGATAGACGTGGACGACGAAGCAGATCTGGACGAGCAGATTCAGTGCGACGAGCAGCGGCATCGCGCCCCCCACCGGCGTAATCGGCCGATGATGGGAAGCGCCGTCCGGACGGGCGAGGAACAACGGCACGAGGCCGCCGCCGGCGGCGGCGCGAGCTGCCAACGATTACCGCCGCCGGGGGGCTGTCATGCCCTCGTCATGGCCGGCGACCCTCCGGAGAGTGGCGACTTACACGCTGCAACCGCGCGCGCGGAGCGTCTCGTCGACCCACTTCCGGTCGATCGCACCGGCGGCGATGGCCTTGAGCGTCGCCTCCTCCTTCTGCTTCTGCTCGCGCGCCGCGGCGAGCACGGCCTCGCCGTCGGCCTGCGGCACCGCGAGCAGGCCGTCCTCGTCGCCGATGACGATGTCGCCCGGCTGCACCACCATGCCGCCGATCGCGACCGGGACGCCGATCTCGCCCGGCCCGTTCTTGTACGGGCCGCGGTGCGTCACGCCCCGGGCGTAGACCGGGAAGGTCCCGGCCGCGATCGCCCCGGCGTCGCGGATCGCGCCGTCGATCACTATGCCGGCGACGCCGCGCTTCGCCGCCCACGCCGCCATGATCTCGCCGATGATCGCCTGCTCGAGCGCGCCGCCGGCGTCGACCACGATCACGTCGCCCGGCTCGGCGAGGTCGATCGCCTTGTGCACCAGCAGGTTGTCCCCGGGCGCCGCCTTGACCGTGAACGCCGGCCCGGCGAGCTTGCCGGCGCGGTGCATCGGGCGGATCGCCGCGGCGGCGCCGCACCTGCGGCTCATGTTGTCGGACAGGTGCGGCGTCACCATCTCGGCGAGCGCGGCGACGAGCGCACGGGCGGGGCGCTGCGGCATGGGCAGAATGCGGAATCCGGGGGTTGTCATGGCGGGGCGTCGGGGCAGTAGATGGACGCGCGATTCTAGCCTTGCCCCCTTTCAAGGCGGGGGAATGGCGCTGCCCTAGAGGGGGTGGGTAGTCGTTTGCCCCCAGCCACCCCTCCGGGTAGGCTCGGCGCGCCCGCGCTCGAGCCGCCGCTCACGTGTCCGCCACCGTCACCGTTCCGCTCTGGCTCGCGATCCTCGTCGGACTGGCCGCCGCGTGGGCCCTTTACGCCCGGATCCTGGTCCCCGCCCTCCGCTGGTACGTACGGCGCCGGGGCGAGCGGGTGCTCGACGAGGTGGGCGGGCGACTCAAGCTCGAGATCCGGCCATTCCAGCGCACGCGGCGCCAGGCCCTGATCGACGTGCTCGTCCACGACGCGCGTGTCCAGGAGGCCGCGGCGGCGCACGCGCGCGACCAGGGCCTCGGGCGGGAGGCCGTGACCCGGCGGCTCCGGGGCTATGCGCGCGAGATCGTCCCCGCGTTCAACGCCTACTTCTACTTCCGCATCGGCTACTGGCTCGGCCGGCGCGTCACGCGGTCGCTCTACCGGGTGCGGATCGGCTACTCCGACAGCGCGAAGCTCGCGCGGATCCCGGCGAGCGCCACGGTGGTGTTCGTCATGAACCACCGCAGCAACATGGACTACATCCTCGCCGCGTACCTCGCCGCCGACCAGGCGGCGCTCTCCTACGCGGTCGGCGAGTGGGCGCGGGTCTGGCCGCTCCAGCAGCTCATCCGCTCGATGGGTGCGTACTTCGTGCGCCGCGACTCCAAGGACGAGCTGTACCGGCGGGTGCTGGAGCGCTACATCGTGATGGCGACCGAGGCCGGGGTGACGCAGGCGGTCTACCCCGAGGGCCGGTTGTCGCGCGACGGCCGGATGCGCGAGCCGAAGCTCGGGGCGATCGACTACATGGTCCGCGGCTTCCACCGCGACGGCGATCGCGACCTCGTCTTCATCCCGCTCGGCATCAACTACGACCGCGTCCTCGAGGACCGCACGCTGCTCGCCGAGCTCGAGCCCGGCGCGCGGCGGCCGGGCGCGCTGCGGGCGGTCGCGAACACGCTCGGCTTCGTCCTGCGCCAGGCACGGCTCGCGCTGCGCAGCGAATGGAAGTCCTTCGGCTACGCCTGCGTCAACTTCGGCACACCGATCTCGATGCGCGAGTACGTCGCCGCCCGGGACCTCGACTTCCGCCGGCTCGGAAAGGACGAGCGCTTCGAGCGCATCGCGGAGCTCGCGCGGCACCTCATGGGTGCGGTCGCGCGGCTCGTGCCGGTGCTGCCGGTGCCGCTGATGGCGACGGTGTTCCTGCAGAGCCTCGAGCGCCCGCTTTCGGAGATCGAGGTCAAGTCGCGGGCCGCGACGCTCGCGGAGCGGCTCGAGGGAGCCGGCGCGCACGTCTACGTCTCGCGCCGGGACCGGGAGTTCGCCTTCACCGCCGGGCTACAGGCGCTCGCGCTCCGGCGCCTGGTGGAGGAGCGGGACGGCCTCTACGCCGCGAAGGCGTCGGAGCTGCCCCTGCTCCGGTATTACGCCAACTCGATCGCGCACCTCCACGCCTGACCGGCGCGGGTCGCGCGCGGCGCTACTCCTTCTTGCCGGCTTCGATGCTGGCGGCCCGGGCGAGGTCGCGGTGGATGCGCGCCACGCGCTCCACCTCCCCCTTGGCCGGGAACCGCTCGTAGAACCCGTCGACCCGGAACTGGCGGACGAGCTCGGACCAGGGCGTGAGCCGCTCCTCCCAGCGGGCGACCCGACCCTCCTCGGGCTCGGCGTCTTCCCGTGCGAGGTCGGCGCAGACCCGCACCATCGCCTTGATGGTCACCGGCTTGGTGACCATGTAGTTCTCCTTGCCCCAGGCCGCGTCCGTGAAGGCGGCGCGCGCCGCCTTGAAGAAGTCCCGCACGATCGCGTAGTAGCGCGGCACCTCCTTTGCGCTGCCCCCGGCGATCTGGATCTTGCGCCAGTTGCCGCGCACCCAGCGGTGCAGCTCGTTGAACAGCTCCGCCTGGAGCACCCACTTGTCGCGCTGGCTCCGGCCGCCCAGGCGGTTGATGCGGTACCGGAGCGGACTGTCGGCCTCGCCGTACAGCCGCTCCACGAGACGCGAGGCGAACTTGCGGTCGGGCGCCGCCCAGGAGACGCGCTCGTACAGGTCGACGAGGTGGCTCTTGTTGATCCGGGTCGGCGTCGAGTTGATGATCACGAACATCTCGGTGGCGAAGTCCTCCGTCCGGCCGTCGAAGATGACGCACGGCACGCTGATGGTCGAGGCGTCGTCCGGGCGGTCCTTGAGGTAGAAGTGGAGCGCCGCCAGCCGGTGCTGCCCGTCGATGATCAGGAACTTCGAGGTGGGCTCGCTCAGGCTGCCCGCGGAATCGCTGCCGCTCGACTGGAACCGCAGCCGCTCAGGCGTGAAGAGCAGCACCGTGCCCGGGATCGGCGGCTGCGTGACCGCGGTCTCGTAGAAGTTGCGGAGCTGCTTCACCTTGGACTGCGAAAGCGCCCGCTGGAACGCGGCGTCGTTGCGCTCGATCCGGGAGATGAACTGGGCGACGTCGTCGTCGTGGGCGACGCGGCTCGGCGCGATCTGCTCGCCTTCGCCGTAGAACCGGCTGATGAACCGGACCCTCGACAGCAGGTCCCGGGCGGGGTAGCTGACGAAATAGAAGACCCCGTCTTTCTGGCGGATCCGCATCGCGTGCACGGACGTCCCTCCCTCCAGTCTGGCCCGCGCTCGGCGCGCGACCGGGCGAACTATAACTTGCCCGACCCCCGGCAGGCACCTACTAAGTGAGCCTTCGCCCCCGCGGCGGGGCAGGGTCCCCCGAGGGCGGAGCCGCGGCACCGATGCCGCGCGCGCCGCCGGGGCGGGGGGTGCCGCGGGGCCGCCGGTCCGTCCTTTCAACGGTCCGGTACGCGGCCGCCGGGCGACCCGCCGCCGGTCCCGGGCGGTGTAAGGGCGCAGCGCAGGCGCGCGACCTATGCGCGTCCCATGCGAAAGGAAAACGCCATGTTGAAAGGCAGAACCGCGCTCGTCACCGGCTCGACCAGCGGGATCGGCCTCGGCATCGCCGAGGCGCTCGCCAAAGGCGGCGCGAACATCATCCTCAACGGCTTCGGCGACAAGGCCGAGATCGAGCGCCTGCGTGCGCGTCTGGCCGACAGCTACCGCGTGGCCGTCAAGTACGACGGCGCCGACATGTCGAAGGCCGAGGCGATCGAGGCGATGCTGGGCTCGGCGATCGCCGAGTTTGGCGCCGTCGACGTGCTCGTGAACAACGCCGGCATCCAGCACGTCGCGCCAGTCGAAGAGTTTCCGCTGGCGAAGTGGGACGCGATCATCGCGATCAACCTGTCGGCCGCGTTCCACACGACGCGGTTCGCGGTGCCGGCGATGAAGAAGAAGGGCTGGGGCCGGATCGTGAACGTCGCGTCCGCGCACGCCTTGGTCGCTTCCCCGTACAAGACCGCCTACGTCGCAGCGAAGCACGGCATCGCCGGTTTCACCAAGACGGTCGCGCTCGAGGTCGCGGAGCAGGGCATCACCGTCAACGCGGTCTGCCCCGGCTACGTGCTCACCCCCCTCGTCGAGAAGCAGATCCCCGACACCGCGAAGGCGCGCGGCATCACCGAGGAGCAGGTCGTGCGCGACGTGCTGCTCGCCGCGCAGCCGACCAAGAAGTTCGTGGCCGTCGACGAGGTGGCCGCACTCACGCTGTTCCTCGCCTCCGACGGCGCCGCCTCCATCACCGGGGCCGTGATCCCGATCGAGGGCGGCTGGACGGCGCACTAGAAGCAGAACCCACACTGCGTTGCAGCGCAGACAAAGCCTGCGCTGCAACGCGAGGGTTCAATACAACCGAGCACGCGACGCGACGCAAGTTGCGCGACAACCGATGAAGCACGACGAGACCCTGTCGACTCACCGAATCCGCGACCGCTTCGGCCGCGACTACAGCAGACGAAAGGAGAACCACCTCATGAGCCTCGAAACCAAGCCGAGCCGCCGCGTCTGGCGGCGCATCGCGACCGCCGCGGCCGTCGCCGGTGCGATGTCCCTCGCCGCCGCGGCGAACGCCGGCGAATGCCCCGCCGCCGAGCGGCGGCCCGACGGCAGCGGCCAGAAGCCCGGCGCCACCGCGCCGAAGGACGTCACCGACAAGGTGATCGCGACCACCGAGCTCGGGAAGGAGCGGGTCGCGCTGAACGATCGCCTGTTCCGCGCGCGCCGCCTCGACATCAAGCCCGGCGGCATCGTGCCGTGGCACAGCCACGACAACCGGCCGGCGATGATCTACATCGTCAAGGGCACCGTGACCGAGTACGCGAACACCTGCGCCGTGCCGATCGTGCACAAGGCGGGCGAGATCTCGCCGGAGCGTCTCGGCACCTCGCACTGGTGGAAGAACACCGGCAACGAGACCGCGGTCCTGATCTCGGTGGACATCTTCCAGGTCGAGGACAAGGCCAACGAAAAGGCGATGTAACGGGCAACGCCCCGGAGAGCGTGACGCCGGCGACGCGCCCGGCGCCACGCTCCTCACAGCACGCGAAAGACGACCATGCTCTCGAGCGACATCCAGGCGGCGCACGTCCCCGCGAGCCACGGCTCCGCGGCAGTGGTGCTGCGCACGTTCGTGATCGGGCTGATGGCCTTTCTCACGGTCGTCGACCTGTTCGCGACCCAGGCCATCCTGCCGGCGCTCGCCCGGCACTACCAGGTCAGCCCGGCGGCCATGGGGTTCGCGGTCAACGCGAGCACGATCGGCATGGCGATCGCCGGCCTCGCGATCGCGTTTTTCAGCCGGCACATCGACCGGCGGTGGGGAATCGTGACGGCGCTCGCGCTGCTCGCGATCCCGACGGCGGCTCTCGCGGTGGCGCCGGACCTCACCACGTTCACCGCCCTGCGCATCGCGCAGGGCCTGTGCATGTCGTCGGCCTTCGCGCTGACGCTGTCGTACCTCGGCGAGCACTGCAGCGCGCAGGACGCCGCCGGCGCCTTCGCCGGATACATCACGGGCAACGTCGCGAGCAACCTCGTCGGCCGGCTGCTGGCGGCCGGGCTGGTGGACCACCTGGGCCTCGCGGCGAACTTCTACGTGTTCGCCGTGCTCAACCTCGCGGGCGCCGTGCTCGTCTATTTCTATCTCGGCCGGACCATGCCGGTCGTCGCCGGCGGAGCGGGGGCACGCTCGCCGCTCTCGATCTGGGCGGAGCACCTGCGCAACCCGGCGCTGCGGGTGAGCTTCGCCATCGGCTTCCTGATCCTGTTCGCGTTCATCGGCACGTTCACCTACGTGAACTTCGTCCTCGTGCGCGAGCCGCTCGCGATCGGGATGATGGCGCTCGGGTTCGTCTACTTCGTGTTCCTGCCGTCGGTGGTCACGACGCCGCTCGCGGGTCGCGCGGTGCAGCGCTTCGGCACGCGGCCGACCTTCTGGGGCGCGCTGGCGGTCGCCGGCGCCGGGCTCCCGCTGCTGCTCCTTCCGAGCCTGCCGGCGGTCATCGTCGGCATGGCGCTGGTCGGCGTGGGGACGTTCTTCGCGCAGGCCACCGCGACCGGGTTCGTCAGCCGCGCCGCGACCATCGACCGCGGATCGGCGAGCGGGATCTATCTCGCCTGCTACTTCTTCGGCGGGCTCGTCGGCACCGCGGTGCTCGGGCAGCTCTTCGATCGGCTCGGCTGGGCCGCCTGCGTCGCCGGCATCGGCGCGGCGCTCGCGGCCGCCGCCGTGCTCGCGGTCCGTCTGCAGACGCCGGCGCCGCCCGCGCCGCGCGCGGCCTGATCCGGGGAGCGCGCCATGGAGATCAAGGAATTCGTCGAGCTCGCCGGCCACGCCGCGGAGATCGTCGGCGTGGCTCTCATCCTCGGCGGGATCGTCGTCGCCAGCGTCCGCTATGCGCTCGCACCGCGGACCGAGCGCGTGTCCCGCTACCAGCGCTACCGCCAGGACGTCGGGCGCGCCATCCTGCTCGGGCTCGAGGTCCTGATCGCGGCGGACATCGTCCAGACGGTCACCCTCACCCCGACGATGGACAGCGTCGTCGTGCTGGCGGTCGTCGTCGCGATCCGCACGTTCCTCAGCTGGAGCCTCGCGCTCGAGCTGGAAGGCCGCTGGCCGTGGCAGCGCGCCGCCGAGCCGCACGCGGCCGAACGCGAACCCCAACCGTCACCCCAACCCTGAAGGAGAGTCCCATGTCTAACCGCATCCTCCGGCTCGCCTCGGCCGCGCTGTTCGCGGTCGGTCTGGTCGCATCGCTTCCCGCCGCGGCGGAGGCCGCCGGCGCCGACGGCATCGTCCGGGTCAAGAGCGCCTACCCGCTCGACGAGACGGTCGCCCGCCTCAAGAAGGACATCGCCGCCAAGGGGATCCGCTTCTTCCAGGAGGTCGACCAGCACCAGCTCGCCGCCCAGTCCGGCATCAAGGTGCGGCCCTCGACGCTGCTGATCTTCGGCAACCCGCCGCTCGGCACGCAGTTCCTCAACGCGAACCCGAACGCCGGGCTCGATTGGCCGGTGCGCCTGCTCGTTCAGCAGGACGAGAAGGGCGACGTCTGGGCCGTCTACACCGATTTCCTCTGGATCGCGCGCCGCCACGGGATCAAGGGCGCCGACCAGCAGCCCTTCCAGACCGCCTCGGGGGTGATCGCGTCGATCACCTCCAGCGTCAAGGCGAAGTAGCCGTCCGGACCGCACTAACCCAAGTGAGGAGGAGGCCATGAACGCATCCGAACCCACCCGCCGCACCGGCGCATCGGCGTTCGCCGCCACGCAGCAGCTCTTCGAGATGCAGGCAGTCGCGCTGCGCGAGCTGCAGGAGCTTAATATGCTGACCGCCCGTGCGGGGATCGACGCCTTGACCGCGTGGCAATCGCTCGCCGGGACGTGGAACGCCCCGGCGACGTCGGCGCGCGCGTCGACCGACCTGCAGCAGGCGCTCACGGACTATCCGCGGCGTGCCGCCGAGATCTGCATGCGCGCCGGCGAGGCGTGGGCGGCGGCGTGCAACGAGCAGCTCCGCTTCTGCACCGAGTGCGCACGGACGGCGCTCGACGAAACCACCCGCCCCGGGCGCCGCTGACCTTCGGGTCGAGGCGAAGCGCGCCGGGGCGGGCCGAACGAGGACATCGAAAGGAGATCGCTGTGGACCGTGGCAACATCAAGCGCGTGAACCTCGCGCTGCAGGGCGGCGGCGCGCACGGCGCGTTCGCCTGGGGCATCCTCGACAAGTTCGCGGAGGACGGCAGGCTCGACATCGAGGGCCTCTCCGCCACCAGCGCCGGGTCGATGAACGCGGTCGTGTACGCGCAGGGGCGCATGAACGGCGGCCTCGACGGCGCGCGCGAAGCGCTGGAGAAGTTCTGGCGCGACATCAGCGACGCCGGGCAGATGTTCTCGCCGGTGCGCACGTCGGGCTTCGAGGCGGCCCTCGGCCTGGGACTCGAGCAGACGCCGGCGTACATCCTCTTCGACACGCTGACGCGGACGTTCTCGCCGTACCAGTTCAACCCGTTCAACTTCAACCCGCTGCGCGACGTGCTGGCGAAGAACGTGGACATCGCCGCGGTCAACGCCTGCAACTGCGTGGAGCTCTTCATCTGCGCGACCAACGTGCGCACCGGCCAGCCGCGCATCTTCCGCAACCCCGAGGTGACGCTCGAGGCGGTGCTCGCCTCCGCGTGCCTGCCGTTCCTCTTCCAGGCGGTCGAGATCGACGGCGGGCACTACTGGGACGGCGGCTACATGGGGAATCCCGCGCTGTATCCGCTGTTCCACCACACGCAGAGCCGCGACATCGTGATCGCCCACATCAACCCGATCGTGCGGCCGCAGCTGCCGACCACCGCGCCGGAGATCCACAACCGGCTGAACGAGATCACGTTCAACTCCTCGCTGCTGCGGGAGCTGCGCGCGATCGCCTTCGTCACCAAGCTGATCGAGCAGGACTGGCTGAAGGCCGAGCATCGCGATAAGCTGAAGCACATCCTGATCCACTCGATCCGCGCCGACGAGGCGCTCTGCGACCTGACGGTGGCGAGCAAGTTCCGGACCGACTGGGAGTTCCTGTGCCGCCTGCGCGATCTCGGCCGCGCGGCGGCCGAGCATTGGCTCGAGCGCAGCTTCGACCACGTCGGGCACCATTCCACCGTCGATCTGCGGAGCGAGTACCTCGGCGAGACCGCGACCGGGAAGGAGCACACCCATGCCTGAACGCTGCGACGCGATCGTGATCGGCACGGGGCAGGCGGCCCCGGCCCTGTGCAACCGGCTCGACCAGGAGGGTCTGAAGACCGTCGTGATCGAGCGCAAGCGCGTCGGCGGGACGTGCGTCAACAACGGCTGCATCCCGACGAAGACCCTGGTCGCGAGCGCGCACGCGGCGCACATGGCGCGCCGCGGGGCCGAGTACGGCTTCAGCGCCGGGGACGTCCGCGTCGACATGCGCGCGGTGAAGGCGCGCAAGGACGGCGTGGTCGGGCAGTCCTCGAGCGGGGTCACCAACTGGATCGGCGGCATGAAGAACGTGAAGCTCGAGCGCGGGCACGCGCGCTTCACCGCGCCGCGCACGGTCGCGGTGAACGGCCACTCGTTCGAGGCCGACAAGGTGTTCATCAACGTGGGCGGCCGGGCGCTCGTCCCCGACATCCCCGGCGTGAAGGAGGTTCCCTTCCTCACCAACACCTCGATGATGGAGGTGGATTTCCTGCCCGAGCACCTGGTGGTCGTCGGCGGGAGCTACATCGGCCTCGAGTTCGCGCAAATCTACCGCCGCTTCGGCTCCAAAGTGACCGTGGTGGAGCGCTCGCCACGGCTCATCGCCCGGGAGGACGACGACGTCTCCGACGAGATCCGCGCGATTCTCGAGCGCGAGGGGATCGAGATCCGCACCGGTGCCGAATGCATGGCGCTCTCCCGCAAGGGCGAGCGCATCGTCGTCGGGCTCGAGTGCCGGGCCGGCCCGCCGATCGCCGAAGGCAGCCACGTCCTGCTCGCGGTGGGCCGGCTGCCGAACACCCACGACCTGGGGCTCGACGCCGCGGGGATCGAGACCGACGCGCGCGGCTACATCAAGGTCGACGACGAGTGCCGGACCAGCGTGTCCGGCGTATGGGCGCTCGGCGACGCGAACGGCCGCGGCGCGTTCACGCACACCTCCTACAACGACTACGAGATCGTCGCCGCCAACCTCTTCGACAACGATCGGCGCCGGATCTCCGACCGCATCCAGGCCTACGCGCTCTTCACCGACCCGCCGCTCGGGCGGGCCGGGATGACCGAGAAGGAGGCGCGCGCGAGCGGCCGCCGCGTGCTGGCCGGCAAGATCCCGATGACGCGGGTCGGCCGCGCGCGCGAGGCGGGCGAGACCCAGGGGTTCATGAAGATCCTGGTGGACGCGGACTCGAAGGAACTGCTCGGCGCGGCGCTGCTCGGCCTCAACGCCGACGAGATCGTCCATTCGCTCCTGGACGCGATGTACGCGAAGGCGCCCTATACGACGATCCTGCGCGCGATGCACATCCATCCGACGGTGACCGAGCTGATCCCGACCGTCCTCGGGAACCTGAAGCCGCTTGCCTGACTCTACTGAAACGCGGACCATCGCGACTGGCCCGACGAAACACGGGAGAGCCCCCCTCATGTCGAGATTCCACCTCGCGCTTGCCCTCCTGCTCGCGGCACCGGCCTTCGCGCAGACGCCGCCGGCCAACCTCGCCAAGGCCACCTTCGCGGCGGGCTGCTTCTGGTGCACGGAGGAGGCCTTCGACAAGGTGCCCGGGGTCGTCTCGACCACGTCGGGCTACATGGGCGGGAGCAAGAAGAACCCGACCTACCAGGAGGTCTCCGCCGGCGGCACCGGCCATACCGAGGTGGTGGAGGTGGTCTACGACCCCGCGAAGGTGAGCTACGAGCGGCTGCTCGAGCAGTTCTGGCTGAACCACGACCCGACGGTCAAGGACCGGCAGTTCTGCGACGTCGGGTCGCAATATCGTCCGTCGATCTTCTACCACACCGACGAGCAGAAGCGGCTCGCCGACGCTTCCAAGGCGAAATGGGACAAGGAAAAGCCCTTCAAGGCGTCGATCCTCACCCCGATCCTCCCCGCCGCCAATTTCTGGGTGGCGGAGGACTACCATCAGGACTACTACAAGAAGAACCCGCAGCGCTACAAGTTCTACGTCACGGGCTGCGGCCGGTACGCCCGGCTCGACCAGCTGTGGGGGAAGCTCAGGAAGTAGCCGGGCGCGACTGAAGGCGCCCCTGTCGCCGATCCGGCGCGCGCTGCAGGCCCGCCGGCGCGCCGCGCCCTCGACCATCCGCCTTTCCGATCGACGCGCTCGATCCTGCCTCGGCCCGCTCGCGGTCCCGGCGCCGAGGTAGCGCGCGCGCTCGTGGCGATTACCTAATCCCGCGCGCCGCCTAAGTAGTTTCCTCCGTCGCTCTGCGTGGCAGTCCGGATTTTCCGCGCCGGCGATCGGTGCAATGATCCTCGCGCAATCGCACAACGCGTCTCGAACAGGATGCCGGTTGGCAGAGGCTAGACGATGAAGATCATCGACGGTTTGCACATCGAGCGGCTCGTCCGAGAGGTCTTTCCGGAGAAGCGAGCCTTCTCGGCTGCCGCCGACCTCGGCGTGAGCGCGCGCCGGCCGGTCATGGCCTTCGTGCATGGCGGGCCCGATCCGTTCCTCGACCAGCAGTTCGCGGCCTGGCTCGAGGGGTCGCCGACCTTCGTGTCGGCGTATCAGCTGCTCAACCAACTCTGCCGGGCGGGCGCGCTGCCGCCGGGCGACTACGCGGTGACGTCGCGGTCGTAGGCCCGCCTGCGCGCCGCCCAAAGGAGAGACCATGACCAAGCTCCGCAACGCCTTGCTCGCCAGCCTGCCGTTCCTCGCCGCGCTGCACCTGTCGCCGGCTTCCGGCGCGCCCCCCGCCGCAGAGACCAACGTCGACGCCGGGGCGGTGCTGCTCGTCGCGCATCCCGACTTCCGCGATCCGATGTGGCGGCAGACCGTGCTCCTCGCCGCACCGTTGCCGAACGGCGGCCACGTCGGCGTCATCATCAACCGTCCCACGACCGCCACGCTCGGGAAGCTGTTTCCGGACCATGCGTCGTCGCAGCGGGTCGTCGATCCGGTGTACTTCGGCGGGCCGTTCTCGGCGCAGACCCTGGTCGCGCTGGTGAGCTCGCCCGCGAGCCCCGGCCATGGCTCGCTCGCGCTCACCGAGACGCTCTTTCTCGCCGTCAACGAGCGAACCATCGATCGCGTCATCGAGGAGCGGCCCGAGGCGGCGCGCTACTACGTCGGCCTCGTGCTGTGGCGGCCGGGCGAGCTGGAGCACGAGCTCGGCAAAGGGCTGTGGTCGGTGCTCGACGCCGACGCCCGCACGGTATTCCGCAAGGACACGGACGGGCTCTGGAAGGAGCTCTCGCGCGCCGCGCGCGGAGTGCGCGTGCAGGCCCCGGCGGCGCAGCTCGCCGCCGCGCGCTGAGTTCCGGTCGTCCCGGCTGCGGCGCGCCGGCGGCGCGCCGCGCCGTCGCGCCCGCTCCGGGCGCAAGCGCTGGTACGCGGAAGCGACGGTCGCGCGTTGACAGCGGCCGCGCGTCCTCTATAGCCTCTCGGAAAAGCCGCAACGACCACTGCGGGAGAGCCGGAGGAGGACAGCCGATGCGTGCACGTCAAGCCCTGATCAGGGCCCTGATCACCAGCTCGTTCGCGATCGCCCTCGCGCCGCTCGCCGCGGCCCAGGCCCAGCCGCTGCCGCGCGCCGTCGCGATCGGGACGAACCCGCCGGGGACGGTGTTCTACGCGCTGGCGAGCGGGATCGCCAAGGTCGCCACGGAGGCCGGGCCGATCCAGGCGACGGTCCAGCCGTACACCGGCACGAGCACGCTGCTGCCGCTGCTGAACAGCGGCGAGCTCGACTTCGCGCTCGTCAACGCCGTGGACATGGGGATGGCGTATCTCGGGCCGGCGAAGCTCAAGGTCGGCGGCAAGAACGACTTCCCGCACTCGCCGAACATCCGTCTCGTGACGCGCGGCGCCCCGCTGGTCATCGGCCTGCTCGTCAAGAAGGACTCGCCGCTGAAGAGCGTCCACGACCTCAAGGGGAAGCGGGTGACCGGCGAGTACCCCGCGCACCAGGCCGTCTGGTTCAACATGCTCGGGCTCCTGTCGACCGCGGGGCTGTCGTGGCGCGACGTCACGGTCGTGCCGGTGCCGGCGGTGAACGACGGGATCGACGCGCTCGTGCAGGGCCGCGCGGAGGTCACCGCGGGGGCCTTGAACATGGCGAAGATCCGCGAGGCCGACGCGTCGGTCGGGGTCCGGCACCTTCCGGTCGACTGTTCGCCGGAAGGCGACCGGCGCGTCCGCGAGACCGTTCCCGGCTACTACACCCGGGTCGTGAAGGCCGGCGGCGCGGCGGCGGTGGTCGAGGACACGTGCACCGTCGCGTACGACATCTACTTCGCCACGCACAAAGCCGCGGCCGATGGGGTGGTGAGCACCATATTGACGGCGGTCTGGGAGAACGAGGCGAAGCTGAAGCCGATCCACCCCGTCTTCCGGGAGTGGACGCAAGAGCGGGCGGCCACCGCGGAGATCACCATTCCCTATCACCCCGCGGCGATCAAGTTCTACGCGGCGAAGGGCGTGTGGAAGAAGGAGATGGGCGAGGCGCAGGAGAAGCTGCTCGCCCAGGGCCGCTGACCCGTCGGCGTCGGTCGCGCGTCCCGCGCGCGGACCGGGCGGCGCCGCGGCAACCATGACCGACGAGTCCGCCCCGCCGACCAAGTTCCGTTCGCTCGCCGGGCCGGCGAAGGCGCTCGAGCGGGGACTGCTGTGCGCGCTGGCGCTCGCCGGCGCCGCGTGGGCAGCCGAAGCCCACATCCTGCTCGGCCTCGCGGTCTTCAAGGAGCAGTATCTCGGCCTCGTCCTCGCGCTCGCGTTGCCGGCGGCGTTCATCGGCGTGAAGGCCCGGGCGCGGGAGCGCGGCGGCCGCGTCCCCTGGCACGACTGGCTCCTCGCGGCCGCGGGCGCCGGCGTGGGCGGCTACCTCCTGGTCCGCTACCCGGCCATCGCGTATCAGCTCGGCGTGCTCACGCCGGACAAGGTCTGGCTCGGCGCGGCCGCGGTCCTGCTGGTGCTGGAGGCCACGCGCCGGATGGTCGGCTGGTCGCTCGTGATCCTCGCCGCCGTGTTCATCCTGTACGCGAAGTTCGCGTATCTCCTGCCCGGCTTTCTGTACGCGAAGGGCTCCTCGTGGGAGCGCATCGCGTCCTACCTCTACCTGGACGCGAGCGGTCTCCTCGGCCTGCCGCTGTCGGTCGCCGCGTCGATCGTGGTCGCGTTCATCCTGTTCGGCCAGGCGCTGTACGCGGTCGGCGGCGACAAGTTCCTCACCGACCTCGCGCTCGCGGCGATGGGGCGCTACCGCGGCGGGTCGGCGAAGGTCGCCGTCGTCTCCTCGAGCCTGTTCGGCACCGTCTCGGGAAGCGCGGTCTCGAACGTCGTCGTGGACGGCGCCATCACGATCCCGATGATGAAGCGCACCGGCTATCCCGGCCACCTGGCGGCGGCCACCGAGGCGGTCGCCTCGACCGGCGGGCAGATCATGCCGCCCGTCATGGGCGTGGCGGCGTTCCTCATCGCCGAGTTCCTCAACATCCCGTTCGGCGAGGTCGCGCTCGCGGCCGCCCTCCCGGCCTGCCTCTACTACCTCGCGCTCTTCACTCAGGTGGATCTCGAGGCGGCGAAGCACGGGCTCGCCGGGCTGCCGCGGTCGGAGCTGCCGCAGCTCGCCCGGATCATGCGCCGCGGGTGGGTCTTCTTCGTGCCGCTGGCGGTCCTCGTCTACACGCTGATGATCGCGGTGTGGGAGCCGGGCAAGGCCGGAATGGCGGCGGTGCTCGCGACGCTCCTCGTCGGGCTGCTCCAGCAGGCGACGCGGCCTTCGTTCCATGCCGTGCTGAAGGCGCTCGAAGCGACCGCGCGGACGCTGCTCGAGATCGTGGTGATCTCGGGCGTGGCCGGGTTCGTGATCGGGGCGCTCCAGCTGAGCGGCCTCGCGTTCAAGATGTCGCTGATCCTGACCACGCTCGCCGGAGGCAGCGCGCTGCTGCTGCTCGGGCTCACCGCCGTCGTCTGCATCGTTCTCGGCATGGGCATGCCCACGGCGGTGGTCTACATCATGCTCGCCGTGCTGGTCGGTCCGACGCTCGTCCAGCTCGGCGTGGCGCCGCTCGGCGCGCACCTGTTCCTCTTCTACTTCGGCATGCTCTCGATGATCACGCCGCCGGTCTGTCTCGCCACCTACGCGGCGGCATCGCTCGCCCGCGCGGACTTCTGGCAGACCGGCTGGGCGGGCATGCGCATGGGGATCGTGGCCTACGTCGTGCCGTTCATCTTCGTGTTCCATCCGGCGCTGCTCTTCAAGGGCACGCCCATGGAGATCCTCCTCGCGGCGGCGACGGCGGCGATCGGCGTCATCCTGATGGGGATCGGGCTCGCCGGCTTCCTGTTTCGCCCGCTCGGGCTGCCGGCGCGAGCGGTCACGACGCTCGCCGGGCTGCTCCTGATCCCGCCGCCCTCGAGCGGCCTCTGGCTCGCCTCCAACATCGCCGGGCTCGCCCTCGGCGCCGCCTTCGTCGTCTGGCAGTGGCGGATGCCCGGCGCGCCCGTCGCCGCGCGGCGACATCCATAGACGGCGCGAAACAACGGCTTGCGCAGCGCGACTCGCGCCGCCGCCGTCGCGCCACGACACCGCCGACCGCCCCGAAGCCGACCGCGTCGCGCTAACTCCTTGATGTCGAACGGCGGAGGTAACGCTGGCACGGATGCCGCTACACCGACGGGATCAGCCGAAGCGGCTGACTTGTTCGTGACCTCAAGGAGGTATTTCCGATGACATCGAAAGCCACTCTCCGCAGGACCTTCGCGATCGTGCTCGCGGCGTGCTTCACCGCCTTGTCGGGCGCGGCGTTCGCGGGCTCGGATACGCCCGGCGAGCAGAAGGTGGACTGCAAGCGGACGCCGAACCATCCGGACTGCAAGGACAAGAGCCAATGACGAGGCTTGGAGCGACGCTGGCGGTCGTGAGCGCCTTGCTCGCGGTCGCAACCGCGCTTGCGCCGGCGCCCGCCGCCGCGCAGGCGACCGAACGGCAGCAGCACGAGGCGAACGAGGCCTTCTACAACAGGGGCACCGGAGGCGTGCCGCCCGGCTGAGCGGCCCGGTTCGACGGCAGCGGGGGCTCGAGGCCCCCGCCGTCTTTTCGTCTCAGTGGATCTCGGGCTCAGGCACCGACGCGCTGCGCTCGAGGAAGTCGAAGTCGCAGCCTTCGTTCGCCTGGGTGATGTGGCGGGCGAACATCGCTCCGTAGCCGCGCGCGTAGCGGGGCGGGGGCGGCGTCCAGGCCGCGCGGCGGCGCGCGAGCTCCTCGTCGCCCACCTTCAGCGTGAGCTTGCGCCCGGGCACGTCGAGCTCGATCACGTCGCCGTCGCGCACGAGCGCGAGCGGGCCGCCGATCCACGACTCCGGGGCGACGTGGAGCACGCAGGCGCCGTAGCTCGTGCCGCTCATGCGGGCGTCCGAGATGCGCACCATGTCCCGCACGCCCCGCTGCAGCAGCTTCTTCGGGATCGGCAGCTGGCCCCATTCGGGCATGCCCGGGCCGCCGAGCGGGCCGGCGTGCTTGAGCACGAGCACGGAGCTCTCGTCGACCGGGAGGTCGGGGGCGTCGATCCGCGCCGCCATGTCGTTGTAGTCGGCGAAGACGACCGCCTTGCCGGCGTGCCGGTGCAGGCGCGGCTCGGCGGCCGGCGGCTTGATGACCGCGCCGTCCGGCGCGAGGGTGCCACGGAGCACCGCGAGGCTGTCGGACGCGACGAGCGCCCGCTCCACGGTCCGGATCACGTCGTCGTTGAACACCTTCGCGCCCGCGATGTTCTCGCCGAGGGTCCTGCCGGTCACGGTGCGCGCCCCGAGCTCGAGCAGTCCGCGCAGGTTGTCGAGCAGCGCCCGCAGACCGCCGGCGTAGTAGAAGTCCTCCATCAGGTACTGGCCCGACGGACGGATGTTGGCGAGGAGCGGCACCCGGCGCGCGAGCCGATCGAAGGCGTCGAGGTCGAGCGCGGCGCCCGCCCGCCGCGCCATCGCGAGCAGATGCACGACCGCGTTGGTCGAGCCGCCGAGCGCGAGCACGGTCGTCACCGCGTTCGCGAACGACGCTTCGGTGAGGAGGTCGGACGGCTTGAGGTCCTCCCATACCATCTCGACGATCCGCTTGCCGGTGAGCGTCGCCATCGCCGCATGGCGCGAGTCCGGCGCGGGGATCGAGGCCGCGCCGGCGAGCGTCAAGCCGAGCGCCTCCGCCGCGCTCGTCATCGTCGAGGCGGTCCCCATCGTCATGCAGTGGCCGGGCGAGCGCGCGATCCCCTGCTCGATCGCCTCCCAGTCGCGCTCGGTGATGTTGCCGGCGCGCAGCTCCGCCCAATACTTCCACGAGTCCGAGCCGGACCCGAGTGTCGCGCCGCCCCAGTTGCCGCGCAGCATCGGCCCGGCGGGAAGGAAGATCGCGGGCAGGTTCATCGAGGTCGCGCCCATGATGAGCGCCGGCGTCGTCTTGTCGCAGCCGCCCATGAGCACCGCGCCGTCGGCGGGGTAGGAGCGCAGCAGCTCCTCGGCCTCCATCGCGAGCAGGTTGCGGTACAGCATCGTGGTCGGCTTCTGGAACGGCTCCGAGAGCGACATCGCCGGCATCTCGACGGGAAAGCCGCCCGCCTGCCACACCCCGCGCTTCACCTCCTCCACGCGCTGCTTGAAGTGGGTGTGGCACGGGTTGATGTCGCTCCAGGTGTTGAGGATCGCGATCACGGGCTTCCCGGCGTAGTCGGAGCGCTCGAAGCCCATCTGCGCCGTGCGCGAGCGGTGGCCGAAGGAGCGGAGGTCTTTCACTCCGTACCAGCGGTGACTGCGGAGCTGCTCGGGAGACTTACGCGCCATGGCTCGACATCCGCCCGCGGTGGCAGATCCGTGTTGGGGGATCTGCAAGGGGGCGTGCCCCCTTGCTCGTTCGGTTTCCATACCAGCGGTGACTGCGAAGCTGCTCGGGAGACTTACGCGCCATGACTCGACACCTTCCCGCGGCGGCAGATCCGTGTTGGGGGACATGCAAGGGGGCGCGCCCCCTTGCTCGTTCGATTTCCGTACCAGCGTCGACTGCAGAGGTCCTCGGGGCGCTTGCGGGGCATCGGCGGAAAGGGCGCGGGAACGGGCGGCCATTCTAGACCGAGATTGCGGGCGCGCCGCGGACTTCCGATAATGCGCGCTCGCCCGTCCCCGAGGAGAGGCGCTTGACCCTGACGGTTCCCGCCGAGCGGCTGCGGCAGTTCATCGCCGAGGCGTTCGCCGCCGTCGGCATGCCGCCGACCGACGCGCGCCTCGTCGCGGAGCTGATGGCCCAGGCGGATCTCTACGGGGCCGACGGCCACGGCGTCTTCCGGGTGCCGCATTACGTGCGGCGGATCCGCGCCGGCGGGGTCAACCTCAAGCCGAACATCCGCGTCGCGCGCGAGAAGGCGGGGATGGCGCTGGTCGACGGCGACAACGGCATGGGACATCTCGTGATGCGCTTCGCGACCCGCACCGCGGTCGAGAGGGCGCGCGCGAGCGGCGTCGCTTGGGTCGGCGCGCGGATGAGCAACCACGCGGGGCCGGCGCTGCTCTACGCGCGCATGGCGGCCGCCGCCGGCATGTGCGGGCTCTACTTCTGCGTCGGCAACGCGAATCACCTCGCGCCCTGGGGCGGGCTCGAGCTGCTGCTCTCGACCAACCCGATCGCGGTCGCCGTCCCGACGCTCGACGAGCCGATGGTCGTGCTCGACATGGCGACCACGGTCGCCGCGTTCGGCAAGATCAAGACCTACGCGCAGGCCGGGAAGCCCATGCCCGAGGGCTGGATGATCGACCGCGCGGGCCGACCGCTCACCGACGCGAAGCGCGCGAACGAGGGCCTCGCGCTCCCGCTCGGCGGCATGGAGGCCGGCTACAAGGGCTACGGCCTCGCGCTCGTCCTCGGGCTGCTCGCGGGCTGCCTGAACGGCGCCGCGATGGGGCGCGACGTGATCGATTTCAACGCCGACGATGCGTCGGTCACCAACACCGGCCACGCGATCGTGGCGATCGACCCGGCGGCGTTCGGCGATCCGACCGAGTTCCGGCGCCGCGTGGACGCCGTGGTGCACGACCTCCGGAGCTCGGCGCGCCTGCCGGGCGTCGAGCGGATCACCGTTCCGGGCGAGCGGAGCAGCGAGAAATACTCGGCGCGCTCGGCCGCGGGCGTGTCGATTCCGCCGCCGCTCCGGGAGGCGCTCGACAAGCTCGCCGGCGAGCTCGGCATCGCGGCGCTCGCGGCCTGACCGCGCACGGATGGGATCGAGTGAGGAGACCCGCATGAACGCACCCGAGCAGAAGCTGAGCGCCCCCGGCGCCAAGACCTTCGACCGCGCCGCCGAGAGCCTCGGCAACATCGTGCTGCTCGAGCACGTGAACCTCAAGCAGGACGACCAGCGCATCGCGGCGCTCTTCTACGTCGGCGGCCTCGGGCTGACCCGCGATCCGTATCTCCACGTCATCGACGTCAACATGTGGTTCAACTGCGGCCGCCAGCAGTTCCACATGCCGACCGGCAAGCCGCAGCGGCTGCGCGGCACGGTGGGGATGGTGCAGCCCGACCTCGACGCGCTCGTCAAGCGCCTGGAGAGCGTCACCGCGAAGCTCGAGGGCACCGAGTTCGCGTTCGCGCGCCGCGACGGGCGGGTCGAAGCGACCTGCCCCTGGGGCAACAAGTTCCGGATCCACGGGCCGGAGCCCCGCTTCGGGCGGATGAAGCTCGGCATCCCGTACGTCGAGCTCAACGTGCCGCCGGGCACGGCGGCGGGGATCGTGCGTTTCTACGAGCGGATCATGCGCGCGCCGGCGCGCATCGAGCGCGGCGCGGGCGGCGAGGCCGCGCACGTCCGCGTCGGGCCGATGCAGGAGGTCGTCTACCGGGAGGCCGACGGGCCGCTCGCCGACTACGACGGGCACCACATCGCGATCTACATCGCGGACTTCGCCGGCCCGCACGCCGAGCTCGTGCGGCGCGGGCTGGTGTTCGAGGAGAGCGACCAGTGGCAGTACCGCTTCAAGGAGCTGGTCGATCCCGATTCGGGCAAGCCGCTCTTCACGCTCGAGCACGAGGTGCGCAGCCTCACCCACCCGCTCCACGGCCGGCCGCTCGTGAACCGCAACCCGGCGCAGACGCAGCCGGCGTACACCGCGGGGCAGGACGCCTTCTACTAGCGCTGGATCGGCTTGCCGAGTAGCCCGTCGTGTTTCCGGGCGGCGTGAATCATTGACGCTGGGGAGGCCGACGCCGCCGACGGACTCCTGCTGCCGCAGAGCGCGTCCTCGAGCGGGTACCCGTTGCCTTGCCGTGGCCGCGCCGATTCCGGCCCGGGCAGGGCACCGCGTCTTCTCGCCGCTGCCCCTGCGCCCGGCGCTTCAGTTATCGCGGCGCTGACCGCAGGGTTTTTGCAACGGCGCTAACCCTCGTCGCGGATCGGGTTCCGCAGCACGCCGACCGCCTCGATCTCGACCTCGATGAGGTCGCCATGCTTCATCCAGACGGGGGGCTTGCGGGCGTGGCCGACGCCCGCCGGCGTGCCCATCGCGATGACGTCGCCGGCCTCGAGGGTCATCGCCTCGCTGAGGATCGCGATCGTCTCGGCGACCGGGAACAGCATGTCGTTCGTGTTCGCGTTCTGCATCACCTCGCCGTTCAGCCGCGAGCGGATCGCGAGCCCGGCGGCGCCGGGCGGCAGCTCGTCGGCGGACACGAACCACGGCCCGAACGCGCCGGTCGCGTCGAAGTTCTTGCCCATCGTCCACTGCGTGGTCTTGCGCTGGTAGTCGCGCACCGACGCGTCGTTGAAGCACGCGTAGCCGGCGACGTGGGCGAGCGCGTCGGCCTCGCGCACGTGCCGGCCGCGCCGTCCGATGACGACCGCGAGCTCCGCCTCGTAGTCGAGCTGGACCGAGCACTTCGGCCGGAGGATCGGCGCGCCGTGGGCCACGAGGCTCGTGCTGCAGCGCATGAAGAGGCTCGGATAGGTCGGCTTCTGGTGCCCGCCCTCGGCCGCGTGATCGGCGTAGTTGAGGCCGAGGCACGGGATCTTGCCGGGATTGCCGATCGGGGGGAGGTACTTCAGGCCGTCGAGCGGACGGACCGCGGCCTTGGCGGCGGCCTTCGCGGCCGCCGCGGCCGCGGCGAGGCCGCCGTCGCGCTGAACGAGCGCGCCGAGCGCGCGCGGCAACGCGGGCGCGGCTTGCGCGAGATCCACGACCGTGTCGCCGCTTACGACGCCGAGCCGCGGCGAGCCGTCGGCTTCGAAGGACACGATGCGCATTGGGATTCCTCCGTTTTGTTACCCTCACCCCAGGCCCCTCTCCCGCGCGCGAAGCGCGGGAGAGGGGACGTGCGTGCGTTCGTCCGCGAGCGGCCGAACGAGCGTGTTGGTTCGAGCCGGCATCATCGCCGGGCGGCGCGAGCGTGTCAAAGACGCGGCCGGTTGTGCTACCGTTCGCCGGTCTCGCGGGCGCCCGCCGAGGGCTCGCGGCGCGGCGCGCGAGCGGCGGCGCACCGGAGGAGAGCCATGAGCAAATCGCAGCAGGAACCGACGGTCGTCCGCCCGGACGACATCGACCCGCACCATCGCTGGGACCGGCCGCTGCAGGCGCCCGGCACCACCCAGGTCGACTTCGAGGAGCGGGTGAACTTCCGCCGGCTGCACGACTACCGGCTCGCGCGCACCCGCGCCGCGCTCGCCAAGGCCGGCCTCGGCGCGGTCCTTTGCTTCGACCAGCACAACATCCGCTACATCTCGAGCACGGTGATCGGCGAGTGGGCCCGCGACAAGCTCATCCGCTACACGCTGCTCACCGGAAACGGCGACCCCTACGTGTGGGACTTCGGATCGGCCGCCCGCCACCACAAGCTCTACTGCCCGTGGCTCAAGGAAGACCACTGCCGCGCGGGCAATCCGGGCATGCGCGGCGCGATCTCGCCCAAAGTCGGGCTCTTCGAGCTCGCCGCGAAGGAGATCAAGGACATCCTGGTCCAGGAGGGCGTCGCGAAGATGCCGCTCGGCCTGGATCTCTGCGAGCCGCCGATGCTCTTCGCGCTGCAGAAGGAGGGAATCGAGGTCCGCGACGGCCAGCAGATGATGATGGATGCGCGCGAGGTGAAGAGCCAGGACGAGATCACCCTGCTCAACATCGCCTCGGCGATGGTCGACGGCGTCTACCAGGACATCGCCGAGGCGCTGAAGCCCGGGGTCAAGGAGAGCCAGATCGTCGCGCTCGCCGCGAAGCGGCTCTACGAGCTCGGGTCCGACTGCGTGGAGGCGGTGAACGCGATCGCCGGCGAGCGCTGCAGCCCGCACCCGCACAACTTCACCGACCGCATCATCCGCCCCGGCGACCAGGCGTACTTCGACGTGATCCACTCCTTCATGGGCTACCGGACCTGCTACTACCGCACCTTCGCGGTCGGGCGCGCGACCAAGCCGCAGATCGACGCCTACAAGCGCGCGCGGCAATGGATGGACGACGCGATCGAGATGCTCAAGCCCGGGGTGAGCTCGGACAAGGTGGCGGAGATGTTCCCGAAGTCCACCGAGATCGGCTTCGAGACCGAAATGGCCGCCTTCGGGCTGAACTTCTGTCACGGGCTCGGGGTGGGGCTGCACGAGCGGCCGCTCGTCTCGCGGCTCAACTCGTTCAAGGATCCCTACGAGCTGAAGGCCGGGATGGTGTTCGCGGTGGAGACGTTCTGCCCCGCGACCGACGGCGTCTCGGCGGCCCGCATCGAGGAGGAGGTGGTGCTCACGCCGACCGGCGCCAAGATCATCACCCTCTATCCGGCGAACGAGCTGCCGATCGGGAATCCCTATTAGAGCGCGACGATGACCGACGTGAAGAGCCTCAAGCTCGGCTGGATCGGCACCGGCCGCATGGGCTTCGAGATGGCCGCGCGGCTCGCCAAGGGCGGCGCGGACGTGCTCGCGTGGAACCGCACCCGCGCGAAGGCCGAGCCCCTCGAGAAGTACGGCGCGCGGATCGCCAAGGCGCTGCCCGAGCTCGCCGCCCGGGACATCGTGTTCTGCATGGTTTCCACCTGGGACGACGTGAAGGAGGTGATCGCCGGGGCCGCGGGGCTGCTGTCCGCGGCGGCGAAGCCGCGCATGGTGGTCGAGTGCTCGTCGATCTCGCTCGAGGGGTCGGCGGAGCTGCGGGCGATGCTCGCCGCGCGCGGGATCGAGTATCTCGCCGCGCCGGTGAGCGGCAACGCCAAGGTGATCAAGGCCGGCAAGCTCACGTTCGTGGTGTCGGGTCCGCAGGCGGCGTACGAAGCCGCCCGCCCGTTCCTCGATCTGATCGGCCAGGGCTCGAGCTACGTCGGCGACGGGGAGCTCGCGCGGATCGCCAAGATCTGCCACAACGTGCTGCTCGGCGTGATCACCCAGTCGCTCGCCGAGATCACGATCCTCGCGCAGAAGGCGGGCATGCCGCGGCACGCGTTCCTCGACTTCCTCAACAAGAGCGTGATGGGCTCGACGTTCACCCGCTACAAGGCTCCGGCGTTCGTGAACCTCGACTTCAGCGTGACGTTCACGCCGCACCTGCTGCGCAAGGACATGGACCTCGGGCTCGACGCCGGCCGCCGGTTCGAGGTCCCGATGCCGCTCGCGTCGGCGACGCGCGACCTGATTCAACAGATGATCGGCCACGGCCTGACCGAGCAGGACTTCGCGACGCTGCTCGTGATGCAGGCGCGGGCCGCGGGAATCGAGCTTCAGTCGGAGAAAGCGGAGGTGGGAGATGGGTTGTCTTAGGTTGCTCGCCGCCGGCTGCGCGGCGTTTCTCGTTGCCGGGACGGCGCTCGCGCAAGGCGCCTACCCGAACAAGCCGGTGCGGCTGATCATCGCGTTCACCCCCGGCAGCTCGACCGACATCGTGGGCCGCGCCGTGGCCGCGAAGCTCGCGGAGTTCTGGGGCCAGCCGGTGGTGGCCGAGAACCGCGTCGGCGCCGGCGGGAGCATCGGCTCGGCGGTGGTGGTGAAGTCGGCGCCCGACGGCTACACGCTGCTCGCCAACTCCTCGGCGCACGTGGCGAACCCGGGGATCTACGCGAACCTGCCGTACGACACGCTGAAGGACTTCACCAACCTCGCGCCGCTCGCCGGTGGGCCGAACGTGCTGATCGTGGGGCAGGAGTCGGGGTGGAAGACGTTCGCGGATTTCGTCGCCGCGGCCAAGGCCAAGCCGGGACAGCTGAACTTCTCCTCGGCTGGGGTCGGCAGCGGCACGCACTTCAACCTGGAGAAGCTCAAGCTCATGGCCGGCATCGACGTGACGCACGTGCCCTACAAGGGCACGCCCGAGGCGATCGCCGACACCATCGCCGGACGGGTCTGCTGCTACTTCGCGCCGATCAACGCCGCGGTGCCGCACATCAGGGGCGGCAAGGCGGTCGCGCTCGCCGTGTCGAGCCTCAAGCGCTCGAGCCTGCTCCCGGACGTGCCGACGATCGCGGAGTCCGGCGTGCCGAAGTTCGACTACACGCTCTGGATCGGCCTGTGGGGCCCGCCCGGCATGCCTGCCGACCTCGTCGACAGGATCAACAAGGACGTGAACCGCGCGCTCGCGAGCCCCGACCTCAACGACCGGCTGGTGAAGCTCGGCACGCTGCCGATGAGCATGTCGTCGGCCGAGTTCACGCAGTTCATCCGGGCCGAGGTCGAGGACACGGCACGCGTCCTCAAGGCCGCCGGCATCAAGCCGCAGTGACGCGCCGAGGAAACGCGGCGCGTCATCCCCGCGAAAGCGGGGATCCGGGAATCTGAGAGGAGCAGGACCTTTATGCCGAAACAGCGCATCAGCTACGTCGACCCGGGACGCATGGACGCGGAGATGCAGAAGGAGATGGACCGTTGCCGGCGCGAGGGCACGCCGCGGCCGGAGAGCTCCGCCGTGCGGGCGCACGTGCCGGCCTGCTTCTGGGCGTTCGCCAACTCCTGGCGCGACATCTTCAAGAACGGCGTCTGCGACCATGCGATCAAGGAGCTCTGCCGGCTGTACGTCTCCCGCTCGGTCCAGTGCGACTACTGCGGGAACCAGCGCTCGATCCAGGCGCGCGCCAAGGGCGTCGCCGAGGACGACGTGCGCGACCTGCTCGACTTCGAGAAGTCGATACGCTACGGCGAGCGGCAGAAGGCGGCGCTCGCGTACGCGGAGGCGATCACCTGGCGGCTCGACACCGACGATGCGTTCTGGGAGCGCCTCTACCGGCACTTCACGGAACCCGAGCTCGTCGAGCTCGGCTGCTTCATCGCCCTCACCATGGGGCAGCAGAGCTGGCTGAGGCTCCTCAACATCGACCACCACCAGGTGCTCGCCGGGACCGCCGCGTCGATGGCCCCCGGCTACGAGAGCGCCGAGGCGCTCGCGGCGTCGAAGGCGGCGGGCGACTACTGGGCGCGCAAGGCGGCCGAGCCGAGGAAGGACGCAGCCTGACCGGGCGCGTGATCCACTTCAAAGGAGGGAGTCATGAGAACGACGAAAACGGCGATCGCGGCGGCGGCGGCCGCGGCGCTTTGCGCGGCCGCTCCGGCGGCGCTCGGGCAGGCCGCGAACTATCCCGCCAAGGCGATCAGGATGATCGTGCCCTTCACCCCGGGCAGCGCGACCGACGTGATGGGCCGGCTCGTGGGCGAGCGACTCACCGCGGCCTGGGGCCAACCGGTCATCGTGGAGAACAAGCCGGGGGCGGGCGGGAGCATCGGCATCCGGGAGACCGCGCGCGCCGAGCCCGACGGCTATACGGTCGTGATCGTCTCCTCCGGGCATGCGGTGAACCACGTGCTCTACAAGGATCTCGGCTACGACACCCTCAAGGACTTCGCCGGCGTCGCGCTGCTCGGCAGCCTGCCGAGCGTGCTGATCGTGCCGCCGACGCTCGGCGTGAAGACGGTCAAGGAGCTCGTCGATGCGGCGAAGGCCAAGCCGGGCCAGTTCAACTACGCGACGGCGGGAGTCGGGAGCGGCGCGCACGTCAGCATCGAGAAGTTCAACGTCGCCACCGGGATCAAGGCGGTGCACGTTCCGCTGAAGGGCACGCCGCCGATCCTCGCCGAGACGATGGCCGGTCGCATCCAGTACGCCTACGTGCCCGCCGTGTCGGGCATGGGGGTGATCAAGGACGGCAAGGTGACGCCGCTCGCCGTGAGCACGCGCAAGCGCATCGACGCGCTGCCGAACGTGCCCACCGTCGCGGAGGCCGGCTACCCGGACGCCGAGAACACCTTCTGGGTCGCGATGCTCGCGCCGGGGAAGACGCCGCGCGACATCGTCGCGAAGCTCAACGCCGAGGTGAACCGCATCCTGCAGGCGCCGGAGATGAAGGACCGGCTCGCCAAGCTCGGCACCGAGTCGATGGCGATGACCCCCGAGGAGTTCGACAAGTTCGTCGCGAGCGAGTATCGCGAGCTCGGCGACGTGATGGTCAAGGCCGGGCTGAAGCCCCAGTGAGTGCGTAGCTTCACCTACAGCCAGCTTCCCGGGCGCGTCGTCTTCGGCGTCGGCGCGGTCGAGGAGCTGCCGCGGGAGATCGAGCGGCTCGGCGCCAAGCGCGCGCTCGTGCTGTCGACGCCCGAGCAGCGCGCCCAGGCCGAGGACATCGCGCGCCGGCTGGGGAGCCGCGCCGCCGGCATCTTCGCGCGCGCGGTGATGCACGTCCCGATCGAGACCGCGCGGGAAGCGCGGGCGGAGGCGAAGCGGATCGGCGCCGACTGCGCGGTGACGATCGGCGGCGGGTCGACCACCGGCCTCGGCAAGGCGATCGCGCTCGAGTCGGAGCTCCCGATCCTCGCGATCCCGACCACCTACGCCCGCTCGGAGATGACGCCGATCTTCGGCATCACCGAGGGCGGGACGAAGAAGACCGGCCGCGACCCGCGCGTGCTCCCCAAGACGGTGATCTACGACCCGACGCTCACCCTCGGGCTGCCGGTCGGGCTCTCGGTGACGAGCGGGATGAACGCCGTCGCGCACGCCGCCGAAGGGCTGTACGCCCAGGACGCGAACCCGATCATGTCGCTGCTCGCCGAGGAGGGCATCGGCGCGCTCGCGCGCGGATTGCCGCGCGTCGTGAAGAGCCCCCAGGACCTCGAGGCGCGGTCCGATTGCCTCTACGGGGCGTGGCTGTGCGGCGCGGTGCTCGGCGTGGTCGGCATGGCCCTGCACCACAAGCTCTGCCACGTGCTCGGCGGCACCTGGAACCTGCCGCACGCCGAGACCCACACCATCGTCCTGCCGCACGCGATCGCCTACAACGCGCCCGGCGCGCCCGAGGCGATGCGCCGCATCGCCCGCGCGCTCGAGGCGCCGAGCGCCGCGCACGGCCTGTACGACCTCGAGCGCGCGCTCGGCGCGCCGCTCGCGCTCAAGGACATCGGCATGCCGGGCGGCGAGCTCGACCGCGCGGCCGAGCTCGCCTGCGCCGCGCCGTACTGGAACCCGCGGCCGATCGAGCGCGCGGGCGTCCGCAAGCTCCTTGACGACGCCTACTCCGGGCGGAGGCCCGCGTGAACGAAGCTACGGTCGCCGCAACCGACCCGCGAGTCGCCTCGACGATCGCGCATTGGGCCCCGCGCTTCGTCGCGAACGGCGTGTTGCTCACCGATTTCCAGGAAGTGACCGGGAGCATCGCGCGCTGGGAGGACTGGTGCCGCGCCTGGTGCGAGCGCGCGGCCGTGCACGAGCGCCTCGGTCGCGAGGCGCTGGCGCAGGGCTGGCAGCTCACCGCCGGCGAGCATCTCGCGCGCGCGGCGGTGTACTACCACTTCGCGAAGTTCCTGTTCGTGATCGACCCGGACCAGCTGCGCGCGGCGCACGCGAAGGCGGTCGAGTGCAAGCGGCTCGCGCTGCCGTACCTGCGTCCGCCGGGGGAGCGGGTCGCGATCCCGTTCGAGGGGCGCGAGCTCGCCGGCGTGCTGCGCAAGCCGCCCGGCGACGGCCGCCCCCCGGTCGTCATCATGATCTCGGGCCTCGACTCCACCAAGGAGGAGATGGACGCCTACGAAGCGCCGTTCCACGCCCGCGGCATGGCGACGCTCGCGTTCGACGGCCCGGGCCAGGGCGAGGCGGAATACGACCTCGCGATCCGCGGCGATTTCGAGGTGCCGGTGAAGGCGGTCGTCGATTGGTTGCAGAAGCGCACCGACGTCGACGGCGAGCGGATCGGCGCGTGGGGTGTAAGCCTCGGCGGCTACTACGCGCCGCGGGCGGCGGCCTACGAGCCGCGGATCAAGGCGTGCATCTCGCTCTCGGGACCGTACGATTGGGCGGAGATTTGGGGCGAGCTCCCACTCCTCACCCGCGAGGCGTTCCGGTTCCGCAGCCACAAGCGGACCCAGGACGAGGCGCTCGAGCACGGGAGAAGCCTGACGCTCAAGGAGGCGGCGCGCCGGATCGCCTGCCCACTGTTCGTGGTGGGCGCGAAGCTCGACCGGCTGATCCCGTACGCGCACGCCGAGCGGATCGCCGCCGAGGCGCGCGGGCCGGTCGAGTTGCTGGTGGTCGAAGACGGCGGGCATAATGCCAACAACCGCCCCTACCGCTACCGGAGCCGGAGCGCGGACTGGATGGCGGGCGAGCTCGGCCTGCCGAGGCGATGACCCACTTGGAGGAGCCCAATGCGCCAGTTCACCGAAGACACCCTCACCGACGCCGTCATCGCGCGCCTGAAGGACGTCCGGGACCCGCGCTTCAAGCAGATCGTGACGAGCCTGGTCAAGCATCTGCACGCCTTCGCCCGCGACGTCCAACTCACCGAGGAGGAGTGGTTCGAGGGCATCAAGTTCCTCACCGCCACCGGCCAGAAGTGCGACGACAAGCGCCAGGAGTTCATCCTGCTCTCCGACGTGCTCGGCCTGTCGATGCTCGTGGTCGCGCTGAACCACCGCATGCCGCCCGGCGCCACCGAGGCGACGGTGCTCGGGCCGTTCTTCGTGCACGGCGCGCCGGAGTTCGAGTTCGGCGCCGACTTCACCAAGAACGCGAAGATCGACGGCGAGCCGACCTGGGTGAGCGGGAAGGTGCTCTCGATCGAGGGCCAGCCGATCCCCGGCGCGACGATCGACGTCTGGCAGGCGCGGGGGAACGGGGTCTACGACATCCAGGAGCCCGAGAGCGAGTTCGAGCTGCGCGGGCGGTTCAAGAGCGACGCCCATGGCCGCTATGCCTTCCGCACTTACAAGCCGAAGTTCTACGGCGTGCCGATCGACGGCCCGGTCGGCGATCTCCTGAAAGCGATGGGACGCCATCCGATGCGCCCGGCGCACATGCATCTGATCGTCGCGGCGCCGGGCTATCAGCAGGTGATCACGCACGCCTTCGTCAAGGGCGATCCGTACCTCGATTCGGACGCGGT
>Ga0187892_10002640_pt1 | contig 35035 bp, 37 predicted proteins | sample MA1701073metaG_FD_139345 | JGI IMG/M metagenome (GOLD analysis project Ga0187892, IMG submission 139345) | Bio-ooze microbial communities from a basaltic lava cave in the Kipuka Kanohina Cave System on the Island of Hawaii, USA - MA170107-3 metaG ... | reverse complement strand
CGACCGCGGTCGCCCGCGGCGACCTCTCGCGCAAGATCACGGTGGACGTGCGCGGCGAGATCCTGCAGGTGAAGGAGACCGTCAACACGATGGTCGACCAGCTCAACGCGTTCGCCTCCGAGGTGACGCGGGTCGCGCGCGAGGTCGGGACCGACGGCAAGCTCGGCGGCCAGGCGCAGGTGAAGGGCGTGAGCGGAGTGTGGAAGGACCTCACCGACAACGTCAACTCGATGGCGTCCAACCTCACCGCGCAGGTGCGCAACATCGCGGAGGTCGCCACCGCGATCGCCGACGGCGACCTCTCGCGCAAGATCACGGTCGACGTGAAAGGCGAGATCCTCGAGCTGAAGAACACCCTCAACACGATGGTGGACCAGCTGAACGCGTTCGCCTCCGAGGTGACGCGGGTCGCGCGCGAGGTCGGCACCGACGGCAAGCTCGGCGGACAGGCGCAGGTGCCCGGCGTGGCCGGCACCTGGAAGGGCCTCACCGACAACGTGAACCTGCTCGCCGCCAACCTCACGACCCAGGTGCGCGCGATCGCCGAGGTCACCATCGCGGTCACCCGGGGCGACCTCACCCGGTCGATCCAGGTGCACGCGAGCGGGGAGGTCGCGGAGCTCAAGGACTACATCAACGCCATGATCGGCAACCTCCGCGGAACCACCGAGCGGAACACCGAGCAGGACTGGCTGAAGACCAACCTCGCCAAGTTCGGCGGCATGATGCAGGGCCAGCGCGACCTGCTGACGGTCGCGCAGATGCTCCTGTCGGAGCTCGCCCCGCTCGTCGGCGCGCAGCAGGGCGTGATGTACGTCAAGGACGACGAGGACGGCACGCCGTTCTTCAAGCAGCTCGCCGGCTACGCCGACGATCCCCCCGAGGGCGCCGCGCGCCGGTACCGGATCGGCGAGGGCCTGGTCGGCCAGTGCGCGATCGAGCGCCAGCGGATCCTGCTCGGCGACATCCCGGACGAGTCGATCCGCATCGGCGCGGGGCTGGTGAGCGCGCGCCCGCAGAACGTGATCGTGCTGCCGGTGCTGTTCGAGGACGAGGTGAAGGCGGTGATCGAACTCGCCTCGCTCTCGCGCTTCACCGCCTCGCATCTCGGGCTCCTCGAGCAGCTCACCGGCTCGATCGGCATCGTGCTGAACACGATCGAGGCGACGATGCGCACCGAGGGCCTGCTCAAGCAGTCGCAGGAGCTCGCCGCCGAGCTGCAGGCGCAGCAGAAGGAGCTGCAGCAGACCAACGAGGAGCTGGGGCAGAAGGCGCAGCAGCTCGCGGCGCAGAACGCCGAGGTCGAGCGCAAGAACCAGGAGATCGACCAGGCCCGCCGCGCGGTGGAGGAGAAGGCGGCCGAGCTCGCGCTCACCTCGCGCTACAAGTCCGAGTTCCTGGCGAACATGTCGCACGAGCTGCGCACGCCGCTCAACTCGATCCTGATCCTCGGCCAGCAGCTCGGCGACAACGCCGACGGCAACCTCTCGCCGAAGCAGATCGAGTTCGCGAAGACGATCCACGGCGCCGGCACCGACCTGCTGAACCTCATCAGCGACATCCTCGACCTCTCCAAGATCGAGTCGGGGACGGTGACGGTCGAGACCGAGGAGCTGCCGTTCGCCGGCCTGCGCGAGACGATCGAGCGCAACTTCCGCCACATCGCCGAGTCGCGCAAGCTCGCGTTCACGAGCGAGCTCGACGCCCGGCTCGGACGCGCGATCACCACCGACTCGAAGCGGCTGCTGCAGGTGCTGAAGAACCTGCTGTCCAACGCCTTCAAGTTCACCGACGCGGGCGGCGTGCGGTTCGAGGTCGCGACCGCGGAAGGCGGCTGGAGCCCGGATCATCCGGTGCTCAGCCAGGCCGGGACCGTGGTGCGCTTCTCGGTCAGCGACACCGGCATCGGCATCCCGCCGGAGAAGCAGAAGATCATCTTCGAGGCGTTCCAGCAGGCCGACGCCGGCACCTCGCGCCGCTACGGCGGCACCGGCCTCGGCCTGGCGATCAGCCGCGAGCTCGCGCACCTCCTCGGCGGCGAGATCCGGCTGCACAGCGCGCGCGGGCGCGGGAGCACGTTCACGCTCTTCCTGCCGCTCGGCTACGTCGGCCCGGCCTACGCGAAGGCGCTGGGGCTGCAGGCTGAAGCGCGCGCGCCGTTCCAGCCGATCGTGCTGCCGGCCCCGCGGCCCGAGCAGGTGGCCGACGACCGTGAGGCGATCGAGAGCGGCGACGCGGTGCTGCTGATCGCCGAGGACGACCCGCACTACGCGCGCGTGCTCGCCGGCCTCGCGCGCGAGCGCGGCTTCAAGGTGCTGGTGGCGATGCGCGGCGCGGACGCGCTCGAGCTCGCGCGCAAGCACCTGCCGACCGCGATCTCGCTCGACATCTTCCTGCCCGACATGCTCGGCTGGACGGTGCTGAGCCAGCTCAAGCAGGACCCGGCGACCCGCCACATCCCGGTCCAGATCATCACCGTGGAGGAGGAGCGCCAGCACGGGCTCGAGCGCGGCGCGTTCGCCTACCTCAACAAGCCGCTCACGACCGAGGGGCTCGCCGCCGCGTTCGACCGCATCAAGCGGTTCGCCGCGCCGCAGGTGCGGCGCCTGCTCGTGGTGGAGGACAGCCCGGCCGAGAGCCGCTCGGTGGTCGAGCTGATCGCGCACGACGACGTCGAGATCGTCACCGCCGCGACCGGGGCCGAGGCGCTCGCCGCGCTCCGCGCGCAGGCGTTCGACTGCGCGGTGCTCGATCTGCGCCTGCCCGACATCTCGGGCACGGACCTCCTCGCGCAGATCCACGAGGACGAGGGGCTGCGGGACGTGCCGATCGTGGTGTTCACCGGCAAGGAGCTCGCCGAGGACGAGGCCGCCGCCCTGCGGCGCGTGGCGAAGAGCATCGTGCTGAAGGGCGTGCAGTCGCCCGAGCGCCTCTTCGACGAGACCGCGCTCTTCCTGCACCGGGTGATCGGCGAGCTCCCGGAGGCGAAGCGGCGCCTGCTCGAGCGGCTGCACGCGAGCGACGAGGCGCTCGCCGGGCGCAAGGTCCTGGTCGTGGACGACGACGTGCGCAACATCTTCGCGCTGTCGAGCATCCTCGAGCGGCACGGCATGAACGTCCTCACCGCCACCACCGGCCAGGAGGCGATCGACCGGATCGAGCGCACGCCCGACCTCGCGCTCGTGCTGATGGACATCATGATGCCGGAGATGGACGGCTACGAGACGATGAAGCGCATCCGCAACGTGCCGCGCCTGCGGCTGCTGCCGATCGTGGCGCTCACCGCGAAGGCGATGAAGGGCGACCGCGAGCGCTGCCTCGAGGCCGGCGCGTCCGACTACATCGCGAAGCCGGTCAACACCGAGCAGCTGCTGTCGCTGCTGCGGATGTGGCTCTACCGATGAGCGGCGCGGACGAGCGCGTCGCGGTTCTGCTGGTCGACGACCAGCCGTCGCGACTCCTCAGCTACCGGGCGATCCTCGGCGACCTCGGCCTCGATCTCGTCGAGGCGAGCTCGGGCAGGGTCGCGCTGCAGCGGCTCATGGAGCGCGAGTTCGCGGCGGTCCTGCTCGACGTCAACATGCCCGACATGGACGGGTTCGAGACCGCGACCTTGATCCACAGCCACCCGCGCTACGAGCGCACGCCGATCATCTTCGTGACCGCGGTGCACGTCACCGACCTCGACCGGCTGAAGGGCTACGAGCTCGGCGCGTTCGACTACGTGTACGTGCCGGTCGTTCCGGCGATCCTGCGGAGCAAGGTCCAGGTGCTCGCCGAGCTGCACGCGCAGCGCAAGAAGCTCGAGCGGCTGAACCGCACCCTCGAGCAGGCGAACGCGCAGCTCGCCGATGCGAACTCGACCCTGCAGGCGCAGCGCGCGCGCGAACTGCAGGCGCTCAACCGCACGCTCGAGCACGCCAACCTCGAGCTCGCCGAGGCGAACGCCGCGCTCGAGGCGGAGAACGCCGAGCGCCGGCGCGCGGAGGAGCGGCTGCGCGAGGCCGACCGGCGGAAGAACGAGTTCCTCGCCACGCTCTCGCACGAGCTGCGCAATCCGCTCGCGGCCATCGCGAACGCGGTGCGCTACGTCGAGGTCGCCACAGACGACCAGGCGGGGCGCGAGCAGGCGCGCGGGATCGCGGCGCGCCAGCTCGAGCACCTGACCCGGCTGATCGACGACCTCCTCGACGTGTCGCGGATCACCACCGGCCACATCGCGCTCCGCACCGAGCGCGTGGGGCTCGGCGAGGTGGTCGAGCGCGCGCTCGAGACGGTCGGTGCGCTCGCCGAGGCGCGGGGCCAGCGCCTCACCGTGCGGATCGACGAGCCGACGCCCGCGGTCGAGGGCGATCCGGTCCGGCTCGCGCAGGTGGTCGCCAACCTGGTCGGCAACGCGGTCAAATACGGCGGCGAGGGCGGCGAGATCGAGATCGCGGCCGGACGATCGGCGGCCGAAGGCGGGCCGTGCGCGTTCGTGGCCGTGCGCGACCGCGGCATCGGCATCGAGGCCGAGATGCTGCCCCGCGTGTTCGACCTCTTCAGCCAGGCGCCGCACGCGCGCGACGAGCGCGACGCGAGCCTCGGCGTCGGCCTCGCGCTGGTGCGCGAGCTGGTCGCGCTCCACGGCGGCAGCGTCCAGGCGTCGAGCGCGGGCCCCGGCGCGGGCGCGGAATTCGTGGTCCGGCTGCCGCTCGCCGCGGGCGAGGCGGCCGAGGCGGTCCAGGTGACGGCGCCGCGGCTCGCGGGCGCCGCCGCCCCCACGGCGGCGGCGCACCCGCGCCGCGTGCTCCTGGTCGACGATAACCGCGACGCCGCCGAGAGCCTTGCCCAGATCCTGCGGCTCTTCGGGCACGAGACCCGGCAGGCGTACAACGGCCGCGAGGCCCTCGCAGCGGCGCGCAGCCAGCGTCCCGACCTCGTGCTGCTCGACATCGGGATGCCGGACCTGAGCGGTTACGAGGTCGCGCGCCTGATGCGCGCCGAGCCGTCGCTCGCCGGTACGACGCTCGTCGCGCTCACCGGCTACGGCGCCGAGGAGGACCGGCGCCGCTCCCTCGCCGCCGGTTTCGACGACCACCTCGTCAAGCCGATCGACTTCGAGGATCTCGAGCGCATCCTCGCCGCGCCGGGGGAGTGCGCACCGGCGCGATCAGCCGCCGCCTGAACCAGTCAGCCGCACCGCGGCGCGGGCCGCCCGTCCGGATAGCTGCGCGGGAAGATGACCCGGAAGGTCGTGCCCTTCCCCTGCTCGGTGTGGAGCTCGATGCTCGCGTCGAGCAGCTCGCACAGCCGCTTCACGATCGCGAGCCCGATGCCCTCGCCGCCGTCGCTCGCCGGCGGCGCCGCGGACCGCGACGGCAGCAGCGGCGGCGGCTCGGCCTCGACCGAGGGCTCGCCCTCCGCCGCCGCCTGCTCGCCGACTTCCTGCGCCTCGTCGGTCGCGGCCCTCAGCGCGCGCTCGAGCGGCGACGCTGCGACCTTCTTCAGGCCCGGACCGGTGTCCTGGACGACGAGGACCCAACGCGCCTCCGGCTCGTCGGGGTCGGCCTCCCAGCTCACCGCGATGCCGCCGCGCTCGGTGTACTTCACCGCGTTCGCGATCAGGTTCTGCGCGACGCGGTAGGTCTTGACGCCGTCGCCTTCGACCGGGAGGTCGGCCGGGCCGGTGGCGAGGAGGCCGAGGCCGCGCCCTTCCGCGAACGGGCGCATCGCTTCGCACAGCTCGGCGAGGACCCGCGCCGCGTCGAACGGCTCGACCGTCCGCCGCTCGTGCCCCGCCTCGAGGCGGGCGAGGTCGATGAGGTCGTTCAGCAGCGCGTGCATCGTGCCGACCGAGCGCTGGAGCAGCGCGAGCGAGTGCGCCCGCGTGTCCGGCGTCGCCGCCTCGTGGTTCAGCACCGCGGTGGCGTTCTTGACGACGCCCAGCGTGCCGCGCAGGTCGTGGGCGGCCTCGCGCCAGGCCTCGGCGCGGCGCGTGCCGAGCGCGTTCAGCTCCGCGAGGGCGCCCTCGAGATCGCGGACGCGGGCCGCGGCCTCCGCGCGCTGGAGGCGCGCGTACTGGTCCGCGCTCTCGCACACGCCCTCGCCGCAGAGCTCGGCGAGCGCGCGCCGGGCGCGCGCCAGGTCGGCCTGATCGGCCTGCGGGTGGTCCGCGGTGAACTGCTCGAGCTCGTCCACGAGCACGACCTGGAGATGGCGCCATTCGCGCATCACCTCGCGCTGCTGATAGCCCTGCTGCCAGCGGTGCCGGCCGTGGCCGGCCGCGCCGTCGCGCTCGCCCGCCGCGGCCTCGGCGTGGTCGGAAGAATCGCGCGCGCGCAGCCGCTGCTCGAAGGCGTCGAGGACCTGCGGAATCTGGTCGAGGAACTGCGCGCGCGAGAGCACCGAGGCGGTCGCGAGCTGCGGGTCGGCGTCGGCCGCCTCGCGCCAGCGCTCGAGCAGCGCGTCGCGCCGTCCGGCGAAGTGCGCGGCCACGGTGTCGAGCGGTGTACTCCCGGGTGCCACCCGCATTCCCCCGCGCTGTTCCCGATCGTCGTTGGAAACGGCGCCGAGTCTAACGGTTTTAAACGGGCGCCGCGGTAGCTCCGCCCGACGCGTGTACGCGTTACCGGCGTTCCGTGCACGGAATCGCCCGGGCGGTCGGGCACGCAGGCTGCTGACAGGCTGGGCGAATCACCCTCCGCCGCCCGTCATGAAGATCCGCCGCTCCCGTGCGCTTCCGGAAGACCGCTGGCCCCCGCTCCTCCTGGGCGGGGTCCGGGTGCTGGTCGTGGAGGACGACGACGATCAGCGCGAGTTCCTCGTCGCATTGCTCGGTGCGGCGGGCGCGGTCGTCCGTTCCGCGGCGGCGGGGGGCGAAGCCCTGGCGACGCTCGCATGGTGGCGGCCCGCCGTCCTCGTGTCGGATCTCGGCCTGCCGGACGGCGACGGCTACGCGTTGCTGGAAGCGGTCCGCGCGCAGCATGGCGCCGATCGTCTCCCCGCCGTCGCGGTCACCGGCCAGTCCGCGCCGGCGGATCGCCGGCGCGCGCTGCGCGCCGGATTCCAGGCGCACCTGGTGAAGCCGGCCGATCCCGATCGGCTGATTCTCGTGATTGCCGGCCTCGCCCGCACCGGTACGCCGGTCGCAGTCGAGCCGGCCCGCTGACCCCCGCTCGTGTCCCTGCTCCTCGAGGAGCTCACCGGCGGCTTCCCGCAGTGGAGCGAGCTCGCGCGCATCCTCCTCCGCCTCGCCGCCGCGGTCCTGCTGGGCGCGGTGATCGGCCTCCAGCGCGAATCGGTCGGCGCCGCCGCCGGCCTGCGCACCCACATGCTGGTGACGCTCGGCGCCACGGTGTTCGTGCTGGCGCCGCTCAGCGCGGAGATGTCGTCCGACCAGATATCGAGGATCGTCCAGGGCATTGCGACCGGTATCGGATTCATCGGCGGCGGGGCGGTGCTCAAGCTTGCCGCCGAGCGGGAGATCGTCGGCCTGACGACCGCGGCGAGCATCTGGCTCGCCACCGCGGTCGGCGTCGCGGTCGGGATGGGCCGGCTCGGCCTCGCCGCGATCGTCGTCGCCCTGAGCTGGGTGATTCTCGCGATCCTCGGCCGCTGCTCGCGCCACCCTTGAGCGGGATCAGACCCGCACGAGCGCGCCCTCGCTCCGGGCGTGCCGCCGGGCGACGAACGCGATGATGCTCGGCTCGGGCGGCAGATCGATCAGCGCGAAGTAGAGCGCCTCGCCGTCGCCGAGCGTCCGGCCGTGGAAGAGGAGCCCCATCGCCTCGCTGCCGCGGACCGCGCCGCGAAGGTACAGATCGAAGAGCAGCGCGATCAGCCGCGCCGGAAAGCTCTCGAGTTCGCCCCCGTGCTCGTACACGCGCAGATCGCGCACGCGCCGGGCATCGAGGCCGAACGCCGCGAGGAACGCGGTGCTGCGGAAGAGCGGACGCTCGGTGCCGTCGATCGCCAGCCGCAGTTCCGGCGCCGGCGGCGGTGCAGGGTCCCGCGTGAGGCGCGGCTCGTCTGGCCCGATGTCGTGCAGCTTCACCAGCGTGACGAGTACGGCGAGCGCGAAGCCGCACAGGCCGAGCAGGGCTCCCAGGAAGAAGGCGTCCGTCATGAACGGTTCGCGCGCCGCCCGGGGGCGGCGCGCGCTTCCGATCCTGCGCTAGCGCTACTTCTTCTTGTTGGCCGAATCCTCGAGCTTCTGGCCGCCGCGCTGGATGTCCTCGCCGAGACCGGACATCGTGTTGCACGCACCAAGCGCCAGAGTCACGAGCACCGCAAAAACGATCCGCTTCATGTCGCTTCTCCTCAGTTGGCCACGCCGACGGGGCGCGAGTGCCCGTCCAGGAGCAACCGCCGTGCCCCGGGCACGCCCGCTGCTCCGGTCATTCCTGTCCACTGGAGGCTCCATGACCCGACCCAAACCCGGAGAAACGCCGGCGAACCCGCAGTCCGGCGAACCCGAACCGCAGCGCCGCGGACCCGACGTGTGGCCCTTCGAGGTGCCCGAAACCCAGCGCGAGCGCATCCCGGTGGAACCGGTGGGCGACGAGCGCGAGCGCGGCGAGCGCCCGGCGCCCGACTGAAGCCGCTACCGCCGCGCCGTCCTGCGGCGCGGCACGCGCTTCTTCGCCGTCGATTTCCGCGGCACTTTCGCGCCCGCGCGGCGCGCCTCGGACAATCCGATCGCGATCGCCTGTTTGCGGCTGGTGACTCGCTTGCCGGAGCCTCCGCTTCGCAACGTCCCGCGCTTGCGTTCGCGCATCGCGCGCTGCACTTTTTCGTGCGCTTTCCTGCCGTATCGGGCCACGCGCGTTCTCCGGTTGCTGCTCCGACTGTCCTGGCTAGCGCCGCGCCTGGTAGAGCGGCATCACCTTCTCCGCGTAGACCGCGAGGTCGGCCTGCCGCGTCTCGCTCGCCGGGTGGGTGGAGAGGAACGCCGGCGGCCCGGCGCCGGCCGCCTTGTCCATCTTCTGCCAGAGGGTCACCGCGGCGCGCGGGTCGTAGCCGGCGCGCGCGGCGAGCTCGACGCCGATCCGGTCGGCCTCGACCTCGTGGCCGCGCGAGTTCGGGAGGTTGAGGGTGACTTCGAGGGCGAGCTGGGCGAGGTCGACGCCGCCCTGGCCGACGCCCGCGGCCGCGCCCAGCACGCCGAGGACGAGGCCCTGGGTGACCGCGCGCGAGGCGCGCTCGCGGCCGTGCTCGCGCAGCGCGTGGGCGATCTCGTGACCGATCACCGCCGCCAGCTCGGCGTCGCTGAGCTGCAGGCGCTCGATCATGCCGCTGTACACCGCGATCTTCCCGCCGGGCATGCACCAGGCGTTGATGTCCTTCACGTCGATCACGTTCACTTCCCACGCCCACTTCTGCGCATCGGGCCGGAACACCGGCGTCTGCGCGATCAGCCGCTGCGAGATGCTCCGCACGCGGGCGGTCTGCGCGGCGTCGGTGTTGAGGACGCCCTTGGCGCGCGCCTGCGCGAGCACCTGCGCGTACGCTTCCCGGGCGCCCTCGTTGATGTCCTCCGCGCTCACGAGCGGGGACATCGACTGCCGCCGCTCGACCCCCACCACGCCAGATTCCGTCGTCTCGACGCTCGCGCAGGCCGCGGCCAGTGCCACTGCGGCGAGGGCGATGAGCCGGCGCGCAATAAGTGTGGCGCCAGGCAATTTTTGCCGGATGGGGGGCGGCAGCAAGGGTGGCAGCAGCATGGGAATGCTCCTCGAAGCGCTGAGAGACCGCTCGCTTCCTGCAGCTTCCGTGCCCGCCCCGGCACGCCGCTTGCAGACCGGCAGCAGCCCTTCACCGGAGATCGCCATGTTCGCCGCCCGCTTGATCGCCACCCTCGCACTCGCGTCCGCCGCCGGCGCGCTCGTCGCACAGGTGACGCCGGATGTGCGCACCCCGAGCGTCCGCACCGGCGGCATCGGCGAGGAGGAGCGGCGCACGCTCGAAGCCGACCCGCGCTACAACCTCAAGCTCATCGCCGCGAACCGGGCGGGGCAGTACCTCGCCGACGTCGACGTCATCGTCGTCGACGAGCGCGGCGCGCGGGTCGTCACCGCCCGCATGGCCGGCCCGTGGCTGCTCGCGGAGCTTCCCCCCGGTCGCTACCGCGTGACCGCGGTCTACGACGGCTCGATGCGCGTTCGCGACGTGATCGTCGGCCGCGGCGGCCGGCAGGAGATCGTCCTGCACTGGGACGCGCCGGGGGTGCAGTGACGGTCCGCGCCGGCCGCATCGCCATCGCGCTCCTGCTGTGCGGCGCTGCGGCGAACGCGCCGGCCGCAGGCCGGCCGGTCGCGCTGGAGCTGGAGCAGATCGACGCCGAGTTCGACGCCGCCCGCGAACGCTGCCACGACTACGCCGGGCAGGCGCGAAACGTCTGCGACGCCGAGGCGCGCGCGGCACGGCGGATCCGCAAGGTCGAGCTGGCCGCGCGGGAGCTCGGTACGACCAAAGGCTGGTACGACGCCCAAATCGCGCGCGCGGAAGCCGAGTTCGACGTCGCGAAGGAGCGCTGCGGCACCCGCGCCGGCGCCGAGCGCGAGGCCTGCGTGGCCGAGGCCCGGGCGCGGGAAGCGCAGGCGAAGGACGAGGCGCGGCGCGCGCGCAACGCCGCCGAGGGGCAGGGCGGCGGTTCGCCGCGGAAATGACGCCCGCGGCCGATCAGGCGGCGTCGCGCTCGGGCACGAGCTCGCGGACGAGCACGATCAGCACGACGCTCAGCGGCACGCCGAGCACCGCGCCCGGCAGCCCGAACAGCACGCCGAAGACGACCACCGACAGCACACCCACTGCGGGCGGCAGCGCGACCGCCCACCGCTGCACGAGCGGGGTCAGAAGGTAGCCCTCCAGCTGCTGGATCGCGAAGTAGAGCAGGGCGACGTAGAGCGCGGTCGCCGGATCGCGGGTGAACGCGATCAGCACCGCCGGCACAGCCGCGGCGATCGGACCGAGGAACGGGACGAACTCGAGCAGGCCGGCGATGATCGCGAGCGAGAAGGCGAGCGGCACGTCGAGCGCCCACAGGCCGAGGAACGTCGCGACGCCGACGGCGAGCATCGCGAGCGCCTGGCCGCCCAGCCACTTGCGCAGCGCCGCTCCCGACTCGTCGAGCGCGGCGGCGGCGCGCGCCCGGTGGCGCCCGGGCACGAGCTGGAGCAGCCCCCGCCGGTACAGGCCCGGATCGGCGGCGAGGTAGATCCCGAGCACCAGCACGAGCAGCACGTTCGCCGCGGCGCCGAGCGTCGTCATCGCGGCGCCGAAGAGCTTCATCACGGATTCGGTCCCGTCGACCGAGGCGAACGAGTCGAGCACGGTCCGGCCGAGGGTGCTCGCCGCCAGCCATTCGCGCAGCTTGGCGAGCGCGGCCGGAAGCTGCCGCAGCAAGTCGTTGAACTGGCTCGCCAGCGTGCCGCCCATCGACCAGGCGAGGAGACCGAACGCGACGAGGATCGCGAGGATCGCGACCGGCAGCGCGAAGCGGTGGCCGAGCGGCGTCCGGCGCGCGAGCAGCCCGGCGAACGCCTTGAGCCCGACCGCCAGAAGAACGCCCGCGAACGCCATCAGCAGCACGTCGGACGCGCGCCACAGTGCGAGCGCGAGCGCCGCGATCGCGGCAACGACGGCGACCCGGGAGAGGAAGCCGGGCTCCGGACGTTCGCCCGCGTCTGCGGAATCGGGCCGCGGCTTGAGTACGCGCGCGGCCACGGCGCGCTACCTGCCCGGTGCGAGCGCCGAGCGGTGCTCGTGCGCTGCCTGGCAGGGGCTGCACCGCAGGGCGGTGGGCACCACGCGCAGCCGCGCGTCGCCGATCTCGAGCCCGCATTCGGCGCACTCGCCGTAGCGCCCGTCGTCGAGACGGCCGAGCGCGGTCCGGAGCTCGCCGGCCTCGCGCGCGTCGCGCTGCATCAGCGCCGTGCGGACGTCGTTCCGCTCGACGACGACGGCCTCGTCGCCCGCGTCGCGGACCTCGCCGGCGCTCGCCGCCACGGTTTCCTCCGGCGCCTGGACCCGTTCGCCGGCGAGCTTCTCGCGCAGCTCGCCGAGGCGCGCCCGGAGGCGCGCGCGCAACGCGCCGCGTTCACGGTCGCTGGAATCGATGGTTGCCGGCATGCGCTCCTCCTCTTCCGCTCGCGCGCGCGGCCGGATGGCCGCGCGACCGTCCGAGGCGAGCAACGCGCGTTCCCGGGCGGCTCGGAACGCCGGTTGCTTCGACGCGAGTCCGTGCCGGCGCTTCCTGCGCCGCCCGCGGACCACCCGATGGAGGACTACCGTGGCAATCATTCGCAAGACGAGCCGGGCGCAGGCGCCCGGCGAGAGCGGCAAGCCGGACGGGAAGCGGAACGACGGCAAGCGCGATGCGCCGATCGCGGACCGCGGCGAACTGGGCGAGGGCAACTACCGGGCCTCGCGCGAGTACAACGAAGCGACGCGCCGGTTCGTGAAATCGGGCCGGGTGGCGGACGCGGCGCGCGACGCCGCGCCGAAATCGGCGGACGATGCCGCCGCGCTCGAAGCGGCGGAGCGGACCGGCCGGGAACGCGCCAAGGGCGGCGATCCGGTCGACCCCGTCCCCGCGACCCCGCGCGCCGGCGGCCGGGGCCGCTGAACCGGCGCCCCCACACTATGTATAGGGCGGGGCGGAGTCGGTAATTCCTGCCTCGCCCGGCAACGGTTACCGCGGCGGTAGAGGCGCGGAGGAAATACCCGGCGGGCACGCCGGTTGCAGAGGACGAGGTGCTTCCACCCGCACGGGCGCGGACGCCAGCGTCGCACCGGAGCCCTGCTCCGCGACCCGCCCCGCGTTCCGTGCGGGTGGCGTTCCCACCATCGATCGAGGAGTACACCCATGCAGAACCCCCGGCAATCCCAACCCGGTCAGTCGCAGCAGGCCGACGAAACGCATCCCCCGTCGCAGCAGCCCGGCGGCGACGTCGTCAATCCCCGGCCGGCACCCGGCACGAGCCGCGACCCGCTCGTCCACCCCGGCGATCAGCCGGACATCCTGCCCGACGTCCTCGCGGACGAGCGCCAGCCCCCCGGCAGCAAGAAGGGCTCGCCGGCCGTGGGTGGCCAAGGCAACGCCAAACCGACCCCGTAACGGAGGACCCATGATGAAACTCCAGCTCCTTGCCGCGGCTGCCGCGGCCGCTACCCTCGCGCTCGCCGGATGCGACCGCGACAATCCCCGCGTGACCCCCGACCGCCCGGCCGTGACGCCGCCGCAGTCGACCGCGCCAGCCACACCGCCGGCCGCCGACCGCACGGTCGGCGAGGCGGCGGGCGACGCCGCCGTGACCGCGAAAGTCAAGGCCGCGCTGCTCGCCGAGAAGGGCGTCGACGGGATGAGAATCAACGTCGACACGCGCGACGGCAACGTCGTCCTCCGCGGCAACGTGCCCGAGCCGGCGCAGGTCGAGCGCGCGAGCCAGGTGGCGCGCGGAATCGAGGGCGTCAAAGCGGTCGACAACCAGCTGCGGGTCGGCGCGAGCTGACCTCCGGGCGCGGCGCCGAGGCTCGCACGCCCCGGCGCCGCGGCTTCCACTACCCCGCGGACCATGCGCGTTCGCCACCTGCTCGTCGCGCTTGGGATCGCGGCCGCGGCGTGTACCGGCTTGCCGGTGCTCGATGCGCCGGCGCGGAAAGCGACCGCGACCGAGCCGGGTGGCGCAGTCACCGCAGCCGCGCTCGGGCGGCCCGAGTCCGCGGGCGACGCCGAGCTCCTCTCCCGTCACCTCGCGCAGGTCGAGCAGGCGCTCGATGCGCCGCTCGTGCGGGGCAACGACGGCCTCCTCCTCGTCGACGGCCCCGCGACCCACCGCGCGATGTTCGAGGCGATCGGCCGGGCGCGCGATCACATCAACCTGCAGACCTACATCCTCGACGCCGAAGGCCCCGGCGAGCGGCTCGCCGAGCTCCTGATCCGCAAGCGCGGGCAGGGCGTGAAGGTGAGCGTGCTCTACGACAGCGTCGGGTCGATGAAGACGCCGAAGGAGTTCTTCGAGCGCCTGCGCGCGGCCGGCATCGCCGTGTGCGAGTTCAACCCGGTGAACCCGCTCAAATCGCCGCCGAAGGGCTGGCAGATCAACAATCGCGACCACCGCAAGATCCTGGTCGTCGACGGCCGCATGGCGTTCACCGGCGGGATCAACATCAGCGGCGTCTACTCCGCCGGCTCGTTCGGCTCGAACCGCCGCGCGCCCGCGCGCGACGAGGGCTGGCGCGACACGCACGTCGCGGTCCGCGGCCCGGTGGTCGCCCAGTTCCAGCGCGTCTTCCTCGCCGCGTGGGAGAGCCAGCGCTGCGGGGAGTTCGCGAAAGCCGCGTACTTCCCGCCCACCGGGGAGCGCGGGGAGTGGACGATGCGGGTCGTCGTCGGCGACCCGGAGACCGGGACGAGCCAGACCTACGTCGCGCTGCACAAAGCCATCGCGCAGGCCGATCGCCGGATCTGGCTGACCTACGGCTACTTCGTCCCCGACGAGGCGACGATCGCGGCGCTCCGGGACGCCGCCGGCCGCGGCGTCGACGTGCGGCTCGCGCTGCCCGGATTCAGCGACTTCTGGGCGCCGTTCTACGCCGGGCGCTCGCACTACGCCGGCCTGCTCGACGCGGGCGTGCGGATCTTCGAGCGGCGCGACGCGCTGCTCCACGCCAAGACCGCCGTGATCGACGGCGTCTGGTCGAGCGTGGGCTCGACCAACCTCGACTGGCGGAGCTTCGTCCACAACTACGAGGCGGACGTGATCGTGCTCGGCGCGCCGTTCGGCCGCGACCTCGAGCGGCTCTTCGCGCGCGACCTCGAAGCCTCCCATGAGATCACCGCCGAGGCGTGGTCGCAGCGCGGCCTCGGCGAGCGGGCACGCGAATGGCTTGCCCGCCGGTGGGAATACTTCCTTTGACCCTGCACGCGCAACCAGGAGCCGAGATGAACCAGCCGCTTTCGCGCGCGAAGCTCGCGCAACCCTTCACCCTGCCGGCGCTGCCGTGGTCCGCGGACGCGCTCGACCCGGTGATCTCGCGCCGCACGATCGAGCTGCACCACGGCAAGCATCACGCCGCCTACGTCGAGAAGCTGAACGAGCTCGTGGCCGGAACCGGGCTCGAGCGCCTGCCGCTGCACGAAGTCGTCCGGCGCACCGCCGGCGAAGAGGCGCGGACGGAGGTGTTCAACAACGCCGCGCAGGCGCTGAACCACGCGTTCTACTGGGACAGCCTCAAGCCGCAGGCGCCGAAGCCGCCGGAGACGCTGCGCCAGCTCCTCGATCGGGACCTCGGCGGCTACGACGCGTTCGTCGGGGACTTCACCAAGGCCGCCACCGCCCAGTTCGGCAGCGGCTGGGCGTGGCTCGTGGTGAACGACGGCAAGCTCGAGATCCGGACGACGTCGAACGCCGCGACGCCGATCGTCGAGCGGCTCACGCCGCTCCTCACCGTGGACGTCTGGGAGCACGCCTACTACCTCGACTACCAGAACCAGCGCGAGCAGCACGTGAAGGCGGTGGTCGAGCAGCTCCTGAACTGGGAGTTCGCGGCCGAGAACCTGGCGCGCGCGTGAGCCCGGCCTGCCAATGGCGCTGAAGCTGTTCCGGGCCGCCACCGTTCTGCTCGTCGCAATGCTCTCGGGCCTTGCTCTTGCCCATGTTCTCGAGCTGCCTGCGAAGATGCAGTACGACGCAACGCTGTACATCACGCTGCAGAAGTCGCTGTACGCTCAGTGGGGTCCGCCGCGTTTTGGTGGAGTGCTCGAGCCATCCGCGATTGCTGCATCCGGCCTGCTCGCCTTCTTCCTGCGCAAGAGCAAGCGGGCCCTGTGGCTCAGCTCGGGAGCGCTGCTCGCGTTGGTGCTGGCGTTTCCGGTCGTCTTCTTCTGGCTGGTGGCACCCGCGAACGCCGGCTTTCTCGCTGCAACGCTGCCGACCATTCCGCCCGATTGGACAGACCTTCGTGCAAACTGGGAAACGGGCCATGCCATTCGTTTCGTGCTTCAGCTTGCGGCCCTCTCGTTGCTCGTTCTGTCGCTGGCACTCGACGCGAACACCCCAGGTAACGGCAAGTACGCCTGACCAGCGCATGAACACGGGACTTTCTCCAGCGGGCTTCGCCCACCGGCTTCGGCCGGTGATGTGCAGCGTTTGAGGGGCGACGAGCGCGATGTTCGAGTGGGTGACCGACCCCGGCGCGTGGGTCGCGCTCGCGACGCTCGCGGCGATCGAGGTCGTCCTCGGCGTCGACAACATCGTCTTCATCTCGATCCTGGTCGCGCGGCTGCCCGCCGCGCAGCGCCAGTTCGCGCGCATCGCCGGGCTGTCGATCGCCATGGTGATGCGGATCGCGCTGCTGTTCGCGCTGACGTGGGTGATGGGCCTGACCGAGCCGCTCTTCGCCGTGCTCGGGCGCGGGATCTCCGGCCGCGACCTGATCCTCTTCGGCGGCGGGCTGTTCCTGCTGTGGAAGAGCGTCCACGAGATTCACCGGTCGCTCGAAGGCGAGGAGAGCGGCCCCGCGGGCACGGCAACGGCGGCGCTGTGGATGGTGCTCGCGCAGATCGCCGTGCTCGACGCGGTGTTCTCGCTCGACTCGGTGATCACCGCGGTCGGCCTGGTCGACGAGCTGCCGGTGATGGTGCTCGCGATCGTGATCGCGGTGCTGGGCATGATGTTCGCGGCACGCCCGCTGGGGGCGTTCGTCGAGCGTCATCCCACGGTGAAGATGCTCGCGCTCAGCTTCCTCGTGCTGATCGGGTTCACGCTCATCGCCGAGAGTGCGGGGGTGCGCGTGCCGAAGGGGTACGTCTACTTCGCGATGGCGTTCGCGGTCGCGATCGAGCTGCTCAATCTGCGCGTGCGGAGGAAGCGTCTCACCGCGCCTGCGGCGGTGCAGCTCCGGCGGCGCCGCGCGGCGGAAGAGGCCGCGCAGGCCGCGACGGCCCCGCAGCCGGCGGAGCGCCCGTGGCTGCTCGACCCCGGGCGCGCGGGCGTGGGGGGCGAGCGGCCCGGCTGAGCGCGCCTCAGGCGACGCCGCCGGCCTGGCGGCCGACGTTCTCGATCAGGCTGAGCATGTCGTCGGCGTGCTCCTCCTCGACCGCGAGCACGTCCTCGAAGAGCTTGCGCGTCGTCGGGTCGCCCTCGCCGAGGTACTGGATGATGTCGCGGTAGCTCTCGATCGCGATGCGCTCGGCGACGAGGTCCTCGCGGATCATGTCGATCAGGGTCTTGCCTTCGACGTACTCGGCGTGGCTGCGCTTCGTCAGCCCGTCGGGACTGAAGTCGGGCTCGCCGCCGAGCTGGACGATCCGCTCGGCGAACTGGTCGGCGTGGCCCTGCTCCTCGTTGGCGTGCTCCATGAACTCGTCGGCGACGCCGGCGGAGGTCAGGCCCTTCGCCATGAAGTAGTGGCGCCGGTAGCGCAGGACGCAGACGATTTCGGTGGCGAGCGAGTCGTTGAGGAGCTTGAGGACGGTCTCCTTGTCGGCGCCGTAGTTCCCGGTGACGGCGCCTTCCTCCATGTGCTTGCGCGCGCGCGCGCGGAGGGCTTTGATGTCGGTGACGAACGGCTTGTCGGGCATGGCGAGCTCCTTTGGGCGGAAAGTCCGGAGGGCAACGTACGCAAGGCTCGTGCCCGGGCCCGCCGCTTGCGAGCCCCTTCGCGATGACCCCGCCCGCCAGCCTCCCGCGGCGCCTGTGGCGCGCACTGACGGTGCTCGCCGCTGCCTGGTCCGACGATCGGTGCGCCCGCCGCGCGGCTGCACTCGCCTACTACACTGCGTTCTCGCTTGCGCCCGTTCTCGTCATCGTGCTCGCGGTCGCCGGCCTGATCATCGATGCGACGACGCTGAGCGCCGCGATCCTCGACCAGGCGCGCATGCTCATCGGCGACGCCGGCGCGGAGCTGCTCGAAGGTCTGCTCACGGCGAGCCGCGACGCGACCCGGAAGGGCTGGGCGGCGGTCGCGGCCTTCGCGGTCCTGCTGGTGGGCGCCACCACCGCTTTCGCCGAGCTGAAGGACAGCCTGGACGAGCTGTTCGGCCACAAGGGAGCGGCGCCCGAGGGAATCTGGGGGCTGCTCCGGGCGCGGCTGCTCTCGTTCGGCCTCGTCCTCGTCCTCGCGTTCCTGCTGCTCGTGTCACTGGCGGTGAACGCGGGGCTCGCCGTCGCGTCGGGCTACCTCTTCGGCTCCGACCTCGGCTGGATGCTGCGCGCCATCTCCTGGACCGCGACCGCCGTCGTGGTGACCGGCCTCTTCGCCGCGATCTACAAGCTGCTGCCGGCGGCGCAGCTCGCCTGGCGCGACGCGGTGCTCGGCGCCACGGTGACCGCGGGCCTCTTCCTCGCCGGGCGCTACGCGATCGGCCTCTACCTCGGCAACTCGGCGCCGGCCTCGGCTTTCGGCGCGGCCGGGTCGCTGGCGGTGCTGCTCCTGTGGGTCTACTACTCGGCGAGCGTCTTCTTTCTCGGCGCCGAGGTCACCCGGCTCTTCATCGCGCGGAACGTCCGCCGCGCGGCCGTGACCGGGCGCGCAGCGGCCACGGTCGAGGCGACCGTTCAGGCGGCGCAGCACCGCGCCTGATTCCCGTTCGGGCGGGATCGGGGGTCAGCCCGGGGTCAGCGCGCGGAACGCGCCGGCGAAGCCGTGCACGAGGATCAGGAGCGCACGCACGAGCCCTTCGAAGCTCGCGCCGAACGCCTTTGCGACCGCCACGGCGGTCTGCAAAGTGCCCTCGCCGGTCAGGGAGAACGCCGGATCGTCGAGATCCCCTTCGAGTCTGAACGGGACCGTGATCTCCTCGCGCTCGTTCGCGAGCGCGGCGATGGCGACCTCGCGCGGGACGGCGCCGATCGCCTCGAGCGGGTTCTCGCTGCGCCGGAGCTTGAGTGCGACCACTGTGAGCGTTCCGGTTGCGCTGACGAAGTTCTTCCTGACCCTGGAGTACAAGTCGAGATTGAACGAGCCGCGGTCGATGCCGGACTTGAGCCGGGTGATGACATAGGGCTCGAACAGCGCGAGGTCCACGTTGCGGACCCGGGTGTGCAGCTCCGCATCCTTCTTTGCGACCTCGACCCAGCCACGGACGGAGAGGGTCCCCTGGCGGTTGACGCCCTTGATCGTTCCCTCGAGGTCGATGAGCGTGCGGTCCGCAAGCTCGGGCAGACGGATGTCCTCCACCGTGCCGCGGACGCCATCGACGCGGAGCCGCTGCGCCTTGCCGGGGACGGTCGCGTCGTAGACCTCCACCACGCAATCGGTGAGGCGCACGGTGTCCACCACGACCCCACGCCGTTCTTTCCCGTCACCCTCGCTCTTCTTCGCGCGCTCGGCGATGCTCGGCAGGACGCGCAAGCCCCCGCCCTGCTGCGGTCGCAGCGCGGACAGATAGCCGTCCTGCACCTCGATGCTCGCGATCCGCAACCGATCGGACAGGAGCGACCGGAGATCGGGGACGACGACGATGCGGCGAGCGCGCAGCGTGCTGTCGCTCGGCCAGCCTCGCGGTGCCTCGATGCGGACGTCGAGGATCTCGATGCTCGTGAGGCCGACCTCGATGCCGGCCGCTTCGCCCTCCGGGCCGAGCGCCTCCCGGATCGATTCCTCGACGGCGCGCGCGGCAAAGTGCATCGCGCCAACGCCGACCAGGGTGAGTACCCCGACGACCGCGACAGTGACGAGAACCCAGCGCTCGAGCGCGGGGCGGCTCATCTCGACCGCAGGACAGCCGAGGCGGCGATCGCGCTCGCTGACGACCGCGAGGCGAACCGGCCTGGAGTTTCCGGAAGTAGGGGGGGCATGCGGAGGTAAAGCAAGGCAGATGCCCGCGTCCGCGCGGCGGCGGCTGCCGCCGCCGCGCTGCCCGGGTGGAGTCTCAGGACTCAGGACTTGCCGAATCGCGCCTTGGCGTCCTTCACGCAGGCGTCCTTCGCCTCGCCCGCCATGCTGCCGCAGCGCTCGACGGCGACGCGGTAGTCCGCATCGCGCTTCGTCTCGGCCGCGTCCTTGCGCGCTTCGGCGGTGCGCTGGCTCGCGTCCTTGTTCGCGTCGGCGACCTTGCGGTCGGCTTTCGCATCGGCCTTCGCTTTGCTCTGCGCGGCCTTCGCCTCCTTGACGCATACGTCCTTCGCGTTGCCGGCGAGGTCGTCGCACTTTTCCTTCGCGACCAGGTACGCGGCTTCGGCGCGCGCCATGCGCGCGTCCGAGCGCGGCTTGGCGGTGCCGGTGTTGCGGGCGTCGAGATCGGCTTCGCCGACGAGCTGCTTGCCCTTCGCATCGGCCTTGCAGACGTCCTCTGCGTTGCCCGAAAGCTTGTTGCAGGCTTCCTTGGCGGCCTTGTACTCCGCCTCGATCCGGTCCTTCTCCGCCCGGTAGGCGTCGCGGGTCATCAGGTCCTTGGCGGCGAACGCAGTTCCGGCGGAACCGGCGCCGAGCGCCGCGACCAGTGCGGCAATGGCTGTGAGCTTCATGTCGTTTCTCCTCGGGTTGTGGATGTTGCCGACGGGTACTGTCGCAACTGCCATACCAAGTCGGCGATCCCGCCGGAATCAACGGGTTAGAGCGGTCCGCGACCGACCGCTTGCGTAACCCTTACCGGTTCCGGCAAGAACGCGTCCCCGAAACTGCCCGGGCCGCCATGCGCGCGCTCTGCCGGCGACGCGTCGCAGGGATCCGTACGCCCTTGCACACTTCGGGGAACGGATCGAACTCGCTCCCGCCCGAGCCGTGGCACGCAACGTGCTGCTTTCCGGGTCGCGCCCACCGAGCGGGCGGGAGTCTCGACTTCGAGGCAGGTAAACCGTGCCGATCTCTTCGCTACCCTCGAGCGCGTTGCGGCCGTTCGTCCTCCTCGCCAGCGTCGCGATCGTCCTGTATCTCCTGTTCTGGCTGCAGCCGGTGCTGATTCCGGTGGCGGTCGCGGTGCTGCTGACGTTCGTGCTCGGACCGATCGTGACGTTCCTCCACCGCCACCGCGTGCCACGCGTGGTCGCCGTTGCCGTGGTCGTCGCGGCCGCCTTCTCCCTCATCGCCGGAACCGGCTGGGTGGTCGCGCGGCAGGTGAATTCCCTGGTGGACAGCTTCCCCCGGTACGAGCACAACCTGCGCAACCGGATCGCGGAGCTGCAGTCGGGCGAAGCCGGCTTCATCACCAAGGTCCGCAACGCGATGCGGCGGATCACCCGGCAGATCGAGGAGACCAAGCCCGCGCCCGCGTCCCCCGACGCGGCGGCCGAAACACCGACGCCGGTCACGGTCGTGCCGGGAACGGGCGCGGGCGAGATCGCGACCGCGTGGTCGACCTACGGCCGGTTCGTCGAGCCGGTGGGCGGCCTCGCGCTCGCGCTCGTCCTGGTGGTGTTCATGCTCATCGGCCGCGAGGACCTGCGCGACCGGGTCATCAGCCTCGTCGGCAGCGGCCGCCTGACCGTCACCACCAAGGCGCTCGACGAAGCGGGCGAGCGCATCAGCCGCTACCTGCTGATGCAGCTCGTCGTGAACGGCAGCTACGGCGCGGCCGTGGCGGTCGGCCTGTACTTCATCGGGCTGCCGTACGCCCTGACCTGGGGCTTTTTCGCCGCGGTGCTGCGCTACATCCCGTATCTCGGGGCGTGGCTCGCGGCGATGCTGCCGCTCGGCCTGAGCCTGCTCGTCGCCGAGACCTGGTCGGTGCCGCTCCAGATCGCCGGCCTCTTCCTCGCGCTGGAGTTCGTGAGCAACATGATCATCGAGCCGCGCCTCTACGGTCGCGGGGTGGGGGTCTCGGAGACCGCGACCCTGGTGATGGTCGCGTTCTGGACCTTCCTCTGGGGGCCGATGGGCCTCCTGCTTGCCACGCCGCTCACCGTGTGCCTGGTGGTGCTCGGCAAGTACGTCCCGTTCCTCAAGTTCTTCGACACGCTGCTCGGCGTGCAACCGGCGCTCGAGCATCACGTCCGCTTCTACCAGCGCCTCCTCGCCCGCGACCAGGACGAGGCGTCCGAGATCGCGGCGGCTCACCTCGAAGCGGGCTCGCTGGAAGACACCTACGACCGCGTGCTGATTCCGGCGCTCGTGTCCGCGAAGCGGGACCGGGACGCCGACGGGCTCGACGAGGACGACCGGCGCTTCGTCGTGGACGCGGCGCGGGAGATCGCCGAAGAGCTCGCGGGCCTGCGCGCCGCCGCGGCAGCCAAGGTGGCGCGGAAAAGCGCGGCGCCGGCGGTGAAGCGCGCAGCCGCGTCGGCGAGAGTGAAGGTCCTGGGCTGTCCCGCGCGCGACGAGGCGGACGAGGTCGGCCTGCGGATGCTCGACGGGCTGCTCGACGCCGATCAGGTGGACCTGACAATCACGACGACGGCCCTGCTCGCCGCCGAGGTGGTCGCGCTCGTCGAGGAGCAGCGGCCGGGCCTGCTCTGCATCGGGGCGCTGCCGCCGGGCGGTGCGGCGCACGTGCGCCTGCTGTGCACGCGGCTGCGGGCGCGCTTTCCCGAGCTGAAGATCCTCGTCGGGCGCTGGGGGCTCGAGCACCCCGACGACAAGACGCGGGACTCGCTGATCGCCGCGGGCGCCTATCTCGTCGCCACTACCCTGGGGGAGACGCGCGACCACGTGGCCACGCTCGCGCAGATGGACGCGCCGGCACCCGAGTCGCCGCCGGCAGCCGAACGCGCGGCTCCGGAACCGCAGGTCGCGGCGGCGTAACGCGGGGATCATGGCGAGCGCCGGGTCCTCGTCGATCGCCGTCGCACCGCGACCGCCGCAGGCGCCGCGGGCCGCGGGACGGTCGGCGGAAACCCTGTTCGAACCCGGGGCCAACTGCTGCGCGGTCGCCCGCGCGCACCGGGTCGCCTTCCTCGTCGACGGCGACGCCTACTTCCGCGCGTTCGTCGATGCGGCCGAGCGCGCCGAGCACTCGATCATCGTGCTCGCCTGGGACTTCGACAGCCAGACCGCGCTCAGCTTCGACGAGCACGACGAGTGCACCCGGCGGATGGGCGATTTCCTCAACGGCCTCGCCCGGCGCCGCAAGCGCCTGCACGTCAACGTGCTCGACTGGGACTATCCGATGGTGTACGCCACCGACCGCGAGCTGCCGCCGATTTACGGCCTTGGCTGGAAGCCGCACCGGCGCGTCCACTTCCGGTTCGACAACACCCACCCGTTCTCGGGCTCGCACCACCAGAAGATCGTCGTCGTCGACGACCGGCTCGCCTTCGTCGGCGGACTGGACATCACCAGCAAGCGCTGGGACACCCCCGCGCACCGGCCCGACGATCCGCGGCGCATGGCGGCCGGCAAGCCCTATCCGCCGTTCCACGACACCATGATCGCCGTCGACGGCGACGCCGCGAGCGTGCTCGCGGGGATCGCGCGCAAGCGCTGGAAGGAAGCGACCGGAAAGGACATCCCGCGCGCCGGCGCCACCGGCGATCCGTGGCCCGACACGCTCGAGGCGGCGGTGACCGAGGTCGACGTCGGCATCGCCTGCACCGTGCCGGAGCGCGACGGCAAGCCCGGCGTGCGCGAGATCGAGCGGCTGTACCTCGACTCGATCGCCGCCGCCCGCCGGTACATCTATGCGGAGAACCAGTACTTCACCTCCGACCGGATCGGGGCGGCGCTCGCGCGCCGTCTCGCCGAGCCCGACGGGCCCGAGATCGTGGTGGTGTCGCGCCTGCTCAGCCACGGCTGGCTCGAGGAAATGACGATGACGGCGCTACGGAACCGCCTGCTCATCAAACTCCGCGCGGCCGACGCGCACGGCCGCTTCCACGCCTACTACCCGGACATCCCCGGCCTCGCCGAGGGAACCTGCATCGACATCCATTCCAAGGTGATGATCGTCGACGACGAATGGCTGCGGATCGGCTCGGCGAACCTGTGCAACCGGTCGATGGGCATGGACACCGAATGCGACGTCGTGGTCGAGGCGCGCGGGGAGGCGCGCGTGAGGAGCGCCGTCCACGGCTTCCTCTGCCAGCTCCTCGGCGAGCACCTGGGCGCCGGGCCCGACCGCGTGCAGCGGGCGATCGCCGAGCGCGGCTCGCTGCGCGGCACGATCGAAGCGCTCGGCTCGCCGGCCCGCGCGCTGCAGCGGCTGGAGGCGAAAGAAGGCGTGTCGGAGGCCGCGCTCACCGCCGCCGCCATCGCCGATCCGGAAGCGCCGGTGACTCTGGATCGTCTCTCGGGCTACTTCGCGCCGGGTGGCGCCGCAGGGCCCCCCGGGCCGGCGTGGGGCAAGCTCGCCCTCGCGGGGCTCGTGCTCGCCGGGCTCGTGCTCGCCTGGCGGTTCACGGCGCTCGCGGACGTCGTCACCGCCGCGAACGTGTCCGCCTGGGCGCGAGCGTTCGGCGACCGCTGGTGGGCGCCGCTCGCGGTCGTCGCCGCGCCGACGCTCGCGTCCCTCGTCCTGTTCCCGCGGCCGCTCATCACGCTCGCCGCGGTGCTGGTGTTCGGCCTCTGGCCCGGCTTCACCTACGCGATGGCGGGGATCATGGTGGCGGCGCTCGTCACCTTCTTCGCCGGCCGGCGGGTGCGCCGCGACACGGTGCGCCGGCTCGCCGGAAGCAGGCTCGACCGGCTGAGCGCGGTCATGCGACAGCGCGGACTGCTGGCGATGACTGCGGTGCGGCTCGTTCCGATCGCGCCCTTCGCGGTGGTGGGGCTGGTCGCCGGAGCGATCCGCGTGAAGCTCTGGCACTACGCGCTCGGGACCTTCCTCGGCAATCTGCCCGGCGTGCTCGCGGCGACCGTCTTCGCCGACCAGATCGCCGCGGCGCTCGACGACGCCTCCCGGATCAACTGGTGGGTGGTGGGCGGCGTGGCGGGCCTGCTCGTGGCCGGGACGCTGGCGGTGCGCAGGTGGCTCGGCAAGACCCTCGTTTCGCGTCGGGGACCGCGGGCGCTGCCCGGTAGGTGCTATCGCTGAGCGCTCCGGGTTCGGGCGCGCGCCTTGCTGGGCAGGACCATGGCCTCCGGCAACCGACCGACGAGGCGCCTCCGGCGCGCCGCGCTCGCTGCGCTGCTCGTCGCGGTCGGCCTCGCGCTCGCGGGTTGTCCCGACCGGCAGCCCCCCAAGCCGCGCACGGCGGCAGCCGCCGCGGCGGGCGATTCCTGACCGGGCGCGGCCGTGTTCGCCGTCGACTGGGGGCAGCTCTTCGGGATCGAGAAGCCGATCCTCGAGCTCGTCGTCCGCGGCACGGTCATGTACTGGTTCCTGATCCTCCTCTTCCGGTTCGTGATGCGGCGCGACGTCGGCGCGATCGGGATCGCCGACGTCCTGCTGATCGTGATCATCGCCGATGCGGCGCAGAACGCGATGGCCGGCGGGTACCGCTCGATTCCCGAGGGCATGATCCTCATCGGCACCCTCGTGTCCTGGAACGTGCTCACCAACTGGCTGAGCTTCCGCTCGCGCCGGTTCGAGCGCCTGCTCGAGCCGCCGCCGCTCCTGCTCGTGCGCGGCGGCAAGGTGCTCGAGCGCAACTTGCGGCGCGAAATGCTGACGCAGAACGAGCTCGAGTCGAAGCTGCGGGAGCAGTCGGTAAAGAGCGTCGCGGAGGTGCGCTGGGCTTACATGGAAAGCGACGGCCAGATCAGCGTCCGGCGCTATCGCGACGGGGGCGCGGGGCCGAAGCGGCAGAGGCGCGCCGTGCCCGCGGGGAAATGATCGCCCGCGGGTCGCGGCTCACACCCGCGGCGGAATCCGACTCGCGCTCGAAGTGGCGGTGCTTGGCGATGGCGGCAGCCGCAGCGGATCGTTCACCGATCCGCGCGGGCCCGACGCGTCGCGCGAGATGCTGCGGTTCTTCGGCCTGGCGATGTAGATCGCGCCCCGGCCGAAGCCGGGCCGCGCCTTGCGTGAGACGGTTAGAGGATTCCGAAGACGTACAGCCCGATGATGACGATCACGGGGACGCCCAGCAGCCAGAGTCCGACGCCTTTCATTGGAGTTCTCCTCGAGAGTGACGGGGAACCTTATGCGAATACCGTGCCCGGGTGGCCCACCCCGTCAGCTCGCGCTCTCGGGATCGTTCTTCCAGGCGCCGCGAACGTTCAACGAGCGCGCTCGCGCTCGCGTACCAGCTGGCGCCGGCGGGGCGGCGCTCTAGACCTCCGCCATCAGCGCTTCCTTGCGCTCGGCCATCTCCTGCCCGAGCGCCTTCAGGTCGAGCTTCGACTGCTTGACCTTCGGAAACATCTCGTTCTGCTCCTCCTTGACGTGGTGCTTGATGTACTCGCCGAGCACCGTCACCTTGGCGTCGAACAGCTCGTCGCCGGGCGCGGCCTGCTCGATCTGCGCGATCAGCTCCTTGGCCGAGGCGTGCTCCACGGCCGCCTCATCGATCAGGTCCTGATCCTGCTCCTTCAGCGCCTCGCGCGCGGCGGGGTAGAAGATCTCCTCCTCGATCTGCGCGTGCACCTTGAGCTCAGCGCAGATCTCCCGGGCGAGCTCGGCTTTCCTCGCGTCACCGCGCGCCTTCTCGAACTGGTCGAAGAGGCCCTGCACCTTCTTGTGGTCGGCGCGCAGGAGCTGGATCGCGTCCTGGGGCGCGGAGCGGCGCGCGTCGGCGCGGGTGGCGGAGGAAGTGCGGGCGGGCATCGCTTGCGTGGGCATGGATCGGCTCCGTTCGATGTCGGGGGAAGGGGCGCTACTCCCCGCAACGCCCGTGCCCGGGCACGGGCGTTGCGGGAGGGTCGGCACCCCCACCCAGGAGCGAGAGATGAAGCCCGTTCGCACGCCGCTGCTCGCCACGCTGTTCGCCGCACTGCTCGCCGCGCCGCTCGCGCAAGCGAAGCTGCCCCCGCCCACGCCGGAACAGGTCGCCGCGCAGCAGGAGCGCCAGAAGCAGGACGAAGCGCGCCTCGCTAAGGAGAAGGAGCAGCTCGAGCGCGCCCAGGATCGCGTGGCCGAGCGCTACCGGAAGGAAAACGGCGCGGCGGCGCAACCTTCGGGCGGAGTGAGGAAAGAAGACCTTCCGCAGAATACCAAGCAGCAGCCGGGCGGTGCCCCACCGGAAGGCGGCCGGCGCCAGAGCGCGGAGGCGCACTCCGCGCCGGCGAAGTAGGCGAGTGCAATCGCTGCCGGTCGGCGGGAGAATTTACCGGCCCGGGCCGCGGCCGCCGTGACGGGCGCGCCGGCTGCGGCTCGTCAGCGCCGCCCGTCGTTTGCGCCCACGGCGCGTCCGGCAACGCTCGCCACGGTCGCGACGAGCTCGGCCGGCTCGACCGGCTTCGCGAGATGCAGGCGAAAGCCCGCCCGCAGCGCCCGCATGCGGTCCTCGGGCCGCGCGAATGCGGTGAGCGCGATCGCGGGGATCGCGCCCGCGGCGCCGCTGCGGCGCAGCGCCGCGAGGAGGTCGTAGCCGTCGGTGCCGGGCAGTCCGATGTCGGTGACGAGCATCGCGGGCCGCTCCCGCTCGACGATCGCGAGCGCCTCCGCCGCCGACTCCGCGGCGAAGACCTCGGCGCCGCAATCGCGCAGCACCCGGGCGATCAGGGCGCGCGCGTCGGCATCGTCGTCGACGATCAGGATCGTGAGGCCCGACAGATCCGCGATCACGTATTCGGCCGACACCGGCGCCGCCCCCTGGGGGAGCAGCTCCGCCCCGTGCAGCACCGCTACCGGCAGGCGCAGGCGGAACGTCGCGCCGCGGCCTTCGCCTTCGCTGAGCGCCTCGACGGTCCCACCGTGCAGCTCGACGAGGTGCTTCACGATCGAGAGGCCGAGGCCGAGCCCGCCGTACCGGCGCGCCGTCGAAGCGTCGGCCTGCCAGAACCGGTCGAAGACGTGGGCGAGGAGCTCCGGCCGGATGCCCACGCCGGTATCGGCGACGCTGACCTCGACCAGCGAATCGACGCGGCGCAGAACGACCTGCACGCCCCCGCCCTTCTCGGTGAACTTGATCGCGTTCGCGAGCAGGTTCCACACCGCCTGCTGCAGCCGGGCGGGGTCGCCGTGGACCGGCCCGGCGCGCGGATCGAGCAGCGCCTCGAGGCGGATCGCCTTCGCCTCCGCGGCCGGCGTCACCGTCGCGATGGCCGCCTCGACCACCTCGATCGGCGAGAGCCGCTGGATGTCGAGCCGGATCTTGCCGGCCGTGATGCGGCTGGTGTCGAGCAGCTCCGCGATGAGCCGCGCCTGCGCGCGGGTGTTGCGCTCGATGACCTCGAGCGCCTGCGTGAGCTCCGCATCGCCGGTCTTGGTGCGCTTCAGGATCTGGGCCCAGCCGAGGATCGCGCTGAGCGGCGTGCGCAGCTCGTGCGACAGCGTGGCGAGGAACTCGTCCTTCATCCTGCTCACGCGCTCGGCTTCCGCGCGCGCCGACTGCGCGGCGGCGAGCAGCCGCTCGCGCTCGGCCGCGACGCGCGCGGCCTCCTCGCCGAAAAGACGGCGCTCGGTCACGTCCTGCACCACGCCGATCAGGCCGAGCACGCGGCCGTCCGGCGCGAGGTTGGGGCGGCCCGTCGCCGCGATCCAGCGCTCGTCGGCGCCGCGGCGGACCCGGACCTCGACCGCGTAGTCGGTGCGCTCGGCGAGCGCGCGGTCGGCGGCGTGCGCGGCCGCGTCGCGGTCGTCCTCGTGCAGCCGGCCGAGGAACGCGGACCAGGTGATCGCCGGGGCGTCGGGCGCGAGCCCGAAGAGGCGCGCGGCGACGGGCCCGAGCGCGACCGCGTCGGCGCTCGCGTCCCAGCTCCAGTCGCCGAGCTGGCCCGCGGCGAGCGCGAGGCGCAGCCGCTCCGCGTACCGGCGCAGCTCGTCGCGCGCATCGCGCAGCTCGCCCTCGGCGCGCTCGCGCGCCTGCTGGATCGCCGCGGCGTTGCGCAGCGCGGCGGAGCGGAGCAGCGCTTCCTCGTTCGTCGTCATCGGATGCCCAGCTCGCGCGCGGCGAGCGCGGTGCCGAGCACGCGCGCGCGGATCTTCGCGAACGCCTGCTCGCGCGTAGTCGAGGTGTCGTCGCAGAACGGCGAGAAGCCGCAGTCGTCGGTGGTGCCCAGCTGCTCGAGCGGAATGTACGCCGCGGCCTCGAGCGTTCGATCGCGCACCTCCTCCGGCGTCTCGATGCGCGGATCGATCGGCGCGACCACGCCGACGAATACGCGCTGCCCGGGCTTGAGGCAGCTTCGGATGATGCGCAGCACGCGCTCGCGGTCGGGCTCGCCGGCGAGCGCGACGAAGAAGCTCCCGGCGCGCAGCTCGAAGAGGCTCGGCAGCAGCTCGGCATAGTCGACGTCCGCGCTGTGGGTCGAGTCGCGGTCGCCGCCGGGGCAGGTGTGCACGCCGATTCGTGCGCGCTCCTCGGCTCCGAACCGGCCGAGGGCGAGGTTGTTGAGGTCGATGAAGCTGTTCAGCAGGCGGCCGGACGGGTCGATCTTGAGCGCGAGCCGGCCTTCGGTGAAGTCGATCTGCACCGAGTGCGCGTCCCGCTGCAGGCAGCGCCGCACCTCGGTCTCGTGCTCGCGCAGGAGGTCGTCGATGAACGCCTCGCGCGGATAGCCGGGCAGCCCTTCCGGCGGATACATCAGGCTGAGCGCGGACGGCGAGATGACCGCCTGCTTGACCGGCACCGACGCGTAGCGCTGCGCCACCTCGAGAAAAGCGTCGGCGTAGCGCCGGTAGCGGAACGGCCCGCCCGTCAGCCGGGGCATGCGCCGCTCGTGGCCGGCGGCGAACGGGATCCGGAAGCCGTCCGGCGCGGTGTTGGGGAGGCCGGTGACGCTGTAGTCCCAGAAGTTGTGGTACTTGGACTGCTCGCCGTCGGTGATGACCGGCGAGCCGGTCGCCTCGAACCGCTCGACCGTGTCGCGCACCGCGGCTTCGTACAACGCCGGCGCCATCGCATCCGCCCCGCCGGCGGCCACCGCCGCGATCAGCCCGGCCGGGCGCGGAATGCTCCCGATCGGCTCGGTGGGTAGGGCCATCGATCGATTCTACGCCGCACCCCCTCGTCAGTTGCGGTAAAGCCCCTGCGCGCGCGCGGCGGACATCTCCTGGCGGCAGGTCGTTCTCGTGGCTATGTCCATCGCATCGCAGCGCCGCAGGTCGTCGCGGAAGCGGGCCTCGCCGCTCGCGCTCCGCTGCGGGCCGGTTGCGCCCGTGCCGGCGCGGGGCGTCGGCGCGGTTTCGGAGATGCGACCGCCGCGGCGCAGCGGGTCGTCGCCCGCGCCGGGCGCCGGCGCGGGATCGTCGATCCCGCCCGGCCGCCGCGCGGGGTCGGTCGGTCGCGGCACGGTCGGCTCGCGGATCGTTCCGGGCGCGCGGTCGGGCTGGGGCAGCGTGGACGGCGGCTGCGGGACGGTGGAGGGCGGTGCACTGCCGGGCGGTTGCGGCGCACCGCCACCCGGCGGCGGGGTTTGCGCAGCGAGCGGGCCCGCTGCGAGCAATGCGGCAACGGTGAGTGCGCGGAGCGGTTTCATGTCGGCCTCAGGCAAGGGAACGGTGCCCGATGCCTGCACGCGGCATGCCCCGGCCGGCGCGATGGATCTGGTAGTCCTTCGGGTCGATCGCGCGCAGGCGCAGCTCACGCGCGAGCCCGTCGCGGCGAATCGTCAGGATCACCTCGGCGCCCGGCCGCTCGCGCCAGAGACGGCGGTACAACGCCGCGCGCGTGGCGACGCCGTCGCCGTTGACCGCGGTCACGACGTCCCCCGCGCGCAGTCCCGCGCGCTCGGCGGGACTGTCCGGGGGCACTTCGGCGATCGCCAGCGGCGCAGCGTCCGACAGTACCAGTCCGAGCCACGGCCGGCGGGGGGGCGCCGCGCCCGCGCGCTCGAGCGCGGCGAGCGCCGATTGAAAACGTTCCACGGGGATGAAAACATTACCCGCCGTCGCCGGGGTGGAAGGGTCGGGGAGGCGGGCGACCCGAAGCGCGCCGATCCCGATCAGCTTGCCCTCGCCGTCGATCAGCGCGGCCCCCGCGTAATCGGCGAGCGACGGCGTGACGAGCAGCGCGTCGTCGATGAGCACTTCGCGGTGCCCCGCGAACTCGCGCCGGCCGACCACCGTCCCGGTCGCGACCTGTCTGCCCTTCGCCGCGGCGGCGATCCCGACCGGCCCCGGAATCGGCACCCGCGCGCCGCTGCCGAGCGCCAGCGGACGCACGGCGAGCCCCGCCGAAGTCCGGAGGATCGCGACGCCGCTCGTCTCGTCCGCGAAGGCCACCGCGGCCTGAACGGTCCGCGCATCGGCGGTGGTGACCAGGATCGAATCGGCCTCCTGCACGAGGAGCGAGCTCGTCAGGACATGCCCGGCCGCATCGACGACGATTCCGGTCCCCTGCCGCTCGAAGCCGAGATGCGGGGCGCTGCGGGCGTGCGCCACGCTGCGTACGCCGATCGTCACGAGCGAGGCGAGCACTTCGGCCTCGAGGGGGCCGGGCTTTTCCGGCGGCCCCTGGGCGAGCGCGGCGCCGGCGGCGAGTCCGAGCGCAGCCAGGACGAGGCGCATGCCGGATGGGCGGAAAGGGGAGGGGGGAGAGCGCCGCACTGTCGTAGCGTTGACTGCTGCTCGGTGCAAAGTGTCCGATGATGGGCGGGCCATCCGCATGGGCGCCGCGTTGCGGCATCGTGCGTAGGGTCCGGTGCCGGTCGTCTTCGACTTCCTCAGGACGCTCTCACCGGGACAGAGGCACGCGGCGTGCCCGGGCCTCAGGCCTTCTCGGTCTCGTCGACGCGCGGGTCGAAGTCCTTCCACTCGCGGTCCTGCCAGACGCCCTCGGCGCGGCTGATGTCCTGCGCGCCGGCGCCGCGCAGCGCCGCGATCGCGCTCGCCTCCGTGCCGGCGCGGTCCACGTTCACCGCGACGCGCGGGCCGCCGGGCTGCTGCGCCGGGTGCTCGGTGGTCGCCGCGTTCCCGTCCGGATCGCGGATGCGCGACATCGCCCCCATGAGCGAGCCGGTGTAGGCGCCGATGCCGAGACCGGCGAGCAGCGCCGCCGCGCCGGCGATCGGGAGCGCCACCGCCGCGATGCCGCCGAGCGCGAGCCCGGCCGCGCCGCCCACCGCCGCGCCGGCGGCCGCGCCGTGCCCCGCGTCCTTCGCCCCCTCGTCGCTGTGGGCGTCGCCGCCGATCGGGTGGAGGTCGTGCTGTCCCGGCGGCCCGGAGTAGAACTCGCCGTACTCCGCGCGCGCGAAGCCGGCCGCGCCGAGCGCGGCGACCGCGCGCGCCACCTGGTCCACGTCGTCGAATCGACCCACGATCAGCCTGGACATCGCTTGCGACCTCCTTCGGGTGGTCCGGTCAGGCGGCGGCGCTGCGCGCCATCGCGCGGCGCAGCTCGACGCTGGGCACGCGCATCAGCGTGCGGTACTTGGTCACGGTGCGGCGGGCGACGTGCAGGCCCTGCCCGGCGAGGAGCCGCGCGAGCTGCGCGTCGGAGAACGGGTCGAGCGCCGACTCGGCCGCGATCAGCTCGCGCAGCAGGGCGCGGATCGCGGTGGCCGAGCAGGCGCCGCCGTTGTCGGTCGTGAGCTGGCGCGAGAAGAACCGCTTGAACTCGAACAGCCCGCGCGGGGTCGCCATGTACTTGCCGTTGGTCACCCGGCTCACGGTCGACTCGTGGAGGCCGAGCGCGGTGGCGATCTGCTTCAGCGCGAGCGGCTTCATCGCCACCTCGCCGTACTCGAAGAAGTTGCGCTGCTTGGCGACGATCGCGTCGGCCACGCGCTGGATGGTGACGAACCGCTGCTCCATGTTGCGGATGAGCCAGCGCGCCTCCTGCAGCTGGCGCGACATCTGCACGCCGCCGGATGCGCGCGAGCCGGCGATGTCGGCGTAGGCGCGGTTGATGCGGATCCGCGGCAGCACCGCCGGGTTGAGCGTCGCGGTCCACCGCCCGCGGATCTTGCTCACCACGATGTCGGGCACGACGTAGCGGGTGTCGTCCGGCCCGAACTTCAGGCCCGGCTTGGGGTTGAGCGTGCGGATGAGGGTGCGCGCGACGTGCAGGTCGGAGTCGGAGCAGCCGAGGAGCTGCTGCAGCCGGACGAACTCGCGCGCGGCGAGGAGCGGGAAGTGCTCGCCGGCGAGCTTGAGCGCGATCGGCAGCCCGGTCGTGCCCGCGGGCAGCACCTGGAGCTGCAGCAGCAGGCATTCCCGGAGCGAGCGCGCGCCTATGCCGGCCGGCTCGAGCGTCTGCACGAGGCGCAGCGCCGCGGCGAGATCCGCGGCCTCGACCTCGTGCTCGGCGTTCACCAGCGCGGCGATCTCCTCGAAGCTGAGCTTGAGGTAGCCGTCGTCGTCGAGCGCGTCGATCACGAGATGCGCGAGCGCCCGGTCGCGCTCGCCCATCTGCGACAGCAGGAGCTGCGATCGTAGGTGGTCGCGCAGGGTGAGCTGCGCTTCCGACCACTCGGTCCAGTCGGTCTCGTCGTGGTCGTGGCTCGAGCCGTTCCGCGGCGTCTCGTCCATGCCGCCGCCGCGCTCGTCGGGCGCGGAATCGTCGGGCCGGGGCGACGCTTCGGCCGCCTCGTCGGCGGGCGAGTCGGCCGCCGCGTCCCCGGCCGCATCCGGCTCCTCCGCAGCTTCGGTGGGGCGCGCCGCCTCTGCATCCTTCGCGCGCGGCGACTCGTCCTCTTCCAGGAACGGATTGGTGTCCATCGCCTCGCGCATTTCCTGCTCGAACTCGAGCGAGGAAAGCTGCAGGAGCCGCAGCGCCTGCTGGAGCTGCGGCGTGAGCGTCAGGTGCTGTCGCAGCCGCAGCTCCATCGTCTGACCCATCGGATTTCCTCCTGTCGTCGCGCGGGCGCGGGCGAAATGGGGGCGCAGTGCGCGTGGCGGCGTTGAAATTCCCTCTCAACTCCGCAAGGCCCGTGCCCGGTCCGTCCGCGGGGCGAAGCCGCGCGAGCGGCGTGCAAGACTTACCGCTGCGGGTACGAACTACGCGTGGTCGCGCGCGCGGTCAGCGCGCGAGCTTCAGACTGGGGGGGGCGCGGCGCGCGTTCGCGGCGCGTTGGTGCGCGAGATCGATGTCGTCGCGCGCGTCGTCCGCGATCGCGGCCTGCCGCGCGCGCCGCTCCGACTCCGTGGTCGGGCGGAATCCGAAGCGCCGCCACGTCGCCGCGACGTCCGTGCTGGCGGAAGGGATATACCGGAAACGCTGATCGAGAAGTCGCATCGCTCACCTCTTCGTGCCGGGCGCGCGCGGCACCCGCCGCCCGGCGCCCAGCCGGGAGCGTGAGCAACCGCTATGCCAAGCCCACGATCGGCGCCGGCGGCACGTCGGGCTGACCGGGCGGTCCCGGCGGCGGATCCTTGATCGGCACGCCCGGATAGGGCGTTCCCGGCGGCAGCGGCGGGCGGGAGGGCTCCTCCTCGCCCGGGGGCACCAGCGGCTCGACGTGCAGGCGCTGCATCCCGTCACTCCCAGTACGGCCGGGTGCGGTAGTGCAGGTGCACCTCGCGCGCCCAGCGCTCGTCGGCCATCGACGGCCAGCGTTCCTGGTCGAATCCGGGCGCCTGCTCGAGCCGCTCCTTTGCGATGTCGAGCACGAAGCACCGGTTCTCCGGGTCGAGCGTGAGCGCGCCCCAGGGGATCGCAAACAGCTTGTCGCCGATGCCGAGGAACCCGCCGCTCGAGAGCACCGCATACGCGATGCGCCCCGTGGGCACGTCGAGCATGATCTCCTCGACCCTTCCGAGCTTCTCGCCCTGGCGGTTCACGACGTCGTCGCCGGTCAGCGTGCCCGCTCCCATGACGCGCGGCCCGGCGCCGTCGTTGTCGGCCCGGTACGACGAGCCGGCGATGCGCGCGCCCTGCTCGCCGGGCCGGCCCGTGTTCGTACCCGGGATATCGCCGGAAATGGTCTCGCCGGTGCGGATTCGTCGTTGCATGCTGATTCTCCTCTGGGTCGGGGACTAGCGCCGGACGCCGCCGTCCGCACCGGCGTCCGCGCCGCCGTCCGCGCTGCCGTCCGCGCTGCCGTCCGGGCCGTTGTCCGAATGGTCGGGCCGTTCCCCGACGCGGTCGGTCGCGGCGCCCGGGGGCGGCGCGGCGCGTTGCCTGGCCGTTGTCCGCGGGCGATCGTCCGGCTGACGGATGAGCGGGCGCTCGTCGCGCGGGTGCGGCGAAGG
>Ga0187892_10002637_pt1 | contig 35093 bp, 51 predicted proteins | sample MA1701073metaG_FD_139345 | JGI IMG/M metagenome (GOLD analysis project Ga0187892, IMG submission 139345) | Bio-ooze microbial communities from a basaltic lava cave in the Kipuka Kanohina Cave System on the Island of Hawaii, USA - MA170107-3 metaG ... | reverse complement strand
CTTACACCACAGTGGCGCTTCACTGGGGCAGGGCCTAACGGCCTTAGCCCCAGCCACACGGCGTTGTGTGGCTGGGGCTAAGCGAAGCGTGCCCCAGCGAACTGCCGTTTCGCCTTACACCACGGTGGCGCTTCACTGGGGCACGGCCTAACGGCCTTGGCCCCAGCCACACGGCAATGAAAACTTGCCGCTAGTGCTTACGGTGATCAGGCCGCCACCTCTTTGAGCAATGCCACCAGCCGACTGGGCCACGAAGCCGCCGTCGGTCTTCCAAACGCGAGCCGTACGGTTGGTGTTGCCGTCCTCGACGCGGCTCGTGCCCACGAACAGCGTCGCGGGAGCCAAGTGAAACGCGCCCAGCGTGATCCCCTCGCCCGCGGAGATCACGACCGTGCCTTCGCCAGCCACCAGCTCGTCTTGGCCAGCCAGCGCAGCGCCGCGCGTCAGGGCCACCAATGTCCCCACGCGCGCCGCCGCGGTGCGGAGGAACTGGCGGCGGTCGGTCGCCCAAGCCGATGGAACGTGTTTCATCGCCGAAATCCAATCGTGCCGTATTTCGCAACTTGCCGCCCCGATTGCATCCGTTCTTATCGGGCTCATTGAGGCGATACAAGTAGGTGGCCGATTCGCGAGGACGCACGAGGGGTGCAGTTTTACGCCCGTTGACAGCCCGGGCAAAAACTCTTAGGATTCCCGATTCGCCTTGATTTCGGTGGATGCCGAGGTTATCGTTTACGGCGTTTGAATTGGGAGGTCGTGGTACGTGCCGGGCGAGAGTACCGAGACAATACGTATTCGCATGGAGGCGTACGATCACTCGGTCCTCGACCAGAGTGCCATGGAGATTGTCGATACCGCCAAGCGGACCGGCTCGGAAGTGCACGGACCGATTCCACTGCCCACACGGATCGAACGCTACACCGTGCTCTCGGGTCCCCATGTGGACAAGAAGGCGCGGCAGCAATTTGAGATACGTACCCACAAACGGCTAATCGACATTGTGCAGTCGACGGCCAAGACGATTGAATCGCTGAATAAGCTGAGCTTGCCGGCCGGCGTGGACATCAAGATCAAGGCGTCCACTCGCCGCTAAGAGCGTCAACACGACTTTGAGCCGGCGGCGATGGCTGCTGGAGTGAATCACGACTGACTCGGTTTACTCGATAAACGAGACAAGGTAGCTAGATGGCGTGGATGCCACGCGGGTAAGGAGCGGCTCCTTCCGCTCGCTCCCGCGGTGGCGACATGAACCACATAGGACCGCAGATGGCGATCGGACTGCTCGGCCGCAAGGTCGGAGTAACACAGATTTTTGACGAAGCCGGGCAGGTGATCCCGGTTACCGTCATCGAGGCGGGTCCGTGCCACGTACTCCAGGTGCGCTCGGTGGAGCGTGACGGGTACGAGGCGGTTCAGTTGGGCTACGGCGATTTTCCAAGGCGTCGCGCCAGCCGCAGCCGGCGTGGTCATGTTGCCAAGCTCGACAGCAAGCGCTCGAAGCGCATGACCGCCTCGGGCGTCGCGCTATTGCCCAAGGCCAATTGCGAGCCGAAGCGGTTCCTGCGAGAGATTCGCGGGGCGGTCGAGGGTCACAGCGTCGGAGACGCGCTGACGGTCGACGTGTTCAAGGACGTCAAGGCGGTCGACATCACCGGCACTTCCAAGGGTCGCGGCACCACCGGCGTGATGAAGCGCCACAACTACCACGGGCAGCGCGCCAGCCACGGCGTGAAAAAAGTCCACCGCCACCCCGGCTCGATCGGCTCGAGCGCCTTCCCCAGCCACGTGATCAAGGGCCGCCGCATGGCGGGCCGCTATGGCAACGCCAAGAGCACGATGCGCAATTTGAAGGTCGTCCGCATCGACGCCGCGAACAACCTGCTGGTTGTGCGCGGCGCCGTGCCAGGTCCCAGCGGCGCGTTTGTCGTCATCCGCCAGACCAACCGCCTTTGAAACCAGGGACCGAGAAACATGGCCAGCCTGCCCGTCTACGATCGCCACGGAAAGGAAGTCGGCACTTACGAGATCGACCACACCGAGCTGGCGCCACGCGTCAACAAGCAATTGCTGCACGATGCGGTGGTGATGTATCAGACCAATCTCCGGCAAGGGACCGTGCGGACCAAGAACCGCAGCGAAGTCGCCGGCACGACAAAGAAAATGTACCGTCAAAAGGGTACCGGGAACGCCCGCGCGGGTTCGCGCCGCAGCGGTATTCGTCGCGGCGGCGGGCATATTCATGCCAAGCGCCCCAAGGACTGGCGCTATCGACTCCCGCGGCGTGCACTGCAGGTCGCCACGCGCATGGCGATCGCCAGCAAGCTGGCCGACGATCAGGTGACGCTGATCGACGACCTGGCCTTCGAGGCGCCAAAGACCAAAGACATGGCGGCGATCCTCCAGACGCTCGGCCTGCACGAAACGACAGTGCTGGTGACCACGGCACGCCACGACGAAAACGTGTTCAAGTCGGCGCGCAATATCCGCGATGTATCGGTCTCGCCGGCGGTGGAGCTCAATGCGCTCGTGGTGCTCGCGCCGCGGCGAATCCTGGCCACCACCGCCGCGATGGATGCGATCCGCGCCCGGTTGGATCGCTCATCGGCCCCCATGACCGAATGAAGCCGTGAGACTTGACCCTAAGCGAGACGACTAAACCGGACTTTACCAAGCGATGGCCGACTACGTAACGACAATCAACGTACCCATCGAGCCGCGGCTGGAGCCGCACCAGGTGATCTTCCGGCCACTGGTGACCGAGAAGGGCACGCACCGCTCGTCGCGCTACAACGCCTATGCGTTCGAGGTGAACCGCCTGGCCGACAAGGACGACGTGCGCCGCGCCGTCGAGTCGCTCTTCGATGTGAAGGTCATCCGCGTGAACGTGCAGAACCGCAAGGGAAAGCCTCGCCGCACGCGGTTCCGACAGGGTAAGACCAAACCGTGGAAAAAGGCGATCGTCACGCTCGATAGCGAGCACCGTATTAACTTCTTCTGAGAAGACCCATGGGCATTCGCCGCTACAACCCGACCACGCCTGGCCGACGCGGCGCCAGTGTCAGCGATTTCGCCGAGCTCACTCCAGGCGCCAAGCCCGAGAAAGCGCTTTTGCGCCCCAAGCGCGCGACGGCCGGTCGCAATAACCAGGGCAAGATCACGGCGCGCCACCGCGGGGGCGGCCACAAGCGGCGCTACCGCCTGATCGACTTCCGTCGGAACAAGGACGGCGTGCCGGCGCGCGTGGCCTCGATTCAATACGATCCGAATCGCAGTGCGCGCATCGCCTTGTTGCATTACGTCGACGGCGAAAAACGCTATATCCTGGCTCCCAACGATCTGGCGGTGGGCTCCGAGGTCACCAGTGGCGTCGACGCGCCCCCCTCGGTCGGGAATTCCCTGCCCCTGAAAAGCATTCCACTGGGGATCTCGGTTCACAACATTGAGATGAAGCCAGGGCGCGGCGGCCAGCTTTGTCGCTCGGCCGGCTCCAGCGCCGTGCTGGCGGCACGCGACGGCAACTGGGCCCAGATTACTCTGCCCAGCGGCGAAATTCGCCGCATCCCGGCGGCCTGCCGCGCCACGATCGGCGCAGTCGGCAATGCCGACCATATGAACATTGCGCTGGGCAAGGCGGGCCGCAAGCGTTGGATGGGGCGCCGGCCCCACGTCCGTGGCACCGCCATGAACCCCATTGATCACCCGCACGGCGGCGGCGAAGGGCGCACCAAGGGCGGCCGCCACCCAGTGAGCCCCACGGGCAAATCGGCCAAGGGGGGCTCCACTCGCAATCGCCGCAAGCCTTCCAACGCCTCGATCATTCGCCGTCGCCGTTCTCGCCGTTACGGGCAATTGAAACTGTATACCTGAACAAGATGATCCGGCGGCCCACGCGGCCGGAACTGAGCAAGGTTGGATTGAGAATAGGACGTGCCACATGGGACGATCGCTCAAGAAAGGTCCCTTTGTCGATCCGAAGCTCTTCGAAAAGGTCGAGCGCATGACCGGTCGTGGAGCCAAGGAGCCGATCAAGACCTGGGCGCGCCGCTGCACGATCGTGCCGGAATTCGTGGGTCACACGTTTCTGGTTCACAACGGGCGAAAACACGAAAAGGTCTTCGTGACCGAAGAGATGGTCGGGCACAAACTGGGCGAGTTTGCCCCCACTCGCACCTTCCGCGGCCACGGCAGCAAAGGCAAGCATTAGACCTTCGAGACCCATCATGGCCTACCGAGCCGTTCATCGCTTCGCGCGTATCAGTGCACGCAAGGTCCGTCCGCTGGCGGACCTGATCCGCGGCAAACATGCTGACGATGCGCTGGCCATCCTCCGCTACCAGCCTCACCGTGGCGCCCGCATGCTCGAAAAGGTGCTCAAGAGCGCCTTGGGCAACGCCGAGGAGCGGCGCGCAGGCAACGTCCATCGTCTGGTGGTGATCGACGCTCGCATCGACGGCGGGCCGATGTTCAAGCGTATCCGGCCCCGCGCGCGCGGCATGGCCTTTACAATCAAGCGACGCATGTCGCACATTCGCATCGCATTGGAGGACCCGAGGGCGCTCGCGCCACCCTCGTAAGGACTCGCCATGGGACAAAAGACCAATCCAACCGGATACCGCACCGGCATCATGGCCGGCTGGAAGAGCCGCTGGTTCGCCTCGAAGCAGGAGTTCTCCGAGCTCTTGGTCGAAGACTGCAAGGTCCGGAAGTTCGTCAAAGAGAAGTACAAGTATGCCGGCATCCCGAGGATCGAGATCGAACGCACGCGAGACGAGGTCAAGGTGGTCCTTCACACGGCGCGTCCGGGCGTGATCATCGGCCGCAAAGGGCAAGAAGTCGAACGCCTGCAGGACGAGCTTCAGGGGCTCATTCACCGCCGCGTGAATATCAAGATCGAGGAGATCGCGCGCCCGGAGATCGAGGCCCAGCTCGTGGCCGAAGATATCGCCGAACAATTGAGCAAACGAGCCAGCTTCCGCCGTACGATGAAGCGGGCGCTGGAGCAAACGATGGAGGCAGGGGCAAAAGGGGTGAAGATTCAACTCGCCGGCCGACTCGGCGGATCGGAAATGGCGCGTTGCGAAAAGCAGATATCAGGTTCCATCCCACTGTCCACGCTGCGAGCCAAGATCGACTACGGCTTCACCGAAGCCAAGACCGCCCAGGGCAACATCGGCGTCCAGGTGTGGGTCAACCAGGGCATGTATTACGAGGACGAGGAGTCACCCGATGGCGCAGATGCCCAAGCGGGTCAAGCACCGAAAAAGCCAAAGAGGACGTATAAAAGGTAACGCCTCGCGCGGCAACCGCGTCGTGTTTGGCGATTACGGCCTGCAGACGATGCAGGGCGGCTGGATCAGCGCGGCCACGATCGAGGCCGGCCGCATCGCCGCCCAGCAATACCTGCGCGAGGTCGGCCACCTGTATGTCCGCATCTTTCCGCATAAACCGATTACGTCGATCCCATTGGAAACGCGCATGGGCAAGGGCAAGGGCGAGCCGGAATACTGGGCCGCGGTCGTGCATCCCGGCACGGTACTGTTTGAGATTTCGGGCGTCGCGGAAGATGCCGCGCGGCTTTGCTTTCAGCGCCTCGCCCACAAAATGCCCGTCCGCGTGCGATTCATCAAACGACGGAGCGCGTGATTTCGTCCACGGCGCGGCGGAGGCGTAGGCCTCCGGATCAAGTTGCCAAACATGACCAAGACCAGTGAATTACGCGAAATGAGCGACGAGCAACTGGCACTGACGCTGCGCGAAACGGCCGAGAACCTGTTTCGGCTCCGCGTGCAGGCACAGACCGAGCGACTCGATGCTCCCACGGAGCTTCGCAAGCATCGCCGCCTGATCGCGCGCGTCAAGACGATTCAGACGCAGCGCCAGCAGTCCAAGAGACTCCCGGCCGTTTGACCGGCGAGCGCAGGAACTACCACCATGCCAAGACGAGTTGTCACCGGAGTGGTCACCAGCGACGCGATGACGAAAACGCGACGCGTCGAGATCGCGCGCCTCGTCCGCCACCCCAAGTACGGCAAGTTTCTCCGTCGTAAAACCGTCTGCCACGTGCACGACGAGCGCGAAGAATCGGGAACCGGCGACACGGTGGAGATTGTCGAGTGCCGCCCGCGCTCCAAGACCAAGTGCTGGGAGCTAGTACGGGTGGTGACCAAGAGCCAGGCCGTGGACATCGCCGCGATGCGTGCCGCCGTCAAGTCCGAAGCGGCCGAGCTCGAAGCGACGGGCATCCATACCAGAGACCGCGATGCCAGAGACCGTGCCGACGCGGTTGCCGCTGAGGCTGAGGAACGGCCATGATTCAAATGCAATCGCGCCTTGCCGTGGCCGACAACACCGGCGCCAAGGAAGTGATGTGCGTCAAGGTCCTGGGCGGAACGCACCGCCGCACCGCTGGGTTGGGCGACATCATCGTCTGCAGCGTCAAGAGCGTGATTCCCGGCAGCGAGATCAAGAAGGGGGCCGTCGTCAAGGGTGTCATCGTTCGCTGCAAGAAGCCGACACGACGAACCGACGGGAGCTACGTGCGGTTCGACTCCAACGCCCTGGTCCTGATTGACAACGACCAGAACCCGCGCGGCACGCGCATCTTTGGCGCCGTGGCGCGCGAGCTGCGCGAGCGCAATTTCATGAAGATCGTCAGCCTGGCGGCCGAGGTGGTGTGATGCACATTCGCGTGAACGACATGGTCGAAGTCATCGCCGGCGACGATCGCGGCACCCGCGCCAAGGTCATCCGTGTCATTGGTTTGGAGGGCAAGGTGGTGGTCGAAGGGGTCAATCGAGTCTACAAGCACGTCCGCCGCAGCCAGAAGAATATGCAGGGGGGACGGCTGTCCAAGGAGATGCCCATCCGGTTGTCCAACGTGCTGTTGGTGTGCCCTTCTTGTGGGAAGGCCTCGCGAACCGGCGCCCGTTATCAGAAGGACGGCAGCAAGGAGCGGTTTTGCCGCAAGTGCGGCGCAACGACCGGCCCGATCGCCCCAGCGCGAAAGCAATACGCCAAACGCGCGAGCAAATAGACAGCGCGACGCCAGGTGAGTTCGATCCCATGAGTGCAAAATCAAAGTCAAAAAAGGGCGCGGCGACCGACGATTCCGGCGCTTCCGCCGGACGCTCGACGCTTGTTCCGCGCTTGAAGGAGCGTTACGAAGAGGAGCTGCTGTCCACCTTCGCCCAGCGCCTGGGACGCGCGAACCGCCTGTCGCTGCCGCGCCTCGAAAAGATTGTCATCAATATGGGCGTCGGCGCCGCCATCGCCGACAAGAAGCGGATGGACGAGGCCACCCTGGCGCTCTCCCAAATCTCCGGACAAAAACCGATCGTCACCAAAAGCCGCAAGTCGATCGCCGGATTCCGCCTGCGCGAGAACATGGACATCGGATGCAAGGTGACGCTCCGCGGAAACCGCATGTACGAGTTCCTCGATCGGCTGATCGCTCTGGCGCTGCCGCGCGTGCGCGATTTTCGTGGCCTGAACCCGCGCGGGTTCGACGGACATGGCAACTACAGTCTGGGGCTCACCGAGCAGCTCGTTTTTCCAGAACTGAACCCGGACAAGTTTCAGCACGTCCAGGGCATGAACGTCACCGTCGTCTCATCCACCGACAGCGATGACGAGGCGCGCGAGCTGCTGCGCGGATTAGGGATGCCCTTCAAAACGGAGGACCGAGCGTAGCACCGCGGGCGGCGGCACCCCGCCAATGTGGAACAGCACGTCGTCGACCGAACAAGGAACCCCATGGCCAGCAAGGCAAAAATCGAAAAGGCCAACCGTTCGCCAAAATTTCCCACGCGCCGCGAGCGGCGCTGCAAGATCTGTGGCCGCCCGCGCGCGGTGTACCGCAAATTTGGCATTTGCCGCATCTGCTTCAAGAATCTGGCTAACGAGGGGCTGATCCCTGGCGTCCGCAAGGCGAGTTGGTAAAGGGGACCGCAACCGATATGATGACCGACCCAATCGCCGACATGTTCACCCGTATCCGAAACGCCGTGCGCATCGAGCGTTCCGACGTGAACATGCCCATGTCCAAGGTGAAGTGCGGCGTGGCAGAAGTCCTCAAGCGCGAGGGCTACATCTGGGATTGGGAGGCCGTCGAGGCGCGGCCCGTCAAGATGATACGCATCGTCTTGAAGTATGGTCCCAACGGCGAACGCGTCATCCGCCATATCCGCCGCGTGAGCAAGCCGGGCCGCCGCGTCTATAGCGGCGCCGGCACCCTGCGGCCGGTGCTGGGCGGACTGGGCATTTCGATCGTCAGCACCAGCCGCGGCGTGATCAGCGACCGCGAAGCGCGCCAGCGCAACCTGGGCGGCGAGGTATTAGGGGAACTGTGGTGATACACAGGTACGGCTGACGATGTCGCGCATCGGCAAGAAACCAGTCACGATACCCGCGGGCGTCAACGTGGCGATCGCCGGCAATCAGATTTCCGTCGAGGGTCCGCTGGGCAAGCTGGCCTGGTCGTTCAGCCCTCGCCTGTCGGTTCAGCACGAGCGCGAGGCCGGCTTCGTGCGCGTGGAAAACACGCACGAAGAGCGCCAAATGCGTGCGCTTCATGGCCTCACGCGCGCCATGATCCAGAACATGGTCCGCGGCGTGAGCCAGGGGTACGAGAAGCGGTTGGAAGTGGTCGGCGTCGGCTATCTGGCCGCTGTGCAGGGGCGGACGCTTCAGCTCCGCGTGGGTTTCTCCAACGAGATTCAGAAACCCATTCCCGATGGGCTCACGGTCACCTGTCCCGACCAGACACATGTCGTGGTCAAAGGCGCCGACAAGCAGCAAGTCGGGCAGTTTGCGGCCGAAGTCCGCCGCGTACGAAAGCCCGAACCGTACAAGGGCAAGGGCGTGCGCTACGAAGGCGAAGTCGTCCGCCGCAAGGCCGGCAAGACCGTGGTGAAGTAGCAATTGAACAAGCAGGCAATCTAGCGTTGTAATAGGGCGTTACAAACATCCGCGCTCCCCCCTGGCAACTGGGCAGGTGAGGGGGGCACGCTATACGCTCTCCATCGGAGCGACACGTGAATCACGAAAAGTCCATCGCACGGCAGCGCCGACGACGGCGGCTGAGGGTGCGCAAGCGGATTCGCGGCACGCCGGCACGGCCGCGCTTGAGTGTCTTTCGCAGCCACCGGCACATGTATGTACAGGTGATCGACGATCAAAGCGGGCGGACGCTGATCGCCGCGAGCACCATGGATCCGGAGCTGCGCGACCAGGCGCTACGCGGCGGAAACAAGGACGCGGCACGGATAGTCGGCGCGGCGATCGCGCGGCGAGCGTTGGCCGCCGGTATTAACCAGGTGGCCTTCGACCGTCGCGAGTACCAGTATCATGGCCGAGTCGAGTCGCTGGCCGGGGCCGCTCGCGAAGCTGGGCTGAGTTTTTGAGAAATACCTCCAGGAGGCATCTCCGTGTCGAGTGAGTCCACGCAAGGCGAACTGAAAGAACGCGTCGTCAAGATCAAGCGCTGCGCGGCCGTGGTCAAAGGGGGCCGTCGCTTCAGCTTCGCCGCCATGGTCGTCGTGGGCGACGGACGCGGCCGCGTCGGCTGGGGTTATGGCAAGGCCAATGAGGTCCCGCCCAGCGTCGAAAAGGCCGTCAAGGACGGTAGCCGCCGCATGATCGAAGTGCCCATGACCAAGGGAACCATCCCACATGTGTCACAAGGGCGATTTGGAGCCGCCAAGGTCGTCCTCCTGCCCGCCAGCCCTGGCACCGGCGTTATCGCCGGTGCCAGCGTCCGCGCCGTGTGCGAAGCGGCAGGCATCAAGGACATACTGACCAAGAGCTTCGGATCCACCAACGCGGTGAACCTGGTCAAGGCCACGATCGACGCACTCGGGCGCCTGCGGACGCGCCAAGAGGTCGAGCGGCTTCGCGGAGTATCCCTCTCATGAACCTCCACGACGTCCATCGCGCGATCAAGAAGAACAAGCCACGCCGCCGTATCGGTCGCGGCAAGGGCTCCGGATATGGGAAGACCGCCGGCCGAGGTCACAAGGGGGCACGCTCGCGTTCGGGCTGGAAATCGAGTTCCACTTTTGAAGGCGGACAAACTCCGCTCGTGCGCCGCACGCCCAAGCGCGGCTTTCACAACCGATTCGCCAAGACCATTCACGAAATCAACGTCGCCCAGCTCGACCGCCGGTTCGAGAGCGGCAGCGACGTGACCGTCGAGTCGCTGAAGGCGCGGGGACTGGCCAAGGGCCGCTTTGATATTCTGAAGGTGCTTGGAGACGGCGAATTGACCAAGTCACTCAACGTTTTTGCCCATCGCTTCAGCCGCGCGGCGCGAGAGAAGATCGAACAGGCCGGCGGCAAGGCAACGGTGGTAAGTGAAAACGCGCCGACCGCGGCCACGGCGGCCGCGACGGCATGATGGCGGTAATGCGACGCGAACGCGCTCGCCGCACAACACCTCTCCCCTCTGGGGAGAGGGCACGGTGAGGGGCGTCGTGCGGCCCTGTTCGCTCCGGAAGGATCGAAACCATGTGGGAAAAACTCCGGGTCATCTTCACGATCCCCGAGCTGCGGCAGAAGATTCTGCTGACGCTGTTCTTGTTGGCCATCTTTCGCGTCGGGTCGTGGATCCCCATCGTCATCGTCGACCAGCAGAAGATGACGGCTTTTTTCAGCCAGCAGGCCAATCAAGGACTGAGCCAGGTGATGCAACAAGTGGCGCTCTTCAGTGCCAGCAACGTGAGTCAGGCCACGATCTTCGGGCTGGGGATCATGCCGTACATCTCCGCGTCGATCATCTTCCAGCTCTTGGCCAGCGTTTGGCCTCCGCTGGAGCGGCTTCAGAAGGAAGGCGAAAGCGGCCGCAAGAAAATCAACGAATACACGCGCTACGCCACCGTCGTACTTTGCCTGGGCCAAAGCTGGTTCTACGTGGCCCAACTGGCGAGGGGCGACATGCTGCGCGAGCAATTCCTGAACTCAGACCGCGAGCTGTTGCTCATGTGGCACATCTTCGCCGTGGTCACCATGACCTGCGGCTCGACATTCCTCATGTGGCTGGGCGAGCAAATCGATGAGTACGGCATCGGCAATGGCATCAGCCTCTTGATCATGGCGGGTATTCTGGCCCAGATGCCCTTGGCCGGCTATAAGCTGATCGATCCGCTGATCAAGCAAGGCGGCATTGAATTGTCGGGCGGCGGCCGTGGAGAGATCGGCGTGGAGACACTGCTGGTCTTGGCCGCGCTGTTCGTCGGGGTTGTCGTCGGCGTCGTCTTCATCACTCAGGGCCAGCGCCGCATCCCCACGCAAAGCGCCAAGCACGTCCGCGGCCGGCGCGTCTTCGGCGGCGGCCGGAACTACCTGCCGCTGCGAGTGAACCAGTCGGGCGTGATGCCCATTGTCTTCGCCAGCAGTCTGTTGCTGTTTCCCTCGATCGTGTTCAGCGGCCTCCAACACTACCATCCCACGTTTCATACGCTCGCCGAGATGTTCTCGCGCGGCACCTCGTTTGTGTATAACCTCCTCTACGTCGTTTTGATCTATTTCTTCTGTTATTTTTGGACCGCGATCACGTTCAATCCCAAGGATATGGCCAACAATCTGAAGGACTTTGGCACGTTCATCCCTGGCTATCGTCCCGGCAAGCGGACGGAGGACTATCTGGAAAAGGTGATGGTGCGGATCACCTATGTGGGCGCCGGCTTCCTGTCCGTCGTGGCCATCCTGCCGACGGTGGTCTCGAGCGCCATCGGGGTCGACTATGCGATCGCCAGCTTCTACGGAGGCACGGCGCTATTGATCGCGGTGAGCGTGGCCTTCGACCTGGTGCAAAAGATCGACAGCCACCTGGTGATGCGGAATTATCGCGGCTTGCTGGAGAAGTCGTAGCGCGAACGCGCCCCTTGGGCCACGGAGGCGCAGTCGGGGGGCCAGAGGGCCCAGCATGCATATCGTCTTTCTCGGTCCACCCGGCGCCGGCAAAGGCACCCAGGCGCAGCAGTTGGTCGTCGAGCTGGCCATTCCGCACCTTTCGACCGGAGACATGCTCCGCCACGCTTGCCGCGAGCAAACGCCGATCGGCCGCTTGGCCGAGGAATTCATGACTGCCGGCCAGCTCGTGCCCGACGCGCTCATCCTCCAGATTGTCGGTGAGCGACTGGAACAGCCCGACTGCGACGCCGGCTGCCTCTTCGACGGCTTCCCGCGCACCGTCAACCAGGCGCGTGCGCTCGACGAGGCGCTGCGCGACCGGGGCACGCCCTTGGACCTCGTGCTAGAATTACGAGTGGATGAGGAGGAGCTATTGCGGCGGATGGCGGGTCGCCATCGCGATGACGATCGGCCGGAGGTGATCCGAGAGCGTCTGCGAGCTTATCATGCTCAGACGCGGCCGCTTGTCGACTACTACCGAAGCCAGGGCGTGCTGGATACGATCGAAGGGTCGGGTGCGCCGCCGGAAGTGTACGAGCGCATCCGCGCGGCCGTCCGGCGGCGGCAAGAGGCGCGTCCAGGAGGCTCTTGAGCGTGCACACCCTGCGATCGCCACGCGAAATCGCGCTCATGCGCAAGGCCGGGCTGATCGTCTGGCAAGCGCATAAGCTTGCGGCGCCACTGGTCCGGCCCGGCGTCACCACCGCCGAAATCGACGCCGTGGTCGAGGAATTCTTCAACGAGCACAATGCCGTGTCGCTCTTCAAGGGCGTTGCCGGCAAGGTCCCCTTCCCGGCGGTGACGTGCATCTCGGTGAATGACGAGGTCGTTCACGGCATCCCCGGACCGCGACAGCTTGTCGAGGGCGACATCGTCAGCATCGACACCGGCTGCAAGCTCGACGGCTGGTGTGCCGACGCGGCGATCACGCACCCAGTCGGCCGAGTCGATCCGGAAGTCCAGCGGCTGCTGGACGTGACGCGGGGCGTGCTGCGATTGGCCATCGCCGAAATGGGGCGCTGCCGCACCTGGAGCGAGGTCGCCGCTCGGATGGAGTCGTACGTCACCCAGGCCGGCTTCTACGTGGTCGAAAGCTTCGTCGGGCACGGCGTGGGCCGCCAAATGCACGAAGACCCCCAGGTTCCCAATTTTGTCAGCCATCAACTACGCCGCAACGGCGACTTTCGCCTGGAGCCGGGCCTGGTGATCGCCGTCGAGCCGATGGTCAATATGGGCACGAAGAAAGTCCGGCCGCTCTCCGACCACTGGACTCAGGCTACTCAGGATGGTCGCCCAAGTGCCCATTTTGAGCACACCATCGCCATGACGGCCGAAGGCCCGTTTGTCCTCACCGCAGGCCCCAACGGCGAACTGTGAGGCGTAATCGAATCGGCCAATGCACCCGCAGCGCGTGCCACGTGACAGTGGGTGCAGTAATTGGCCGTGTGCCACGGGTTCGGCCATTGCCGAATCCGTGCTTCCGCCCCACCAGGCGCCATTTCATCCAACCAACTGACGCTGGCCGACGTGAAATTCGCCGGACCGCAGACGATCAGTGGCGTGTCAACGGCGATCCACCGCGCGGAGCCCTTGCAAGAATTGGACCAACACCTTTATACTTGAGCGCTTTGCACCCTAACCACGGCGAAACGATCGACGGCCATGAAAGTTCGTGCGAGTGTCCGGCGCATCTGCGAAAACTGCAAGATCGTCCGCCGCCGCGGCGTCGTCTACGTCGTGTGCAACAACCCGCGACATAAGCAGCGCCAGGGCTAACGCCATCGGGCGAAACCGGCGACCGCGTTGAGAGGAGTTGCTACTCGTGCCGCGTGTACTCGGAGTCGATATACCGAATGATCGCCCGACGGTCATTTCGCTGACCTACCTCTATGGTGTGGGACCGCACATCGCTCGCGAGCTGTGCCACAAGGCCGGTGTCGATCCGCAGGGCAAGGCTCGCGAACTGCATGAGGACGAGCTGGCGAGGATCGGCGCGCTGTTGGACAAGGACTATGTCGTCGAGGGACAGCTTCGCCGCCAGGTGGCACAGAACATTTCGCGGCTGCGCGACATCGCCTGCTATCGCGGCTTGCGGCACCGTCGCGGCCTGCCGGTTCGCGGACAGCGTACGCGCACCAATGCGCGTACGCGAAAGGGTCCCAAGAAGACGGTCGCCGGCAAGAAGGGCGTGAAAGACCTGCGATAAATCGTGCCGAGCTGGCGTAAGTGGCCGGAGCGAGCAAGCACTCAGGCCGCCGGTCACCGGCCGCGAGCGACCAGGAGTTGAACGAACGTGGGTAAGACCAAGAAACGCAAAGTTCGCCGCAACGTGACCGTGGCTATTGCCCACGTCAAAGCGAGCTTCAACAACACGACCGTCACCATCACCGATACCAAGGGGGATGCCCTCTGTTGGGCCAGCGCCGGCACGAGCGGCTTTAAGGGGAGCCGCAAGAGCACGCCGTTCGCCGGGCAGATGGCCGCGCAGCAGGCCGCCGAGAAGGCGGCCAAGTTCGGCGTCAAGGAGCTGGAGGTGAAAGTCCGCGGCCCCGGCAGCGGCCGCGAAAGCGCGATCACGGCCCTCGAGGCGGCCGGCATGACGATCAAATCCATCGAGGACGTAACCCCCCTGCCCCATAATGGCTGTCGCCCCCGAAAGAAACGGCGCGTCTAGTGCGCACCCCACGCATCGTGTCCGGGAGCCGCGTGCCTTCCTGACACGCTCGAATTACCCAACCCGTTGAAACGACCCTCAGGCAATCACCACTCATGGCTCGTCATACTGGCCCCGTTTGCAGGTTGTGCCGTCGCGAAGGCATGAAGCTCTTCCTCAAGGGCACGCGTTGCGACACGCCCAAGTGTGCATTCGAGCGCCGCGAAACGCCCCCCGGCATGCAGCCCGCGCGGCGCAGCAAGCTGACAGACTACGGCCTGCACTTGCGCGAGAAGCAGAAGGTCAAACACTACTACGGCGTGCTGGAGCGCCAGTTCCGCCGCTACTTTTCGCTGGCGGAGCGCTCCAAGGGCAATACCGGCGATGTGCTCCTAAGCCTGCTCGAACGCCGGCTCGATAATGTGGTGCACCGCCTGGGTTTCGGCCAGAGCCGCGCCCAGGCGCGTCAGCTTATTGCGCACGGCCACATCACCGTCAACGGTCGTCGCGTGAACGTGCCCGGCTACTTGCTGGCGGCCGGGGACGTCATCCGCGTGAAAAACCGCAAGAAGAGCCTGCAGGCGGTCCAGGCGAACCTGGCCGATCACGAGCGCCCCGTCCCCGATTTCCTCACCAAGGCCGAGGCGGGCATCCCCGAGGGGCTCGTCTCGCGGCTACCCGAATCCAACGACGTATCGATCCCGGTGCAGACTCAGTTGATCATTGAGCTGTGCTCGAAGTAGGCGCTGCGCGGCGCCCTGGTATACGGAGATTTCCCATGCGAATTCGATGGCGCGGTCTCGAGCTTCCCAGTCAGGTTACCTGCGATCGAACCAGTCTGACTTCCACCTATGGCAAATTCGTCGCCGAGCCGTTCGAGCGCGGCTTTGGCGTGACGGTCGGCAACAGCCTCCGGCGGATCCTGCTCTCGAGTCTCGAAGGCAGCTCCGTCACCCAGATCAAGATCCACGGCGCCCAGCACGAGTTCACCACGCTGCCGGGCGTGGTGGAAGACATGACCGACGTCGTGCTGAACGTCAAGTCGCTGGTGGTCAAGAACTTCACCGACAACACCAAGGTCATTCGCATCGACGTCCAGCGGCGCGGCGTCATCACCGGGGCCGACGTCGAGACCGACGGCACCGTGGAAGTCGTCAACAAGGGACACGTGATCGCCACGCTGACCGACGACGTCCCTTTCATCATGGAAATGGTGGTCGAGAACGGCCGCGGCTATGTTCCGGCGAGCGAGCACAGCCCCAACGTCCAGGAGATCGGCATCATTCCCATCGACGCCGTCTTCAGTCCCGTGCTGCGCGTGCGATATGAGATTGAGGAGACGCGCGTGGGCCAAAAGACCAATTACGACAAACTGACGCTCGAAATCTGGACCAACGGCACCGTCGGACCGGAAATGGCGCTGGTCGAGGCCGCGAAGATCCTCCGCAAGCACCTCAACCCGTTCATTCAGTTCACCGAGCTGGGGGCCTTCATTCACAGCGAGGCTCGCGCCAGCGCCGGCGTTTCCGACGCCGCCATCGAAGCCAAGCTCAATATGAGCCTGGCGGAGCTGAACCTCTCGGTCCGCGCCACCAATTGCCTCGAATCGGAAAACATCAATACCGTCCGCGACCTGGTGTCGCGCAGCGAGGACCAGTTGCTCGATGTCCGTAACTTCGGCGAGACCACGCTCAACGAAGTCCGCGAAAAGCTCACGGAACTGGGCCTTCGACTCGGTATGCGCGTCCCCGCGTCGTCCGGAGCATTGTAAAAGCCAATGTGCCGTATAATTCATACCCCACTCTTCTCCGGGAAGAGGGTAGTGTGGGGGGCGCCCTCGAACAGGCGTCGCCACTCAATCGTCCAGTAATCCATAGCACGGTAGGAAAATGCGACACCTGAAGCGCGGCCGCTATCTGGGCCGCTCCCCGAGTCACCGCGCGGCGATGCTTCGCAACCTGGCCAGCAGCCTGATCCTGACCGAGCGCGACACGACCGAGGACGACGAGGGCAAGCCCAAGGTCAAAGGCCGCATCGTCACCACGCTGGAGAAGGCCAAGGAGGTCAGGAGCCTCGTGGAGAAGTGCATCACGATCGCGCGCAAGTCACTCGCGGCCGAGGAAGAGGCTTCCCAGTACGCCACCGCCGCCCAGCGTCCCAGCGAGAAATGGCGCGCCTGGCGCACCAGCGACGATTGGCGCCGCTGGAACCAGGCGATCGCCCCAGCGGTGGCCGCTCGCCGACGTGCGCTTCGCCTCTTGGGCGACAAGCAGGCCGTGCGCGTCCTCTTTGACGTACTCGCCGATCGCTTCGCCGATCGCGATGGCGGATACACGCGCGTCGTTCGCCTCCCCGCGCCGCGCCTGGGCGATGCGGGCACTCGTGCCATCCTCGAGTTTGTCGGCACGCGCGACCGCGCTCGCCGCACTCGGCAGAAACCCTCGCGCCCGCGATTTGAGGACACGCCGGCCGACCGCGATACCGAGCGCGGCGACGAGTAGCAGCGCCGGAATCGCCGAGCATGGGCGCGCGTCGCAAGTCAAAACGTGCGGCAGAGCGTGCCGCCGTCGACGACGATGGTGGCGCCGGTGATATAGCTGCCCGCCGAGCTCGCCAGGAGAAGTGCCGCACCGGCCAGTTCATGTGGCTCGCCCCAACGTCCCAAGGCGGTGCGCTCTGCGAACTGCTGCTTTTCTTCCTCGGTAAGCAGCCGGCCCGGTAGATCGGTTAGAAACGGCCCCGGTGCAAGGCAGTTAACCGTGATGCCGTAGGGACCGAGATCCAAAGCGCTCGCGCGTGCCATCCCCACGAGCGCCGCCTTTGTGGCGGAATAGGCATTCCGACTTTCTCGCGACGCCAATGCCATGATCGACGAGATGTGAATGATGCGGCCCCAGCGGCGCTCGCACATCTGGGGCGCAAGGGCGCGTGTGAGCGCCATGCAGGACGTCAGATTCAGCTCCAGGATGCGGTCCCAGTCTTCGTCGCGGATTTCGCCGATCGGCTGCGGCGTATTCGAACCAGCGTTGTTCACCAGAATGTCGACGCGGCCGAACTTGGCGAGCACGTCTCGCGCCAGCCGCTCGGGCTCGCCGCGGCGGCTCATGTCGGCGACAAAACAATCGCCGCGCGACGCGGTGCCGGCGCGGATGTCGTCGAGCGCCGCACGAAGCTCATCAGCATGGCGGCTGGCGATGGCCACGTCGGCCCCCGCCTCGGCCAGTATTCGCGCCATCGCCTTGCCCAGCCCCTTGCTGCCGCCGGTGACCAGCGCGACGCGCCCCGAGAGATCAAACATGGTGCCCTTCATGCCATCGAGCTCCTGGCGTTTCTGAATCGCAGCACGCGGCCCGGCGCGTGGACTTCGATTCCGGTGGCTGGCTTCCCGCCCGTGATTATCGCGATTCCGTTGACGAAGACATGCGCGACGCCTTCGCTCGATCGCCGCGAGTCGTCATAGGTGGCGCAATCCGTGATCGTCGCCGGATCAAAGACCACCAAGTCGGCAAACGCGCCCTCGCGGATGACGCCACGGTCCACGAGCCCGAATCGCTCTGCCGGGTAGCCAGTCATTTTTCGCACCGCTTCTTCGAGCGTGAACAGTCTGCGATCGCGCACCAGCGGCCCGAGCATCCGCGCCGCCGAGCCGAATATGCGCGGATGAATCGGACCATCCTCGGTGTAGATTGCGTCGGTGCCGAGCATTTGCTTGGGGTGGGCAAGGAACGGCTCAACCAGCCGATCGTCGTCGGCCCTGAAGACAGCCAACACGGCCAACTGCTCGTCGATGAGGAGATCGACAAGTGCCTCGGCCAACGGTTTTCCACGCCGCGCCGCGAACTCCGCGATCGAAAGCCCCTGCACATCGGCATTGTCTTTCGTCGCGACCCAGGCGAGCCGGATCTGTTCGGCATGCGAGCGGTGGCCGGCAAGCAGTTCCGCAAATCGCCGCACGAGCGCCGGATTGCGCAGGCGAGCCGGCACCGCCAGCGGGCCCTCCTCCCACGCCTCGTACGGCAAGAGCGAGCTGACGAGCGTCGAGCCGCTCATGTAGGGATAAATGTCGAACGAAAAGTCGACCTCGTTCACCGCCACGCGGTCGACGTAATCGAGCAGCTCCTCGACCTCTTGCGGCGTCATCCCCTTGAGATGTGAGATGTGGACGCGGATGCCCGCGCGGCGGCCGATCTCGACCGCTTCGCGCAGCCCCTCGAGCGTGCCGCGCTTATAGCGGACGTGCGTCGCGTACAGGCCGTCGTAAGCGGCCAGCTCTCGACAGACGGCGACCAATTCGTCGGTCGTGGCGAACGATTGCGCGATGTAGTCCAGGCCGGTCGAGACGCCCACGGCCCCGGCCTCCATCGAGCGGCGGACCTCGCCGCGCATCAGATTGATCTGCACGTCGTCGGCCGCCGCGCGACCCCACCCGCAGGCCAATACGCGGACGTTCGCATAGGGAATCTGCATGACAACGTTCTGCGCCGTGGCGCCGTGCAAGCAATCTGCGTATTCAGCCAGCGCCTGCCAGCCCCGATAGTCATGCTGCGCCAGACCATCAAGAGGACGCAGATACGTGATCCAATCGCGCGCCGTGTCGGCCGAAATCGGCGCGTACGAGATGCCGTCGCTGGCGAGCACCTCGGTGGTGAAGCCTTGGCTCGTCTTGGCAACGAAGTGACGCTGTTTGAGCAGCCAACCGTCCGAGTGGTTGTGGACGTCGATGAATCCCGGCGCGACAACCAACCCCGCAATGTCGACGGTGCGGCGCGCCGGTGCCGTGCCGATCGTGCCCACCTGTGCGATTCGGTCGCCGACGAGCGCCACCTCGGCGCGCTGGCCTGCCGCGCCGGTGCCATCGACTACCGTGCCGCCCTGAAGCAACAGGTCGAACATGAGACGATTTGTGCACGCAGGGTCAAAGTGCTTCGGCCACCAAGTCGCCAATCTGCCGCGTGCTGTATCCCATGCGGCCCGCTGCCTGGCTCTTCATTTTCGTGCCGGTAACGACCTGCACGGCCTTGGTCACGCGCGCGGCCGCCGCCGGATAACGCGAATGCTCCAGCAGCATGGCCATGGCATTGATCGCGGCGATGGGATTGATCGCGCCCAGACCGGTGTATTTCGGGGCGCTTCCGCCCATCGGTTCGAACATGCTGGTGCCGCCGGGATCGGGATTGATGTTGCCGCCGGCCGCCACGCCCATCCCGCCCTGAAGGATCCCGCCCAAGTCGGTGATGATGTCGCCGAACATGTTCGTGGTGACGATCACGTCGTAGTACTCCGGGTTCTTGACCATCCACATGCAGCAGGCGTCGACGTGGTTGTAGTCGGTCTTTACGTCTGGATAGTCGCGCGCCACTTCCTGGAATGTTCGCCACCACAGGTCGTGGCCATAGGTCAGCACGTTCGTCTTGGCCACCAGCGTCAGCATCTTCTTTGGATTGTTGCGGCGGCGCGTGTAGTCGAACGCCCAGCGAATACATCGCTCGCAGCCCTTGCGCGTGTAGACGGCGGTCTGCGTGGCGACCTCGTCCGGCGTGCCCTTCTTCAGAAACCCGCCCGTGCCGCAGTACATGTCCTCGGTGTTTTCGCGCACCACGACGAAGTCGATGTCGTCGGGGCCCTTGTCCTTGAGCGGCGTCTCGACGCCGGGAAACAGCTTCACGGGGCGCAGATTGATGTACTGGTCGAGCTGAAAACGCAGCTCCAAGAGCAGTCCCTTCTCGAGAATGCCCGGGGCCACATCCGGATGCCCCACGGCACCGAGCAGAATGGCGTCGAACTGGCGCAACGCGTCCACGGCGCCGGCGGGCAGAGTCTCGCCCGTCCGCAAATACCGCTCGCCGCCGAAATCGAATTGCTCAGTGCGATACGAGATGCTTTCCGCCGCGGCCACTGCGCTGAGCACCTTCAGCGCCTCGGCGGCAACCTCTGGACCGGTTCCATCTCCGCCGATGACGGCAATCTTGAGCGCGGGCTTCGTTTCCAAGGGCGGCCCTTTCTGGCGAGCGCCGCGCGATTCTAGCAGGCGCGCAAGGCGCTCTCAAGCGGCGATCGCGGCAGATAGAATTCGCCGTGGGTAGCGCGCCGCCTTGGCTCCCACCGCGGCGAGAGTAGCGAACGCCGATCGCGCTTCGGGCGACGGCATGCGGAGCATGCCTGCTACTCAATCCCCAAGTCTCAAGCCTCAAACCTCAGTTTTTGCTGAAGTCGAGCTGCTTCGACTTGTCGCGGCCCAGTGGATTCTTCGAGAACTTGTGAAAGCACTCGGGGCAGAGGTCGAACTGAAGCTGGCGGTACGTGTCGTCGGGAAAGTCTTCTCCCGAGGTCGTCTCGCGGCGCTCGATCATTTCGTGGATCTCTTGCAGGTAATCGCGCTCGTCGTCCGATTCGTCGGTCGACGGGTCGAAGGCCTGGTAGAGCTCGATTTTGACGACGTAGCGTCCGTCGTCTTCGCGATCCAGCTCGCGCTTGCAAAGGTCGCATGAATAATGAATCATTGTTTCCGCTCCCCGCAAGCTGATGGACTGATCCCCGCGCCGGCCAATACAACATGCACGTCTACCTGTTCATCCTACTAACCGGCGACAAAACGGAGCAAGCCGTCTTGGCACGATTTTGCGGTTTATATTGCCGTGAATCGAAATTTGGGCCGCGTGGCGATATTTCGGGGCTTTGGGCTTGACAATCGCATGCGGAAGTGGTCAGTGGTGCGAGGCCCCGCACCACGCCACCGATGTCAGCGGACGCGCCGCGAGGGCCCGTGCCGAGCATCCGCGCTGGATTGCCGCCGCGCCTCAGACTAAAATCGTAAAAACCGAACTGCCGATTGTTGTTCGTGCGGCTCGCTCCTGCCGAGGCGGATAGGGGCGGCCCTCCACGCCTGGCCCGCCGCCACCTCGATTGGCACGCACGGTCGTTAACGCTCGACAGGAAGACCACCCGATGGCCCACGCCTTGGCGCTCGATCCTCTCTCGGCCAGCGTATTGGTCCTGAACCGCTTTTACCTGGCGGTGCACGTGGTCAACGTGCGGCGTGCGTTCAGCCTGCTGTTTCGCGAGTTGGCCGAAGTGGTCCACTTGGAGGAGGGGCAATACGCGAACTACAACTTCGAATCGTGGCGCGAAATCAGCGAGCTGAAGGCGCAGTTCAAGGAGCCGCACGACGACTGGGTGCGCGCCGTCAATTTCGAGATCCAGGTGCCGCGCGTCATCCGGCTGTTGGGCTACGATCGACAGCCCAAGCAGACCATTCGTTTCAATCGGAGAAATATCTTTGCGCGCGACGGCAATCGCTGCCAATACTGCGGCAAACGGTTTCCCACCAGCGAGCTCAGTCTTGACCATGTCGTTCCGCGCAGCCTGGGGGGTGACACCTCGTGGGAAAACGTGGTCTGCAGTTGCGTCCGCTGCAACGTGAAGAAGGGGGGCCGCACCCCCGAACAGGCCTGCTTGCACCTGGTGCGCAAGCCGGTCAAACCGAAACGCAGCCCGCTGTTGACCGTGAAGCTCGGCAATCCCAAGTATGAAAGCTGGAAGGGATTCCTCGATCACGCCTACTGGTCGGTCGATCTGAAGTAGTTGATTCGCCGCGCCGACCAGCGAGGGCGGGTGCCCGTCGGCCCGCCCTACAACTCGGTGGGCTAACGCCCACCACTCAACGAGAAGCGCGCGTGCTACTGTTCCGCCAGTGGTGCTTTCTTCTCCGTGATGACCGGGCACTGTGGCGCCATCTCGGCATTGAGTTGCGTGAAATCTTTCCACTGCTCCGGCAGATTGTCTTCGTGAAAAATCGCCTCGACCGGGCACTCGGGGACGCAGGCTTCGCAGTCAATGCACTCGTCCGGGTGGATGTAGAGCATCTTCTCGCCTTCGTAGAAGCACTCGACCGGACAGACGACGACGCAATCAGTGTACTTGCAGCCAAAGCAGGGCTCGGCAACGACGTGGGTCATCGAAGAAAGCCTCCTTTTACGACGTATGCATCGCTTGTGTGTTGAGAATATCGGTCAGGGGGCCGTCCGCACTCAAGATTCGCGGCATTCACCGCCCAAAGGCAACTCGAAGCCAGTTATCAAATGTCTAACCTCGCGGCCGCTACGCGGAGCGGCCGTTAACTTCAAGTGCTGAAATTATAAGTACTTGAACGGCAGCCTTAAGCCGACCTCGCTAGAATCGTAAAAGTCCGTTCCCAGGGTGTCAACCCAACGAAGTACGCTACCGGCGCCCGCGCGAAACGCGACACGACTTGCTGTAATTATAGCGCCCATATTAGAATCGGAAGGAACAGGGCGGCCGCGATTCGAGTTCAGGGGCACTGGCTCCATTCGCAGCATTTCTGAGGCGGAATCCGCCCCTTCAGGGCGATTGTCCGTCGCAAGGTCCGCACGTCGTGGCATTATCGGAAATCGACCGCAATCTGCTCAAGCGGTGCCTGGGCCGCAAACCGCGTGCTTGGGAAGATTTTGTCGATCGCTTCATGGGCCTGGTGATTCACGTCGTTAATCACACGGCCGGCTGCCGCTCCATACGCCTGTCGCCTCAGGACCGCGAGGACCTCTGCGCCGAGGTGTTTCTGGCCATAGTGCGCGACGATTTTCAATTGCTGAGGCGATTTCGCGGCCAAAGCAGTCTGGCGACGTATCTGACCGTCGTCGCACGGCGCGTGGTGGTTCATCAGATGATCCAGCGAAAGAACGAGCTGCGCCTAGCCCAAGCAACCGTCGAACACGTCGGTATCGCGCTGGACGACGCCGGTTCGGACGTCGAAGCTCGACTCAGCGATCGCGACGAGGTCCAGCGGCTCATCGAGGGACTCGGCGACTCCGAGGCCGAAGTCGTGCGCATGTATCATCTGGAAGGCAAAAGCTATCAGGAAATCAGCACACTGGTGGGCATGCCCGAGAATAGCGTCGGGCCGACACTGAGCCGCGCTCGCCAGAAGATGCGCCGCGCCGGAGCCGATTCGGCCACGAGCTGATCGCCTAGCGGCGAATCACTCGCGACAACCAGCCGAGCGGCTGTTTGTGCACGATCACCGGTTGCGCGCTGCGGGCGGCCGGCGGCGCGTCACGCATTGAGCTGCGCGGCACCGGCGGCCGGAAGTTGGGGTGACCGATGTCAACCGTCTGCATGCCCGACCACTCGGGCAACGTCCACAGGCGCTCTTGATCGGCGTCGATGTAGTTCACCTGCAGCTCGTGCAGCCGGATCCGCATGGAGAAGGCCGCTTGCGGCCACTCGGCGTCGATCGTGCGCGGCAGCACTGCGTTCGTCAGTGGATCGCGCTGATGCTCGCTCGCCACGGCGCTGGCAATCCGATTGCCCGAAGCGTCGTGCAGGTGTTGCTCCAGCACGAAGCCGCGAGTCGCGTCCACGACCAATTCGCGGCGAAATGGTCCCTCTGGCTTGGTGATGGTCGACACGACGCGAAGCCGCCCGTCGGGCAGAACCTCTGGGCCGGTGTGCCGATCGGACGCGTCGAACCTGGGCACTCCCAGCGCCTCAATCAGCCATTCGGGCTGAACCGGCAGAAGCTGTCGTGCGTTGCTCTGCGCGAAACGGTCGTGGCGGCAGTAGTAGAGCGCCGGCGGTTCATTGCGGCGTACCCAGAACCAGAACAACTCGTCGTTGCTCCCCAAGTCGACTTCCGGTCCCGACAGGGCTGTTTCGGCACGCAGGCGAAACCGCCGCGGCCGTGAGAGCGCCAGACTGGCATTCAGCGTCGGCATGCCCGGACCACTGATGGCCGCATCGGTGCTGTAGAGCGACTGGACGCGAGCACTATTGGCGTCCACCATGTCGATCACCTCCGCGAGCGTGGGAGCCGCGGGAAGCGTCGGGCCGGTGGCGATCTTGTATTGGTCGACCACCGTCGGGCAGCTCGCGCCGGTGAGCGCGAACATACCCAGCGCCATGCACAGCGAAATGATTCGACGACCGACCAACGGAAACCTCCATGTTCCCGCGATACGAGTCAGTTGGACGAGGCCCCCGGCGACTCGCCGGGGGCTAAGACGAGTTAAATCTACACTCTACTTTCTACTCTCCCTCTCGACTCCGTAACTCAATCGCTTTATTCGCCCCGCGCGAACAGCAGTTCGCTGAGTTGCGCTTGTATTTCCGCGGTGCGCTCACCGGAAACGTCGACCACCCTAACGCGATGAGTTGTTTCCTCGCGCGAACAATACAAGACCATCATCTCGCGTCCCGACGTGTCAGATTCGCTTTCCTCCTGGCGCAAAATTCGACGCCGCAATAGCAACAGCGCCACCACGTACAACACGTCGGACTGCTGGGGATCGTGCTCGAGCTCCCGAAAGAAGCTCAACAGAACATCGTTCGGCGCCAGCCGGCTCTTTTTTGCGTCGCGCGACGGCATCCGCGATTTCCACCAGGCGATCGCCTCCGGCGGCGGACCGCTCCAAGCCTCCTCGCTGACGTCCTGTCGGCGAATCTCGACACCGTCGCGCAGCAGGATCGAATAGAACTTCTCACCCTCGCTCAGATCGCGCCCCAGGCGCGCGCATCGCCGAGTACACCGTTCGACCTCGAAGTCCATGGCAGAAAGATGCGACAAGACGAGACCTGGTGGAGCAAAACCGCGTGCCGATTCTGCGCGTTCCGATTGTCCAATTGCGAGCGGAGCGTAACGAAAAACGCCTTACCGCTCAATACGCGCTCAATAGGCGGTAAAGAATCGCGAGTCGGTCCCACCAGGACCGATTCGGATCGCCACACGGCGTCCACAGCGCGCGCATCGCCCGTCGTAGGCTGTCTCCTCCTGATTGACGTAAACCCTTGTGTAAACGTCACAACAGGCGAAGTGAATTCCGACAAACCGGCGCGCTGCCGAGACTGTTTCAGGACGGGTGATCGGCGTCAGCTCGCTCGCCAAATCCAGCCTCTCGCCAGCCGTGCCGTCCTGGCAATCCTTGCCCATTTTTACTACTCCTCCGAAAGTTCTCGACCTTGGTCCTTCAAGTGCTTCGGCTGCCGCAGTTGCGAATGGCGAATGTTTCGATTGGAATTTAGGAACTCTACCAAACTCGCGTGCATTGCCGGACCGCCGGCATAAAGCCGGCGGCTCGCTGGTATTGTTAGAGCTCCCTAGTCTCTCGTTCGAGATGTAGGTCGATGGCGCTGGCGATTTCTGTCAAGACATCGGCGTCGCTTTCAATCAACGCGCGCTGCCGCAGCACAGCCATTGCCTGCCTGCCGCTGCATTGACCTAGCGCCCAAGCGCAGGCGCCGCGCACCATTGGCTCCGGATCGTCCAAGCCTCTCGCCAGCCCCGGCACGGCGTCGCTGTCACGCTGGTTCCCGAGCACGATGGCCGCGTTTCGCAACACCCCTCGGCGCTTTGGCCGCCAGAGGGGCGTGTGGCGAAAGCGGCGGCGAAAGGCGGCATCGTCCAGCCAGAACAGCGAGGCCAGCTCGACGGGATTTGAGCACGCGGATGCCATGAAGTCCTTCTCCGCGTTCGCTGGCGCGTGGCGGTTCCAGGGGCAAACCTCCTGGCAAATGTCGCAGCCAAAGAGCCAGTCGCCCATGCCGGCGCGCATCTCGCGCGGCACGGCCGATCGTAATTCGATCGTCAGGTAGCTGATGCATTTTCGGCTGTCGAGCACATAGGGGACCGGAAAGGCACCGGTCGGACAGGCGTCGAGACATGCACGACAGGTGCCGCAATGGTCCCCCAGGAACGGGTCGTCATAATTCAATTCCAGGTCTGTAAGCAGGGCCGCCAAAAAGAACCAGCTTCCCAAGCGCGCGTTGAGCAGCAGCGTGTTTTTGCCGATCCAGCCGAGACCCGCCAATTGGGCGAACTCTCGTTCCAGAAGCGGCGCCGTGTCCACAACGCCGCGAACGCGTGCCGTCGGCGCCGCGTCGAGCAGAACCTGTGCCAGGCTCCGCAGCCGCTCGTGTACCAGGTCGTGATAGTCCGCGCTCCAAGCGTATCGAGCGACGCGCCCTTCACCTGCCGCCTGGGAGCGCGGCTCCACGCTGCGATAATTCATTGCCAGCATCACGACGCTTCGCGCACCGTCCAAGACATGCGACGGATGCTCATACGCTTCCAGGCGGTCGCCGATGTACCGCATCTCACCGGCGTAACCAGCCGCGAGCCACTCGCGCAGCCGTGTCATGCCCGATGGAGCCACCGCCGGGCAGATGCCCGATAAATCGAAGCCCAGACGAGACGCCTCGGTATGAATCGCGTTGCTCAGCGATCGGCCATTTGACGAACTGCTCACAGTGGGTTCCATCGCCCGATTCTACCGGTGGCGGATGCCCCAGTCGCCGGGCTATGATCACCAGGAGAACATGCCAGGCAACTCGAAGGCTCTAATCCTCGCTGCCGTCATCGCTTCTGCCGGCGCGCAATGCACTGGCTGCCACAATACCGCGCGCGATGAGCTGGGCGACATCCTACTTTCCACCGATCAACTTCCCGGCGCTGGCGAACCGTACGCGCTGCCTCCGTTGGCTACGGAGCAGATTCAGCCGCCAGAACCGCACGAGGTGGCTCAGCCGACGGAGCCTGACCCGTAGCCGCGCCCAGTGCCCCCCATCAACCTAGAATCTGTCGGCCTCCCATGGTTCCGGATTCAGCGATTTTGAGGGTTGTAGCGTCCGCAGTTCGGATTAGCCTGGAATAAGAGGGGGCTGTACATCCACCAAGGCTCAGAGAACGTAGGTGTGCGCTTATGAACCGCTGTTGTACATTGCTCCTTTCCGCACTTGTGATGGCCTGCCTTGTCAGTTCGACCGCGCCGATCCAAGCTGGCGATTACAACTTGGACGTGCTCTACGGTTTTGGCGGCCCTTACGGGTACTATGGCTACGGCGCGAGGACCGGAGACATTCCCTATTTCGCTCTGCATCCTCCGGTGTATTACAGCGGCCCGATCTCTCGGCCGTACGGCATTACGCCGTTTGCCTGCCCGCCGCTGCCTTGTGATACGAACCCGGCCCCTCCGGCTCCGCAGGTCATGATCAATCCGTTTGTGCCTCAAAGCAAAGACCCACAACCGGCGATCGGGCGGACGGCCCGAGTACCGAAGCGGATCAAGAATCCGCACGTGATGGCGACGGTGAGAACCACCGACTCGCGCGACGATGGCCCCGAGCTACCCTCGGGCTCGTCACGCGCGCAAAACAAAGAGGTGGACCCGATCCTGACCGACATGCTCGTCACCTGGAGCATCCTTCCCGAGTCCACCAAGCAACAGATCCGCGAAATCCTCCGCACCGCGAAGTAGCGGATTCACCACGGAGACACGAAGAAAAAAACGCGAGGAGAATGAACTACTCCTGCGGCCGCGCAAGCGCGTCGCTGGAGTAGAGCGGCAGGTGGCGGTAGTAGACCTCAAGCGTGCAAAGCGTCAGGCAGGTGACGAACAATCGTCCGCCGTGAAAGCCCCAGCGGTCCGGCTCGGGAGCCATCGGGTGCCAGCTTCCGTCTTGCGTGCCATTTGTCACCTGGTGGCGCACGAGCATGTCGCGGAGGATGCCATTCCACCGTTGCCAAGCGGTTCCCTCAACATGGTGCAGCACCTGCGTGGCGTAGTACCAGTAGTAGATGTTGCGGTTCTGCCAGGAAGGCAGGTTGTCGGATTCGGTCAGGAATGCCACGCCGCGCTTTAGCCGTCGATCGTCGCGGTGCCAACCGAGATACTGGCGGCACAATAGCGCCTCGGCGGTCATGGCTTCGGTCGGCGGCATATTGGGGCGGTAACTGTAGCGGCTGCCGTCGTGGCTCGCCACACTGTCGAGAAAGCGATCGACCTTATACAGCGAATCGTTGGGCGCATGCAGACCCGCCATGCGCGCACTTTGCAGTGCCATGACGATCCAACCCGTGACCGAGGTATCGCTGCCGGCGCGCGGAATGTAGCGCCAGCCGCCTTCGTGATCCTGGACATCAATGCAATACCGAACCGCACGCGTGGCCGGCTCGAGCAGGCTCGGGTCGCGCGTCATGGCATACAGCTCGCAAACGGCGATGGTGGCCAGGCCCTGGCTATACAGGGCGTCGTTCGCGCGGCTCTCGTGAAAGAAGTTGCCCTCGTCGTCCTGCGAGGTTAACAGTACCGAAAGGCCTGATTCCATCTGCGGCTGGAATTTTCCCTGGCGGTGGGTGTGACCGGCTCCTTGGACGGCAATCATGGCCATGGCGGTGGCGGCCACGCTGTTCTCGAAGCCCGCCCCATCGGGATAGGGCCCGGCGAGGCTCCACGAGCCGTTCGGTCGCTGCTGCCGAACGAGCCACTTCAGACCGCGCATCACCGCCGACTCGCTCTCGGAATTGCCGCCGTAGGCTTCGAGCAGCGCTTGTTTCATTCCTTCGTCACGGCCACGCAACGCCAGGCCGACGTTTGGCGTCCGCAATTCCGTGCTGATCGCCAGACCGTCGAGCGAGACATCCACCTCGGGTGGCGTGGCGAACGGGTCGGAGACTTCGCGCAGGTCGGGCGGCGTCAGGAGCTGCTCTTCGGCGATCGGTTGCTCGGATTCGAAGGCGGGCGGTTCATCGAGCTGCTCGCCAGCGTCCTCGCTTGTCAAGACAACGAGGTTGATCTCGCGCGAGTCCTTTTTGGCAACCATCCACAGGCCCAACGTGATCACCAACAGCATGTGGAGCACCATGCTGAAAAGCCAGGGCGGCGCATGGCGCTCGGCGAGAGCGGCAATACTCGCAGGGGGCGAATTGGCCGTTCGCGCTTCGCGCGAATTCGGATTCGCGGCCGGTCGCCGCGCCGCGCCGAGCGGCTCTTGAGAAACCTGCACGGTCTCGCTGCCGACTGGCGGCGCGGCCGGCAAAGGGGGAACGGCAGGTGAAAGCGCCGACGAGGCGAGAGGCAGGTCGGCCTCGGCCTTCGACATTTCGGCATCGGGGCGCACCGGCAGCCTCGGATCCGGTTCCGCCAGACTCATGCGAGTGCCTCTAGTTCCGTATCCAGAGTGTACTTGCAACCAACATCGTCGCCAAGCAAGCTGGCAAACGACCCAGCACAATCCACTTGCCAGCCGTCACAACCCCAAAAATCCGCAGGTCCCTCTCGACGGTCGGCTCGACTGCGGTAGAATAGGGTGCTAACCTGAAATCATTCCATTTGGGCGGCCTGCTGCAGGTCGCTAATTTCCGGCAAACATGACGCGGGGTGGAGCAGTCCGGTAGCTCGCGAGGCTCATAACCTCGAGGTCGCAGGTTCGAATCCTGTCCCCGCCATTTTTCGACGAACCCTCGGGTGAACCCCGAGGGTTTTTTGGATTTTGTGGAGGGTTCTATGGACGTCGCTGGCATTCGCGAGGCACTGCATAAGCAGCCCTTCGAGCCGTTTGTCATCGCGCTCGCTGACGGGCGGTCGTTGCCGGTGCCGCATCCTGACTTTGTCGCGGTCCACAGGCGCCGAATCATTGTGATTGCCGACGACGAATCCTGGTCGGTCGTTGAACCGTTGTTGATCGCATCGCTCGATTACGGGAAGAAACGCGGCAGGGGCGATAACGGCTCAACCAAAAAGCGTCGGGGATCGTGACGCCAAATCTCTCGCGCAGAGGCTTCGTGAGGCAGAACAGAGTGCGACCTGGGGCTTCGTTTGCGCTGCTGAGTCGCGCGTGCCGTTCCCAATGTACAGGTGGCCTTGCGCGCCAGGTTTTGTAAAGCGATTGGACTTCGCAAACCGACGAAGGACCGCCCGGGTGAAGTAGAACACGCTGCAATTCTGAAATCAGGCCATTTGCGCGTGTCTGCGTTCACCACATCGACTTGATGATGGACTTACGCGCTGCCTATCAACGGGTTGTTGACGAATTGGCCGTCAACCAGCCGATCGACCATGCGATGAATTCGCTCATCGACCACTGCGCTCTTGATCGTCCTCACGAATCATGGTCTCAGTTTCGGAGCCTACCCTACGCCGACATGTCAGCATTGTCAGGATGGCTTGACGAAGTCTTTAAGTCCGAACCGCCCTCACACGACATTCGAGGACTTTGGTTTGGCCTGTTCAACCCAATTTACGATGGCGAAGCGGTTGCTGACATGTATATTTCCGGCTCGACGCGATTCGAGCCCGACGACCAGAGTTTTGACTGGGCTTGCGACCCCGAGTGGCGGCCTGAGACTGGCTATGCACATTCAGAGATTCTGCGCGCGATTTATCGAATCGCCAACGACGAATCGGGACTTGGCAACGACGCCGAATACCCGCTTTGCCTGGGATATGCGGCGTTCGTTGTTCGACGACTTCTAGTTCCAGCAGATAAATCGTTGTGGACGAATCGCACTGGCAGCCAAATCGGCGTCGCAGTTGGCTTCGATTCCGGCGACGCGGTATTACTTGGACGTTGCTCCGGAGATTCAATCCAATCACTTTTGAAGCGTTCGTAATCAGCTAGCGTTTCGAGGAGAATCAGGTAATCGATCGCCGGCTCTTTGCTTGCTAGACTACCCGGCCGGATGCGCGCAATCGGCGAAGGAACTCTAACTAGAACTCGCGTGTATTGCCGGACCGCCGGCATAAAGCCGGCGGCTCGCTTGTATTATTAGGGTTCCCAAGAGAGAACTGCGATGACGATCGACCAGATCCGGACACTTTACGACGCCCAGCCTTTTCAGCCGTTTATTATCCATCTTGCCGACGGGCGGCAGATTCCGGTCGAGCATCGCGAGTTCATGGCGCGCGCACCCAGTGGCCGAACGGTGACCGTCTATGGCGCCGATGACTCCGCCCACATCATCGACCTGTTGCTGGTCACCGACTTGGAAATCAGATCGCCGAAAGACGCCTTTCGCAAGCGACGAAACAGCTGAAGCCGCAGGGCTACGCGGCAGAGCTTCCCTCACGAAGCAAACGACCCCTGAAGCCCGGGACTTCGGGGGTCGTGCTTGAGAACCTGTTGACCCGTCTGATCAATTCAGCGGGCAGCACTTCGGGCAAGACAGTTCCTCGCCCGTGATGGGGCAGACGAAACCAGCTTCGTTGGCGCGGCTATCGACATTGGCCTGCACACCGGCATAGACCAATCCGCCGATTGCCAGGGGCAACGAAAGCAACGCGCCCCATAACCACTTCTTTCTTCGCATAACAACCTCCCAGGGTGAAAACGTTCGATGGGTCTGGCAGGCCACGCGCCTGCCGTCTTCGAACTCTTCGTTGTCTATCAGCCGCATGTCCCGGAAACTCAGCGTCGATCAAGAGTCGCGATGTCAACACACGCCGAACAGGATGGTTTCTTGTGTCGCTTCTGCCAAGTGTTCCAAATCGATGCGCCAATCAGCAAGGCGATGCCACCGTACAGCACCGGATCGGAATCGAGCAGGAATTTCCCGGCGAGAACCACACCGGCCGCCACCACGCCGACAAGGAATGGACCGTAGCTATGTCGGTGAGCAGGCCGAAACGCAATTGCGCCAACCGCAACTGCGAGAAAAACGCCCCTCAACGGCAGCAAGTTGGCCGTCTCGGCGAGGAAGCCCAAGCCGAATGAGCTGAGCAGTCCGGCATAGGCAGGCCAGCATGCTGGACAGGTGAGGTTAGGTAACATCGCCACACCGACTGCGGGAATCACAGCCAACCACGACGACCCGACGCTGTTCGTGACCTGGCTTGAGACGGCACTCTTTTGCAGGGCCGCTGCGATAACCTCGACCGGCGGTACGCCTTGAAGTCCGTCATCCGAAGGATAGACTCGGCAGCAGGCTGCGCCGTCAAGGGGCAAAACATCCGCCACGTCTGCGCCATCAACGAGGATCGTTGGCGATCCGTATCGCCGAGCGTAATCAGGAGCAGCCGGATCGTTGCGGTTCCATTCAACCCATTCGACAGGCTGGCCAACTTGCTGGAACGCTCGCTGAAGCTGCTGTCTAGCCGCCTCGACATTGGGGCAGTCCCTGTCGAAGATCAGTTCGACCTTTGGCATCATGCGTCCTCATCGCCGTCGAGTGCGTCCAGTATTGGACAGTCGTTGGTCTTGCCGCGGCCGCTGCAAGCACTTGTGAGCTTCACTAGGGCCTGCTTCATCCGCTCTAGCGCAAAAATCCGATCGTCGATGTCCTCGATCTTCGCCTCGGCCCGGCGTTTCACGTCGGCACAGGTCGTGGTCGGATCGAGCTTCAGCGACAGCAGTTCCTTTATTTCATTGAGCGTGAACCCCAATTCTTTGGCGCGGCGAATGAATCGCAGCCGGGTGACGATGGACTCGTCAAACTGTCGATAACCGGACGGTCTTCGTTCTGGTTCTTCGAGCAGACCCTCCCGCTCGTAGAACCGGACGGTTTCAACGCCGATTCCAGTACGCTTGGCGACCTGGCCAATGGTCAGCGGTTTCATAGTTCCTGTCTCCCGATGTATTATCGACCCCGTACCATACTACAGAGTCAAGAGCCATCCAGTGGTTTATCGGGGGCGCCAAACAGGGAAGGCCGGTCCTGCGTTTTTCCGGCTGGAAAAGACGGGAATTCTCGCCGCTAGCGCCGCTCAGGGGGACCGGCCCTGGATATCGTGGCCTTGCAGGAGATTGGATTCCCGGAGACTGCGTTGATCACATAGGCCACAGAACGTCACGCCGGAGATCCTGTCGTCCAATTGGCATTCGCGGTGAATCGCACAGCCGAAGACCTTGATGCGGGTGCCGGCGCGGCAAGATGAGCACGGTTCCTGGCGGAGCTCGGGGCCACGGTGGATGCAGGCCACGAGTTGATCCAGCCCGATGTGAGAGTGCTTCGGGCCGCGGCTGCGGCCGATGTGCAGTCCTTGGGTAGTAGCAATCGTCGCGTACCGGTCTGGGTTGCACTCGTGCTCGAGGTGGCCGGCGAACTCATCGACGTAGGTGGCGCGGAAGCCGCAGTAGCAGCAAATGGCGGCCTTGGTCTCGGGGAACCACTGCCAAGAGGTTGACATCACTAGAGGCTCCAGGTCAGGGTCAGATTGCCGATCGTTCACCTTCCTTTCTTGCGAGTTGGTTGCGCCGGCTTTGCCGCTTGCTTCAGTGCGCGGTCAATCTTGTCGATGGTCGGCACGCTGGGCGTATGCTTGCCGGTTTCGATGCGGCAAAGGTGCTCAAAGCTAATGCCGGCCAGTTCCGCCAATTTGCGCTGCGAAAGACCAGCCGCCACGCGGTCGCGGATGATCTTGCGTGCCAGGCTAGCGCGGGCGTATTCGACCGCCGGATAATTTCCCTTGGCGTCCGGCTTGGGCAATGCCGGAAGGTCCGCCGCCTTGGCCAGCGTCGTCAGCTTCTCATATTCGTCGCGCGGCAAGAGTACGTACGGCTTGCCGTCCACCATGATCGTTTGCTGTGCTGTCATGTTCTCACTCGTCATAGAATTTATCGCGGTGTCCGATCTTCTCCACAATGACGTTTTCGCTTTCGACGTGAAATTGAAGGCGGTAATCGCCCGTGCGTAACCGATAGCGACCCGCCAACTGGCCTGACAAGGGCGTCGCCCCACTCACGCCGGGCCACTTCGTTAAGCGAACCAACCATTTCAAGACGCGACCATGAATCGGGTTGTTCAGCACTTCCAATTGTTCGGCCGCTTCGGGCATCAAGGTCACGACGGCCATGCCGGCAATTCTACCGTGGTGTTGATATTATTGTCAACTATATGACTTGTTGTTGATTAACGCGGTTCATTCCAAACGGCAAAGCCGACGAACCGCCCGCAACGGCCGCAGTCGCGGCGGATGGATCGGCCGCAGTGGATCGGCACGTCGCGCCAGGTGGTCGACCCGCACCGGCAATCGCCCGTTGCGGGCTTCGTGGGCGGCAGCCGCCAGGCAAGCGCCGAAGAACACACCGGGCAGGGGGTTGGCCGCTCTGCCGCCGACAGGGCGTTGCGCATCCAGCGCTCGAAACTGCCCACGACGATCGAACCAGCCGTTTTTCAAACGGGATTTCGGCTCGTGGCGCCGGATTCAAGGTGGATCATCACCTGCGCCAAGTCCGCGGGCGTAATGCCGCTGATGCGACCCGCCTGCGCGAGCGTTAGCGGCCGGATGCGGTCAAGCTTCTCGCGCGCCTCGGCGCGAAGATGAACGATATCGCGGTAATCGAACGATGCGGGAATCCGCTTCTCGGCCAGCCGGCGCTGGCGATCCACGTCGACTTGCTGCCGTGAGATGTAGCCGGCGTATTTCAGGTCGCGCGTGATTCGCTCGGCAACTTCAAACTCGACCTCGGCCAACTGAGGACATTGCGCGACCAAAACGCTCCAGGTCGCCTCGGGCCGTGACAAGAGCTTCGCCAGAGCAAGCTCGCCGCAACGGGTCGACTCCAAAAGCGCCGTCACGCGCGCGATTTCCGCGGCCTTTGCCTGGAAGCGTGTCCAGCGCTCGCAGTCGATCAGCCCGGCGCGATGGCCGATCGGCGTGAGCCGCGAGTCGGCATTGTCGTGCCGCAACAGCAACCGGTATTCCGCGCGGCTGGTGAAGAGGCGATACGGCTCATCCACCCCGCGCGTCACCAGATTTTCCTCGAGCCGGAAGGACGCCATACGCGCGAGGTGTACGTCAACGGCATT